>Ga0209075_1000066_pt1 | contig 81644 bp, 41 predicted proteins | sample Stecom2011_FD_187523 | JGI IMG/M metagenome (GOLD analysis project Ga0209075, IMG submission 187523) | Agricultural soil microbial communities from Utah to study Nitrogen management - Steer compost 2011 (SPAdes) (version 2) | ecosystem: Environmental > Terrestrial > Soil > Agricultural land... | reverse complement strand
ATAACGCTTGCATAAAAGACCTTTTAAGTTAGCATAGAATTGTAAATGGTTATCAATAGTCAAAAATAACAGTCTGCTAAGGCTTTAACAATACACAAATTGACACATTTTTTACATTTTTTGGCATCAAACACAGGAGTTTTAACTACTCCAAAAACCTTAATGAGTGCAACACATGCATTGTATAGGATGTTTCTAATGAAATACGAGACCCCTAAACCCACTCTTGGAGTCCAGCTTCCTGAATTCTAAAAAAGGTTGTCGTCATCGCTGGCACCAATCAAGACCAGAGGCTCTCCCCCATACTCCCAACACCAGGGGTTCGCCTTATAGAGCTGAATCCCCTGAGGCGCATTAACACCTTCTGCTCCAGCCGGCAGCGAACTGCCGGCCAGACCAAAAGCAAGAACTAAAAACCAAAACAAACTTCTAAACTTCATATACAAAACAATATCCTATTTGACTTCCTCATCATAAACCACTGCCACCTTGCCACACTTTCCCCCATCCATTAATTGATAAGCGGCTGAAACTTGTTCTAAGGGGAAACGATGGGTAACCAGATCCTCGGGATGAATGCCCCAACGCACCAGGCGCTCCACCAACTCTTCCATTCGCCAGATATTGGTCACCCAGGAGCCGTGTATCGAAATCTGATCGTGAATAATATCCGGACTGGGATTAAACTCAACCGTACCTCCCTCTCCAATCATCACCATCTTGCCCCATTGACGGGTAGCCCGTATGGCCAATTGACGCCCCAGCGTATGCCCGGAGCAATCGGCAGTCCGCTCAAAACCTTTTCCATGATCACTGACCGCACGTACCTGCTCCAGCGTATCCGGTCCGGAAACAAAAACATGGTCGGCCAGGCCCAGGCTTTTAGCAATCTCACAGCGCTCGGCAATGGCGTCAACACCAACCAGCTTGGTTGCTCCCAGCGCCTTAGCCAGCATAAGGGCAGCCAAACCTACAGGACCAAGTCCCACCACCAAAACCTGATGATTGCCGTTTATGCCAATTTTTTCCAAACCTTCGTACACCGTCCCGAATCCGCAAGCCACTTGTGCTCCATCGGTGTAAGTAAGTTCATCTGGCAACAAAACACAATCTTTCTCTTCGGCAAGAACATAGGGCGCCATGCCTCCATCGCGCTGCCAGCCATAGGCCGCTCGAGAGGGACTCGAACATGAAATCATATACCCTCGTCTACAATCGTTGCATACCCCACAACCTGAAATATGATAGACCACCACACGATCGCCTTCCTTAAAACGCTTCATGCCGGGGCCGCATTTAACAATTTGACCGGCCGGCTCGTGCCCGGCTATTTTATTCTGATAGGCCTCCGGACCCTTACCCAAATGCTCCCGATAAATGGCACGTATATCGCTGCCGCAAATGGTCGACGATTTGGTCTTTATCAAAACCTCACCGGGACCCGGTTCGGGAATGGACACCTCACGTATCTCTACAGTACTGTTGCCCGGCAAATAAGCTGCCTTCATCTTTGCTTCCATATTGCTTGTATTTTATTTTATTCCGTAACTTTCCCATCTAAATCCCAAAGGTCCTCCCAGCCTTGAGCACCTTCCCAAAGAAAAACCTGACCTTTGATCAAACGACAATTCTTGTCAGCCAGCTTCATGTCTTCCATCTCCTGAAGCGTCAATGGCTCCTCGGTCAAGGCCCTTAAACTGCCCATATACTGCTCGCGCTTTACTGAGAAGGGAATGGGAACCTGGCCACGCTGAACCGCCCATTTAATACATACTACCGCAGGGTGCACATCAAGACGACTGGCTATGCGCTGAACAACCGGATCTTCCACATCCACCACATCTTCCGGAGTCTTGTCTCGTTCGGGCCGGTTAGGTGATCCAATAGGACTGTAGCCAATAGGCTGAATGCCCTTAGCTACCAGATAATCGAACAATTCGGGCTGCTGAAAACTGGGATGCAGTTCCATTTCATTTGCCACAGGCTTAATCTTCATCAACGGCCAAACCAATTCAAACTTTGCTATGGTCATATTGGAGGTTCCAAGGTGCTTGACCAGGCCAGCCTCTACCAAAGCCTCCATCTGTTGCCAGGTATCCATGAATTCTTCGACCGAGAAGGGACGGGAATCCGGGTTTCGTGCATCGCCATCACAACCCGGCGCATGATAATTAGGAAAAGGCCAGTGCATCAAATACAAATCAAGATAATCCAGCTGCAAATCCTTAAGCGTCTGACGGCAAGCCTTCTCCACTTCCCGATGTTGATCGTTCCACACCTTGCCCGTAATCCAAAGCGCTTCACGTTCTACTGCACCCTCCTTTAACACCTTGCTCAAGGCCTTCCCTATGTGTGCCTCGTTCATATATACCGATGCACAGTCAATATGCCGGTAGCCCCTGCGTATAGCATCCTCAACCGCTTCGGCCACCTGTTCGTGAGAAAAGCGGTCGGAACCAAAAGTCCCCAGCCCCAAGGCCGGCATTTTAGCTCCGGAAGACAGTACTTTAAAGGGCACCTTATCGGGCTCAACCCGTAATGAGTCATTCTTTGTCATACTACTTAAGTTTATTATGAAAGGGGAGTGACTCCCTTTTTCAACAAAATGTTTCCATACTTGGCGGTTTCTCCAGTCATAACCACGGCAAAAGCCGAACGGGTACGCTCATAAAAGGCGAAACGATCAATGCGGCCAATCGCAGGAGCCTCAGGCACAGCCTTCTGAATGCGCTCCACATAACGTGTCTCCACGGCAGGGTCCAATTCGTCTCCGTCAACAGCCGACATCATAATCAAAGGGGTCTCTACATAACTGTCCAGCTCAAACAAAGGCAATACAGCCTCAAGCAAGGCAGCAATATCGAGTCCATCGGCACGCAATACCCGATGGTTAAAACTCTCTCCGGGGAAATGGGCGTCCGCAAAAACGATCTCATCTCCATGTCCCATTCGCATGAGGACACTCAGCAATTCAGGACTTATAAGTGGTGAAATTCCTTTCAACATAAATGTGTGTTTTACATTAGCATTAATGGTCCTGCCCGGGATTAAGCGGGCGAGACTTAAGAACTACAGGCCCCAGGAGGCCGGCAGGCATGGGACTTTTACCTTCAATATACCAACGACCAAAATAATCTGCAATACGGTCTTCCGGCGCCTTGGACCGATCGGCGAGCAAACGGTTGCGCCAGGTATTGGTCAGGGCAATTTCTAAACGATTACGACCAACTTTCAAAGCTTCGCCCACCTCCAGACGATAAGGCGGCGTCCACAAAACCCCCAAATCAACCCCATTAAGGCGCAGGGCTGCAATATTATGGAAAGTCCCCAGAGACAGCCAATACTCCTTTTCTTCCGTCGCTTCTGTCCACTCGAACTCAGTGACATATTGTACGGTTCCTGAGTAAGCAGAAATGCGCTCATCAGGATGCGTGGTCCAGTCGAACAAACGCTTTGCCTCCAAAGATTCTGAAGGACCTCCCAGGCGTTCATCAAACGTCAAGGTCCAGGGACCAGCAAAAACATCCTCCTCTTTAAAGGTGGAATTTTCTCCGACAGACTGACCACGCATTGCTTTCGACACCGGGCCCTCAAAAACTACGAAAACTGCTTCATTGGCTTCTAAATCCAGGCGCAGTTGAGTCCGCCCCTCTTTCTGCTCCCACGAACCTGCTTTCTTAACCGAAGCATCTACAGCATTGTATATCCATGGTTGCCGTCCGTTAACCCGAAACGACAAATCCAAACTTCTGGATGCTTCCAGCTGATTGGACAAAAAGTAAATATCTGCATCGGGGGTTTGCCTATGGTTCCAGGCAATACTTTTTTGTCCCCTCTGCTGCCTGTCCCGAATAATCAAATCTTCGTCCACCATAAGGGGGCGAAGACTGGAGGCCTGATAGCTTCCCTTCAAGACCCGGCCCTTTCCAACTTGATAATAGGACAGTTGTTCGTCCTTCCCAGCTCTAAGCGTCCGCTCCTCGCCACCGAAAAGCTCATCCATCAAAGCTTTCAATTCCGCCTCACTGCCATCTTGCTCCTCCAAACCAAGTGTCCTTTCCGGGCGCTCCTCAAAAACAAGGGTAGCACCGTCTTTAGCCAACTGCACCAGGCGACGGGCTACAGCCAGGCTCATCCGATTCCCGTTGGGCATCATGGCGCGCGCTCCGGGAACAACCAATACCGCATAGGAAGAACCACCCGGAAGCACAATTCTTCCATCTTCGACACTGGCCAGATGCAACAAAGCATCCCTGTTGAAGGAGTCGTAAGCATAACCGTTAAGCGGGTCGCTCCAATCTTCCCATACAGCCATATTCTCTGAGGTATTGACCCCAACCGGACGCTCACGGGTACCCAGACTTTCATTGGCCAGCCGCTCCTTTTCACGGGTTACCCGTTCGGGACCAAACAAACCAGGCAACACCTTTACCAGGCGGTCGGGCAATAAGGCTCTGCGGGGAACTTCTTCTCCCGTGAAAACTGCAATATCTACTACAGGATGCCCTTGCTGTAACAGCGCCTGACTTCTGGCAATATAATCAAACCAGGCCTTGCCTGCTTCCCACCAGGTTTGGTCGGGCTGAACAAAAAGACCTATCCCGTCAAGTGTCATTCCAGGCTGGCGCTCCGTCATCCACGGGTTGTGCATGAACACATGAAAAACAAAACGATTGATCCCCAAAGCAAAATACTGGTCGCCCAAAGTCTTCAACATTCCGGGGTGCTCATCCCACTCTATACGCACCTGTGTAAAAGCCTCGGCCTGTACAATGTTGTGTCCATACATACGTGCGCCCGAAATGGCGTCTAATATATCGTTGGGTTTGTCGTGACTGGGACTGTTGAGCCAGAACTCACCCATAGGATAATTAACGTGACGGTAATGCTCCATGTCGTCACTGATAAAAACAGGCGATAAACATTCCGCAGAAAAATCAGCTCCGGCATCTCTTGCCAAATGTTCGAGGGTACCAAAGAAGTTCTCTGCCACCAAATCAGCCACCGTTTCCCGAACATCAAAGAGGAAACGCTCAGAAATTTCGGGATTTCCTAAAGGAACACCGGCCATGACAGGCAAATAAGGCAAGGGATCGTAACCTCGTTTCTCCATAAAGGCATCACGGAACACCGGGGACCAATTTTGGCTGCCGCACTCCCAGCTGTCGACGTGAAACATAGAGATAACATCAGCCAAATCAGGCCCGACTTTATCGATTGCAGCACCAAACCAATTCTCAAACTGCAGACGAACAGCCTCCGGGTTCAACTTGTCGGCCTCCAGACCAACGGCTGCACCACCGGTAGCATTGGTGTGCCCATTGGAGGTGTGTCCCATACGGATAATGGTCCATTTACCAGGAGGAACCTCCCAATCCAGTTGACCATCAGGGCCCATTTTATCGCTCAGGTCAATCAGCTGCTCACTATCCACGTACAAGTTCTCAGGCACTTTATTAGTTCCTTCACGGGGGCTGATGCGCCATACGCTGCCCGACTTTCCTTCAAACTGATTGATGCGGGGACTGCCAAAAAGCTCCAGGCCCCGAAGACGCAAACGGGGCGACCACTTAGCGGGATCCAGGTCCTCGGCTCCAGGCTCACTGCCCGCCGGATCAAACACAAAACGGAAATACCTGGCACTGAGCTCCCCCAACGCAAAGGTAGAGCCAAACTCATAATCCTGCCATCCCATACGGGGAGGCTCCAAGCGCAATGCATCCTCAAAATGCACTCCATCATCGCTGACTTGCACCAAAAAACGTCGCGACTGGTAATCGGCCCACTGGGAATTCACTGTTAAAGACCGGGCCATAAAAGGCTCGTCAAAAGCATATTGAATCCAACATTTCTGATTGCTGCCCACAGTCTGCTCATTGCCCTCCTTAACCAATACGGAGGCATCTACACCGGGAATGGAAGAAGTCACCCTGGGTTGCACCACGCGCGTGGACAAGCCGGCTTCAGCAACAGCGGGATAGGCATAAACACCCAAATCCCGATAATGGCCGGCAATCGTTTCAGGCTGTTCCAGGCGACCGCTGAAACGCTGGTCACCCGCTACCACCTGCTCCGACCAAACCACCTTCTGCATCGAAAGCTCAGGGCTTATCCATGGCCCGCCGGCCAAAGCAAAGCCATCACTCACGTGATAACCAATTTGCAGGCCCAGGCGATCGGCTTCTGCTATAGCATGCACAACCATTTCCCACCATTCGTCGCTCAACTGATGGTAAGAGGGTTCAATTAAAGCTTCCTCCGGCACTCCGCGTATGGTAAAAATATAGGCGCCTTCAAAACCAGCCTCCTTCATCGCCTCCAAATCGCGGGTAAGTCCGTCTTTCGACAGTGCTCCATGCATCCAATACCAATAGGCCCATGGGCGTGCTTCCTCCGGAGGAGTCACAAACAATTGCGCCAGATTGCTTTCAGACCTGGTTTTCACACAACTGCTAAGTGTTAATGCCAGTGCAAAAAACAGCAACACTTTAATCTTTACAAATCCAATGTTTTTCATACCCAATCCCTATTAATATGGTCGTCCTTCCGAAGGGATAAACTCCAGACTGCTGGTCCCAATGTCCCTGGAAGTAGCCAGAGCAATTCCACGTTGATTCAACTCATTCACTGCATTATAGAAATGATAAACCACGCCATCGTGTTTCAGCACAAAGGATTTGTGCGCAAAACGGCTGTCGTAATCTTCACTCGGTTCAATCAGATGGGGACCTTCCCAATCGGTCCAATTCACCAAATCGTAGGAACAGGCAAAACGATTCCACGCACTGAGCCCCTCTGTGCCCGGCCAAAAAGCACCAAAATAAAACATTACATACAAATCACCCATACGCTGAATAAGTGCATCACCGGTAATTCCTTTGTGATGATTCATTACCGGGTCATCGAGAAAGCGCTCCCAGTTAAGCAGGTCGTGAGAGCCTGCCATACCGATTCGCTCAGCGCCCCGGGCAGGATTGATGCTGTCTCCACGGGCGTTGTAATACATCAAAAAAGGATAACCTGTCAATTTCTTTTCATCCCACACCACCGAGGATTTGTACATCACGCTGTTCTCCCACCATCGGACATCCGGATCATTGGGACGCAAAACAGGCGCTTCAAGTCGTTCCCACTCCTTCACCTCTACCGGTGAACCCTCGGTGTAGGCCATGCCAATGGAAAGCAGACCCTTTTCATAGCCTGTAGCGTTACTGCCAAAATAAGACATCCAGTACTTATTGTCCCATGTCTGCAAAGCATAGGATCCACCCCATTCTAAATCCTGAAGCGCATTATACCCTGCAGCTTGGTCCCGGTCCCAGGCGGTAGTATCTTCATTAAACGAAAGAAGGCGCCCCTGAATCTCCCAGCTCAACAAATCCTCACTTTGAGCCAGCCAGGTCTCATAACCCCTTCCATCATAAACAATATAAGTCATGTACCATTGGTCCCCGTGACGAAAAACAGTAGGACAATCGTACTTAAGATCATCGTGAGGAGGCACCATCACCAAGCCGTATTTGTAAGGTGTCTTCACCTCCTCATATACTTGCTCCATAACCTCCGCGGGGACCTCCAAAGGCAGGTTTCTGGTGGAACAAGCCACCAGAAACTGCAATACAAACAAACCAAGCAAAAATCTCATCATCTTTCTATGTTAATAAGTATGCTTCAGGTATTAAAACCGATCTTTACGGTAATGCTTATCCATTTCCCGGGCCGTTCCGCGAGCCGGAATCAGGTAAAAGGAATATGTATAAGTTCCAGAGGGTATGCGGTACTGCTCCACGGGCTTACCCACCGGCGACCAGCTGTTGTTTCCGCCCAAACCCATTTGAACCAAATCCACATTTAAAACAATTTTACCTGCATCCACCAACTGATAGGTATGCGTTGCCTCCTGAATGTTCTCCTCGGTATAAGGCCATGCACCAACACTCAGCAGGCTGTCGGCTGCAACCAACAAACCTCCCTGAGCAGCATCGGCCAGGTGCATCCAGCGAACATCGGTACGATTTCCATTCTCCTGTGGCATTACATAGGGCTCCATAAAGTCCTCCAAAGCCTGTTGATATACACCGGCAGCAAAACCAAACCGACGATCAATATAATTTTCGAGTGGACCACGGCCATAATAACTCAATTGATCAAAAGACCTGTTAACGGCTCCCTGCATACCCACTTTGGGAAGATTCGGCAGTTCGGGATGCGCATCGAGCCTATAATCTACCTTCAGGACCCCTGAGGCATCCATGGTGTAATCCACAAAAACGCTTGCACTATCGGGTACAATTTCATAGCGACTGCTCACACGAACCTGACCGGAAGCCAGTTGCACGGCCTCTGAAGAAACCAAAGCAGGTTCGGCCCGATACCATTGACGCAAGGCCTCATGAGATTTCCATGCCCTACGATCGTTATCGGTCTGTGGCCGTGTAAAGTTAGGAAGGAAGGCGCCCTCAATCAACTCCCTACCCTGGTGCACAAAGGACACCAGCGCCCCATTGGCCTTACAAAAGCGGAGCTTAAAATCTGGCCCTGAGAGTTCAAAGTTGGTACCTTCAGAACGCAACTCAACCTTACCCTTTGGAGAAGATGAAGCTGAATTTTCAAGGCCAGTCACAGCCAACTGATCCACGGCAACAACATGCCCGCGCTGAGCCCAATCAAGGTCCTTTTTCAGGCGGAAGGAAATATTCAGCAAATACTCACGTCCCTTCTTCAACCTCGGCAAATGTTCGGCCAAAGAAAACAGCGTGCTGTCTCCGGCAGCCAAATGCAAAGGAGGCAATTCCTTTTCTTTTACAATAAAACCATTCTCCAACACCTCAAGCACAAAAGCATAGTCTTTGAGTGACTTAGAAGCGTGTCGGTTTTTAATCTGTATGGAACGCTCCTCGACCGAATGCCAGGCTACAGTTGCCGGCTGGTACACCCATTTGCACTCGTACATGGCTGCCTTAGGCCGCCCATCGGAAGCCACAATTCCATTTATACAGAAATTTTCGTGGTGCCGTTCCTCGCCGAAGTCGCCCCCATAAGCAAAGAATGGCTGACCCAAAGAATCGGTTTTCAACAAACCCTGATCGCGATAATCCCAAATGTAGCCCCCTATTATCCGGGGCATGGAGCGAAACAAATCCCAAAACTCCTTCATATTTCCGGTTGAATTGCCCATAGAATGGGCATATTCAACAAATACAATGGGACGCTCATCAACGCCCGGCTGGTTCACCAGAAGCCCCGGAGTAAATAAGCCGGGATAAAAGCGGCTGACAACATCAACATAAGGCTGATCGACAGGCACCTGCACTCGATAAGCGTGCTCGGTAGGGGGATAGTCGGGATGGCCCGGGGGCACATATCCCTCCACGCGGTGATTGCCCTGAGCAGGTTCGTAATGAACCGGACGGGTAATGTCGAAGTCCTTAATCCATTCGGCCATAGCCGCATGGCTAGGCCCCCTTCCGGCCTCATTTCCTAAGCTCCACATAATGATGCTGGGGTGATTCTTATCGCGCATAACCATGCGCGTGCTGCGTTCCATATGCGCGTGCGTCCAACGGGGGTCGTTGCTTAACTTTCCACCTAAACCATGGGTTTCCAAATTGGCCTCATCCATAACCAACAAGCCATATTCATCACAAAGGTCATAGAAGTAAGTATCGTTGGGATAATGTGCCGTTCGGACTGTATTAAAGTTAAACTGCTTTATTTGCTGCAACTCCTCCCTGATGTCGTCACGTGTCACAGCCTTCCCCCGAACATGGTGATGATCGTGCCTGTTGACACCATAGAGGTAAGTAAGTTTACCATTGATCAAAAGTTTACTGTCGTCCTTCGAAAAAGAAATGCTTCTAAAACCTACCCTGCCACTCTTAACCTCAAGTACATGACCCGTACTGTCCTGCAAAGTCAAAGCCAGCGTGTACAGATAGGGATCCTCATCGCTCCATTTTCTGGGATTCTTAACCTCTGTCTCCAACAAACCGAACTTAACATTATCAAGTCGGGGATAAGACTCATTAAGAATATCTTCCACAGTCATCTCCAGGGGAGCATCCAATACAGCTCGTTGCTCCCTGTCGTACAACTGTGCACTCAGCACATAGCCGGGAACTTCAGCTCCGGTAAAATTATCGATCCGCGGTCTCAGGCTAAAAACCGCATCCTCATAGGCCTTGTCCAGTTTGGTTTGATAGTGAAAATCAGCGATCCGAAGTTTGGGTTCCGCCAACAACAAAACCTCTCGCTGTATGCCACTCATACGCCAATGATCCTGATCTTCCAGATAAGAGCCACTGCTCCAGCGAAGCACCTGAACAGACACGATGTTCTCACCTGCCTTCAAATAAGGCGTAACATTAAACTCTGAAGGTAAAAAGCTGTCCTCCCCATAACCCAGAAAAAGGCCGTTCACCCACACTTTGAAGGCAGAGCTTACGCCCCCAAAATACAAGGTGATGTTTAGGTCATCCCAATTGTCGGGCACCGTAAAACTGCGTTGATAGGAACCTACACCGTTGTAGTCCTGCGGAACGTAAGGGGGATTGACGGGACGAAAGGGGTATACGGCACTGCTGTAAATGGGGATGTCGTAGCCCATTAATTCCCAATTGGATGGCACAGGAATCCGATCCCATCCTGCCACTTTCCCTTTATAAAAATCGGCCGGAGCGTCGGCCGGACGCTCCGCAAAAAAGAAGTCCCAATCTCCATTCAGACTTTTTACCCTTGTGGAATTCTCCCTGTTGTATGTTAAGGCATCCTCCAGACACTCATACGAATAGGCATGCGTTCTTGCGGGCTCCCTGTTGATGGCGGTGACTCCGGGATCCTCCCAGGGTTCGCCGTTGTATACTTCCGGAATGCGCGGAATACCTGCTGGTTCACCAATTACAGTTTGTGCAGTGCTGCTTATAACTGTCAGCACAAACAGTACCACGACCAAACAATTCAATCTCTTCATCTCTAGCTCTCTGTAAATTTATACCTAAGGATATTGTGATGGTTTAATCCACATAACGATAACGAATCTTATATTCCCGCTTTTCTTCTATCAACAACTCATAATAGTCATCACCGAGTGCACTTATCTTTGCTCCTTTAACAGCTGGCTTTGTGCTGCTTCTGAACCTAAGCTTACCCAGGCCTCCATCCGAAAAAACGGTCATTTCTTTTCGATCACAAGCCAATTGAACGGCACCCCAGGGTGTGGGCACTTCCCCTTCAAACCATTCCAAATCGCCCAAACGAGGTTGTATGGAATAAGTCTCATAACCAGGACTGGTAGGCTCCACCCCTACATAATAGCGGCCCAGTAAATATATGGGGCTGGCCCCCCATGCATGGCAAAGGCTTTTTCCAAACGGTCTTCCATACATCGCGTAGTGCTCATCTCCCTCATCTTCAGGATCGTACTTTTCCCAAAAGGAAGTCGCACCCAGATCCAGCATTCCACCCCAATAATCACGTATTTCCTGTAAAACGTAACTCTGTTCGCCCAGGGCACACAAGGCCTCCAGCTCATAAAACCGCATGTAGGGCGTGGTAATCGCCTGCACATCGTCATTCAGCAATACTTTTTCCTTAACAATCTGCTTCTTATCCTCATCTAAATAATCGAAGAAAATAGCAAACATATTGGCATAGCGGGTTACATCTGAACGCAATTCTCCATCAACACGGTGATGAGCCAGGGCACCGGCTTTCTCGTCCCAGAACAAAGACAACAAACGTCCTTTCAGCTCTTTGGCCTGGGCTGCATATCTCGCCAGCCCCTCCTCATCTCCGGCAATTCGGGCAAACTCCGTCATATTTTCAAGGCTTCGCGCCAACAACAGTTGCTGAAAACTCAGTTCACCCTCCTTGCTCATCGGCGCCCAATCGACATAAACCCAGTCGCCGGGCAAACCTTCCATCATTCCATTGGCATTTCTCCGCTCCAATACAAAATCCATCAAAGACACCATTCTTGGATAAAAGCGTCTTACAAAATCTGCGTTGCCACTAAAAATATAATAATCATAAATACCCATGAACCAATAAAAAGAGTAATCCATAATGGTATTTATATGGGTCGTTACCGGATCTTTCCCTCTTTGGGCCAAAAGCGTCCGTTCCACGGAAGCATTGTCAAAATAGAGGTAGTAATTCATCAAGTAACTCTGATAAGCATCTCCCGACCAAATCCAGCGGTCTCTTTTAATACCATCAATAAAAAACTCCCGGGTGGTGAGCTGCATGGTGTAAGACGAAATATCCCATATTTCATTGATTAACTCATCGTTGCAACGAAAACGCCCACGTTCTTCCACGGGGAGGTACTCGTACAACATGGATACATCCTGATAATGCAGTCCCTCATCCGGAACAACATATACATATCGAAAAGCCTTTGCGCCTTCGAGCGTTAATTCACCGGCCTGATCAGGCCCTATCTGAATATCATCAAGGGTTTCGCAATAAGCAACAGACAGGGCTTCTGCCTCCGATTCACCATAATAAATACGTAAGCGTCCTGCTCCCTCCAGGCCATGAAAACGAAGAAAGCCAAAAGTTTCTTTTCCAAAATCGATCAACTCTCCCCGCTCCTGCTCCTTCCGCGCTACTGCCTCCATCGGCTCAGTGGCCAATCGAAAATTAGAGGGGATGTTTTCGGGATGGTCAAAATTCCAGGTACCTACTTTCACCCAGTCTGTAACCGATATATCCGAAGCCTTACCCGATTCATCAATCCATTCCATATCTTCATAGGTAACCCGCCAGGTAGTATCCGAAACCACCGTTGGACCCTTAACATAAACAGCCGGCACTTTATCTTGAGAAAAAACTTTGATATGAATGTCACGTGCTCCGGCAGGAAGGGTAATTTTTCCCGGTGTTCCGGGAACAAAATCGCCGTCGATTTTCACATTATACCGCCCTTCGACAAACAGCTCTACCTCCTCATCCTCCTGCAGATCCAGTACTTTGTAAAAGTCCACCAAATTATAATGACTGTAGAGTCGCCAAAAGGGAGGAAAGAAAGTATTGCGCTCGGTCCGTTCCAGCTGCATCTTATTGGCCAGCCATATTTCATAATCACCCGGATACCACATCCAGGTAGCCTTATCTGCTTGCATTTGGCTCATTCCTGCCAGAAGCACCAGCCCCAGAAGTAATTTTCTCATATTATTATGCCTTTCAAATTAACTCAATAAAACAGCCAGTCAATCACCTTGGTCTCCCCATCAACGACAATCCCAGCATCTCTCGAAACAATGGCCTGCTCTCCTTCTATAAATCCCAGTATCAGCACCAAACCTTTATCCAGTTTAAGTCGATGTGTCCCCGGCTCAAAATCATAGGTGTAAACATTAACCGGCCACATACCCTCTATGCTCAGCGCATTGGCAATGCGCACATCAGCCTGTCCTCTTTCATTGGCCAGGGCATTGGTCTCCAGGGTTGGAGGATCCAAAATTGTGTAGCTGTGACCATTAAAGTGCCCAACGACAACTTTAACTGCTTCTCGCGTTGTAAAATGCAGCTCCGTTCCCTGTTCAATTTGCTCGTCGCCCTTCAAACGCAAAGCCTTCAGCCCTTCCAATTCGGCACAGACCTTTGAAACCCGATGGTCGCGATCGGAAAACAAATGTGCCCCGGCGCCTAAAGTGACCGCTTCGACCCGGGGCTGGTGCAGCTCAACGTCGGAAGGCTTCCAGCCACCAGGAGCAGCATGCTGCTGGTGGGCTGCCCCAGATCTTTTTAAGCCCTCCACATTTCTAACAAAATTTCGGTATTCGTCCCGATAATGCACCAGCAACTCTTCCCAATGCTTGTTGACACCATCTCTTCCTGTTATGGGAATGCGACGTAAGTCGGTTTGCATACTGTTGGCGTACAAATAGCTGGAAGCGGTACGCCTGGCCAGGGCCTCATAATACTCCAGGCTTTTCTCCAGATGCGGTAAAGCCTTTTCTAAATCATTAATGTCGTCGGAGTACTTATAACGTAAAACATGCATGGCGGCCCGCACCTTTTCAGAAAAGGAAAAGGCAAAATCGCGGTAACAATACACATCGTTCATAAGGCGGGTAAACTCCGCATGGTGTTCTCCTTTGGGTGGCTGTATGGCCTCCATGGCAGCAACTGCAGCCCGGGCGTGGTTTTCCACCTCCTCAATAATCACGGGAGGCGTTTCTCCCCGATGCGGTAAATTATTCCACTCCCGCTCTGCCCACTCAATCAGGATTTCCTTATCGGGACCACTGGAAGTAATAAAGTTGGGATATACCCGATACTTATAAGGATTTACCAGCTGACTCATGAACATGCCCAATAATAGCGTTTGGCGATTGCCATCTGAAATTCCAAAAGTACGCAGCAGTTTTGGCGCTATCTCCCCGGTCTCTTCCAGGGCTGTCAACAGGCTGCGCCCACCTTCAAAAGTCAAACCATAGGCTCTGGCCAACTCCTTACTCCAAAACTTCAGCTCATCCTTGCGCGACCTGTCGCGCTTCCATGCATATCGACCCCAGGCCTGGTACCATAAACGGTCCCGGTCGATTTGGCGGAGCCGTGGTTCCGCTTTATCGGCCGTATAAGGCCAATCCCAATAGGACGCCTGAGGATACAAATGGAGGCCATTGGCGCCCTGGATGTCGTGCATGGCATGTATGCTTTTCTGTATAAAATCCGGAGAAGCGTAGCGGAAAGGTTCCAGATTGGCCAGGATATGAACATTGGAAATATGCACCGTGCCAATGGCACTCAAATCCTGATGAATGCTGGCCCAGGAGTCCTGAGGCGCATAAGTAGTCAAGGCCTCGCCATTGTATTTATGAACGGTATAAAGATTCCTATAAATTTTTTTTGCCTCAGCCATTACACGGGCGGCATCGGTATCGTGCCCGCGCAATACAACCGGGGGTTCCTCTTCTGAACCCAGTGCAGCCAAACCGTCCTTTACACCAGGCAGTATTGTTTCGGTAAACCAGGCAATATCGTTGTCGATGCCACTCATAGCCTCCCCAAGCGCCACCATAAGACCAACATGAGGATACTTCTCTATAAAGGCCGCAACGGACTTCCGGGTATAGTCGGAGACCTCGGGCAGAATGGCTCGACTGCGGTCCTGGGTTAAGATGTTATGATGCTCTGCAAAAGGCTGGGAAACAATAATGTTGTAAAACATCTGAATGACCCAGATGCCACGTTTATCGGCTTCTGTAGTGATGAATTCAAAAATCTCCTCATTTTTTCGAAAGGTTTCTTCATCCACTTCCAAAGCATAAGGATAATCTTCCAGCTTCACAAGGGAAGCAAAAGGGTGACCATTCCAGAGATAAAGCGAATTGTACCGCTGTTCGGCCAACATGTCCAGGTAATCTATCCATAAGTCCTTATCGTAAAACCAGGGAAAGAGCTCCGGGGTATAAGGATACTCGTAAATTCGTCGCCCCGGCATGTATTCCGGTTTTTGTAAGCCAATACAGGTCCCACGCAATACCATGTCGGGAGCTTCAGACTTGTCCTGAAGCAAATCCAGACTTCCGGAATTCCGCACTTGCTCAATCAACTCCATACAAGCATACATCGCTCCGCTTTCATCACCCCCTGCAGCCAGAAGCATAGAACCGTTTCCCCTAAGCACAAAACCTTCGGCCGCCAAAGAATCAGGAAGTGCCAGTTGTGCATACGCGGCAGCTCCCAGAAACGCATCGTTGCTGAGCAAACCCAGAACCAGATCGGCCTCTTCCAACTTATCGGCAACATTCAGGCGATAACCTTGTTGCATCAACTCCTCCTGCAACTTTTCCACTCCATAACGCAAGCGGCCCCCCTCCTCAGCAAACACCATAACCGAAATTTCCTTTGGTGAAGTGCAGGCCCCAAGAACAATAAGCAGGAACACAGATGCAAAAAGAGTACGCAAGTAATGATTTTTAACCGGCATCATCGTTGTTTTATTAGCGGGTGAAACATGATGGAAACGTTTACAAACCTAAAAAAAAATGAGAGTATTTGCAAGCCCACTCCCCCTCTCCCCCTTAAAAAAAGTAATTAATCGTTTAGAACCTGCGGGAACAAAGCAAGCAGCGCTTCAACAAACAATTGATGAACGAATGAAATCTCTGGACCAAAGTATTAAAATCGAAGGGGAGCATAAAAAATCCTATAAAAGACTTGCCTTTAAAAGTTAAAATGTGTAACCTTGCAAATTCAAAAGAAACGTAAACAAATACAAACCTGACGCTGTGCTGGTTTTTTTTGATGCAAAAATGATAACGTTAACATATCGCTTTTCAGACATAAAATTCAAGTTAAACCAATAATTATCTTTTGTATGAAGAAACTGTTTTTAACCATCATGCCGCTCTTTTTGCTGCCATTGGCTTTAATGGCACAAATAAGGGTTGAGGGGACGGTCGTGGACAGCCATGATTATCCCATTCCAGGTGTAAATGTTTATATTAAAAACACGACCACAGGTACCATTACCGACATCAACGGGGTTTATACCCTGACCGGTGTTGCCCCTGATGCTGTTCTTGTCTTTTCATCGGTAGGAATGAAAACTCAGGAAATAACGGTCAACAGCCGCAGTCAACTCAATGTGATTATGGAGGATGAAATTGCCGGACTGGAAGAGGTTGTAGTGATTGGTTATGGAACGGTTAAGCGCCGGGACCTGACCGGTGCTGTTGCTTCGGTTAAAAACGAAGACCTTACCATGGCTCCGGTAAGCAACGCCATGGAGGCTTTGCAGGGTCGCGTAGCCGGTCTCGACATTACCCGGGCATCGGGCCGTGCCGGTTCAGAGCCGGAGGTATTGTTGCGTGGTAACCGCTCGCTGAATGCCAGCAATGCGCCCCTCTACATCATCGATGGGATTCCGGGAAGTATTGCCACCATCAACCCCAACGACATTGAATCTATTGAAGTACTCAAGGACGCTTCATCTACAGCCATCTATGGTTCGGCTGGTGCCAATGGGGTCATCATCGTAACGACCAAGCAGGCTGAAAAAGGTACGGTACAGGTAGACATCAACTCCTATTACGGGGTAAACGGCTTTGCCTCCTACCCAAGTGCCCTTCAGGGACAAGCCTGGCTCGATTACCTGGGAGAAGGCTATACGGCTGCCTACGGTGAGCCGGCAGCCAATCGCAACGATTTGCTGACCGCCTACAGTCTCACCCCGACCCAATTGAACCGCTACATTGAGAACGGACAGTGGGTAGATTGGGTAGACGAAACCCTGCGAACCGGGACGCAGCAAAACCACAGCGTCTCCATTCGTGGTGGCAACGAAACCACACGTGCCCATTTTTCTTTGGGCTACACCGAGGAAAAGGGGATTTACAAAGACGACAAAACTGAAATAGCAACCATGCGATCGGGCGTAGAACATGAGTTCAGAGACTGGTTGTCGGCCGGTATCCAGACCAGCCTGGCCTGGCGCGATCGGAACGTTCGGGGCAGCCGCATCAACAGTGCATTCAGCACAGTACCATTGGGCGAGGTTTACGATGCCGAAGGCAACATCAATATTGAGCCTATTGAGGGCCACTCTACCGTAAACCTCCTGGCCGATGAAGTTCCCGGTGCATATAAGAACAACGCCAAACAGATTCGTGTAACAGCTAATCCCTACATCGACATTAAGCCGATTAAAAATCTGAGTATTCGCTCGGTTTTGGGTACCACGCTTACGACCCAGCGTAACGGGGAATACAACAGCGATCGCACCTACATGAAACTCATTGGATCGGGCGGTCAGGTAAAAACAGCCAGTTACGCCAACTCTCTGAGTTACAGCTACACCTGGGAGAACATTGCCCACTACAATTTCGATCTGGCAGAGGGCCATAATTTCCAGCTGACGGGTATCACCTCATGGACCAACAGCCAGAATGAAAACGGCTATGCTTACAACGAAGGTTTTGACTACGATGAATTCCTGTTCTACAACCTGAATGCAGGCAACAACCCTTCCGTAGGCTCAGGATATTCGCATACCAAAAAGATGTCGTATGCCGGACGTATCAACTACAACTACCGAGGTAAATACCTGCTGACTATATCTAATCGCTGGGATGGGGCCTCACAGTTGGCCGACAAGTGGCATGCTTTTCCGGCAGCTGCTTTGGCCTGGCGAATCTCAGATGAGGACTTCATGGCGGGCACCAATTCCTGGATGACCAACATGAAACTGCGCGTGGGTTACGGTGTTACCGGTAATGCCAACATCAACCCCTATGTGACTTCTACCGAAGTACAAAGTTCAGACTACAACCTGACTCTGGGCTCGGCGCAAAGCCAGGTTTACATTCCCACCCAGGCTGTTGGGAATCCCTTCGTTGGCTGGGAAAAATCCTACAACACCAACATTGGTCTCGACCTGGGTCTTTACAACAACCGCATCGAGGTCGTCTTTGAATGGTACAATACCGACACCAAAGACGTTTTATTTAACAGGCCCCTGCCCTCAACCTCTGGTGTTTATGGTCCAAAAAGCACCTACAATATGATGTCTAATATTGCGGAAATTAACAACCAGGGTATTGAACTGGGCATCAACACCCGCAACATCATCAACCGTCAATTCAACTGGGAGTCGATGCTGACTTTTGCACGCAACCGCGAAGAGGTCAAGTCGATTGACCTGGGAAGCAACATTGAAGTAGACGATCTCATCGCCCTGAATCTTTTTATGGGCCATCCGGTGAACACCATTTATGGCTATAAAAAACTGGGCATTTGGCAGGCAAATGAGGCCGATGAAGCAGCGCGCTATGGCAGAGAACCAGGCGATGTAAAAATTGCCACTGTGGAACAATTTGATGAAGAAGGCAATGGCGACGGTGGCGTTCACGAATATTCGGCCAACGACCGTCAGATTCTGGGTTCTTTGTCGCCCGATTGGACCCTGGGCTTTCAAAACAGCTTCTACTACAAAAATTTTGATCTGAACATCTTTGCCACCATGCGTTGGGGACAAATGCTGGACGCAGACCTGATGGGCTATTTCACCTATGGCCGTGTCAACCTGCCCTCCAATTACGATTACTGGACGCCGGAGAATCCCACCAACGATTTTCCCCGCCCCAACATCCTTGGTAACAACAACGATGTGGCTTTAAGAAGTCTGCGCTATGTGGACGGATCTTACATGAAAATCCGGAACATCACCCTGGGCTATACCCTGCCCGATCGGATTGGTGAATCCATTGGAGTAAGAAAACTGAGGGTTTACAGCACCGTGAACAATCCTTTCATTTTCACCAAGAGCGACTTGCTGAAAGACATTGATCCTGAAGCGGGCGGAGGCGACACCTTCCCCTTGTTCAAGCAAGTTATTTTCGGTTTGAATCTTTCTTTCTAAAGACTCCAGTAAAACAACAAAAAAAATACGCACATATGAAAAAATCATTGTTTAATATCGGACTTGCAGCCCTGCTTACAGCAGGCCTGCTGTCGTCCTGCGAGTTGGATGAGACCAACTACAGCACGGTAAGTCTCGACCTGGCTTATAAGAACCGTGAAGGCTTTGAAGGTCTGGTCAATGCCTGTTACATCGACAATTACTTTCTTTACGGAAAAATGGATGGTATTGCTCCTATGGAAATGGGCACCGACCTCTGGGTAAATACAGGTAATAACCAGGCCGGCTATGTCTTGTACAACGACGACCTCAACACCACCACCGGGACCCTCAATGTCCTGTGGCAGAGTCTGTATTCGACCATCAACAATTGTAATACCGTATTGTATTACGCCGATGAAGTGGAAGGTTACACGCAAGATGAGTTGAATGCCAAAAAAGCAGAAGCGCATTTCCTCCGGGCCTGGGCCAATTTCCACCTGGTGGAACAATTTGGCGATGTGGTACTCAACACCCAAAGCATGATTGAAGCGGGCCCCCTTGTCAACCCCACGCGCAACTCCGAAGAGGAGTTCTACGAGCTGATTTTCAGCGACCTGGAGTTTGCCACAACACACCTGCCTATAAACCAGGTAGACCTGGGAAGAGCTGCCCGTAAAGCGGCCTACGGTCTTTTGGCCAAAGCAGCCCTGCAGCGCACCCGTTTGGGAGAGGAGTCTGTCTATGCCCAGATGGCTCTGGATGCCGCCGAAGAACTGATTGAAAACCGGGAAGCTTACCGCACCGATCTTTACCAAAGCGACAACGCGCAGTCGGGATTTGCCAAGGTGTGGGCCGGCGAAAACAACAAGGACAACGAAGAGGCTTTGTTTGTTCAGGTTATAGACCACGCCGGGGCCTTGAACCCTGAAGGATGGAACCGCGGAAGAACCCGCCAATATTTTCAGGCAGACACCCGTACGGTTGGAGAGCCCTGGGGTACCGTGGAACGCAGCCGCATTATGGGAAGGGCCAACTCGCGTTACTACAAGCCCACCAAACATTTGTTGACAGAAATATTTGAACCCCGGGAAGACACCCCCGACACGCGTTTTGAAAGTTCCTTTTTCATCCGCTATTACGCCACCGAGGAAAAGGTAATTACCGAGGACATGGCCAATCAGTTCGATAAGGACCCATCCCTCATTGGACACACCATCCTTTCCACAGCCCTAAAAGGCAGTGATGAGCGGGTAAAAGCAGCCAACTACTACGCCGGCATCGGCTGGGCCGATAACGCCAAGTACGAAGGATTTGTCAATTTGGATGAAGGACTCAGCATGTTTACCCCCAACTGGAATATCGATCCCGCCGAAAAGCGCATGATGCCCTTCCTGGTGAACGATCCCTCAGACATCTTTGATGCCCAGGGCAATTACATTCAGGATGCCTCAAGGCGCGAAGTCTATCCCTCTTTGAGTAAATTCAGCAACATAACTTATGCCTACACCGAGCAGTACCACATGGGCAACATCGCCTATATGCGCCTGGCCGACATCTACCTGGTGGCAGCCGAAGCCGCTGTACTGTTGAACCAACAGACCAAGGCGGCCGACTATGTCAACGCCGTGCGCAAACGTGCTGCCCTCAAAGATCGTGAGGATGAAATGGTGGTTGCAGCTGCCGAGGTGGACATCGACTTTATTTTGGATGAGCGTGCCCGCGAGCTGGTAGGCGAGCAGTGGCGTTGGTACGACCTTAAGCGTACCGGAAAACTGAACAGTGCCTACCTGTCGGCCACCAATCCGGCCATCACCAGCTTCAACAGCGAACTGCACCTAAAACGTCCAATTCCGATTAACTTCCTGAACGCCATTTCCAATGCCAACGAATTTGGCACCAATGGCTACTAACTAAGCACTTAAGCAAGCTGTACTTGCTTAACACACAGAAAAGAGGCTGTCTAATAAGTTTAGACAGTCTCTTTTTTTAATAATTTCTTCCTCTACATTTCTTACCTGCATTATTCATAAATTATCTATAACGACAACTTATGAATAAAGCAGGCTTAGTTATATGATTGTGTAGACTTCCCCATTATTGAACAGCTTCACCTTCAGATTAAGCCATGGTTAATGCCAGGCCATCAGGCCCCATGAGAGAGCTTGCAGCGTCAGTCGCTTGACCGTGCCCGGCACACCACCAAAAAAGGCGGCTTGCTGTCGCAAACCGCCCTTTTTTCTCCTTCTCTTCAATTATTAAGCTGGTTGGAGCTTGGTTCCAGCTTAGTTCCAATCGGAAAACTCATAAACGCCCCCTGGCTCTGTTTCCAGCTCATGCACCACGCTCCCGAAACGCAGTTTTAGGGGACGGCCCGAATGGGAAACGACACGCACACTGGTAGGTTGTCCGTTTTTCCATTCCAAATCCAGTTCAAAATTTCCGCGCACACGTAAGCCCCGCACATAACCCTCTGACCAGGCCTGAGGCAGGGCAGGGAAGAGATCAATATGATTCAGGTGACTTTGAACCAACATTTCAACAATACCGGCAGCCCCACCAAAATTGCCATCGATTTGAAAAGGCGGATGGGCATCAAAAAGATTGGGGTAGGATCCTCCTCCACCGTTTCTGGCCTCATCAAAAGCATCACTCAGCAACATTTGAATCATATGATGGGCGTGTTCGCCATCAAGAAAGCGCGCCCAAAAATTAATTTTCCATCCCAGGCTCCAGCCGGTCCCATCGTCGCCACGGTAGCGCAGGGACTGACGTGCAGCTTCCATTAACTCCGGCGTCTCCTCCCAGTTAATGTCCTTCCCGGGATGAACCGCCCAAAGATGGGAGACGTGCCTGTGCTTGCTCTCGATGTCGTCGATGTCGTCCATCCATTCCTGCAGTTGCCCGTGTTGTCCTATCCGATCGGGCGGCAAGTGCTGCAACTGCTCTGAAAGGAGGGCTGCAAATTCCTGGTCGCGACCCAAAAGCCGGGCACTTTCCACCACATTGCTGAATAAGGCCCGTATCAGTTGATGATCCATTGCTGGTCCGGCTACCAAACCACCATGTTCGGGCGAATTGGAGGGACTGCTGATGAGATAACCACTTTTTTCATCCCGGACCAGAAAATGGCTGTAAAACTCAGCAGCACTGCGCATTAAAGGGTAAGCCCTATCTCCAAGAAAATCAAGATCCTGATTGTACAAATAGTGCTCCCAAAGGTGCTGACACAACCAGGCGCCACCACCTACCCAAATACCGTGATTGGAGTTGTTAATGGGAGCAGTCCCCCGCCATTGATCGGTATTGTGATGCACGACCCAACCCGGTGCATTGTAATACACCTGAGCCGTAACCGAACCGGCTTCTGCCACCTCCTCTATCATGTCAAACATAGATTCGTGACAACTGGCAATATTCATGGGCTCAACCGGCCAAAAATTCATCTCAAAATTGATGTTAAGCGTATACTTACTGCCCCAGGCAGGAAACACCTTGTCGTTCCAGATGCCCTGAAGGTTGGGCGGCTGCGTTCCTGCCCTTCCGGACGACAACATAAGATAGCGTGCATATTGCACATACATCGCTGCCAAATCATTGTCGGGACCCTTCGCAATATTCCTAATGCGGGCATCGGTAGGCAGCTTCCGTTTTTCTGTTTCCCCCAGATAAATATCGAAACGATTGTAGTGCGACTTGTAATCAAGCAGATGACGCTCACGAATGCCCTGATAATCGAGGGCGCTGACCTTCATAAGGGCCGCTTCGCTACGGTCTTGAGGATCCTCCCCCAGAGCATTCCAATCTTGATAATTGGTATGGGCAAGCAACTTAATAACCGCTTCATCGGCATCAAACACCTGCAATTGTCCTTCTTTGGCCGCCACTCGCCCTCCCTGCTGTTCAACCAATAAGTAAGCACTGCCCTTCATAGTCCCATTCTCAATCTGCAGATTCAAAACCAGGGTATTGTCGTCACGAACTTCCACCTGAGAAAGCAGATGCGGCGTCTCGTAGGCAACGGAGAAGCTCAGTTGCCCAGGCTGATCCGCAGCGAAACGCATCGCAATAAGATCGTCCGGATGACTGCTCAGGTACTCGCGCCGGAACTTCACACCATCCACTTCATAGGAAACATGTGCCAGAGCTTCTGTCAAATCCAGTGAACGTCGGAAATTACTGTAATGCTCATGACCGGGAAAACTTATTTTTAAATCTCCAAATGGTTGGTAGTTGGCTTGATACTGGGGGTAGTAAGGCGCCTTGTCGTCGATGAGGAAATACCTCCAGGCCCCTTCAACCATCAACGTATCCCTGGCTTCACCCAAATTTTGAAGATTCATTTTGTAGGGTGGCCTCCTTACGCCATTAAAACCTCCTGTAGACACATAATTGTTGATCAGCACCACGAGTTCATTCTCTCCGGCCTGGAAAGTCCCGGCGGGCAAATGATAAATGCGTTCTCCGTTTTCATCATAAGTGTGTCCAATCAGCTTTCCATTGATGTAGGTATAGTCCTCATCCTTCAGGCGCCCCATCTCAAATTGAACGGCCTGGTGAACCCAGGATTCGGGGACTTCCACCTTGCGTCTGAAAAGCACACTTCCATTGATGTCGGGCAAACCATGATTTTCCCATACACTCTTGTAATCAATTTGCATTACAGGCCAGGCGCTGTCGTTAAAGCCTGGCTGAGTGGCCTCCTGAACAAGGGGCAGCCGCAAGATGCTGTCGGCGTAATGAGTTCTTATGGATACAAACTCATCTTCATAAGTTCTTCTCCCCATAAAAACCTCCATGGCCAATGCTTCGGCCTCTTTTTGTTTCCCTTCCCGCAGTAAAGCACGAATGGTTTCCAGGTGCTTTCCGGCATCCTTTCGGTTGTAGTCGCGCGGCCCGCTGTCCCATAAAGTCTCTTCATTAAACTGCAAATGCTCTTCCTGCGGAATCCCGTAGATCATAGCGCCCAGCCTCCCATTGCCAATGGGCAAAGCTTCCTCCCAAAGTTCGGCGGGCGCATTGTACCAAAGCTCATACCTGGTAGAGCTTTCTTCTGCACAGGCCGAAAAAAGCAAGCCGCTTCCTATTATGAAACTTAAAAAAACAATTCTCATCATACTCATTAATTGTAAACGATTTAAACCCTCAATCAACTATCGCTTCTCCACACGTGTAAGTACTGGGGCCTCTAAAAAGCCAAAAGGAATGTGGTAATACTCGTCGCGCCAATAAGCCGCTTTTCCATCATCCACCCTAACATCGTACCACTTCGATACGCCACGAGGATTTGGGAAACCTCCGTTTCCTGAAAAACTGGAAGGCCCCACCCGAATCATCTCTTTCCAACTGTGGTGGTGCGGGCCAAGAAGGTTGCGCAAAGAATTGGTCAGTCGAATACTGAGCGCATTAGCCCCTTCTTGCAAAAAGTTTCCAATTTCGGCCCGGAAGGGGGCCCATGCCATTGGTTCCAGATCGTGACCGTTAATGGATATTTCAACCACCATCGCTTCGCTCAGGGGCAGCTCTAAAAAATACCCGGCTTCGGCATCAACTTCGGCCATTTCAAAGGAAGTATGGAGACCAATACTCCCCGAATAAAAAGGGTAGCCATCCGGAACCAAATCGCCTTTGGTAACCGTTGATTCTGCAACCACTTCAAATGCAGTAAAGCGATGGGCAGGCTTTTCGGGCCGTATTCCACTGTGGTTTCGATGGGTATCGAAGTGCACTTCGTGCCCCAGGCCCTTAACGGCAAAATCTCCAAGCAGGTAAATGCTCTCAATTTCGGTGCCATAGCGGACAAGGGCATCGCTGTGACCGGGGACTGGCGGACTGAAGTCGAGGGACAGCTCTGCTGTGTTATTTCCTACGTGCAGGAACTCCTCTACAGCTGTACTTAAAAACCCACGATCAACATAATGGTCCGTGCCCGAAAACTGAAGAGGCTCTCCGTTTACACTGATGCTCAGGTATCTGTCGGCCTGCTCTACCGCCAAAGCAGCAGATTTGGGTTTAAATGCAGCCTCCCATTCATAGCGCAAAAGCAATTTGCCTCGATATTCCAAATCGGCCAAACGATCAAATATCCCGGTAATCGGTTCTGAGGCGCTCCAGGTCTTACCATTGTCCAGCGAAAACCTGGCAAAATCGAGCACCAGGGCATTGGGATCGTGTCGAACCAGCGTCCAGTCTTCATTAAAGACAGTGACTACCTGTGGCCTGCCCTCATATGGCGCAAGGGATGCGTAGCTGCTGCTGATTCGGGCATCGTCCGAGAGACGCCCGGTAGTTAACCAAACCAGGCCCGATGGCTCAAGTTCCAGCCAATAACCGTCGGCATCGTCACTTTCCAAAGCATAAGATTTGCCTGCTGCAGGATCCCACAACACAGGATCCTCTGTAAAGAGTCTGCTTTCAATTCTGAACCGCACCTTGTCTTCGTCGCACATATTGGTAAGCATAATCAAGTGGCCCCCTTCAACCTTCCGCACCTGCGACCAAACTTCCTTGTCCTGCTTAGCTGAAAGCTTCACCGTGGCTGGCAATGCCGCCCTGAGTCCCTCTTCAAAGGCTTCTCCCTCCCAGGACAAACAGGCCTCTTGCAATCTTTCCAGCCTTTCATTTCCGCTCCGTCCGTCCACGAATTCAGGGAACCGATCGCCCACAGAAGCCACTTTACCGCCCTGTTGAATAAACTGCTCCAGCAACTTAAGGGTCGAACTGCGAAGACTGATCATATCGGGGATCATCACCAAGTCATAACTCATGTCGCCGACCTTGAGCTTACCCTTTTCTGTGCGTGCCAGGTCGGCAAGAATCTCTTCATCCCCCAAATCGTAATCATAGTTCAGAGCTTGAAGCGCTTCGATTCTCCGAAGTACATTCTCAGTAAAATTAAACTCCCCACGTCCCAGCATGTATTCACTTTCAAGTGGATTAAGCACCAAAATCTGTGGCTGATACTTACCAATGGTGGCAGCATAAGAAATTCGGCCCAAATAATCTTCGACCAAAGCATTGTGTACCCAGTAAGGTTGGTGATAAGAAAAAGTGGGCGGATAATCCCTTTTCCGCAATCCTTTTAAACTATATAAGGTGAGATGGGGGACAAAATGATTGATCCCATTAATGGCGTGCCAGTTACCGATGCGCTTTCGATCCTGGAAAGAAGTGTTGTGCCCGCTTATACCAAAGAGTTCACTCATTCGTCGGGGAATGGCATACTGATTGGCAACACTGCTGAGACTGCGTGCTGTAATGAGTCGGTTATCGAGCGACATGCCCAACAAATCAATTCCGGGCATTTGCATATTCCTATAATGCAACATTGAGTTTCCAATACGTTCGGCTACTTTCCCCAAAGATTCCTCCCCAAGGTAATGTCCGGTATATTTAAGTCCGTGCGCCTCACAGTAAGCAGCAATTTGCCGGGTAAAAGCCTCCTCAAACTGTCGTGCGACTGTTTGCTGGTATTGAAGACGTACTTCACGCCAATTTCCCTTTTCTTCGAAAAGCAAGGCCACCTTATCTACGATATCGTAACCAAAGTCCTTAAGAAACCGCTCCCTTACAAAAGGGGAATATGAGCGTAAGCCCTTATGCGGGGTGCCACTGTGAAAATACCGGGCATGAATGTGCGGCTCATCCGAAAAAAAGGCAAAAGAGTAGGGCAACTTATCCAAGTAACGCTGAACATACTCCTCGTGCGTTACCGCTATAAAAGCAGCCACTGCGTCGGGATTCATCAAATCGACAAAAGAAGTCCCGTTAAATCCGGGAACACCCAATTCTGCCGCATATTCTACATACTTGTAATCTTCATCGCGGGTCAGCTCAACAGCGCCCGGAGGCAGCGGCGTTTCCAATTCCAAGCGTGCCAGAGAACGGGCGCGGTAAGCTTCGTCCATCAAAGGAATAAGTCCCCCGGCATAGCCACTGGGCCAACGATCCTCATCGTAGAAGTAGGCCTGCAAACCCGTTTCCAGAGCAGCATCAACGGCAGCATCCATAGCAGTCCACCAATCGTCACCCAGGTATTCGGTCAGCAAACCTACACGACTGTGTAAATAGTAGCCCCCCAATCCGGCCGCTTTGAAATCGTGAATTTGACGTTTTAGTTCCTCAGGTTCCAGACGATCGTTAAGCGAATAAAAAACGTGCGACCGATACGCAACCGGGGGGTCAACAAATTTTTCAAAAGATAACTCCTGCTCATATTCTCCCTTGGCCGGCGTCCTATGCGAACAAGCAGAAGCCAGAAGAATAAGCAGCCCCGAAATTAAAATCAAATATTTTCTCATAATGATGTTGTTTCAATGTCCATAAATCAGGTTCAGTTGCGAAACCAGGAAGAGGGACTGCCCGGACTGCTTTCAAAAACAATGCTGTCCGAACGACTTCCTTCCACATTCAAATGCACGGGACGGCCGCCCGTATTAAAAGTTACGCCCTTAAAATAAAGCTTCCTGCCATCCAGCACCTCCAGTACATTATCCGGACTGCGAACAATGCTGTTTTCAATCATTAAGTCTTCCACATCATGCAGGTAGCTCAGTTGAGAACTGTTGGCCTCCACGTTATTCAGCCTGATGCGTGTTAGAGGCGATTCCGGAATGGCATCAACTTTCAGAAAGTGGGTTGAATTTTCAATAAGAAGGTCTTTAATGAAGATGTCCCGATAGAAAGGTGTCAGGTCGTTGACCTCCCTGACAGGCAGGCGTTCGGCCAGTTCGCCAACATGTCGGGGACTGCCCAACATATCCCACTTTATGGCCGTCATGGTCAAATCCATACGAAGCCGCTCGTAATAGAGGAACTCACCCCCTCCCCCGCGGGGACGTCGGGTTTTAAAGTTAATGCCAACACCAGTACCCTTGAACACACTGTCGTGGATGTATAGGTTTCTGATTACTCCAGCCGTTTCACTGCCACAAGTAATGCCTCCATGCCCTTCCAGGGCCAGACTGTAACGAACCACCACATTCTCGGTAGGACGACCGGTACCCACACCGTCTTCTCCCCTTCCTGATTTCATGGTAAAACAATCATCGCCACAGCTCAGGGTACAATACTCAATCAAGACATTGCTGGAAGACTCAATATCAATACCATCACCACGCGGGATGCCCACCGAGTTAATCCGTATCCCACGAATAATCACGTTGTCGCAGAAAATGGGCACCACATTCCAAAAAGCGGTATTCTCCAGCGACAGCCCTTCTATAAAGACCTGTTCACAGTTAATGGGACTGATGAACATGGGAGGAAAAATCCAATCCTGATCCTCGCCATTATATACCCGTTCCGCTACAGGCAAATCCAAATCCACTGCCTCATCAATAACAATATGAGTCAAAATTCGCTCCCGTACACTTCCGGGGGCAGGACCCACCAACCGGCCCTGCCCCGTAAGTGCAATATTCTGCTGTCCATTGGCATAAATACAGGCTCCCAGCGACATCAACTCAATACCTTCAATTCGGGTATACACAGCAGGCTGATAATCTTCAACTTCACCACTGAACGAAAGCACTGCTCCTTCACGAATATGCAAATTGACATTGCTTTTCAGCTCAATACGTCCACTGAACCATTCGCCGGGTTCCAGGACCACCACGCCGCCACCCGTGCTGCTTAAATGGTCAATGGCGGCATTGACGGTATCTGTAATGTTATAGCCCTCATTAATGAAAATTGTATCGGCTTTAAAACGGGGTCGCACAAAGTCGATGGTGGGAAAGGGAGCTTCCACGGGGGCAATCTCAAAAGGGAGAACGTCTGCGCCTACCTGTTCAGCAGTAAGCAGTTGGTTCAAATCATAAGGCTGCTCATCGGGAGCACAGGAGTACAATCCAAACAAGAAGACCACCAGGGCACCAAGCACTAACTTTTGTTTCATATTTTAAATTTTTTCTTAAGCTTCAATATTAAAGTGCAACTTCAAAAAGGTAATCACCTGATCCCAGCCCATAAACCCGACGCCCTTCCCGGAATCCTTCATTATTGACCAATTCGGACAATTCCTCTGCCGGTCTTCCATTAATCAGGATCTGAGTGGCTTTCCCGGAAAACGGCAAATGCACCGATGCCTGCGCATTGGCGGGAATGCTGACCCGATAGGTGAAGGCCTTTCCCGGCTGCCATTCCCAATCAGACAAAACCGGGCCATATGGGGTAGAAAAGCGCACCTTGGTATGGGTCAGATCGCCCACCACCTGAGGCTTCAGTTCAAGGTGGTGAAAAGCTGTAGAATTCGCTTCCTGAAGCACCCCGCCCAAACCGTTAAAAAACCATTCCATGAGATGTCCCAGCATCAAATGGTTATTGCTGACCGTTTCCAAAGCCATCCACGATTCGGTAAGGGCGGTTACGCCTTTCTTCAGCTGATAGCCGTATCCTGGAACATCATCACGATTATTCATAACATACAGCAAATCTGATCGTCCTCCGCTGCGCAAAGCCACTACAACATAATGAAAACCAACATCTCCTGCCGTCAGTGCATAGTCGTTCTCTTCGATGCTTTTAACAAAGCGATCAAAAACCGCATCGCGGTCTTCCTCATCAACAATACCCATCACCAGAGGCAGCGCCATGGAAGTCTGACTCCCGGTCGCATACACCTTATTGTCGGCATCATAAAAGGCCCGATTAAAAGCCGCACGAATTTCTTCGGCCCAGGCCTCAAAATGCGATTGCTCTTTACTACGACCGCTTACCGCGGCCATTTCGGCCAGGATCTTCACATCGTAATAATAAATGGCAGTGGCTGTCAGTCCCTGAACCGTAAGTTGTGAAAAACCCGGCTTCTCCGGTCCCAGATCGTACCAATCGCTGAGACCATGACTTACAATATGCTTATCCGAAGTCCCTTTCAAATAAGTAACATAATCGGTCATCATGTCCCAGGCCTCATCAATAATTTCGGTGTCACCGTACCATTTGTACAGCAAATAAGGTAAAATAACCCCTGCACTGCCCCATTCCGGAGAATCCCGAAACACACTCAAAAAATCCCCCTCAAAAAGAGGATATTCCGGAGTTATGGTTGGAATCATGCCCTCCCCGGTTTGGCCATCCATCATGCCATAAATCAACTTTCGGTAAAGATGATAGTTGTCGTAATTGAAATGGACCCCATTGCCCATAAGGAAGGTCTGTTCCATCCAACCCAATTTTTCCCGATGCGGGCAATCGGTCAAAACACTCTGGTGATTGCTGCGAATGGCCCAGTCGATTATCCTATGGGTCCCATTGAACAACTCATTACTGCTGTGGAACGAACCATTGGAAGGCGCCGAATTCCTTGTATGTAAAAAGCGCAGGCCAACCAACTGCGCCGCGTCCCCCTCTTGACTCAGACCTTCGGGAACTACGCCTTTAAGCTGCGCATACTTCAAACCGTAATAACTGAAACGCGGTTGCCAGGTTTCCACGCCATCCCCTTTCATTACATAGGTATAAAAATGGGGACTCCCGGTAGCGCGCTGATTTGGGAACCCATCCTCGGTAAGAAGTTCGGCGGGCCAGATTTCGACCTGCTGTCCCTTTTTGCCCTTAACAGAAATCTCAACAATTCCGGAGGCGTTCTGCCCAAAATCAAAGACGTAAGAGCCGTCGTTCATGGCTTCCTGACGAACAGGCTCAAAAGCATCCATTACCCTTACTGGATAATCAAACTCAGCCATCAAGCGCCCGGAAGGAGGAGTGGGGAACACCACAGCCTGCCACTCGGAGGCATCAAAACCGGGTCGGTCCCAGCCTTCTTGCTCCAAATTCGCATCGTAATATTCTCCTCCATAGATGCTGGCATAGGTAATGGGCGACGGGCTGGTTTTCCAGTCAGCGTCCGAGACAATTCGCTCTTCACGACCATCGGTATATTTTATTTGCAAATGGCACAACATCTTTGGGTAACCGTAAGCAATCACCATTTTCCGATAACGCTCCCTGTTGATGTTGTAAAAACCGGGACCCACCATCACCCCCAGGGCATTCGCCCCTGTCTGAAGCATATCTGCAACATCATAAGTGTTATAAAGGACCGTTTTATCGTAGTCGGTCCAACCGGGCGCCATAAAAACTTCGTCAACAGCTGCACCGTTGACCCGGGCTTCGTACTGTCCCAGGCCGGTAATAAACAGCGTCGCTTCTTTCACTTCTCCACTCACCTGAAAATCCCTTCTGAAAAGGGGTACTACGACGCGATGTTGTCCGCGCTCGCCCAAATGATTCGCACTTCCGTGAACACCGGGCACCACACGCATGGCTTCCGGCATAGCTTCATAAGCGATCCATCTTGCCCCCGCCCAGTCGGCCGTTTTCAACAAGCCCATTTGCCAGCGAGCGGTGGCACTCCAGTTTGAAGAACGCCCATCTTGATTCCAAACACGTACCTTCCAATAATAGGTGGTTCCAGACTCCAGTACAGCACCGTCGTAAGCGACCCGAACCGATTCCTCAGACAGGACTTTCCCCGAATCCCAAACATTGGCCGCTCCTTCGCATAGTTTTTTTTCACTATCGGCCACCAGAATCTGGTAGGCACTCTGACGAAAGCCGGGCTCAGAACTTTTAATTTGCCAACTCAGGTTGGGCCGTTCTTTCTCAAGGCCAAGTGGAGCTTCCCGCCGATCTGCACGAAGAGCAGTCACCTCAAAATCGGGCTGCGTGCCGCAACTCCAAAAAAGCAGCACAAACACAGAGGCCGATAACAACAATACGTTTTTCATATCAATTCTTCTTAATTATGAATTCATTGTACAACTCCAGGTCCTTCGCCCTGGCCGGGGGGTCTACCTCCAAACGAATCAAAACACCATCTTTCAACGCTGCTTCTACAGTTGTATTTCCGGGGGCATGCAATTTAAACTCAACATCCCGGTCTTCCGGCCAGGCAGGGAAAAGCAACAAACGATCACCATCTGTCTGCAGCAGCATTTCCTGCAGACCAATCATTCCCGAACCGCCCCAGTTGTGATCAGGCACCCAGTCAAAGCCCGGCCCCCAAAACGCCGGAAAGCGCCTGCCCGAATCCCGAAGCTTCAAAGTAGTGTATTTCAAAGCCTCTTCGGTCAGGCCCAAACGGGCCGCGAAAATATTGTCCTGCTTCCAGCTCTCATACCCCCTGAATGCCAACACATCTTCATCGTACCAGTAGGTGTTTCTAGCCAGTTCCAGGCCAGGCTTACCCAATCTAAATTTGCCCCAGGGGTATACCGGGTAAAGCTGGGGGACTTCAGTATTGTTGATGCGCTCCCACATCCATGCAGGCGCTATGGTCTTATGGCCATTGAAAGACCTGAAAGTCATGGGAGGCAAAGCGGCGCTCATCGCCTCAAAACGAGCACGTGAAGCCGCACTTAAATAATGGTCAGGCAAATCCAACAAAGCATTAATAACTGTTTCCAGAGCAACAATGGTAGAAACAGGATTCGTGGCCATTTTGTAAGTCTCACAAGCTGTTCCGGGGTAAATGATCAAGTGTCCGTCTCCACTTAACTCCCGCCTTCCGCGCTTTCGCGCCAAATAACGGTAATGCTCATCAAAAAAAACGAGACAGCTTTCGATCATCGGCAGGTATTCCTGAATATCTACCCCCTTGTAATGATGCAGCTCCAAGGCCATCCAGCAAAACTCCAAAGCGGTATCCCATTGATACTCTAACCAGGCATTGTACTCTATACCCGGATCAAAGTAATCGGGCCGTGACCACCCATACTCGGTAGGATTGGGCAAACCAAAGTTTTCTATTTGTTCTGTAAAACTGGCCCCTTCGTGCCCCCAATAAACCCGGGTTCGTATTTCTGCATTACCCAACAAGTTTTTATAAAAATCGAGCTGAGGCTTAAGCATATCCAAATCACCGCTGCGAAACATAGGAAAATAAACCAGTCGCTGGTTCTGGGCCGTAAAGGTTCCTCCGCCCCAATTCCTAAAGTCGGGCGTAAACGGCCTTGAAGGATTTACAAACTCAGGATCGTAAGTAAACAGTCCCCCATTGAACTTTGTGGGATAACTTCCATAGGCATTACAAGCCAACATATACCTAAACAACTGATAATTACGGCCACTTTGCCAAACCACATCGTCTTCCTTCTGCACCGAGGGAATATAAATATGACTCCTGTCCCAGAAAAGGTGCCACCACAGCCGGGCCTCTTTCCGCGCTTTATTTAAGGAGCGCTCATTTCTTAGTCCTTCCAAACCAGCCTGCCACCTGGAAGCATCGGCCTCCCGGGCGGTATGCAAAGCAATTTGAAGATGCTGACTTTTGGTGGCTCGCTCGCTCTGGAGCACCCAGCCTTTATAAGGGGTGTCCAGGTAACTACCCGTGACAATTTCACTTGCCAACATACCTGAACCCTGCATCAGTCCCCCAAAAGTAAGGTCCGAAAGTGGATCAAACAACTGGTCTTTATGCTCTTTCAGACCTTGCTGACGAACAGCAACGTCAAATACATTTTCACCAGAATTTTGATGGTAAAACAATACAGCATCTCCTTCAAAACGGATGCTGTCTCTGTGTGTTACCAGGCCTTCGGGCAACTCCCATTTGTAAGAACTGCCAAAACCTTCATTTTTTCTTATAGGCAAATCCTGATAGCGCCAATTCTCATAAATCGCCCGGAGCTCCATAGGTTGATTGGCATTCAGCTCAACATGAACGAGCGGACTTTCAATCTCGGCCCAGATATTCAGGACCATCTGAAGCCGCTCATTCTCTCCTCTGATCTCTACCCGTCCGTCGTACAAAACAAGTTCTTGAGAAAAATCCGCATCTTCGAAGGGATTGGGATGCATCTGCAAGCGAACCCTACCCAGTTTGGGCATGGTATTGTTCTCATCAAAGGTGCCACTTCGTGCGATGTAAAACAAGACTTCGTCGTTCTCCACCCACACATTCATGCCAATATCGCCGCCCCCACAAGGCATTGATTCGGACGAATTGCTGCTTTGCGTATTCCAAAGCACATTGTAGCTTTGCAGTTTCGTCGCTATATTTTGTGCGTGCAACAGTGCACCACACAACAACAGACCCAACAATAAAAATCCTCTATACATATCCGGACAATTTTTATGAGCTACCAATCGTCTGTCCGAAAGGAAGACAGCGGAAGTCCCGCATTATTAAAGATTTCGGCCTCCACATAATCGTCAAAGGCATACCTCACTGCCACCGGCTCTGCAACAAGTGGGTGAGACAACAGAATCGACTTACTTCGAACCACAGCCGTAGCGCGATAAAAACGCTTATCGCTTCCAGCTATCTCAAAAAGCTGAGGCTCAGCAACGCGCGAGTGGATTCCCAAACGCTGGTCCTTAAAACGCAGGGTGAGGACGCCCTCCTGAACAGAAAAACCCTCCACAACCGGACCACGATGCTGAAATCCGCGCTGTCCGTAAGCACCTCCGAGTGCTGCCAAGGCAAAGCGCTCTCCCACCTCTTGTTTCTGAGGCGGATGAATATTGTCCGGGTGCCCCAAATCAAGCAAAACAACCATCTGACTATTGGGGATAACTTCCTCCGCACGTCGTTGAACATCTCGCAAAAAGGCGGAATTATGCCGGGGATGAATAACATCCGTCCTAAAAACCTTGTAATCAAATGGCGCGATTTGGGCGTAATAGAAAGGGAAAGTTCCGAGCCCCCACAGAGTACGCCATTCCTCAACCATGACCGGCAGCAAGTCGGCATACAAATCGGGTTCGGCATAGTTGGTTTCACCCTGGTACCATAAAGCGCCTTGTATTCCATAACCAATTACCGGATGCAGCATGCCATTGAACAAAGCACTTGGGGTGCGGTTGGGTTCCTCGATATCTGCATCATTTTGAGGGATCGTCTTGTCCTCAAAATCCACTGTACTTGCCCGACTCATCCAGGCCTGAATACAACTGCCACCCCAGCTGACCTCGATAAGACCCACCGGAACTCCCATGAACTCTTGTAAGGTCTTCCCGAAAAAGTACGCTGCCGCACTAAAACGAGCAACCGATTCGGGCCTTGCCCTTTCCCATCTGCCTTCAAAGTCGTTCAATGGAAATGCTGAGGCTTTACGGGGAACCGAAATCATCCGTAACAGGGGATTGGCTGACTTTAAAACAGCAAGATTACCGCCTTCTACGGGCTGAGAACGAAAACCCTCCATGGGCATTTCCATATTGGATTGACCGGCACAAAGCCATACTTCGCCCAACATAACATCTTCCAGCACTAAAGTTTCACCATCCGAAAGATGTATTTCATAGGGCCCCCCAAAATCGCTTGTTTCTAAAAAGGTCTTCCACTTTCCTTCAGCATCTGCCTTGACCTCCACAGTCTTATTGTTCCAGGAGCCTTGTATACGAACCAATGCCCCCGCACGGGCATGTCCCCAAATGGGCACCTGGGCGTTTTGCTGCAAAACCATGTGGTTAGAAAAAAGCGCAGGAAGACGAAGCGCTCCCAGCATAAGCTGAGCTGTAAACAGCCCTACTGCCAACAAAAAAAATCGTCTCATAACACCTAATATTAGTAATGAGCAAAGCCTGCCCTAAGGCAGGCTTCGAAATATTACTCAGTTTCAAACTTGAGCCACAAGGAACCCTTATAAACACCGGAAGCATCGACCGCTTGAGAAGACGGCCCTATTAAATCGGTTGTGTTTACTTTATTTCTGACAGCGGGTATAACATCTAAAAATGACAGCCCACTCTCAGGCAGGGTATACAGCAATTTATCCCTTCCGTCTCGAGGGGTGTACACGCCCAAATACTTGGTATTGCCGTTATTGTTGACCAGAATCCGGCCCTCTGCGGTAGAAAACTCAGCCCATTGCCAATTTCTGAAGTATCCTTTGAACTCAGGATAAATAAAGGTTTCTCCCGGAATGGGATCGTTGTAGTCATTGCTCCATATACCCAGACTTGTTCCCCGTTCCCGGTTTTGCCAAACCCGATAGGGACCATATCCCAAAAATTCGATGCCTTCCATTTTAACCTCAGGATAGTCAAAGCGAACGCCCATCAACTCCACTACGCCATCGTAACGATAAGCATAGTTCAACTGCAAGGTTTCATCGGGGTAGATGCGCCATTGCACCTTCTCTACCAAACCGCTGTAGCTCATTTCCACCACTACAGTATCGGCATCGTAAGTCCAATCCATCTGTGTGAGCACCATTCTGTCCTGAATCTCGGGGTAAATACGGTCAACATTGGCAGGCAAATTCTCCTCCATCCAACGGTCTAAAGAACGATCGCCTCTACGGGCACCAATAAAACGAGGGCCGTTGGCAAAAGAAATGGTTTTGCCGTTTTGTACCACCTGACTCAGCAAGCCACTTTCCTTATCAAAACTTACTGTTAGCTTACCAGAGACAACTTCCAAAACCCGGGGTAGTTCACGAACCGTTCCACGGCTTGCAGCCCTTCCGGCATATTGGTAGCGTACAGGCTCCAAGTCGTAAGACCAGGTCCACAGCTCCTTACCAGAAGGATCGTTTACAGTCACAAAAAGCACATTGGCCTCCCTCCAGTCGGATGGCAGGGACAGCTGCAAGGCCCCCTTTTGATGCGGAGCAACATCAGGTGACTTAATAGCTCCCCTGGCTAAAGTAGTTTCCCTTCGCTCACCGGAAAAAACATCGGCATACCCGGCCAGCCGAAAACTGAAACTACAGTCTTTTAAATTGGTAAAATCATAACGATTCTCAACGGTCAATTCACCGGTAAAATCAACAGGAAGCACCTCTGGTCGCAATTGAACAGGAGACCACACCTGCTTTATGGTAAAATAACTGCCTTCCTTTTCACGATGGGGACCCACAATTCCATCGGCGCCATGATTTCCATCATTATCTATCCGACCATTCTGATCGGTACGCACCACACCCTCATCAGCGAAAACCCACAAAAATCCGCCTGCACAATTGGGGTGGTTGTACATCATTTCCCAATAATCATACAATCCGGCACCATGACCACCATCGTACAGGCCGTGAAGAAACTCGGTGGGCATGTATAAGTGCTCTCCCCTTAGGTATTCCTGTACCTGTCCGTAAGAGCGGTAATGCATCGTTTCGACCCCATTCAGGTATTGTTGCGGATGAAGAACCGGGCGATTCTGGGGATCCCAAAGGGCGTAATCATTGTCCAACTCGACATTCCAACCGCCCTCGTTGCCATTGGCCCAAAACAAAATACTGGGGTGATTGACATCTCTCGTAACCATCTCCTTCACCAGTTTTCGTCCTACACCGGTGTCGTAGCGTCCATGCCAGCCCCCCAGCTCATTAATAACATACAAGCCCAGCTCATCACAAGCCTCTAAAAAAGATTTGTCGGGCGGATAATGGGCTACGCGAATGGCATTCATATTCATGTCCTTCATCATCCGAACATCCTCGAAATCAATTTCCCGATTAATTGTCCTTCCCGTTTCGGGCCAAAAAGCATGACGGTTAACGCCACGCAGTTTAACCAACTGCCCATTAACATAAAGCCCCTCTTTCTCTCTAACCTCAAAGGTACGGAAACCAAATCTCTCCTTAACTTGATGCAAGACCTCCCCTTGGTGCACCAGACTAAAACGTACCTCATAAAGGTTGGGCGTTTCCGCGTTCCATAAAGCTACCTTTTCAAATCCCCCTTGAATCAGCACCTGATCACTCCCTGGTCGCAGCTTGGAGGACAATGCTTTACCTACAGCCTTGCCCTTTGCATCAAAAACCTCCGCTTTCACCTCATAGTCCCCTTCCTGACCCTCCGAAAGATATACTTCTGCCAGGAAGCTGCCATCTGCCTCAGCAGCTATAGCATTTCGTCTGATGAAAAGAGGAGGGTGAATCTCCAGATAGACCGGACGAAAAATACCTCCGAAGTTCCAATAATCTGCGCGTCGTTCTGCCAGATTAACACTGGGATTATCCGATTCCTTTTTGACCCACACATCAAGTTGATTCTCCTCTCCAAAAAGGATGTAGTTGGTTAAATCGTAACTGAAGCGATAAAAGGCCCCCTGGTGAGTGGGCCCAGCCTTTTTACCGTTAATGCGTACTTCAGCATCGGTCATCACCCCTTCAAAAACAATTACGACACGCTGTCCCTGCCAATCGGCAGGAACATCAAAACGATGCCGGTATTTTCCTTCTTCATTTGGAATCAGAGGATCTGTAGCTTTTCCATAAAAATTAACCCCATAATTATAGGTTCCAAAACCCTCTTGCTCCCAACATGAAGGGACATTAATGGTGGTCCATTCTCCACTTCGCCGGCCATCGGTGCAATAGAACTCCCACGCTACAGTATCGTCATTGCCGGTACCCGATAAATAAACCCGCTGCGTTTCATTTGCAAAAAGCTGGCCGGAAACCGGAAGCCATAAAGTAAGGGCCAGCAAAAAGGTCAGAATTGTTTTATTGTTCTTTCTCATAGTTCCTATATTTCAAAAATACACCCCGTTTAATCAATGACTTTTCACCTCCAGCTCAGCACCTTGCAACCCCGCACTATGGGCTTTTAAACGGATGCTGCCGGGCCTGCCATCGTTTTGTAGAATTGCCAGACACAAACCATTAAAAGCTTTGCGATGTGGCGCTTTAAAGGACTCTAAACTGGCTTGATAACCATTGTCAACACCGGCTAAAAAGCCACTGCCACTGGTTTCAAAATGCACCAAATTGTCCGCATCAGGAACCAGGACGCCTTGGGCATCGGTTATCCTAACAGTAACAAAGGATAAATCTTCGCCATCGGCTGTAATGGTACTGCGATCGGCCACCAGTTCGATACGCGCCGGAGGCCCGGCTGTTTGAACTTCACGAACCAGCACCTCAGCGCCCTTGGCTCTCGAAACGGCACGCAAAACCCCAGGCTCAAAGGGAACCTGCCACATAACATGAAAATCATGTTCATTCTTTTGCCTACTGCCCAAAGAACGGCCGTTCAGAAACAGCTCCACTTCATCCGCACCTGAAAAATAGGTCCATACATCAACCACTTGGCCCTCCTCCCAATTCCAATGCGGAAAAAGATGCAACATCGGTTCTCCGGACCATTCACTTTGGTACATATAGTAACTGTCTTTAGGGAAACCTGCCAAATCCACAACTCCAAAATATGAGCTGCGCGCAGGATAGGGATAAGGGGTAGGCTCACCAATATAATCAAAGCCTGTCCAGATAAACACGCCGGATACATAATCGTGCTTCTTAACCATTCGCCAGGTATCGGCATGCGTGCTTCCCCAATAGGCATAAACATGGTCATAGGCCGACACGGTATGATCGGCATTGGCCCCCACCAAAGGGACTCCGTGCGCTTCAGGCCAAATACGAATACTGTCGGAAGGCATGTTGTAAATGCCCCTGCTGGCCAACCCCGATACATTCTCGCTGGCTATGATTTTTTGCCCGGGAAAGAGATGCATTAAAGAATCAAACACCTCGTGCTTATAATTAAAACCCAACACATCCAAAGCCCCGCTTTGGGCTATAAAATTCAATTCAGGCTGATTTTCGGTAAGTGCGCAGGTAACTGGCCGGGTAGGATCTTCTTCCTTAACAATACGAACCAATTCGGTGGTAAGCGCCAGGCCGGTGCTGTCGAATTGTTCCCTAATCTCATTCCCAATACTGTACATAATTACAGAAGGATGATTGCGGGTTCGCCTAACCACATCTCTTAAATCACGCTCATACCACTCATCAAAGTGCAGGTGATAATCACGACGTGCCTTGCGCAAACGCCATACATCAAAAGCCTCGTCCATAACCAGAAGCCCCATTTCATCGCAAAGGGCATAAAACTCTGGATCAAAGGGATTGTGTGCAGTACGTATGGCATTGGCGCCCATCTCCTTCATGATCTCCAGTTGACGTTCGTTGGCTCTTCGGTTATAAGCAGCACCTAAGGCACCGAGGTCGTGGTGCAAACAGGCACCCAGGATCTTTAAGGGCTCGCCATTCAGAAAGAAACCATTTTCTGCATCGAATTCGAAAGTGCGAATCCCCAGGGGGGTCTCATAGCTGTCCAAAAGCCTTCCCTGGCTCAGCACCTCAGTAACAATACGATACATCTCAGGACGGTCGGGCGACCACAAAAGGGGTTGCTTAACAGTAAACTGCTGGGTTACCAAAGCCTCCTCGCGTGCTGTATTTCCAAGTGTCTTGGTAGCCACGATCCTTTTCTTTCCTTTGTAAATGGTGCTCTTTAGTTCAAAATCAGTTGCCCTTCCGCTGTAATTTTTCAGATTTACCTCCAGATTAACCAGGGCGCTTTCCGTATTGACCTCGGGGGTGGTTACATAAGTGCCCCAATGTCCCACGGCAAGTTCATTAACGGCCACCAAACGCACTTTACGGTAAATCCCCGAACCGGTATACCAACGCGAGTTGGGCTGATCGTGATTATCAACTCGTACTGCAAGGACATTTTGCTCACCCACCGGCATCAAATAAGGACTTAGATCGTACTGAAAGGAAATGTATCCGAAAGGACGGGTTCCCAGAAAATGTCCATTGAGCCAGACACTGGAGTTCTGGTATACTCCATCGAACTCGATACGCACCCTTCGTTCTGCCAGCTCTTCGGTGGTAGCGAAGCTTTTTCGGTACCAGCCCACACCGGCTGGCAGCGCACCGCCCGCGGGTGTTGTTGAATGGTCTTCATCAAAATCCCCTTCAATACTCCAATCGTGCGGTACGTTGAGCATACGCCAACCGGAATCGTCGTAGCCGGGACTGCTGGCCAAAGAGTCGTCCTGGAGGGCAAAACGCCAATCGTGATTCAAAGGTACCACCACCCGTGCAGAACCGCTATTACCTGAGCAGGCAGCCCCACCCATCATCACCAACAAGCTCAAAAAGAGCCCAAAAACAAATTTATATTTCATGCGAAAACAATTTAGCTATACGCTATTTACTGTACATTAAGCCAATCGATATACAATGCACCGGGTTGCAGGGTGCTTAGCCTTAGTGTATAAGTACCGGCATTGATCGTTTCATGGGTATCGGTGCGCATGGTCCGCCATTTCTCAGGAGAACTCACATACTCGACTGTTCCTCCCCATTGCAGTATGCCATCGTGAGATAAAATCTCCATACGCACGGGCAGAATGTCATCCGTGGTATTCATAAAACGGAAATGCAAACCATAGGTAGACGCCAGTCCCACCACAAACTCAATCTCAGCCACCCCGTCGGGGCTGTCCAAAAGCAAACAATCCTTATCGTTAAAATGACTCAGACGGGCACCAGGACCACTCACCCTTGCTTCTTCACCAGGATAATTAACCGTTGCACGCAAATCAATGGGGTGCACCATCTCATGGGCAGCATTAACCGCAACAGTATATCTTCTTCCGGCTGGAACAGCCCCCAGTTCCACCCGTTCTCCCGCAGCATGCAGGCGCTCAAAAATCTGAAAGCGAGTGCCCCCCTTGTAAGTGGACTCCAGCCTACTCATTTCACTCTTCTTCCAGCCCCGCATCCAGGACGGAAGGACGTCGCCCTCTTCCAGAGCAATGTAAACCCAGGCGTCGGCCCCACTAACAAAAGAAGCTTTTGCACGCGAACCAGAGGTTTGCAACCATTCGGCACCATGCAACTCCGAAGGCAGCACAGAAATGCCACCGGGTTCATCCACGAACTGAGGCTGCCCGGTTTTCAGCCAATGCGCAGTCTGCCATTTCTCACCTTCGCCTTCCCACTGAAATGAAGTAATGAGTCCATCGGCTCCCGGCGCCGAATAGGAAGCTCCCTCAGCACTCGAAATCGCAACAGCAGAAATAAGGGCCTGGCCCGACTGTACATCCGGAAATGAAAGCACCAGAACGCCACCAGTGACCTCTACCTGAATGGTTTTCTTCAAAGCCTGATTTACGCCTACCTCCTTCCAGATGTCGAGCCCCTGCACCACAACTTCATCATTAACGGCCACGTCAAAGGAGCGCCAACGTTCACAATTCAGTCCCCCGCCGATACCATACCAGGGCTCCACAAAAAAGAGCTCAAGATCATAAGTCCCATCAGCAACAGGAAAACGGTAGCTCAGTTTATCCATGCCGTAACGATAAGTCTGGAAGAGTTCCCATTCACGTGTTCCTCCTACAGGGTCATACGACACACGCTGGCTGGCGTAAAAGGGAGGCAGTCCCTCAAAATAGTCGGTCCAGTTGCGCGAACCCCAGCTTTCATCGTTCTTCCATGAAACATCGGCGGCCCAGGTGTAACCCAGGGCATCCTTGTAGTCGCCTCCACCACTATTTACACGGTATAGGTATGTATTGCCCTCAATGGGCGTCACCAGGGTCTCTTCTGCCGGCATCAAATCAGAAAAACCAGGAGCCTCAGGCAAGTGATGCAGAACAATAAGATCTTCAGCAACTTCCCGACCATCAACATAACCTACTGCTCGAAGTACGTTGTACTGAATATCCGTCTTTTCCCAAAGAAAATGAGTCCCGATTCCTCCATGCGCCTTGCGTCCCAGGGATTGCCCGTCAACGTCGTTGAACAATTCAACTTCATCACAATTAGAAAACACCACAATACTGTCCTTCACACCTGGCTCGATCCAACGATCGGGCCAATTGTGCCCATAAATGTAAACCATGGGCTCCTCTTTCTTATCGGCATAATTGGACCGATACATATAGTAGGGGGCTACGGGTTCTCCCCAGATGGTAAATAAACCCTTGTAGTTCACTGGTCCCACCCGGTCCAGTTCACGCATACCCTCGCCACTCTGGGTTCGTCCAGGATTCTCGTGAGAGGCAAACAACCATTGGATATGGCCACAACTGCTTTCGGCCACCTGTTCGCCCAGCCGAAGCTTCAACTCCATAAGCTGACACATCCGCAATTCCGAATGGGCACCGCTTTGAACAAAGGGGCCTTCGCTGTGTAAATCGGTGGTGCGCCAGGCGCCATACTCACCGTTAAACACCTGTCTGCTGAGCTCCTCATCGTATTGGTAGGGATTACCCCCGTAAGTTCCCGACCAATTCTGAATCACATTCCAATCGGTACCCGTTCCACCATTACAAGTAGTCACCACGCGCTGAACGGTTGCCGTAGGATCCATCTCCCTGAAAATCTCCGTACACTCACGCGCAAAATCTTCGGGCAGCGTACTTTCGTTCTGCAAGCCCCAGATAACATTAGAGGGGTTGTTCCTGCGCTCCCGGATAAAATCACGCAGACGAGCCTTAAAATTCTCACGAAATTCCGGATTGTCGAACCAGATATGGGCCGACATCTGAGGCCACCATAACATGCCCATCTCATCCCAGCGCTCCTGATATCTCAGATTATGCGGCTGATGAGCGTCTCTAAACAAATTGAACCCGGCCGACCTGATTTGTTCGGTACGTGCATAAACCATATCGTCGGTAAAAGCATGACTTCGACCCATTAAATGCTCGTATTCGGCCGTCCCATTAATAAAGACCGCCTCCCCGTTCAAGTAAAAACGGTTACTGGCTCCTTCGCCTAAAACCGGCTCCACATCCCATTTCACCCAACGAATACCGTAGGCGTCCTCAACACGGTCTATCAGCACACCATCTTCCAGCACATCGGTCTGCATGGTATAAAGGTAAGGGTTGTCCAAGTCCCATAAGATCGGATTACGAAGGTCCTCCATAACCTGCGCCAATTTCTTTTCCTCTCCAGGACCCAACAACAGTTCACCCGCAACTTCGGCCACCTGCTTACCCCGGGCATCTAAAAGACGATTTTCGACCTTTACTTTACGCGATTGCGCAGAATAATTTTTGAGCTCGGTATTCACATACAATGTGGCGCTTTCCGTATTCACCGTTGTATCGTTCCAGATGTGCACCCCAAATGGCTCTACCCGCACACCTGAAGTGGTCAGCAAATGTACCGGCCGAAAAATACCCAAAGGCTGACTGCCCTCTGAAAAGCCCCATTCAGGACTGCAGCCTCCGCAAACCCAGGGCAAGTCTCTTATGGAGGACGGATGATCAGCCTGTACGGCCAAAACATTTGGTACGCCTGCTTGCGTCACATCGGTAACATCAATGGTGAAGGTGGTCCTGCCACCTGCATGTTCACCTACTTTTGTACCGTTGACCCAAACTGTTGCATAGGACCCCACACCCTCAAAAATCAGAAAATGACGGGAGTCGGGACCTCCGGCAGGCACTTCAAAGGTGCTTCGATAAAAGGCGTGTCCATGAAAATTGCCATGTCTTTCTCTCCTAAAACCATGGTATTGATCCCAATTGTGTGGAATTTGCACATTCACCCAATCGGTATCATCAAAATCAGGTTGTTCAAATCCCTCATAAACCTCTTCCAGGGACCCAACAGCCACAGAAGTCCACCCCTCATCCAGGCGAATCGATTGTCTCACCTCTTCTGCATCGGGACCACATCCAGAGAGAATAAGCCACAAAAACAAAACGTGCAAACCAGCAATCTTCATTGTAGATAATATTAATGGTTAAATTCATGATATCGTTTCCATAACACCAAGCAACTCAAAATCAACACGCTAACAAAACACACAGACTAACGAATCAAAATTAATGTAAATGCAATAATAAAGGAATTTTGGCATATATGCAAAAAAATCAAGGGATTATACCTCCAACAACAAAATCACAACATTCTGAACAACAGGTGTTTTAGTCTTTCACGACAATAAAAACCCAGAACGCAACTGCCCGAGCCAACAACAAGCCCGGCACGACAAAATCCTCCATCTGGGTTTTTTTTGCATTATTTTTCAAAATATTTATGAAAACGTTTAACTTGCATGCGAAATTAAAACTTCTCAAAATGACCATGCAAAAAATTTCGATCGGGCTGTTACTTTTCTTGCTGTTTATACTTAAGGCAGAGGGGCAGACAAAAGGACTTATGAACACGACCGAAAGTCCTTTCAGTTTAATGCAAAGCACCGACCTGGAGGCTACCCGCTTCACCGGCGGATTTTGGAAGGAACGTTTTGATGTTTGTCAACACACAATGGTTCCCTTTATGTGGGACATATTTAACGATGCAGAACGCAGCCATTCCTTCAGAAACTTTGAAATTGCAGCCGGCCTTTATGAAGGCGAACATGATGGCCCGCCATTTCACGACGGAGATTTCTACAAATGGCTCGAAGGAGCCATTTCGGTCTACGCCATCAACAAGGATCCGGAACTGAATCAACTCATAGACCAAGTTATCTCTGTAATGCAGCGCGCCCAGCGTGAAGACGGCTACATTCACACCCCCGTGAATATAGCAGAAAGAAACCGCCCGGAAGAAGCGGTAGCTTTTGCAGAAAGACTGGATTTTGAAACCTATAATCTCGGCCATCTGATGACTGCAGCCTGCCTGCACCACAGGGTGACGGGCAAGGAAACCTTATTGAATATGGCCATAAAAGCGGCCGACTTTCTCCTGCACTTCTACGAAACAGCGAGTGCCGACCTGGCTCGAAATGCCATTTGTCCGTCACACTATATGGGCGTGACTGAAATCTACCGTACAACTCGTGATCCCAGGTATCTGGAATTGGCAAAAAACCTGATTGACATTCGAGGATTGGTAACCAATGGCCGGGACCATAACCAGGACCGTATTCCATTTAGACAACAAACCACGGCCATGGGACATGCCGTAAGAGCCAATTACCTTTATGCAGGCGTGGCGGATGTTGCCCTGGAAACCGGCGACAGTACCCTGTTGAAACCTTTGGACCTCATCTGGAAGGATTTGGTTCAATCAAAGGTTTACATTACCGGAGGCTGCGGGGCGCTCTACGACGGCGTGTCACCCGACGGAACAACCTACGACCAACCTTCTATCCAATTGATTCATCAAAGCTATGGCCGACCCTACCAATTACCCAACCTAACCGCTCATAATGAATCCTGTGCCAACATAGGAAAACTCCTTTGGAACTGGAGAATGCTACAACTCACTGCCGATACCAAATATGCACACTGGTTGGAACAAACCCTTTACAACAGTATCCTCTCAGCAGTCAGTCTCGACGGCAAACGATATTTTTACACCAATCCCCTGGCAGTGAACAACGACCTGCCCTACGAGCTGCGCTGGTCCAAAGACAGGGAAGAGTACATCTCCCATTGCAATTGCTGCCCACCTAACGTGGTGCGAACAGTAGCTCAGGTGAACAACTACATATATAGTCTCTCAGAAAACACCTTGTGGTGCCATCTCTTTTCAGACAGCCAACTGAAGACCGAACTGCCTGAAGGAGGAAGGATAGAATTACGTCAAAAGACCGATTATCCCTGGGACGGAAAGGTCGTTTTTGAAATAGCCGATGCACCGGCCAGCAACTATTCCATAAAACTGCGTATTCCAGACTGGGCCGACGATGCAAGCATCAGCATCAACAACAAAGGAACTAAGCCGGTACAAGCAGGCAGTTATGCTACCCTCACCAGAAAATGGAAAAAAGGCGACCTGGTAACACTCGAAATGCCCATGAAAACCCGTCTGATTCAAGCCCACCACCTGGTAGAGGAAACCAGAAATCAAGTAGCCGTTCAAAGAGGTCCCTTGGTGTATTGCCTGGAATCACCCGACATGCCTGAGGGCCAGCGTATTTTTGATTTCGCTTTAAGTGCCCGTTCGACCTTCACTCCGGTTCCCATGCAAATGGAAGGCAGCAAAATTATGGCCCTTGAAGTTGACGCCCTGCTGATCAACACAGAAGAGGAAAACGCCTTGTACCGCGAGCTTAAGTCGCCCGGCGATTGGCCCAAACAAAAAATACGTCTCATCCCTTATTATGCCTGGAACAATCGAGGCCCCTCCGAAATGAGTATTTGGATACCCCTTCGATAAAACAAAAGGCCCCGCCATTAAGCGGGGCCTTTTTTGTTTATCGAAGGAGCAGCTGAACTATTCCCTATACCCGCGCTTACGCAACAACAACGTCAGCAGGAAACCAACAAGGAAGATAACCGTAGTCCCAATGACAATAGTCATATTGGCATGCAAAGGATTCTGTATCTTGAGCCAAACCCCTTCTTTGAACCAGAGCGGAGAAATACTCATCCAAAAAATAACCAAAACACCTACTGCTGTTCCTAATGCAGCAGCCATTCTCTTGGCTTTTCGAGCCATAAAACCCAACAAAAAGAGCCCCAACATGCCACCACTAAAAATAGAAGCCAACATCCACCAGGCATCAAGAGCACTTTTCACCCCAGTCATCGCCAAACCGATGCCCACACCCAAAACACCAAAAATAAAGGAAGAACCATACAGCACTTTCATAGAGGCTCCTTCAGATTTCCCTTTGGCAAAGTAGCGTTTATAATAATCGGTCAACACAATGGTAGCAGTACCATTAATACTGGTAGATACGGTACTCATCCCCGCTGCAAAAATCGCTGCAATTAAGAGTCCCGTAACACCGGCAGGGAGATGGTTTACGATAAAAAACGGAAACACTTTATCGGCCGCATCAAGCGTCATCAGGTCTGGCGGCAAAAGCCCCGGAACCGCTTTGAAATAGGCATACAGAGAGGTGCCGATGAGAAAGAACAAAAGAGATACGGGAACATACAGGAGGGCCCCAAAAAGCGCAGAGGACTGCGCTCCCTTCAGGCTCTTGGTGGTCATATAGCGCTGCACATAATTTTGATCGATGCCGTAGTTTTGCAGGTTAATGAACAAACCATAGATAATCATTACCCAAAAAGTTGACTCCGTGAAACTTAAATCAAAACTCCCCAGGCTGAACTTCTGATCGGCAACTCCATACTCAAGCACCGTTTCAAAACCACCTGGTATTTGAACAAAAATAACGACCAGACACAACACGGCGCCACCTATTAAAATAATCCCCTGAATGGCATCTGTCCAAATAACAGCCTGAATTCCGCCCAACATGGAATAGAGTATTATACTTAAACCGGTTACGACAATAATCCAGCCAATACTCCATCCAAATAAGGCATTCAGAGGAAGTGCCAATAAATACAGAATGGAACCTGTGCGCATCAACTGTGTTAAGATATAGCAAATGGAGGCATATATCCTAGCCCAGGGTCCAAATCGGGTCTCCAAATAATGATAGGCTGAAATGCTGTTCAGACTTCGGTACAGAGGAACAAAGAACTTTACAGCCAACAAAGCGGCAATCGGAATGGACAAGCTGAAAACAAACGCATTCCAATTACCCTGGTAGGCATTACCAGGGAGCGCCAAAAAACTGATGCTGCTCACAAAGGTGGCAAAAAAGGACATTCCTACAACCCATGATGGCAGCCGACCGCCTCCTGATGTATATTGTTCAGGGCTCTTGTTCCGGAAATAGAACATGGCACCGAACAATACTATTCCACTCATGTAAACCAAAAAAACAATTAAATCCAACAAGGGTAAATCCATGCTAAGCTGCTTTAAGAAAGGTTTAGAGACTTAAGCCTTTCGGCGATAAGGGTACGCTCTTCGGCCTTGAACTTATGAAAAGGATCGGCAATGTAATCCTCGCATATCCCCATCACCGAGAGGGCGCACTTCAGTCCTTTTAAATAACTGGAACCAAATTTCCCCACGGTATAAATCGACGCACTGATGTCCATAATCAAAGACTGGTACTTCATAAGTGCTTCTAAATTCCGGGAGGCTGCAGCCTCATACATTTCAACGTACAGGCGAGGAAACATATTTGCCCCGCCATTGACCCCGCCATTGGCTCCCAAAAGGACCGCTTCTGCAGTAATTTCCTCGGGTCCCATAAACAATTCAAAATCCAAACGCTCTTTCACCGCGTGTTGAACCGATCTGAAATAAACAGCATTGGCCGAACTGTCCTTCAATCCCCTAATGTTGTCTTGTTCAGATAAGGTTTTCACCGTAGCGGGCTCCAACATCACTTTGGTATGCACGGGCATATTGTACAAATACAAAGGAAGCGGCATACGTTTGTTAAGGTTGGTGTAATACTCTATCAACTCAGGCTGGCCTGAAGCATAGTAAAAGGGCGGTGCAGCAACTACAGCACCGGCCCCATTGGCAGCGGCAAACTCAGCAAGGCGAACACTTTCATCTATGGCCGTATCTGTAACACCGACCAAAACAGGCACCCTTCCATCAACCAATGCACAAACACGTTCAACGAGTTCATAGCGCAATTTATAACTGATGCTGGAGAACTCACCGGTTGTTCCAAGCACAAATAAACCGGCTACCCCTCCTGCCAGGATATGTTCCACCAAACGCTCGAGGCCCGCTACATCCAGGGCATCGATCCGACTCAAAGGGGTAATCAAAGGGGGCACAATTCCCCTAAGCGGTTCCGTCAAAAAAGTTTTGTTTTGCATAATTACTTTATTATTTCTTAATGTCCGTTAAATAGCCAGTACAGAAAAAACATCACCACAAATAACAGGAGCCACAACCAGCGTTGCTGGGAATTAGCAAACACTGGAACAAGGCGTCCTCTCTCCTTTCCGCCTACTTGCATGCTTTCCTTTTCTACCGGCCAAAACCAGGAAATAAGTCCGGCCAGAGCCGACAGCAGGAGGAACAAATAAAAAGAGAGCAACAAAAAATGGGGCCAAAAATGGTGCTCATCAGCCGGAAGTACCCACAAATACAACACCCCTGTTGTCAAACTTATGAAGGTGCCCACCGTAAGTGTAAATTTGGCGGCCCTGGAAGTCATCCAGTTGGCCAACACGCCAAATAAAAAAACCACCGCCATGGGAGGAGCCAGAAAACTAAGTACTGCCTGAAAAATATCGAAGAGATTAAGGCCTTGAATGTTATTAATGGCAAAAGTCAACAATACAGCCAGGGCAGCGCCCACAAGGGTAATAAGTCGCCCAACCAGAACCAGCTCCTTTCCCTGAGCCAGGGGGTTCATTTGCTTCTTGTAGATGTCAATAGTAAAAACAGTACTCAGAGAATTCAAGGCAGAATCAATGGTGCTGATTAATGCAGCGATTAAAACGGCAATGACCAGTCCGGTCATTCCAGCAGGAAACAAGCCGGTAACCATAGTCATGTAGGCGGCATCAGGATCTCCCAGGTCAGGAAAAAGCAGAAAGCACAGGATGCCAGGGATAATAAATAAGGCCACATCCAAAATCTTCAGCCAACCTGTAAAATGGGCCCCCAATTGCCCCTGCTTCAAATTCTTGGCACCCAGTACCGATTGAACCATTGATTGATCGGTACACCAGAACCAGATGCCCATTACCGGATAACCAAGAAGAATGGCCAGCCAGGGATAATCAGGATCATCCATTGGCCTCAGCAAATTCCAATAATGTGCGGGGGCAGCTTCAAAAAGTGCTGTAATACCGCCCACCTTACCAATACCAACAATCGTTAATGCCAGAGAAACCAGAATCAACAGGCCCATCTGAAAGACATTGGTAAAAGCAATAACCTTTAATCCACCAGCGATGGTGAAAAACACCGCAATCAAAAGAAGCAAAATAACGGCCACCCACAGGGGAAGATTCAACACCTGGGCCACCAGAATTCCACCGGCGTATAAGGTTAAAGCCAACCAGGAAACCAGAATAGTGACAATCGAATACCAGGCCAGGATGGTCCGGGTTGAATCACCAAACCGCCGTCCCATAAACTCCGGCAGGGTTTGCACTCCGGCACCCAAATAGCGCGGAGCAAAAAACACAGCCAGCAAAAAAATAAACACAAAGGCATACCAGCCAAAATTTCCGGCAACAATACCGGATGTATAACCAATACTGGCCGAAGCAATAAGCATGGATGGGCCAACATTGGTACCCCACATCGTCAAACCAATGCTGGGCCATTTTAAACTGCGCCCGGCCAAAAAGAGCTGTTCCGAACTCTTACTGCGATGCATGTGGCTGAACCAATATCCCAAAAGGATTAACAACACCAAATAAACCGCAACCACAATAAAGTCAAGCGGCAACAAGTTCTCATAGACTCCAGTCATAAATCTGCAGGTTAAGTGCTCAGAAGGTCAAATGGAAGGTTGTTGGCTTCGAGCACAGTGTGCAAACGCACTGGTTTCCCTTCAGCCAGGGACTGTTCCATAGCAGTAAGCAACACAACAGTCCCAACCCCTTCACGAAGATCAGGACGAGCCGGAGCGTTGTCCGAAAGACTTCTGGCAAAATATTCGAAATAGTTTTGGTATTCTCCGGCATGATGACTTTTCCCTTCAAAGCGAAAGTAATGCTTCAGGCGATGCTCCCAGGTAAGCATACGTTCCTCTCCTTTTCTATCGCTGATGGCGTAGCGCAAGTCCATATAGTCGGCCTGACTGGCCCCCTCCCTTCCCCGAAGAATACAACTCATCTCACTGTCGCGCGCAACAGGTTGCACCGGTCCGGTATACGCCCCACTAACACGAGCCACTCGTCCGTCAACTGCCCGAAGCACAAAATGCATGGTGTCCACATTTTTAAGCCCGTGCTCCCGGCCATTGCGACTCAAATAACCATAACCCATAACCTCCTCTATATCGGGCAGGTACCATCTAATCAGGTCCACCGGGTGACTCAATCCGCCAAAAAGCCATTTGAAACTGGATTCAGTCGACCACTTTTTTTCTAAAAACCAACGATGATCTGCGTTGTAATAAGCCTCAATGGTTTCCAGGTCCCCAATACAACCCTGTTCAAAATCGCTGCGCTGTTTCAGCATGGGCTCAAAAAAACGGGAGCTCTGTCCAACAAAGACCTTCCCCGGATACTTCTGTCCCAAAGTCAACAAGTCTGCAGCTTCAGACAGATCGTTGAGCAGGGGCTTGGTACAAATAACGTGCTTGCCGGCCTCCAGTGCCTGAGCAATATGTCGCGCATGCAACTGATCCGGCGTGTAAATCGCAATGGTATCTATATCCTTTCGACCCAGCATTTCAGAGTAGCTGAGGGTATAGGCATCGAAGCCAAACTCCTTGCTGCGCAATTTGCACTGCGCTTCATCTACATCACATAAAAGCTTCAGCTCAACCAATTCACTGTTAAGGGCTGCCGAAACGGCACTGCGTCCCTCTCCCAGCCCCAAAATACCCAATTGAATCTTTTTTGTTCCCATAAACTGTTGTGTGTATATCCGGGTTCATCGATTAATTTTGCGCAACCATTCCCTGAGGTAGTCGTATCCCGGCTGAATACCTCCCGCATCACGTATCTCATCACTTACCTGGGGGCCGTTGTTGTGCCATTCATTTCCAGGACCAGGCGTATTCGAAAAAAACTTGTCGGCTTCAGTCCAGTTGTTTACTGCACGTATGTATGAGGAACCCTCATCAAAGTAGATGTACTGATAATGATCGGGAATGTGCGCATAAGGGGCCTTTCTCAAATGATAAATAACATTTTCACTGATTTCCGTGTTGGGTTGTGCCGACAGGGTATAAACTCCTCCCACATCGTACAGCATACGGGCAAAATCATGAATGCGATTGGCATGTACCAGATTGTTCTTCATAACATTCACCCTTGAAGTCCATCCCCACCCAAGAGAAATGGCGGAATAATTAACGCCGCTAACATCGTTATTAGAAATAGTAATATCGTGCGCATAGCCTACACCAATACCTACACAGCCCCAGTCTTCATTGGTTGCATCCACGATTAAATTGTTTCTGATGGTTTCAAACCTGCAAACATCACGTGCATCAAGAGGATCGTAGGGCAAATGGTCCTCAAAGGCAGGGGACCCAAAAAAGCCCAACTGAATACCGGTACCACCAATATCGGTCAGCAGGTTTCCTTCAATTATGTTGTGACTCGTACCAGCAAGCAGGTCGATACCTGTAGCTGCTAAATGTGAAAACTCACAAGCTTCAATGCGTATATGACTGGCTGCTTCCATGGAAAAGGCAGCGGGTTGGCGACCTGTCCAGGCCAAATTGCATAAGTCGGCTTTCTCGGGTGTGCCTTTAATATGTAAGGGATAGGCTTCCAAAATATACATACCTGCCTGCAGCGGGACGTGTCCTTGCAGGGAGGGTCGTAGCCAGGAAGTATGTTGAAAGGACAAATGCTCAAAATGGAGATGCGCTACGGGTGCATCAAGTGTTCCCCCTACCTGTACCAGGTTTTCAAGAACAGGGGCGATCACCTGGGCACGCAGCATGTCCTCTCCCTCCCTGGGCCAGTAGTATACTTTCCCCTTATCCATATCGGCATACCATTCACCCGGAGCATCCAGCAATTCAGGCGCATTGGCAAAAAAGAAGGCCGAATTCCCATTAAGGTTTTGCTCCGAATCAATAAACGGAGCAGGCCAGGGATGCTGGAACTGAATGCGGCTCTCCGGCTGGTGAAATTGCAAGCCGATACTGTCTCCGCTACTGATGTAGTCGCGCACCCTTAAGTTGGCAATGGCCCACCATTGTAAAATAGTAAATTCCAATTGAGGGGCTTCGGTTGGGAGAAAATCGGGGCGTGGAATCCACAACAGCTCATTCTCGGCATCAACCGATAGTATCCGATTCATTTCTCCCTCATTTAAGCTGGAAGCACGAGTGGCCTTTTGCCTGTCAATCCAGAGTTGTCTGAACAGCAAATGGTGACCGCCCACTCGGGGAATGTCGGCTTCCCACACCTGGCTTCGGCTTTGCTCCGGGAGACCGGACACCTCAGTGTCGAGCGGTCTCCACCCTTCAATACGAACACCTCCACTGATCACTGGAAGGTATTGGCCCCCAGACTGAAACACAGTAGGCGACTGCAAGGTGCCAGCATCCTCGGTTCGAAAGCGCAAGGGTTCATCTAGAAAATAAGTACCTTCTTTGAGCTTTATGAAAATTCCATTCTCAATACCCGGCTCATTCAATCGACGCAACTCACGCGCCTTTCGCTGTGCCATATACAAAGATCTCAAGGGTTTGTCACGGGTTCCCGACCACGTATCGTTTCCATACGGAGCCACCCAAATCTCGTAAGCCTTGAGGGGCAAACTAAAGGCCAGGAACAGAAAGCTCCAAACGAGGCCTCGCAAGCAGGCCCTTCCCAAAAGCAATTTATTCTTCATTTTGGAATATTCTTTTTAAGTAAGCCACATTAGCTCCGTAGTTACCAATTACATTCCTGGGTTGAGTGACATCACGGGAGCGTTCCACGACCAACCAGCCACTCCACCCCATGTCGTCAAGAGTGCGCTTTATGGCAGGCACATCTATATATGGGTCGTTCTCGAGCCATACACTGTCTTTTCCGGAAGCATGTATCATGGCAATACGATCGGCCCCCAAAATCTGCAATTCATCACACACATCCAGTCCATTATCCACGGCATTAGCAAAATTAAAATAGCTTTTAATGGCCGGGGAATTAATCTCCTCTAAAAAGGTCCTTTCTCCCAAAGCATCAAAAGCTGTTTCAATACCAATCACCACTCCGGCAGCTTCGGCTTTCTCGCCCAAAAGCCGAAGTCTCTCCACCAACGCAGGGCGCTTTTCAGGAAACTTCAACAGATCACCCGCTACCCCCAAAGGAAGAAAGCCAAGGTCAACGCCCATCAAAACCATGGTATTGATTCCATCATCCATAATGCGCTCGATGCCATCCCGGCCGGCAAAATCCTGAGCATAAAACCCTGACCAGGCAATAGAACTGATGGCGATACCGCTTGCCTCTGACTTATCAATAAACTCTTTACGCTGAACGGGATCAAGCAATTTATTGTCAAAAGTGGGGCGTTGACCAAGACCACCCAAATCCAACTCCAAACCGTCTGCGCCAATCTCCACACTTCGATCAAAAGCACTCACACGCTGGCGACGTAATATCATCCAGTCGCACACCGCGATCTTGTATCGCTGTTCATCTACCCGGGTCTCCACCAGGGCACTTTTACTGCCGCATGCAGGCGCCAGCATACTGGTCGAGAGCAGCAAAGCACAACCCAACACAATTGCTTTATTCTTCATTTTTAATAATTTTACTATTCGCATCCAACAATAAACGATTCCACAAACTTTCCAAGGCCGCGAAACTTCGCAGGGCATGTTCGGGCAAAAGGTCCTCCGACCCTCCAAACACCTGCATATCCTTCTCACTTTCCACCACAAAGCCCTTTTCGTCCCAGCTTCCGTCAGCCTTTCTAAAAGATTTCAATTGAAAATGTTCGTGCAAAAAATCGTACAGGGCGTAACGCTTAGACGCCCCATAATTGTGCCCCTCATCGGGAAAGTGCGCATTATCCAGGTTCCCGGATGCATTGTAAAAGGCATAAACACCTTGAACAAAGGGGAATTCCATTTCAGGCACATGCCTGGTCCAATCGCCTCCATCCGATATGATCAACTGCGGCTTTGGAGCAAAACTTGCACTTAGTTCAACGTTGCTGCTGCCTCCTCCGCACAAGTGAATGGGTCGACCACTCTCACACGGACAACCGCCTGAGAAATAGGAAGACAACATTACCGCCGGAACACTTAAACTGTAACGTTCATCCAAAGCAGCCAGCAACATCGTCTGGCTACCTCCACCACTACCTCCCGTAATACCAACTCTGTCGGGGTCGGCCTGCTCAAGAGACAAGAGATAATCAAGCACACGAAAACCGTTAATCGTCTGCATGACCATAGCCAAACTGCTTCGGTGACTGCTGGATTCAAACTGAAGGGCAGATTCGCCCCAGGCAAAAAGATCGTAATTCATAACGATAGCCCCCATACGTGCCATCATGGCACACCGAGCCTGAACGTCCTTATTATAACGTCCTTGGGAAAAATGTCCATTGGGCGAAACAATAACAGGCACTTTCCCCTGGGTGCCGACAGGTTTATAAATAGTACCGAAAACGAAAACGCCGGGGAAGGTTTCCAAAGCAAGATTCTCCACACTGTAATCCTGATAAGTTCTGGGATGGCTCACCACGGCAGAAGGTGCATCCCAGGAGGGCCACACTTCCGAATCCAAAGCCTTCAACAAGCAGGGACGTAAACGTTCTTTACGCGCTTCCCACTCTTCGCGATTACGGTATTGTGCAGCCAAATGCACCAAAAGGTCAGCCCCTTCGGAGGGCTGACGCTTATGGTAGGCAAAAGGAACAATTCGGTAACTGCTGTCGGTCTGCTCTTCAAAAACCAAATCAAAAGGCCCCAGAATGTTTCGCAAAGTGAGTTCCGGATCCGGGCGAAAACGCCAAAGGGCATAATCCAGTTCCAAATCCTTAATCAGCTGTCCCGACACACTAATACGGCGCTCATATTGCTCCTCAAACACCTGCAGGACCTCCGAAAGAGGCAGGCGATAACGCTCGTCTGAAGTCTGGGCTGAAACACCTGGCTCTCCCAGCAAAAGCAAAGCACCTAAAAGGTATAAATAAAAGCGCATAGAGACTAATTAAGTGGCCATTTCTCATCATGGATGGAACTCAGCTTAAGTTGCGTCGGATCAACCTTAACATACTTTATCAAATCCCTTCTCCAGGTGTATACGATATGTACCATACCATCCTCGCTCTGCATCACTGAAGGATAAGAGTATTGACTGATCTCCGAATCCTCTAAAATCAAAGCAGCCTTCCAGTTTTTTCCATCGTCTGAAAGCGCAACATTAAGGGGAGTACGATAGCCCTTATCAGCATTTACCGCTGTTGCCACATGGTTGTACACAACCAGGTGACGACCGTCTTGCAAGGTAATGGCATCGGTACCGGAGTTGTTATTGGGCAATCCGGAGGGCTGGATTAAACTCCAGGTTTTCCCGTTGTCGTAAGACCATGAAGTAGCCAAAACCGCATTCTTACTACGACAAAGGATTTGCAGTGTCGAATCGTTGTGCACCAAAATACTGGGCTGGATAACAGCATACTCACGTCCTCCATTAATTGGCCCAATTTTATTCCATGTTTGCCCAAAGTCACGGGTTTCCTCAAAATGCACCCGCCAGCGACCTCCTTCAGTACTGGAAGCGGCCAGCAGTCGACCATCGTTCAACAAAACAGGTCGATTCTTAACTGGCCCGAGGAAACCCTCCGGCAGTTCAATGGGCTCCGACCATGTTTTTCCATGGTCTCCGGATGTTTTCATCATCCCGGTCCACCCGGCTACATTAGGGCCTACCTTATAATACAGTTGCAAATCTCCACCGGGAACCTGGTACAGAACCGGATTCCAGGTAGCATAACGCTCCGTTTCCGAAACCACCCCGTCTGCCACCATTTCCGGCTGAGTCCATTCACCATCAACCAAGCGGCTGAAGTAGATACAGACCTCGGGATGCCGTTCGTACTCGCCTCCAAACCAGGCCGCAACCATCCCTTCAGGGGTCTCTTCAATGGTTGCCGCATGACAGGATGGGAAATCCACATCATCTTCCAGATAAATAAATTCATCGACCAAAATACCGGATTTCCACCGCTCAGCCCCTTGATCAGAAGAAGAACTGGAACAGGATGCAACACCGGCTGCCAACAATACAATAAGCCAATTTTTTATTCGCATAGCAATTTTATTTTACAATTCGTATTCAAGAGACAGTAGGATAAAGGGCCCAATGGCTTTCAAATCATTGTCCTGAAAGGGCTCACTAACGTAATACTCGAAGGATCCGTCGCGATCGGCAGACAAACCAGCCACCCGACACCCCCTGGTAATGTGTATCTCCCCATTGGCATCCTCCTCTATAAACTGAGTGAGAATCCCTTCAGAAGCCTTCATTAATGGCTGGGAAAGATCAGCAGACACAACCCCCATATTAAGACCTTTTGCCATGGTGTAAGCAAACATAGCAGAAGCTGATGACTCTAAATAATTGCCTCCTGTATGTCCCCGGTCCAAAACCTGAAACCAAACCCCTGAGTCAGGATCCTGCACCTTTACAACTGCCTGAAGGGTCCGATTCAGCACCATAATCAAATCTTCCCGCCCCGAATGGTCGGCAGGCAAAAACTCCAAAACATCTACAAGAGCCATAAGATACCAACCCACCGAACGTCCCCAGAAGTTCGACGATTGTCCGGTTTCTTGATCGGCCCAGCCCATTACACGTGACTCGTCCCACCCATGGTACAACAGATCGGTGAGGGGGTCATGCATATACTTGTTCATCAACAGCAACTGATGCACCACATCGTCAAACAGTTCCGGCTCGTCAAACTCAGCGGCATATTGCGCCAAAAAAGTAGAGGCCATATATGCACCGTCCAACCACATCTGGTGAGGATACTTGAGCTTATGCCAATAGCCGCCCTCGCTGGTCCTTGGATGCCAGTCCATTTGACGGCGCAAAGTCTTCAAAGCAACCAGGAAACGTTCTTCATTGGTTTCCTTATATAAATTGAACAACACTTTTCCAGCGGGAAGATCGTCCACATTAAAATTCTCCATGGCATAACCCTTTATGGTCCCGTCAGACGCAATCATATCTGAGGCATAATCGTAGATGTAATCCCAATACTCTTTTTTACCGGTTTCCTCCCACAGGGCCTCAAAAGAGGTCAACAACAATCCTTGCATATAGCCCCAGGAACGATATAAAACGGGACTACGATGCATCATGGACTGGGCCATTCTTTCACCATAAGGAAGCGTGGCATCCAATTCCGGTTCTTCTTCCGAACGACTTATTCCGGTCCCGGAAAGAACATCTTTAACCACCAGGCGACCCAATTCAGGGGAACTGGCTACCTTGTCTCCGTTTACCAGGACCTGAAGGCCTCGCCCTCTATTGTATTTGCTTCCGTCCTTATCCCATATTACAGTGATGACATTACCCTTGTAGTGCACATTATCCAAACAAAACCAATCCCAGGTGTCGTCGGGCAGCATGGGATTAACCTCAAGCACCTCATCGGCACGGGGTCGCAGTCCCACCAACCCGGTAATCACCAAATCGTTAAAGGTAGAATGATTATAATATCGACTTCTTTCCTCGTCGCCCTTCAGCCAATAGCCGGTTACCTCGTCGAGGTACTCTCCGATGTAAGGACGCCCTCGGTGATATTGTGATTCCACATACAGCTCAAGATGCGTAAAGTAATCTTCCCGACTGACAATTTGCTGATTAGAACTGTTCAACAAATTAGCTAGTCCTGTCAGAGTTTGCGAAGTCGCAAAAGGCCATACCGCGCCATCCCATTCGCAACTACAGCAACCATGAGTCCTGAATTGAGGATGGCGACGCTCTGCCGTTGTTTGCCCATAAGGAGCCAAAAAGCCGCTGGGGTCCATCAACTGCTCCCAGGCGACCACATGCTTATCTTCCGGAAGATTAAAATACCAGGGAATAAAACCAATGGCCTCACGTACACCGGCGAAATTACCATCCTCTCTTATGGTCTCAAAAAAAGAAAGCTCGGGACTCCAAAGCCCATCCAACACCAGCCCTTTAATGGTATCGGCCTTGGCCAAATACAATGCTTCCTTAGCGTTGTCCCCTGTCATTTTAGCCATTTCTGCCAGCGCCTTGGCATTGGCATACATGTAACTGTTGATGGTGGGTCGGGCATTCTGGACACGACGACCACCACTGATTTGCTCTTCCATGCCATCGGCAACATCGGTTTGCCAGAAAAAGCCATTGGGGTGCCGGCGATTACTTTCCCAACGTTGATAATCCAACTCCAAATCAGGCATCAGGTCAAGCAAATAGTCCTTATTGCCATCGACATAATACTTCTGCAACAAAGCATCCGAAATCCAATTACTAAAGGCATTTATCTTGGGCATAGCCGCTCCGTCGTTGCCCCGGAACCACACATGCATATACTCGTCCACATACCTCGTATCGTGCAACCACCTGGCCTCCATCACATGATGCCCCATAGCACAGGCTATCAAGTTGTATTTGTCGGCATACGGACGATCAACCAAAAACTCAGTAAAAATATGTCCCACCGGCGTCTTCTTGATATGCTTGCGCAGCGTCCACCAGCGGTAATAAAACATTTCTTCAAAATTCTGCTGCGGAGTTTCAAACAAAGGGGTGTTGGCTTTCATCCAATCCCAGGAGTCCGCATTGGAAACAGCCTGAACAATATTCTCATCTTCCATCCTATTGAAGTAATCCACATAATGACGGAAATCATTGTACTTCAGGACCGCGCCACCCTTATCTTCGGCTTCTGACTTTGAATTGCAGCCCCAAAGCAGCACAAACAAAGCAAGCCATGACCACTTAAATACTTTCATTCTACTAAATTTTATGTTCAAAAAAACACGAACACAGGGTTCGATTAGCGCCTCCTGGTTTTAAGAGACTTCAAATAAAACACGGCCTCTTCTACCGCAGTCCCGGGACAGGGGTCGCTCAGATCATAATCTTGATCGGTGGGCGTATCTGCATTCGGAAAACGACGCAACGAACCGGTTCTAAAAGCAATACGTTCCAGGCTGTCTACCGGACGGTACACCAAACGACCCAGTTTTCGCTCCCCATTAACAAAAACCTCATAGAAACGCCCGGACAAATCAATTTCCAGACGAATGGTATAGCTTTGCCCGGCTTCGTAGGCCATAACGTTGTTGTTGCGGTAACCGTTCTTCAATCGAAGCTGACCATCCTCTTCAAACATCAATCGAATGGCGCCCATGCCATCTCCTGTACTGAACTCAACTTCCAGTCTGCCATGGTCATTTTGAGCAGGCACCACGGTAAACTCGGCACTCATTTGCTTCGCAGCAGGTATGATCCTTTCCGCTACAGCATAATCGTAGGGATCCTTATCACGCAAGGCCAACACCCTTTCCTGCTCATAATCAACGATGCCTACTCTTGCCCAAACGGGACTGTAAATGTTCCAGTTATCGAGCTCCTGCCCCTTCTTCAGCTTGGAAAAGACCTCCTTGACATCCTTATCCTCGGTATCCCTAACGGGGACCGGAATGGCGGACACCCAAATATCTTCCTTATTCATACTGTAGGAAACCCACATTTTTCCATCCTCAGGAAAGCCATTGTGCTCAAGTATTCCTCGCGGGTACTGTGGCCCGTAGGACTTGTAATTTCCACCATAGCGCATGGGAGAAATTTCTCCATTCACCAAAAGCAACTTCCGGTACTCCAGACCGTCCTCACTCACCGACAAAGCCAGAGGCCAACGCATTTCTGATGGATTGTAAACTGCTGCATATTGACCATCACTGGTTCTTTGGGCCCAAAACTTAGCGTTTCCATTGACAAAGCCGGGAGCCCGTTCGGGCCTGGGCCAGGTTTTGCCCCCATCCTCACTCATGGCAGTCAGGGCATGCTTCCAAAAACCAACCATGCGGTTATCGGGGAGGGCATAGTAACTAAAAGCCTTAAACTGCAAGGTCATCGGAACCAATGGATCGTCCCGGTCTGCCTCCTCATTCCATTGTTGCATCATCAAAGGATCGGAGAGCAGTTCGTCGCAGGCGGCTACAAAGCCGGCATCGGGAGCGTTTTTATAAAAAGGGAAGGAAGTGTTCGCTTCATTCCAACCCTTATTGTAGCGGATGAAGTACAAGGGGCCAAAACTACCGTCACGGTATATTTCCCGCACCGCCCGGCCGATTCCCTTTCCATCATTGGGGCTGTCCCTTTTGTCCAGACAAATGCCATAGTACCCCAAAGCCAACATCCGATCATCTGCTGCCCGGTAAAAGCTCATCCGTTGGTGCATTACCGCAAACAAATCCTGAGCAACTTCAGGCCTTCCTTCTTTTATCGTACCATCCGGAATGGCATAAATCGGAAAAATAACTTCCGGTTTCCCCCATTCTTTTCCATCCCTGGAGCGTACCAGATAGGTTTGACTGGGAGGAATGTGTTCTCCCACAGGATCACTCAGGTATTGAAGAAGAAACTCCTGATTCCAATAGGCAAGGTTGGGGGCATGGTTGTAAGTCCAGCCATAACCATCTCCCAACTGGGGCTGTTCCCGGTTGGCCCGCATGACCTGAATATTGTGCACACCCATCGCAGGGCGAAGCGCACCATGATGATAATCTATATTGGCCTTGACTTCATCACTAAAATGAGCCCCGTCCTGAGCCTGCATCTTTGATGCTGTTGTCAAAAGAAGTGCTCCCAGAATCGTGTAGCCACAAAACATTAACTTTCGCATAAAACTCTTATTAAAATTCTCAATGGTAATTCCCGCTCTTCCCGCACTTTACTCAAGTGGTCCGCTCTCCTTAATACCCTCAAGAACTGAACGTGAAACAGTCGTAATGGTCCCATGTTTATGCCCTTCGGGCAGGGAAATTTGATCGCTTATATTTGTGAAGCTCACAAAGTCCTTAGTTTTCAAGGCGCTGAAAGAATCGTTGTCGTAATAGTCGTAATAAATCAACCAGTCATCTCCCAATTGAAGCACAGTAGGCCCTTCAGTAAGGAACTCGGTAAGTGGCTCGGAGTAATTGCCCCAAGGCCCCAGAGGCGAAGTCCCAAAAGCAACACTAATATTGCGTTCGGGACGCGTATTGTCTTTTAAAACCAACACGTAGTCTTCCAGGTCGCGCTTTACAATCACTGCATCAATTATGCTGAAACCAGGATCTAAAAACAACTTTGTTTCTGACAAAGTCTCAAAATCCTTTGTGGTAAAATAATACAGGCGATGGTTGTTGTCCTCAGCCTCGACCCCTTTGGGAAAACGATAAGGTATGGTAGAGGCCCATACCACGATAAAGCGATCATCCACATCATCATAAAAAATCTCCGGCGCCCAAAGATTAACGACATCGGGTTCGTGTGCCATTACCGGCAAATGCAGTGGCTCACTCCAGTTGATAAAATCGCGCGTTTTGGCATAGCCTATACCGTTATCGCTGTGCCATGAGGTGGTCCAAACCATATGATAGTATCCGTCGGAACCCTTTGCTACAGAAGGGTCGCGCATAATACTGTGCGTACCTACTCCGGCTGGAAGATAGATCCCGCCCAGATCGTTCCAGTGATAACCATCTTCACTGTAAGCCAAATAAAGCCCTTTGTTCTCGGGTTCTCTAAATGTTGTGAAAAGATAAACCTCATCCTCGTCCGCTCCGGTTTTACAACCAAAAAACAGCAATACCGCCCCTAAAAAGAAAATCACTTTTTTCATATAAACTCGATTTACAACAGGTTTCTACTTACGAACTTTTACGGCACTTCGCTTGACCCCGGGGGCTCGACGAACCACCTCCTCCACATTTGAGAAATTGCTGTTTTGCAGAAAAATGGCAGCACTCTCTTCACCCTGAACTTCTAAAAACACATCCGTAGCAGCCAGGGGGAAAATATTGGTCAGGAAAGCATTACTAACCTGGTTAAAGACAACCACAGGCTGATTCTTCAGCGGATTGCGCGGCTTGATATTAGAAAAAATCAGATCGCTCGAATGTTCTACCAAAAAGGAGGGCCCCTCCGTTACACTGACTTCAACATTGTGAAGCTCAATATTTTTTCCAGTATGAATAACAAAGCCCGTTTCCGCCTCAATATTGATGTTATTAAAGGTCAAATTCTCAATGGGCATTTCCGAAATACCATAAAAAGTACAGGCATTTTTTACATCTACAGCGGTCAAATTTGAAACATGGATGTTTCGGAAAATCGGTGTTCGTTCCGTAATGGGTTCTGGCTCGGCGCTGGGATCATAAAACAAATTAAAGACCAGCGCCTGTTCCTGAATGTTGCGCATAACAATATTGCTGATGCGCACATCCTCAACAATCCCGCCACGCCCACGTGCCGATTTAAGACGAATCCCCCTACGGGTGCCGTCAAAAACACAGTTGCTGATGGTAATCTTACGAATATCGCCCGACACCTCACTTCCAATAACCACCCCACCGTGTCCACTCAACATGGTACAATTGGTGATGGTAATATTTTCGGTAGGGGTAGCCCATTTGCGCCCATCAATATCTCGCCCCGATTTTATGGTTATACAGTCGTCTCCAACACTGATGTAAGAATTCGATATCCGAACATTGCGACAAGACGTGGGATTGATGCCATCGGTATTGGGTGAGGGTGGATTAATAATGGTAACATCGTGAATGGTGATATTATCCGAAAAGGCCGGATTCAAGGTCCAAAACGGCGAATTAACTAGCGTAACCCCTTCAACCAAAATGTTGCTGCAATCAAAAAACTGCACCATGGGAGGCCTGAAAAAGCGCCACTTCATGGTATTCCAATAATAGTCCTCGGTAACAACATCCGGATTCAATTCCTCCCAAAGGTCAAAATACTTATGACGAGGAATTACATCGGGGTCTGATTTATTGTTGTAATGCCAACGCCACCACTCACGTCCCTGCCCGTCGAATTTACCGCGTCCGGTTATGGCAATATTCTCCTGCCCGTGCGCATAAATTAAAGGCGAAAAATTCATCATTACCGTACCCTCCCAACGCTGCTGTACAAAAGGAAGATACAAATCAAAATCGGTTGAAAACTTCACCAAAGCACCTGCATCCAAATGCAATGTAACATTACTCTTCAAATGAATGGGACCGGTGAGATACTCACCGGCAGGGAAATAAACGGTCCCTCCGCCTCTTTCGTGTGCCTCCTCAATACTGGCAGCTATAATGGCGCCAACCTCAACCTCTCCCCGCTTGTCTGCACCTCGGTCAACCACATTGATCCAACCTGTGCTTCCTGAAGCATTAAGCCCCAATGGCAAGAGCAGGAAAAGGAAAACCCCCCAGCTATAAACTTTCATTCTACACATCATACTGTCCTCCCTATATTAATCACAAAATCTACACCTTATCAAGTACCAACACCCAGTCGTTTCCGTCTTCAACCAGACCGGGAGCCTCAAACCGGCCTATCCCCTTCCCGTCAAATTCGCCTATAAAAGAATACGTACCAATGCGCGGGTTAAACCAGGAAGCCCGGATGCGCTGGGCCTTCAACAAAGCCATATTCAGAACAATCTCACCACCGCGATAAGTATAAACAAAGGCGTAATCCTGACCTCTTGTAGCAATCTTATAGTCGTACTTCTGCCCGTTATCGGCCAGCAATTCCTGAGCAGGCACACGATCAAAAAAAGATCGGGACAACATCAGGTTTTTAAGATGTTTCATTTGCTGAGAACCGGGTGAATTAAGCGCAATATCCCAGTATTCACGAGCACCAAAGGCAGGATCAGCGCCATCTCTGCTGTGAAACTGCATGATGGCATTGTGCCCGTAGGTGTAACCGAACCCACCGGCAAAGACCGACCAATAGGCATATCGTCTTACATCATTATGGTCCCAATAAACCTCATTGGGATCATGCAAACCCTGAGGTATCCCTTCATAGGAGGGCTCAGCATCAATGGTCGGTTTTACCGGATCCATATTGTAATCATCTGCAATAAAGCGCCAATTGTCTTGTCCATAAGCCCTTTCTGTATCGTCCTGATCGTAGCGTCGATGGCCCGACTGTATTTGATTAAAATCCAACCACTCCTCTTCATGGAACCAATCACTTGACGAACAGCGACCCCGCGGATGGTAGGTTACCAATTGACGCTCCCCTTTTTCTTTCAGGGTACGACCCAGGACACGCCAGGTTTCAATAGAATCATTCCCAAAAGTATCTCCTCCATTGAGCCATACAATGTGAGACCGGTCGCCATAGCGCGCTGAAAGAAATTCTGCATAAGCCTGAGCATCTTCATAACTTACTCCTCCAAAACGAACGTTATTGCCCCAAACAGGAACCAATCCAAGGTACAGCCCTTTCTGCTCTGCAAGGTCAACCAAATAATCTACATGATCCCAAAAATCGTAATGATCTTCCACCAGCAATGGCTGTGCAAGAGAAAGGTTTACAAGTGCAGAATCCCCGTAGGCATTTTTGGCATTTAACATATGAATGACACTCACCTGTAAAACATTAAAACCCTTGGCGACCCGATCGTCAAAATAAGCCTCTGCTTCCTCTCTATTGAGTCGCGTAAAAAGCAGCCAGCCAGTATCGCCCAACCAAAAAAATGGATCCCCATTCTCCTGTTGTAAAAACCGACCATTCTCAGAAACTTCCAGGGCAGGAAGCTTCGGCCCTACAGCGTCGCCAGTCTCTTGGACACAAGACGACAACAAAATCACCCCTAAGGAAAAAAACAAAATTCTGCGTAGCATAGTATAACCGTTTATTAATCGTTCCAAACTCACCTTCGTATCCAAACAACACTTGCGGCATCGCATGTCGACCACTTAGACAAATCATCCACTCTTTGTTTCTCTTGCTTTAATGCGCCCGTTCGTGCATCCAGGATCAAGGCCTCCCAGACACCAGCAGTTCCCTGCCTGAATGAAGGCAAGGCTCCGTTTACACTGTAAACCAGCCATTCGCCCTCCTTATTCCGCATACTGTAGTACTCCCCCGCCACACTGTGGCCCGGATCAGGAAAAAACGCAGTTGTTTCTTTTAGAAAATCTTCCGGCAAATCAACAGGTAAAACAGGGAGAGAACCGCCTGCAAACAAAACAGCCCAGCCAAACTGATCGTAACGCCCTTCAGAGTAGACAAGCACTTTGTCGGGATGATTCAGGCGATAAGGCAAAACGCTTTGATAAACGGATTCGAAGTTCCGTTTTCCTGAGGCGTTTATTCTGGCGTGCTGGCGGGGAGCCAGATGCTGTCCTCCCTCAGGAGCGTACAGGGACCCATCGGCCTTTTGCGCCCAATACCTAATGTCGATTACATCAACAACTGAGGCCAGGTCGCTTTGCGCAAGTACCGCATCCTGAACGTCTTTGGTAGTACTCAGTACGACCCAGGCCGAGCGCCCTGTTTCCTGCTCCCACTCGGCAATAACTTCCAACCAAAAGGCAACAAAATGGAAGGGGCCGGTATATTCGGCACTGACCAGGTGCATTACAGGCAAATCCTCCTCAAAAGCACTAAGACCTTGTCTGATGTAGTTTCGGTATAGGCTCCTGTGCACCTCATTACTTATATCATAAAATTGATCTGCCAGGAAGATCCGCTTATCTCCTGCATACTTTACAGGCTCAGGAAAATTGGTCTGATTAAGATTGTTAACGGGTCGCCATGGACTGTCGGCCCAGTGGGCACCCGCTTCCAAAATATTGTGCTGAAAAAAATGATTATGGAAAAGAAGCTTCCCTTCCGCAGCCGCCAGGCGGGCAAAATTACTCAGGCGCTCCCAATAAAAAGGATTGAAACGAGTCAAATCGTACTTACTTAAACCGTCCCAGGCCAGCCCCTCTCCACTTCGGGCAAAAGGCTGTTCATAAAATGGCGCCCAAACATCTCCATCTGACCTGCGTGTCCGCTGATGGTCGTCCCTACGGCGCTCATACCACAATCCATAGTTATGCTCCAAAACAGCCAAATGCGCTTCCTTCATCCAGGCTACCACCTCTGGCAAATCATCGGTATAACCTTTGCCTGTACGTCCGGGAACAAAGCGCGTAACGGCTGGCTGAGCTTTAGCCACTTCGTAGGGGCGGGCAACTCCCCGCCACCAGGGAACATGATGCCGCCCACCCACAATCAAGGCGCCGTTGGCAGTTAACCATCCGTTTTCTATCGAAAAGTCAGGCAGCTCGGTGGCTTCCTGTTCAGACGCAAACATTTTAAGCTTGCGCTCCGCAACCCTGGGCCCTGGGCGGTCGTCCAAACCCTGCTCACGCACTCTGGATCTGATCCAAACTTCGAGTGAAACATGCGGCTCCAAAGCTTCGCCGGTTAATTGAGCGGCCTGCTCCAAGGTGGGACTGGTAGAAGCAAAACCAGGGACAGGACGAACAGCATCAAGAAATTCTTCCGGATTTTTCCCCAGGCGCTCAGCCAACTGGGCATGAAACAAACTGCGGGGACGCACATGGTTATTCTGTGCTTCCCATACTCCGTTCCCTGTAAATTGCCCCCAACAACCAATCGCCCAATTTTGTGCCCCTGGAGGAGAAAAATTCAATATCCGGGAAGCTGAAGATTGCCACAACACCGAAGAAGCAGCCGTCCATCCGGCCCCTTGATGGTCCAACCAGCGGTTGGTCAGCGACAAGGCCTCACCATCAACATTCACAATATCAAACAACACTCCTGAGGCCCAACTGTCTATGGTCCCGCTGAAATTATATGGTTTATATGCTTCACACTCCACAAACACATTGGGTCCTGCCGCACAAAAACCAACCGCAAAATCATGATAGCCATATTCCGAATACAAACGTCGAAAGAGCGTTTGCTGTCCCTGCGTATAAAATGTAAACCGCCTCCAATTACCAATTTCTGAAACCGGAGCCTTGGAAACACAGTCCTCCACGGTAACCCTGCGACTGCTTTCCCAAACAGCTACAGCCGAACCGGCAAAGTGTTTAAAACTTACAGCTCGCACCCATGCATCCTGGGCGTGCGTCATATCAATGGCATTAAAACTGTGCGCCTCATCTTTAAGGTTGGCTGTATCATAATGTGACTGCAGCAGCATGTTTTCAACACCCACCTGAGTCACCCTTCCCTTATTGGAATACACCGTCACGCGTCCACCGCCAAATGCCGAATCCAAAGCGGTCGTAATGGGAACATCTAAGGTTATTGTATCGCCCTGAAGCGCAGAAATCCTTCGTTCCCAATAAAGGTCGCGCTGCCCGGGCTTCCACCCTATAAAAGCGGTCTCGCGCCCACCAAAAGCCTCCGCTTCCAGCAACCTGATCCATTCGGCTACCGAAGGCCGGTGCACACGAACAGATTGCCCCACGGCAAATCCCGATGGATCAGCAACTCGAAGCCGCGTGCTGTTCACCGGCACATAGGCATCCTGAACCTCCGAAGCAAAACCTTCCTGCGCCTCATCCGCTCCCCTAATTTGAATCAAGGTTCGCCGGTCTGTTCCTGTGGCAATAATCAAGGTGCCCCCCTCCTCCATTCCGCTGCCCCTAAGAACAACTCCGGAGCTGTGCAGAATCAGGGAGCCTTCCACCTCAAACCTTCCGGGCCCAAGCTGTACCGCACCTCTAAACCCGCTTTTGTCGGGTTTTAGAGAAGACACATAGTCAATGGCCTGCTGAATTCTTGCGGTAGCATCGCCTTGCTGCTCCAAAACCGTAATGGCCGCAGCCACATGAGGGAGCTCCGACTCAGAAGCCTTATAGCCTGCATAGGAAAAATCCGGCACCCGGTTTCCCTTTTCATCGACAAGGTAGCTTAACTGCCCATCGGCATTTACTTGCACCGATTGTTGCGCCAACAGGCCTATGGTACAGAAAGTGAAACACAATACGAAGACAAGCGGTACGGATGAAAACGTTTTCAAAAGCAAACTAAAAAAAAAGCACCTGTTTCTCATAGCTTTATATTTTACCCAAACAGTGGGTATCTCCTGGGTACAAATAACAAGTCCGCAATATATAAAAATTGCTCAAAAATTGCAAAAACATTCCTGATGTAATAAAAAAAGCGGGTCTATGACCCGCTTTTTTTATTACATCAAGGCAGCTGCTAAAAACTAGGGCTGCTGAGCCTTTTTCAAACGCTCCTGCCAGGCAGCACCTTCTTTTTCTAAATCGTAGCCACGTTCGGCCGACAACCAATTGTTGATGCGTCCCTTGTACTGACGAAAAACAGCCAGCTTGTCCTTAGATGAACCCAAAACCATAGCCTCATCTCTCGCTTCTACGAATTGCGCATAAATATAAGCCTTTTCCTCTTCTGTGAGACTGGGAATCATAGCCAGATAACCATTGTAATTATGCGCCAGGGCACCCAAGGTCATTCCATCCTTAATCCCGTCAATTTGCTGCTGAGACAAATGCTTCCCAAGCTGTCGCAGATAGCGTTTCTGTAATTTTCCCAAGGCCTTGTCGGCTTTGTTCTCCTTACGTTCCTTAAAAGTTTCGTAGGCCGACTTATCCATACGCTCCTTAGCTTCTTTCAGTACAGCTTCGGTTTCGTCGTGCACCTTGTTCAGGTTCCAATACTGACGAACCATCAGCCCGCGCACCTCTTCACGGATTTCGCCCTGAGGTAAATCCACATAATCGTCTAAAATCTTTTCCGACCGGTTATGCAAAACCTCCAGATACTTTCTTTCTTCCTCTGTTTTGGCTTTTTGCCCCCAAACAGAAGCAGAAGAAAACAGCAGAGCAAACAACACAACAGCAACTTGGCTTCTATATTTTTTCATATACATTCTTTCCTTAACGATGCAACCAGCCCTTTTCTCTAAGGGTGTCGTAATTATTGTTCAAATTGGTCCAGTCTACACGGGTTTCCGGATCAATGCCGTTGATAAACATCTCAATATTGGTATAACCGTCCCCATTCATATCCTCCGAAGCATCCGAAGCATCATAGGGATCCAGGCCATACTTCAACTCCCACCAGTCGGGCATGCCGTCGCCATCGCTGTCGACATAGGGATCTCCCTTATACACAGGATAGCCTCCCACTTGTCTGATGTCGGTTATGATGCCCTTCTTATAAGAATCAGGAGGCAGTCTCCGGTTGTTGTAACCGGTGGGCTCAGCGTCCAAACCATCCTCCACATCTACGATGCCCGTACGAATCTGTTTTACGATGCGCTCATCCACCGCATCACGACGGGGAATAGTTGCACCACTGTACTCGAGCACCCATTCATAAGCTTCCTGAGCAGGCATTATACGCAGGGGAGCCATATCAAAAGGTTCGCTTGAACGCACTTTATGGAAATGCTTGCTGGCTTCATCAAAAGATAAATTACTCAATTGAATACCACCGTGCCAATTGTCTTCCGAAACCACCTCATTGCCCTCAACTTTATTGCCATGAGCGTACACACGCCCCCACAAAACAGAGTCGATGCTGCCCGACTCGGGTTTGGCGATGCGGTAACGCACCGGGCTGTCTTCCGGGGTAATGGGGCCCGGCTTGTAGTAATTGTTAATAATATTCCACATCGAACGATAATCTCCACCGTCCAAAGTGCGGTTCCACCAGTTGTACAGCACATTATTTACAAAAGCCAAATCGCCCCACATGCCCACAGAAGGATTTCTGGCCACATTATTGGCAAACAAATTCCTAATCATGGAACTGTTGAGTCCCCCAAAAGTACTGCCAAAAGCATGGTTGTAGGTATCCAAAGTCTCTGCAATAATGCTGTTTTGCACGGTAATATTAACCGTTGGCAGTTTCTGTGGAGCGCGATCCGGATGACGATCGGGTTCAGGACTCCACATATTTCGGTAAACTGAAAGGGTTTCGTCCAGCCCCCAGGAAGCCGATACATGATCCAAAATGATGTTGCCAATGGCGTCACCACTTATGGCGTCATCCCGGCGCAGCACATCGGTCTCTCCTCTACGCAAGCGCAAATGGCGAATAATCACATCGTGGGTTTCAATATCCACTGTTTCCCCTGCAATCACCACCCCGTCGCCGGGAGCGGTTTGACCGGCGATGGTGATGTAGGGCGCCCTAATAATCAAAGGATCCTGAAGCTTAATGATCCCCGATACATTGAAAACCACAATACGGGCACCACCTGCTTCACAAGCTTCTCTAAAAGAGCCGGGACCATTATCGTTCAAGTTGGTTACAACAAAAACCTTTCCGCCACGGCCACCCGGGGTGAACATCCCTCCACCCTCCGCTCCTGGGAAAGCAGGAATCTTTGCCTGTGGAAGGGCTCTTGGCACACCAGCCCATGGAATATAAGGCTTCCCTTCCCTAATCTCCTTTTCAATGGTTGGCCAGGCCGCCTCCCATACTTTGTCGGATCGCGCTCTTACCTTCTCCATGTAATTGGCTCCCTGGGCCTTCTCGTCCGCAGGAATGGACGGATACTGCGCAAAAGCGCCCGTTGCCAGTCCAAAAGCCAACAATCCACTCCAAATCAATCTCAACTTCATAAGCAATTATTTTTTATACATACACTTACTTACTCAAAGGCTGGGTAAGGGTATCGTTGTTGTTGCTCAGATCGGTCCAATCTATTCTTTGTGTTGGGTCGATCCCATTGATGTATTTTTCAATATTGGTGTAACCGTCCCCACTCAAATCGCCAGTGGCGTCTGAGGCATCCTTAGGGTTCAGGCCATACTTTTTCTCCCACCAATCGGGCATGCCGTCTCCGTCGGTATCCTTGTATGCTTTCCCCTTGTACTCGGGATAGCCACCTACCTGACTGATGTCGGTTATTATCCCCATTTTGTAGGAATCTGCAGGCAAACGACGGTGCTCGAACTGAGGAATTCCCTCCAGGCTGACCTCCTCGGCATATTCGATGACTCCGCTTTTTACCACGCGCGCAATCCGTTCATCCACGGGATCTCTGCGCGGCAAGGTGGCTCCGGCATTATCAATAACGAAATCAAATGCCGCCTCGGCTTCCATTATGCGCATATGCGGCATGGGAAAAGGACGATGCCACCTGATCTCATCCCTAAAATCACCCGCATCGGGCAGATTCTCAACCTGAACACCGCCATCCCAATTGTTTCGGGTAACGCGTTCATTGCCCTCCACCACATTTCCATGTACATAAGCCATGCCATAAACTTTGCGCTCGAGCATACTGCGACCCGACTCCGGTTTTAAAATCCGGTGACTGATGGGTTTATCCATGGGCGTAACAGGACCTGGCTTGTAGTAATTGTTAATGATGTTGTACTTGGCGGTATAATCCCCTCCATCCACGGAACGGTGCCACCAATTAAAGAGCACGTTGTTCACAAAATTAAAAACTCCGTTCCAACCAATGGAAGGATTCCTTCCGGTGTTGTTGGCGTAAAGGTTGCGCATAAACGAGCAATTTTCTCCTCCCAGGGTGGCACCAAAGGCGTGGTTCCAGGTATCCAGGGCCTCAGAAAAAATGGAGTTCTGGATGGTAATATTCACGGTACCCAATTTAAGGTCGGCCTTACCCGTACTGTCGTTCCACATATGTCGGTAAAGCGACATGTTTTCGTCAAGGCCCCAGCTGGCCGAAATGTGGTCCATCATGATATTACCAACAGCATTTCCTCCAAGCGCATCGTCGCGTCGTCCCACCCAGGTGTCGCCCCGGCGAAAGCGTAAATGCCGCATAACAACATCGTGCGTATCGATCCAAACCGATTCGCCAGCCACACAAATCCCATCACCCGGAGCTGTTTGTCCGGCAATGGTTACGTAAGGGGCACGAATGATCAAAGGGGATTTCAATTGAATGATGCCGGCCACGTTAAATACAATAATACGGGCACCCCCTTGCTCACAAGCCCAGCGCAGAGTCCCGGGGCCACTGTCTTCCAGACTGGTAACAGTTAAAACTTTTCCGCCACGACCTCCAAAGGCGTACATACCGCCTCCTTCCGCACCGGGAAAGGCAGGAATCTCCGCCTGAGGAAGATCATAGGGACGTGTGGCCCATGGAATATAGGGTTTCCCCTGCCGTGCTTCAGCTTCCACAATTGGAAGCGCCACCTGCCAGGCACTATCTGCTTTTCTATAAGTATCTTCTATCAATAATCTGGAAGCATCCCGATCTTCCTGAGAAATCCTGGGATACTGAGCCTGCCCTTGTGACATCAAGCCAAACATGAGCACCAACACCGCAACTGATTTATTTACTTTTTTCACTGGTATATGGTATTAAATAATAAAAATTCGAAAATGAAAACGATTTCACAAAGTTTGAAAAAAAACGATAAAATCCAAAGAAGTGCAAACAAAAGCTGCCAAAAACAAAATGCACCTTGTGTTTTTTAAGAACACAAGGTGCACTCCGCCTTATTGCTTAACAAACTTTTGAAAACTTTGTCGACCATCTAGAAACCTAACTTTCAACACATATACGCCGGCAGGTAAGGTCCTTACACCCAGCGTACCATGCTGCCCCTTGATGGCTGTGCGCAGCAGCTTTTGGCCGCTCAAACCAAGAATTTCAGCCTCAACCACCCAGTCTTCCGCCTGAAAGGAAAGAACCTCCCTAACGGGGTTGGATAAAATTTGTACTGAGCTTATACTTCGAGACCCATTTGCCAAAGAAGTGGATACCTCCTCGCCAATTAAGTCAAACAGATACATCTCCAAATAACTGTAGCCGGTTTCCGGATGCAACTCCTTACTGTCGCCAGGATCATTGGGATCAAGACCAAACTGTAACTCCCAGGCATCGGGAATTCCATCACGATCGGTATCTATCGGCGCCTGGTCGGCCGACACCGTACGATAAACCTTCCAAGCAGCGCCGGACACCTGCTCATTTTCGGGCAAGAGGTTCATAGGCGTATCAATCAGTCCCGATTCCAGCCCCAACAACGGAGAAACAAGTCCGCCAGGCGACTCGTGACGATAGCGCACAATAGGCACTTCCCCCTTCAACTCGGCAATTACCCGGGCATCAATCACATCCCTGACCGGAAAAGAGCTGCCCACAGAAGCCAACACCGTTTCCAAAGCGTCATCGGCCGTTTCTGTATAAGATGCATAATCCTCCAACTCCCCGGGCAAGCCATCAATATCGGCTGTTTTCAACTGCACTTCTCCGGCGTAAATATTTTCTTTGGAGCCCACTTCCTGAACATCCACACCCTTCCAGTTGTCCGCGGTCATTTCAGCATTTCCTTCCATAACATTTCCATCGAAATACCATTTGGCATAGCCATCCAGGTCTACACCGGTCCGGTTCAAAGAGGGACGGGCAAAAATGGGATTAGAAGTGGCTGGCCCGGGAATGAAGTAATTGTTTACCACATTCACCGAACTAAAGCCCCTGCCGGCCGTTGCCTCCCATTCACCCCCATAAAAGGCACCATTGCTGCGCCAGTTGTAATGAACGTTGTTGCGATAATCTACCAGCGATTCGATATCGTTCGAGTTCGACCCGTTGATTCGCGGCATACGAGAGTTGTGGTGGGCCAACAGGTTATGGTGATAGGAAGCATACTCCCCACCCCACTGCGTAGCATAGCCCCGGGCACCCTTGTGGTGAACCGAATTGTACAAGGACTCGCTGATGATACAATATTGAACGGTGGTATTGCGGTTGCTGGAAAAGTGCGTGGTTTCCTCAATGGCCCAACTGAAGGAACAGTGATCGATGATAAAATTACCACCATTCTCCAGTCGGAATCCATCCGTATTGTCGCCGGCTTCATCGCCGGGACGGGAACGAATGTAGCGAACAATCAAATTTTGGCTGCCGCCAAAATTGATGGTAGCACCGCTGAAGCATATTCCATCCCCCGGGGCTGTCTGTCCCGCAATGGTCAGATCGTTTCGGTTCACACGCAAGTCACCCTGCAACTCGATGACCCCACCCACTTCAAAGACGATGGTAAGGGGACGTTCGACCTCAATTTCCCCAAAAATAGGATTAATTACAGTTTCAACGCCTTGCTGCACCGCCCAACGAAAACTGCCTTCGGGCGGATTGTCCACATCGTCTTCCAGGGTAGTAACAATGGCCACCCTTCCGGTTGCTCCATTCCCCCGACCTCCGGTCGCAAAGCGGCCGTAGCCCGCTGCGCCGGGAAAGGCAGGGAGTTGTGCACTCAGCCACTCAGGCGTAAGCAAAACAAGCAACAACAAAACAAATATTCTAAACATAACTGCTTTAAATTTAAAAGAACAATTCTTCTACTCCTTAAGGGGATCAAAGGTGCCATACAACCAGCCCTGCGTTTGCTCGATGGCCGGACTGCGTGTCAAAACACTAACAGGAATGCCAAAATAGTAATAACGTTCTTTGTAATCAATAAGGGCATCCAATCCATTTGGCTGAAGGTCGTCCATATTTTTTACACTTACCTCGAAGTAAGTCTCGTAATCACCCGGCCGATTCAGGTCCACATGTCCAAGCATAATGGCCGTATCCAGACGACTGGCGCCGCGATAGTCGCCGCTCCGTACCACTGAACCCCACTCTCCCTTTCCGGTAATGCGCAGGCCCAAACGCTTGCGCCCATTCATTTTAGGGGTGTGGGCACCCAAATCATCGGTAAACATTCTGCGACGTCGCATATCCCAATAGCGTTTGTTCTCAAAGGCAAACTCCACCTGCCGTTCCCGCATCAGTGTCTCAACACTTAGCGAACTACCCAGGCCAAAATTATTCGCCTCCGAGATGCCGGCACGCTGACGAAGCTGGCTTACCAGCGCAACAGCCTCTTCCTGAAGGTCCAATTCAACCGCACATTCTGCCAGGTTCAGTAAGACTTCTGCATACCTGATTTCAAGCCAGGACGTACTGGTGTTTCCGGTATTGTTACGATCGATGGCCGGATTACTGGCTTTTCGGTTGAGCATCCCCGTCCCGGCTGTGCGGTTGTTTTCTCCTCTGAAACGCTCAGGTGTCCAAACCACGGTCTCATCACGCCCCGCCATCGACCAGGTGGCACCATTGTAGGCAATCGTTTGGTAAAAGCGGGGATCGCGATTTTCCCAATAACGCAGCGGATCGTAACCCGACTCGGGATCGTGTATTGGTTTTCCGTTGGCCATAGGGAAGGCCTGCGCCAGATTCCAGGTGGGCGTTGCGCCCATATTTCCACCTCCTGAAGGAGGACGAATGGTGCCCTCCCAACCACTGGAGTACTCAGTATTTTCCTTATAGGAACGAAACAAAACAGCCTCTGGATTACCTACCGGATTAATAATGAACATTTGCGAAAAATCGTCCAACAAACCATAAGCATTTTCGTCCAGGAGCGCCTTGGCTTCCTTGTTGGCCGTATAGGCAGCCTGCCAACGGTCTTGTTTTCCATCCGGATTAAACATAGGACTGGCAAAATGAAGCAAAACACGCCCCTTAAAGGCAGCAGCTGCTGCACTGGTGATGCGGCCCTGATCTGCCGAAAGTTCCCAGCGTGCAGGCAGTCCCGCAACCGCCTTGTCCAAGTCTGAAACGATAAAAGCAACACTTTCCCTGGTGGTACTTCTCGGAAGATCCAGGTCATCGTAGAAGGGGTCCTGGGCCGTTTCCACCAAAGGAATGCCTCCATAAAGACGAACAAGCTGCCAATTCCTCCAGGCACGCAGGAAATACGCCTGTCCTGCCAACTCCGCTTTTTCCTCCTCCGAAAGCGAACTCCGGTTTATCCCCTGAATACCGATGTTGATACGGCGGATATTCTCAAAGGTAGCCCCACTGAAATCATTAATGATTCCCACCTGGGTTTCGTCTGCAACCCCCCACATCAAATCGGTCACGTTTTCTGAACTCGAATAGCCCTCATCCGACAGTCCTGCATTGGCGCCCAGGGATATGGCGGGCATATTTTGCGCATACAAGCTGTTCAAATAAACAGTCGCAGCCGCATAATTATCCCATATCGTATCGTCTACCGTGTTCAGGTTACGCTTGTCCAGCACATCGTCGCAGGAACTCAGTCCCCACACCATGCCGACAATTAGAAAAAAATATCTGATTCTCATAACTTACATACTTTTATAACAAATTAAGCCTCCGCATCTCCAAAACGCTGTCAACGGACTAGAAACTCGCATTCACCCCAAAATTAACCGTTCTCTGAAGCGGATAGGTGTTGAAGCGGGCAATAGCATCCTCCTTGTAATCAAAGGTGCTTATCGGGGTCCACAAATTAGTACCCGAAACAAACACACGGGCCGATGAGAGGCCCCAGCGCCCTACCAGCTGATTGGGCAGTGCGTAATTGATGTTTACATTACGGAGTCGTAATTGGTACTGATCACGCAACCAAAAGGTGGAGGATTCGGTGTTTTGAGAGGCAAACAGGGGACTCGGGTATTCCGCATTCGGGTTCTCGTCTGTATAAAAGTCCCTCCAGAAGGCTGGTGCATTTTCCGACATAGTGGGCGCGGTACGTGCCAGTTTATCAACGATAACGTTGGCTATACCGTAACGCATGGTAAACTGGGCCGAAAAGGACAAATTCTTGTACTTGGCCCCCAGTGTGACGCTTTCTGGTAGAAAATTCTTCCAGTGCAAATCCTCATTGATCCGCTGAATAAAAGAAATATCGTCTTCAGTCACCCGTCCGTCAGGTTCATGCACAATCCGGGCTTCTCCCTCGTTGGTATTTCCTGGTCGACCAACATCCTCAAAATACAGCATGCCGACCTGAAGCGGTTGATTAAATATCGTATAATCATAACCGAAGGCCTCCCGATTGGCAGCATTAATGGCGTCAATTTGCTCCTGTGAGCGGATGATCCCCTTGGCGATGTAGCCCTGTTCGGCCCCCATGGCATAAGTACTCCTGCCAATAGGATATCTGAAATCATTCGCACCGTACTCCGTAGGCATCTCAATAACCCGGTTGGTATTCCAGTTGAAGATGCCTTTCACAAACCAACTGAAGTCCCGGGTAATGTTTTCTCTCCATCCAAGTTCCATATCGTAACCCCATGCCTCCAGGCGGCCCAGGTTTTCACTCACCATACGGGTAATCCCTGAAGTTGTAGGCATATCGATGGAACGCTGGGTTAAAATATCGAAGTTGTACTTGTAAAAAGCATCAAAGGCAAAGGACAAACGATTGCCTAAAAACTTCATGTCCAAACCAGCATTAAACATCCGTGATTTTTCCCAGGTAACTCCTGAACTGACCACACCCAGATTGTTAACGCTGATTCCCCCCAGAGGATTATCGCCAAACATGTAGGAATCTGATATTCCGTACTGCAAACGGTATTCATAGGCACCTAGGTAATCCACTCCGGTTACCCCATAGGACGAACGCAGCTTAAAGTAGTCCATAAAGAAAATGTTATTGAGGAAGAAATCCTCTTCAGATACGACCCAGCCGGCGCCAAAGGAAGGAAAGATGCCCCTTCGCTCTCCGGGAGAAAACTTAGTAGACGCTTCCAGGCGAACGGTACTTTCCAGAAAATAGCGGTTGTCGTAACTGTAATTGAAACGGCCAATGCCGGATTGACGTCCACCTTCATTCATCCATCCCCGTGAACGCGCTCTTTCATTTTCAAAAGCCAACTGGGTTTCTACCCCGTAGAGCTTTTGCTCCTCGGCCATTGCATCAAAACTAAAGCTTTCCGATTCGCTCTGCTCATAAATGGCAAACAGCTTAAGGTTATGTAAGCCAAAGGTCCGATCATAATTCAAGTTGGCGTTAAACTGATAGTTCTTCGCGTGGTCGTAACTCTCCATTATGCGGTTACCGTTACGAATTTCCCTAACCTGACTCACTTCGTTGCTGAGCAAATAGGAACTTCCTTCAACCGGCGCAAACTCATAAAGGTTATAGGGTATGGAATATTGCTTGCTGTAATTGTTGTTCTCCCGGCGGCTGTAGGTCAGTCCTGCCTCCAGACCTGGGATGGTTTCAAACTTATACTTCAAGGAAGTATTGAGGGTATTGCCTTTGTCCTGATTGAAACGGTAGCTGTTCGACTCAAAAAAAGCAAAAGGATTGTCCTTCTCCTGCCATTCGGAAGGATACACCGGCAAACCATCAATATGATGCGGAAGCCATTTGGGCGCCTGCAAAAGAGGTTGAAATAAATTCTGCATGGTGTTGGTCCCCACCGATTGGGTGTAGGGCACCATCACGTCCTTATTGTCTATGGTAATGCTTACCGAAGCCGTCAAATTGGAGGTCAGCTTGGCATCTATACCCAGGCGATAAGAGAACTTAGTTACATCCAGGTTGTCGAAGTTCCCGGTTTCATAAACGTAGGTTCCGCCCCCGTAATACTTCACCCGGTCGCTCCCCCCCGAAATATTAACCGAATGACGGCTGATCATGGAACTCTGCCAGGCATCGTCAAGCCAGTCGTGGTTCACCGAACGCAGCTGTTCCAAATCGTTAGCCGTAAAAGGAATGTAGTTGGCGTCGTTCTTATAACGCTCATTGAGCATGCGTGCCTGATCGTAGGCACTGAGCATTTCGGTTTGCTGGGTCGCATCACTGATGCCATAACTGCCGGAATAATTCACCCGCATACGGCCTTCCTTACCACGACGCGTCTGCACCAGAACCACTCCGTTGGCTCCTCTTGCGCCATAAACAGCTGCCGAAGCATCCTTCAACACCGAAAAGCTCTCGATATCGCTCGGGTCCAGCATATCAAAAGCCTCCTGTTCCACCACAAAACCATCCACCACATACAAGGGGGAAACATCCTTTGCTGCCCCTCCCGCGGTGCCGAAAGTGTTGGTCCCGTGAATAACGATTCGGGTAGAGGCCCCCGGACGACCAGTCGGTTGAGCAGGACTCACCGACACACCCGCCATCTGCCCTTCCAGAAGATTCGTAAGGTTGGTGGCGGGATAGTGTTCAATTTCTTCAACATTCATACTGGCTATGGCACCCACCACATTGGCGCGTCGTGCCGAACCATAACCCACCAACACCACTTCATCAAGTAGGGTGGCATCAGAAACCATGCTTACATTAATGGTTCTTTGCCCATTAACCGGGATCTCCTGGGAGGCAAACCCGATAAAGGAAAAAACCAAAACTTCGTTGGAGGGTACGTTAATGGCAAAACGCCCATTGACATCCGTAATTACTCCGCGTGTCATATCACTTTTTGGGTAAACATTTACCCCAACCAGGCTTTCCCCTTCTTCATCCACCACCAGACCGCTCACTTCTGTTGTAACAGTATCCTGAGCCTGCAACAACAGTGGAATCGCGGAAAAGAAAAGCAACAAGATCAGCATGACCCGGCGACTTGACTTAAAGGCGACACCCTGAGTCGGTCTAAAAAAACATCCATTTCTGACAATCAGTCCCATAACTCAAATTTTAACATAACAAAACAAAACACCTCAAGGTTAACCCTAATCATTCGATGACTTAACACAAAGAAGACATTATTCAGGCTACTTAACAAACGCTTAAGAGGCTTAAAAAGAGGTTGCACAGCCCTCTGCCCTGAGGGCCTGTGCAACCAGCATCTGAAGTCTTATTTTTTCATCACTTTTTGTACAACAGAGGCCTGTTCGTTAACCGCCTTCACAACGTAAATGCCAGTAGGCAGGTCAGCAACACCGAGTTCTGTCACGCCCTGGGCATTCTTGAGTAAACTTCCGGCAATGCTGTAAACGCTTACATTGGCTTGCTGCGTTACAAACACCTTGTCGTTAACCAGACTTATACCCAAACCGTCAACGCCAACACTGGCTACCGAACTGGCGGTTTTGAGCTCACCATAAACCTTGAAGTCGTGCACCCTGACCACCTGGTTGTTGGGCAGGCCAATGGTGAAGCGTACCATGAAATGCTCACCCTCATCGACCAAATAGTTGAGGTCGTCTTGCCAAACCAAACCGTAGCCCGAATTGGTTCCCCGATATCCATTGGGGGTTCTTTCGTTGGCGTACATATCGGTTACATTAAAGGACTTGGTATAATGACTGTCGGAAGGCTGATAACGAAGGGTGTCCCAACCGGCACCACCGTCCAGCGAGTACTCAAGGGTAAAACCACGACGGTCGCCCCCGGCACTTGAAACAGTGTATTGCAGGCTGGAAATATAGTCCACTTCACCCAG
>Ga0209075_1000065_pt1 | contig 82228 bp, 72 predicted proteins | sample Stecom2011_FD_187523 | JGI IMG/M metagenome (GOLD analysis project Ga0209075, IMG submission 187523) | Agricultural soil microbial communities from Utah to study Nitrogen management - Steer compost 2011 (SPAdes) (version 2) | ecosystem: Environmental > Terrestrial > Soil > Agricultural land... | reverse complement strand
GATAACGCGGCAGAGAGCACCAAAGACACCGTGAAAGATGCGGCGGATAAAGTAGGCGATGGCGTAGAAGATGCCTGCGAAAAAGTATCTGGCAAAAACTGCTAGAGCTTTGTTAAAAAAACGGTGGTGCACCTGGGTGCGCCACCGTTTTTTTTGCAACTGCAGCTTGAGCGATATCGTGGCTCGGCCTGCCGATGGATGAGCCTTAAGGGCACCTCTATTAATTAAGGATTGCCTCTCGGCAGCGACTCCATGTACTGCTCTATCTCCTGCGTCCTTGCAGTCGTGCGCGAGTCCAAAACGTTCAGCCGTTAGGCGCTCTTTGCAGGCAATGGCCGTAGCCCTTGGCAAAAAGAGCAACGACGCGGATGGACGTTTTGGCCGCGCCCTTCGGGGCCTTCATTGCTTCCCGCTCTCTGCGTTGGCTTCGCTAAATGGGCAATAAGCCCATCGTCGCAAACCCGCCTTGATAGTGAAAAGTAATGAAGGCCAGAGGCGGTTCCGAGTTAATGGAGGTGCCTTTTAATCACCGCAAAAGCGGCTGGCCAGTAAACGGTACTCTTCGCTGTCTGTCCAGGCGCTGCCATCGGGCAGTTTATAAAGCGCCAATCCCGCCTCGCTGTAATCGACTCCTACCCCGGCTGTGCGATTCATTTGGTAATAACCATCTACCACAATGGCTGGGTTGGTAAACACACCCTCGTGCACGCTGCGGTCGGGCTCTTCGACAAATTCTAAGATATCGGCAACACCTGCTCTGTTGGTGTGACCAAACAGAGCATGTTGCAGTGCCTGTACGTTGCGCATACCCTCGCACAAACCTATGCCGCCTGTGTGGGGGCAGATGCGCACATCCCGGCCTTGGCGGCGGGCCTGCTGCGCTAACAGTAAAATCGCAAGGTTATCGGCAATGCCGGCCACCCGAGAATAATCCATTTGGATAACATCAATGGCGCCGCTTGGCTCGTCTGACGCGCGTTTAAGGTTGGCAAACAGTAAGTCTTTAAACACCACTGGTGATGCACCTTGCTCGCCGGTAGACAAAGGCACCGATAGACCTTCACAGTCAGAAAACGCGACCCGCAATTGGTGCTCGATGGCTAAGTGCGCCATCGCACTGTGGGGCGTGGTGGGCTCCTCAAACCAGACAATCTTATAATCCGGGTGTAGGCGGTAAAGCTCTTTGGCCAAATGGCTTATAAAGACCACCGCAGAGCGGACATCAAACACCTGATTGCTGTCCACGGCAATTTGTAACGGCTGCGCGCGGCGGTCATATTCTGCAATGGTCTGGAACACCGCGGTTAAGCGTGTCAGATCATCGTTGGCCGCTTGCAGGGCGATTTCATCAAGTGTCTCGCGGCTGGGATTTATGCCCTGCTCGTTTAAGCTCAAACGCTGCTGCGAAAAACTGGCGCCCACTTTGATTTTAATTTGTGGCCAGCGCCGGTCGATCATTAATCGCGTTTGTGTTTTTAACTCATCGATACTGATTCCGCTCCAGCCCGCGGTGTTATAAGCCAGTAAGCCATGTTGATAAACCCGTTCAATGCGCTCGGCAAGGCCGGTTTGGGCGTCTTGCAGTAACGCCAGTGCATCGGCCGGTGCCAGCACATCGCTGATATGCTCAAAGTCGATACAGGCCACCAGTTGTTCTGGTGTTAGCTCGGCCAACGCGTGCCAGGCGGGTTTTTGTTGCTGTTTTGCTAATAGATCCCACAATGCATTAATAATAGCGCCAATCGCCATGCGAGACATGCCTACAGCGCCTAGCCAACAGTAGTCCGAGTCTTGCAGCATCATTTGGCACAAACGACCAAAGTTATTGCCTTGGTGCAACGTGTCTACTCGCACGGGGGCGTTGCCCTGCAGCAAAAAACGTTTGGCAAACTGCTCGGTTAACAGACACATTTGTTTTAAACCGTGGCCGTTGGTAAAAATGATACTGCTGCCGGTTAGCTGAGCGTCGTTGGTGCCAAGTTGTAAATACACGTTGGCGTAAGTGGGGCCGCCTTGAGCGATATTGCGAGCATCACCGCCAAAGCCAGTAGGTGGAGCGGCAACGGGCGTTACTCGTACAGACTCAATACTGATCATGGGGAGTAGGTCTCCTGTTGGTTTTTACATAAGGCTATAATGGCCGTTACTTTTTAATCTTAATAGGCATTTGTAGCATAGCAGTTTATCGTTAGCCGAGGGCTCTTTAGGTTAAAGGGCGGGCCGTTATAATCTTTAAATTACCGTCACATTCGAGCACTCGGTCGCTTAACAATTAATAGAGGTGCCCTAAAGGCATTGGGCTGCGATTCACGTTTTGTACCCGGTTGCTGTAAGGCTTGGCAGAGCTTTTGTTATGGTTGGCTTTTTAACTTTAGCTGTGGTTTTAACAATAAGGCGGAGACCCAATTGCGTTTTTTATTCTGTTATCCATGGTGGTTAAGTTTAACCCTCTGTTTTTCGCTAACCGGTCATGCCCAGCTGTTGCAACAGCTGGGCGATAAACAGATCGACACACCCGAGTTAAGCTCGAGCCTAGCCGCAGTAGCGCAAGCGGGCTACGTCTATGAGCCGGTGTTTAACAGCCGAATGTACCTGCTTGAGGCGGGGCTGGAGCATCGCGAAACCGTCGTCTTGGTGCACGGCTTAGGCCAAAATGGTTACCGCGACTGGCGCACAGTGATCCCTGCCTTGGCGCAACATTACCACGTGCTGGCGATGGACCTACCTGGCTTTGGTCTGTCACAAAAACCTAATGGGCGCTACTCGCCAACGCAATACGCGCGCTTACTGCAATGGTTGATTAGCCAAAGCGGGCGCGAGCGTGTCTATTTGGTTGGGCACTCTATGGGCGGTGCGGTGGCTTTGCGCTATGCCGCGACCTTTCCCGATACCTTGCATGGTGTGGTTTTGGTTAGTGTGGCCGGGGTGTTGCAGCGCAGCGCTTTTTTAAGCCACTCAAGCGCTCGGCTGATACAGGGCGACGGCACAGGCTATATCGATAAACTCCCTGTCACGGTAAAAACCCTGGCCGACGGCAAGTTGCGCGACTGGGGTAGTCGCTTGTTAAGCTTTGCTGAAGGCCTGTCGGACCCTCTCACTTTGCTGTACGACAATGACACCGCTTGGTCGTTGCTATTGGGTAACCGGCCTAATATGAATGCGGCACTGGCGTTAATCGATGAAGATTTCACTCAGGCTTTAAAAACCATACAGGTACCGACTTTGATTATTTGGGGCGAGCAAGACCCGATAGCGCCGCCGCGCACAGGAGTCTTGCTCGAGGAGCAGCTGGTTAATGCCAGGCGGGTTACGTTTGCTAACGTGGGGCATGTCCCTATGGGGCAAACACAAAGGTTTAATGAGTTATTGCTGAGTTTTTTATCCCAGCCGAGCATCACGCCAAGCAAACCCGCCCCCTCTTTAGGCGGCGCTAAGCTAATGTGTCGCAACTTGCGCAATCAGTATTACAGTGGGGTTTTTACCAAAATAGAGCTGCACAATTGCGATGGTGCGATTCTAGAAAACATTCGGGCCGATGCAATTTATATAAAAGACTCTGACGTGCACATGCGCAATGTCAGTGTGCAATCGGATCGGGTGGCGCTGCACGTAGAGCAATCGCGCCTGAGCATCACCAACGGGCAACTCATTGGCCGGCAAGCTATTGTTGCGGCTCATAGTCACCTGGATCTTGCGGGTGTGACAGTGCACGGCCACGAGACAGCGGTAAAGGCAACCGGGCCCTCAACGTTTGTGTTCTCGGTCAGTCATGTACAGGGGCCGTCGTTAAACCGAGGTGCACACGGTGTGTTTCGCTTAGGTTACCCGCAATAAATTCAACACATTGTTAGGCAGAGCATCTACCTTTTTCTTATTCTGCATGGTGGCCTGCTAGGTGTAAGTGGCACAGCCAAGGTAACTGCAAACCTCTGCTGCGGATGATTACAGCTTTATCGGCTCGGCGGTTTCGCCTGATGGCGTGAGCTGGCCTTGCGGGCCAGTAGCGCACGGCGTCAAAGAAAGCCCCGAGGGTGCAAAAAGCCTTTAGCAATCATGTAAATGGCGAGGTGGTCTATGATTTCTCATCCAGATAAGGGCAACCGGTTACATTTTAACTGTGCCGATATTGTAATATTTAGTGGCCGTCAATAGTGCTATTAATATTTTAATGGTTTTTACCTTTGTTTTTTCAATTTGTGCCTGAAGGATTATTGTTGGTCTATCTCGTGATTGCTCGTAACCCATTGTTATATAGGTAGTTATAGGTCAGTTTGAATCCCTTTAGTTATAAAAATATCAATTTCACTGCCGATTGCTCAGAGTCTTGAACCCCAGTTTGTTATTGCCTAGCCTAATATTATTCATTAGCCGCTTGTAATCTATTACATTCGTAGGGGTAATCCCGGTGCGATATAAATCACGTTCGCTGAAATAAAATAAAGCCAGCACCCAATTTACGACGAGAACTTGATCCGTTAAGTGTGGTGATAAGGCCAAAATAAACGGGGCTAATACATGAGAAAAGCATTCCCCCAAAATCGTGCACTGTCTGTTTGGGTTGCGGCGTTGTCGTTAAGTGCCACTGCTACCCAGGCACAACAAAGCGCCGATGACGAGCAGCTACTTGAAGAGGTGGTCGTGCGCGGTATTCGCAGCTCTCAGCAGGCGGCTGTTGATGTTAAGCGCGACTCTAAGGTCATTGTTGACTCAATTGTGGCCGATGATATTGGCAAATTGCCCGATGTCACTATTGCCGACTCCTTGCAGCGGGTTGCCGGAGTGCAGATCCAACGCACCGCTGGTGAGGGCACCAGCCTCAACGTACGTGGTATGCCACAGGTATTAACCACCCTAAACGGCGAGCAATTTTTAAGCCCATGGTCGATTACCGATGTCGGTGCCAATTATGGTGACATACCCGCTTCGATGATCTCGGGTGTGGATGTTTATAAGTCGCAAAGTGCGGCTCTTTCGGCCGGTGGTATCGCTGGCGTGATTGATTTAAAAACCCGTCGTGCACGATCTTTAAAACAAGGCTGGACTGCCGTTGGCAGTGTCGAGTTGTCGCAGGGTTCTATCACCAAGGACGACAATTACAATAGCAATGCGTTTGTGGGTTATAACGGCGAACGCTTTGCTTTTACCCTGGGTGCGTTTAAAGCCAACTCTAACGCGGCTAACTATCAGATCTGGGAGGATGCTCGCCTTGGGTTTGTCAACTCAGGTGGCGACCCGTTGGATTTGAATGGCAATGGGGATCTTCACGATCGCTACATAGTTCCAGCCAGTTACGGGGTTAGCGCTTTTGTAATGGAGCGTGAGCGCGAAGGCTTTGCCGGCTCTTTACAGTTTGATATTAACGATGCCCTGCAGCTGAGCGCCGATGTGTTTTATACCAAAATGGATCAGTATGATCGCGGTGTACGCGCCCAATTTAACGGCAGCAACGAAGACAATTACGATGTTTTGCGTCCAGGGACTAAAACTCAATTTGAAACCATAATGCCGGCCGAGGGGGGTACGCCCGAGCGCGTTATTAATTCGCTGCAGGTGGCTGTGGTCGAGGCGCCCGACTTTCAGGCTACAACTGAGAGCCGGCAAAATCATACCGATGCGCTCAACACAAATATCGAATTAAGTTTTGATGGCGGGGGCGCGCTGACCGGCTCGGTTCGTTATATTCACGCCGAAGCCAAGAAGGATTATGCCAATGCAAGGTTTCAGCAAGGCACCCCCGAGTGGTATCAGGTCGATGCAGATGGCGATGGTCTGAATGATCCGGTTGAGCCGTTTTGGGTAACCGTAGACTACCGGGAAAAATACCCCACATTTCAGTTTCAAGACGACCTATCAAGCACCGATCGTTTGAATTTGTTTCAGGCATTTGCCGACGGCACTAACGATGAGGCAACTATCGATGCAGTGCGTGCAGATGGCACTTATGAGCTTTCTCTTGCCAATTTTACTTCGGTTGATTTTGGTGTGCGTTATGGCCGCCGAGACGTCGACCACACGCGTTTTATTTACATGACGCCTACCGGGTTTCACTCCACATGGGATGATCCCGATGTGCCCGAAAACTTATGGTATAAACCTTTGCCCGGTGATTTTGTGTGGCAGCAGTACCCCGACTGGAACGACTTTAAAGGCAATGCTGCTCTGGGCATTGCCCCCTTCGATAAACTGCACGAGCAGTTGTTATCGTACGATGATTTTGGCCCGTTCAATGGTTGGGGTGGCGGGGTTGCGGCGCTCGATCCAAATAGTCTGGACGACTTGAGTGGCTTTATGAGCTTTGTTTACCCAGGCGCGCAGCAATTTGCCGACCCCTCGCGCGCTTACTCGGTGGTAGAGGAGGAGGCCTCGGGTTACGCGCAGTTTAACTTTGAAAACCACTCGGGTTTGTTTGGTGTTCCCTTTGATGGGAATCTTGGTGTGCGGGTGGTGCAAACAAGCCGTGAAGTGGTTAAAAGTGTTTACGATCAGGGCGCTACGCCTAAAGAGGGCACCTATTACGGTGGTGGTTACTCGGCCACTTACGGTCAGCCCCAGGGCTGGCAGGTGGTGTATAAAGTGTTGGGCACCGAAACCACGGAAACCTCGTTTACCGATGTTTTGCCGTCGGCCAATATAAACCTTTACCCGCGCGAGGATGTGGTGGTTCGCTTGGGCTATAGTGAGAGCATGTCGCGCAATGATCTGGTCAACGTAGGTGAGGGCGAGTCTCTGTGGTATCAAGAGTACCGAGTTTATACACCAGAGGGAAATCAGCTAGACGATGAGGGTATGGCTTATAATGTGGTGACCAGCCCCGGTGGCGGCAACGATCAGGGCAACCCTTACATCGATCCTTGGCGTGCCAATAACTATAACCTCTCGGCAGAGTGGTACTTTGCCGACGGTGGCATCTTAGGTGCAAGCATTTTTTTGATAGAAGTTTAAAGCGCAGCGCAGGCTATGCAGGAGCAGCGTCAGTACCCAGACTCTGATGGTGTGATTCGTCGCTCGGCTAATATTTGGACCACGGTAAACGTGCCGGCTTCAGACCTGAAAGGTTTCGAGTTAGGTTATAAGCAAGCCTTGACGTTTTTACCCGGCGCTTTGGCCAATACCGGTATCGAGGCCAACTACACTTATTCTGATAACGACTCGGGCAGTGTCGATCTAGAAGGCAACAGCTTTCCGCTGAACTCCAACTCTGAGCATCAAGCTAACTTAGTGTTGTGGTACCAAGGCGACAAGCTGAGTTCGCGTGTTGCCTATAACTGGCGCAGTGATATCTTTCAGGGCCAAGTTGGACTCAACACCAATGAAGCTGCCATTAGCCTGGGCAATTGGTCCGAGCCTGCAGGCTATTTGGACGCTTCGATTAACTACGATATTAACGATAACGTTGCGGTTTATTTGCAAGGCACAAATTTAACCGAGACTAATTATCGTAATTATGCGCAATTTAAAGATCAGTTTCGCTCTTTAAGTGTGCAAGAACGCCGCGTGGCTTTGGGTATCCGCGCGCGCTTGTAAGCTCTCCTGCCCAAAAGGTGTACAGTAAGTTCATCGCTTTGTGGGAGCCGGGAAACCGTCTCCCACTTTTTTATGTCATCATTTCTCGTCAGGCTGTGGGCATTATCTAAGCTTATCGATATAGTGCCGGTTGCTGAAAATCTTAAGGGCGACACATTATGTACAAATTGATTACCACGGGTTTCATCGTGTTTTTGATGGCGGCCTGCGCGGCGGCTCCTTCTGTAAAGCCATCGGCTGCCGATGGCTTTACAGGCGATTCGGTGCGTCTGATAGGGCGTTTTGACTTGCGCGACAGCGGCCGCGCCGCGTTCAGTTGGCCGGGCAGTGCCGTGGAGTTTCGCTTTTACGGCAGCAGTGCCACCATGGGTTTGGCCAGCCCAGTTGCGATGCGTTTTTTAGTCGAGGTTGACGGCGCTTCATCCGAGCTGTGGGTAAGCCCCGGCGAGGCCGATTACCCGTTGGCTTCGGGCCTGGTGACCGGTGAGCACAAAGTTAGATTGACGCGGTTAGCCGAATCCTTCTCGGGTGTGACGGCACTGTTGTCAGACCCGCTAACCGACGGGCAATTATTACCGCCGCCTGCAGCACCCGCACACCGTTTGCTGGTGTTGGGCGACTCCATCACCGCCGGTTACGGAGTAGAGGGCGAGCAGGCAAGCTGCGGTTATTCGCAAGCCACCAGTTCGCCGCTGCTGGCTTATGCGGGCTTGGCTGCGCGAGAGCTTAAAGCCGATGTTCACACGATCGCTTGGTCGGGCATTGGCGTATGGCGCTCTTACGGAGAGCAAACTGCCACCAGTCCTACTATCATTGAGCGCCGTGGCTTAACGCTCGGTGATGATTTTAACAGCGGTTGGGATGTGTCGCGCTATCGCCCCGATGCTATTGTGGTTGCCATAGGCACCAACGATTTTTGGCAGGGCAGTGCCACAGGCTACCGTGCGGCAATGGCGCAGCTGGTTGCGCAATTACAAACCGATTACCCCGAGCGCCCGCTGTATTTAATGTTGAGCCCAATGCTGAGCGGTGAGGCCAGAGCCGCACAACGGGCGGATCTGCAGGCGATCGCCTCGGATGATGTTAAGGTCATGGATCTAGGGCAGATCACAGCCGATGACGGCTACGGCTGTGATTACCACCCTAATCAGGTGACGCAAAAACGAATGGCCGAGGCACTGGTGCAAAAGCTAAAAAACGATTTGGGCTGGTAAATTAAGGGTAACTGAATCGCTCAAGTTACATCAGCACTAAGTCACCGCTTAAGCGATGATTTAGTGCTGATGCCCTTAGGGCTGGCGCGGTTTTGCTCGGGTTGACGCGTCGGCTACCGACACCTGGTTTCTGCCTCTGTGCTTGGCATCGTAAAGCGCCTGATCGACTTCTCTAAAGGTGCTTGGAAAGTCACAGTCGGTGCACTCGCCTACGCCAAAACTGGCGGTAACAGTAAATTGATCTTGGTCGGGAGTGACGATTTTGTTCTGAGCAATCTTGCGTCGCAAAGTCTCTGCCAGTAGCCGCGCCTGCTCAAGCGTCGATGCCGGCAGCAGTATTAAAAACTCCTCACCACCCCAACGGCCAATAAAGCCACTTTTGGGCGTGTTGTGTTTAATGATCTCAGCGATTTCTTTAAGCACGACATCGCCCACATCGTGGCCGTGGGTGTCGTTAATATTTTTAAAATAATCAATGTCGATCAAAATTAGCGTCATTTGTGGAATAGGGCCCATGCTGCCATCTTGGGCGCTGTTGGTTAGCGAGTTAACAACTTGATCGATACCAAAACGGTTAAACAGTTGCGTCAGTGGGTCAACCGTCGATAAACGCCTGAACTTTGATGTCTCTTGCTGTAAGCGCTCGTTGTCTTGGTGCAGGTTGTCAATCAGCTTGGTGTCTTTTTGGGTTTTTTGTTTTAAGCGGCGCAGTTGGTTTAACGAGTAGATAAACACCCCCGCCAGCCAGATGCTGAACAACCCTAAATACCACTTGTCTTTGGCGATGCGCTCACCAATAAACTCGATCCTCTCGACGGTAACGTCGTGGTCGCCGCCGGTCATGGGGTAAGAGAAATCGATCCCTACGCCGATGACATTGCTTAGATCGGGTGCCGCATATCGGCGCGGAATCTTATACATCAACAGCCACCACTCGGCCACCACAAACTCTTTCATGTCGATGGTCATCTCTTGATCTAAGTCAACGGAAGGTAAAAAAATGGTGTTGTACTTAGTGCTGTTGGGGTCGTCTATAGTGGAAAATCGAGGGTCAAAGCTTCGCGCAAAGAAGCGCAGTTTAGGGGCCGTGCCTTGGTAGTGAACTTTTATTTTAATACGGTTAAAAACCGACAGATCGGCGCCTTTGGTTTCGGAGCGCGCTAGGTTGTGGTTAATACTGCAATAATACTGGCTATCGATAAGGTCTTCAGGGTAGCTGCACCTAAAGCTCAGGCGCTGTTTGTCGAGCCACGAGGCCGCCTGCTTGCCGTTGTTCAGTTGGGTGGAGTAAAGGTTGTGCTGCCCATCAGAGGGCGCTATTAATAAATGCTTTTCTGGGATGTATGGATAGGCCAGCAGTGCCAAAACGGTAATGACGATGGCAACGATTAAAATCAAATAATTTAACGTTCGACTGCTCTGTTTATTATCCATGCCAAATGCCAATTTTAACGATTGCGTGATCGAAGTTTAATCTATCGGTAAGTGCTGAGCAAAACATGGGCACGACTTCTTGTGAATAACGTGCAGCTGGTAAATTACCGGTCTAATACGAGCCGCCAGTAGACCGCTCAAACAAGCCAAAGTATAGGTTAAATAATAAGCCGCCTAGAAGGTAGCAGCTTTTGGTGGCGCCTGCGAGCCATGGCAGCTCTGTCGAGTTTCGATTTTACAGCGCATGGCGCTAACGTCGGTTAAAGACTCCTGTGCCCGGACTGAAAGGCGGCGAACATTAGCAGGGTGGCCTTGCCAGAGTGGGCTCGGCACGTCCTGTGCCTCCGGCTTTGCCCGCCGTCGATGCGCTCCCGCGCCCAAATTTGTGAGTTGGGGGTCTGACCCGACTTTAATAAGAAGGTGAGTCGTATGCTCTAAGCGGCTGAGCTCAAGGCAAAAAAAAGCCGCTACATTTACTTGTAACGGCTTTGTTTATGGTGGGCCTTCCCGGATTTGAGCTGGGGACCTGACCCGACTTTAATGAGAAGGTGAGTCGTATGCTCTAAGCGGCTGAGCTCAAGGCAAAAAAAAGCCGCTACATTTACTTGTAACGGCTTTGTTTATGGTGGGCCTTCCCAGACTTGAACTGGGGACCTGACGATTATGAGTCGTATGCTCTAACCAGCTGAGCTAAAGGCCCTGAACTTGATCTTTTAACCCCTGTGCTGCGTTGCTTGCTCGCCCTTCTCAGTCACATATTTATATATGCTCCTTGCGGCTGGCTCCCAAGCGCCTTGTCAGGGGCTAAAATCTACTGCGTTCAGCGTAGAAATCTAATCTTTGTGGTTATGCTTTTAACCTAAAACTCTGCGTTAAACGTAGCAACTTTTATTTACTGCTGCGTTTAATGCAGTACTTTCTATTCGATCTTTTGCGACCCGCATTATAGTGCGGGTCGCGCACGAATTAAATACTTTATTCGTCTAAAAAGCTGCGTAAGTGATCGGAGCGCGAAGGATGACGCAGTTTGCGCAGTGCCTTGGCTTCGATCTGGCGAATGCGCTCGCGGGTAACGTCAAATTGTTTGCCCACTTCCTCGAGGGTGTGATCGGTGTTCATGTCGATGCCAAAGCGCATGCGCAGTACTTTTGCCTCGCGCGCGGTGAGGCCAGAGAGTACTTCGCGAGTCGACTCGGTTAGACCAACACTGGTGGCAGAGTCTACCGGTGAGACGATGGTGCCGTCTTCGATAAAATCGCCCAAGTGCGAGTCTTCGTCGTCGCCGATCGGCGTTTCCATCGAGATAGGCTCTTTGGCGATTTTAAGCACTTTACGTACTTTGTCCTCGGCCATTTCCATGCGCTCGCCAAGCTCTTCGGGGGTGGGCTCGCGGCCCATTTCTTGAAGCATCTGGCGCGATACACGGTTGAGCTTGTTGATCGTCTCGATCATGTGCACTGGGATGCGAATGGTGCGGGCCTGATCCGCAATAGAGCGGGTAATGGCCTGACGAATCCACCAAGTGGCGTAGGTCGAGAACTTGTAACCGCGGCGGTATTCAAACTTGTCGACCGCTTTCATCAAACCGATATTGCCCTCTTGGATAAGGTCCAAAAACTGCAGGCCACGGTTGGTGTACTTTTTAGCAATTGAAATCACCAAGCGCAGGTTGGCCTCGACCATTTCTTTTTTGGCGCGGCGAGCACGGGCTTCACCGATTGACATGCGACGGTTGATGTCTTTAATAATGCTCAGGGGCAAGCCGCTCTCTTGCTCAATTTGCTGTAACTTACGTTGCGCGCGTGCGATGTCTGGCTCGTAGAGTTTTAATGCGTCCGAGTAATCACGCTTTTTACCGATGAGTTCGGCGATCCATTGGTCGTTTGACTCGTTGCCGGGAAACTCTTTGATAAAAGTCTTGCGCGGCATTTTGGCTTTGCGGATGCACAGCTCCATGATCGTGCGCTCTTCCAGTCGGGCGCGGATCAGTATCTCGCGCACCTTGAGATAGACCGGATCAAACTGCCGTGGCGGCATCTTAAAGTACTTGTAGATCTCCCCTAGGGCATCGAGCTCTTTATCGACTTGTTTGCTGTCGTAGCCGTGTTTTTCGATGGCTTTATTGGCTTTGGCCAGCTGTTTCTTCAGGGCGCCAAAGCGTTCTTTGGCCTCTTCTGGGTCAACGCCGGTATTGGGCTCATCATCGTCATCGTTATCTTTTTTGGCGGCTGGGCCGCCTGGGGTGGGGACCCCTTCGACCGGGTTGAGCCAGCCAATAATCACGTCGGGTAAGCGGCGCTCTTCTTTTTCGACCAGTTCATACTCATCGATGATGGCCTGCACGGTGCCGGGCCAGTAGGCGATGGCGTGCAGCAACTCGCGAATACCTTCTTCGATGCGCTTGGCAATGGCGATCTCGCCTTCGCGGGTAAGCAGCTCGACGGTGCCCATTTCGCGCATGTACATACGCACCGGATCGGTGGTGCGGCCGGCTTCGGTTTCTACTGCGGCCAGTGCGGCGGCCGCCTCGGCGGCGGCAATTTCATCGGCAGAGGAGTCGCCGTCAGCCATCAATAGATCATCGGCGTTGGGCGCTTGTTCAAACACCCGAATGCCCATGTCGTTGATCATCTGGATGATGTCTTCGACCTGATCTGGGTCGGAGATGTCCTCTGGTAAGTGGTCGTTAACCTCGGAGTAGGTTAAGTAACCTTGCTCCTTACCTCGGGCAATAAGCTCTTTGATTCGAGACTGTTGCTGTTTAGCGTCTTCAGCCATTTGGGACCCTGTAATACGTAGCGGTTTAAAATGCAAGCGCGGGATTATAACGCAAAATGCGCTCAATAAGCTAGTAATAGCCTATTTTACTTAGGCTATTGCATTGAAATTTAAGTGTTTTTAAGTAATGAGTGATTTTTTGTGGGTGTTTTGCGTTAAATGTTAATACGGTTGCGGCAGCGGGCGAGCAAAAGCCAGAGGCTTGTCTACAGCTTGCCGATAAAGTGCCGTCAAATGCCATGATATCACAGCAGCTGGCAGGGTTCGTCGCTATTGGGTGTTGCTTATTGCGGCTTTAGCCCAAGGGCCTCGGCGTACAGGGCCTCTTTTTCGCTACGCGTGAGCTTGTGGGCGTCATGGCTGTGCAGCTTGGCAAGCGCGCGAGCGCGGCTGTTGTGCTGCAGTTGTAGCCGGACTTTTTCTAGGCAGTGAGCAAACGCTGCGCTCGGGTCGTAAGCGATGACCTCACTGTGCTCATCTTTAGGGCGGCTTAAATGGGCCGCGGCGCGCAGCATATCGTGGCCGGCAATGGCGGCCAGCTTTTCGGTGTCGTCTGGCCCGTAGTTGGCGCGCCAGTGACCTAAAATATGAGACAACTGGTAGTGGCTGCGCTCGTGCAGCAGCTTTAGTAAGCGCCCCAGCTGGCGCAGCTCGCCGCTGTTTTGCTCGAGCCACTGTTGGTGGTCCGGCGCCTCGGCGGCTAATTCTGGGTGCGCCAACAGCAAAGCGATGGCTTTTTTGTGCGGTGGCATTAAATATTGGCTAGAGGACTTGACGGCCGGCGCGATGCTGGGGGGCTCTTGTTCGGCAGCTGGGTTGGCCTCTGGCTGGTAGTGGTGGTCGTCGTACGCGCTTGCCGGTAGCGATTCAAAATCCGCGTAATCGGCCGGTATATCTTGTGTTTGGTAAGAGGGTGGCAGCTCTGGGCTCTGCTCGCCTGCCCACGGGTCGGTGGTGTGAGGGCTGGGCTCGGGTTGTGGCAGTGGCTGTTGCGAGGGCAGCGGCTCAGGGCTGTTCACCAGCTCCTCGAGTGTGGCGCGATTCAGCCCGGTGCGGGTGGCCAGCGCCTCAAACATCAGCTCGCGAAACACGCCTTTGGGTAATTTTGCCAGCAGTGGTGCGGCGCGTTTGCTCAGGTGCGCACGGCCCTCCATGGTGCGCACGTTAATGCCCTCGGCGGCGGCGTCAAATAGATAGTCCTCTAGCGGCACGGCCATGTCGATAAGGCTTTCGAGTTTTTCGGCGCCGATTTGGCGCACCAGAGTGTCTGGGTCTTGTCCTTCGGGCAAAAATAAAAACTTTACTTGGCGACCATCGCTCATGACCGGCAGTGATGCCTCTAGGGCGCGGGTGGCGGCACGGCGGCCGGCGCTGTCGCCGTCAAAGCAAAATACTATCTCGTTGCTGTAGCGAAAGGCGCGCTCTAAGTGTTCTTCGCCGCAGGCGGTGCCGAGCGTGGCAACGCCGTAGCGAATACCAAATTGCGCAAGCGCCACAACGTCCATATAGCCTTCAACAACCAGCAGCCGGGGCAGGTTGCGATACGCTTGGCGCGCCTCGTGCAACCCATACAGCTCGCGGCCTTTGTGAAACACGGGGGTTTCGGGCGAGTTGAGGTATTTCGGCTTGCTGTCGTCTAACACGCGTCCGCCAAAACCGATCACGCGACCGCGAGTGTCGCGAATCGGAAACATGATGCGGTAGCGAAAGCGGTCGTAGCGGCGCTCGGAGTTTTCGGGCTGGATCAGCATGCCGGCTGTTAGCAGAGCGTGTTGCTCATCGCTATGGCTGCCCAGCGCTTTGAGTAAGTTGTCCCAGCCGGGTGGGGCATAACCAATGCCGTAATCGCGGGCGATTTGGCCGTCTAAACCGCGCCCCTTTAAGTACTCAACCGCTTTGGTTTTGCCCGGGTGTTGTCGCAGTTGCTGCTGGTAATACTCGCTGGACTCCTCCAGCAATTGGTACAGACGTTTGCGCAGCCGCTCTTGCTGGGTGGCTTCGGGCCTTTGCTCCTCCCGGGGCACCTGCATACCGCACAGGTGAGCCAGTTGTTCTACCGCCTGAGGAAACTCGCTGCGCTCGTAATCCATTAAAAAGCCAACGGCGTTGCCGCTGGCGCCGCAGCCAAAACAGTAAAAAAACTGCTTGTCGGGGCTGACGGTAAAAGAGGGGGTCTTCTCGTCGTGAAAAGGGCAGCAGGCGCTGTAGTTCTTGCCGGTTTTTTTAAGTTTAACGCGCTGATCCACCACCTCGACGATGTCAACGCGGTCTAATAGGTCGTCAATAAAAGATTGCGGTATCCGGCTCATAGAAGGATTTTAGCCGTTTTGTTGGCCTACGGCGATAGCTGGTTTAACAGAGGGCCGCGTTTGGGCTGAGCCGGCCATACAGGCGACGCCTAGGGTGAGGCTTGCGGTGCGAGTTTTTGTTGCGATAACACAAAACCGCCAAGCGCGCCTGTAGTGGGCGCGCTTGGCGGTTTTAAGCTCGCATTTTAGCCGGGCATTTAACACAGCAACGGCGTTAAATTGGCCAGCGTTAAATAGCGAGAGCCTTTTATGGTTAGGAGTTATGCCCAACCATAAAAGCCATTAGTACATACGCTGAAACTTACGAGATTCGCGCTGTACTTTTTTGGCGTGACGCTTAACAGCGGCGGCCAAGTTACGCTTGCGAACAGCTGTGGGCTTCTCGTAAAATTCGCGGCTGCGAACTTCTGCCAAGACGCCTGCTTTTTCGCAAGAACGTTTGAAGCGACGCAGAGCGACGTCAAACGGCTCGTTTTCTTTGATTTTTACTGAAGGCATGTTTTTACCTTTGGTTAATAAAAGGCCCGCGGCCCTAAAAATGACTCGAGTTCTAAGGGGCGCAGATTCTAACCACTTATTTCGCGCGCTGCAAGTATAGGCGGCGGATTTTTTAGACGCGAGGGCGGAATTGGCCATCGGTTACTGGTACCGACAGTGTCCGATCTATATGATAGCGGCCCTATGAAGAGTCACTTAATTCACGCTTATAGCCTTAACTCGAGATAACGCTGTGCGCAAACCCATGCGGGTCTTAGGGATTGAAACCTCCTGCGATGAAACGGGCTTGGCGGTGTACGACACCGAGCGCGGTCTGCTGTCCCACGCCCTTTATTCTCAGGTGGCGGTGCACTCGGAGTACGGCGGTGTGGTGCCCGAGCTTGCCTCGCGCGATCACGTGCGTAAGATCTTGCCGCTGATTCGCCAAGTGCTCGGCGAGGCCGGCTGTCGTCCCGAGCAGATCGACGGCATTGCTTACACCGCCGGCCCCGGGCTGGTGGGAGCTTTAATGGTGGGTGCCAGTGTGGGCCGTGCGTTAGCTTACGCGTGGCAGATCCCGGCGCTAGGGGTGCACCACATGGAGGGGCATTTACTGGCGCCCATGCTTGAGCAGCATCCGCCCGAGTTTCCGTTTGTTGCGCTGTTGGTCTCTGGCGGTCATACCCAGTTGGTTAAGGTGGAGGGGATTGGCCGCTATCAGCTGTTGGGCGAATCGCTCGATGACGCCGCCGGTGAGGCGTTTGATAAAGCCGCTAAAATGCTCGATTTGGATTACCCAGGAGGGCCGCAAATTGCGCGTTTGGCCGAGCGCGGCACGCTGGGGCGGTTTACGTTTCCGCGGCCGATGGTGGATCGCCCGGGGCTTGATTTTAGTTTCTCGGGGCTTAAAACCTACACCTTAAATACCGTGGCGCAATACGCCGAGGCCGACGGTTTACCCGATGACCAAACCGCCGCTGATATCGCACGTGCGTTTGAAGAGGCGGTGGTGTCTACGCTTGTTATTAAATGCCGCCGCGCGCTGCAGGCAACCGATTTAAAGCGGTTGGTTATTGCCGGCGGGGTGTCGGCCAATAGCCGTTTGCGGCTTGAGCTGGAGCGGGCTTTAAATAAAATCGGTGCCGAGGTGTTTTACGCACGCCACGAGTTTTGCACCGATAACGGCGCCATGATCGCCTACGCTGGCGCGCAGCGCTTGGCCGCCGGTCAGAGCGAGTCGCTGGCGGTTAACGTGCGCCCGCGCTGGCCGCTGGACACCTTAGCGCCGCTTACCCCTAACTGATTGCTGTTGCAGCCAGTACGTTTGTTGTACAGTGCGCAGAGCCTAATAAAGAGAACTTGATGGACATTGTTTACATTCGCGATCTTGAGATTCAAACGATTATTGGCATTTACGACTGGGAGCGCCAAGTGCGCCAAACCGTTAGCCTTGATCTTGAGATGGCCAGTGATATTCGTCGCGCAGCGCAAACCGATGACATTGCCTACGCGCTAAATTATAAAGCAGTATCCAAACGCATTATTGCCTATATCGAGCAGCGCAATGCGCTGTTGGTTGAATCTCTCGCCGAAGAGGTAGCCGCTTTGGTGCGCGATGAGTTTGGCGTCCCTTGGCTGCGCTTGCGCCTAAGCAAACCAGGTGCTTTGCGCGGTGCACGAGATGTCGGTTTGATAATCGAACGCGGGGAAAAACCCACATGAGATCAGTGTACTTAAGCCTTGGCAGCAACATCGATCGTTATCGGCACATCAGTGCGGCGCTGGATGCACTGGCTGACGAATTTTGCGAGCTGGAGATATCGACCGTGTACGAGAGCGAGTCGGTGGGATTTAAAGGCAGCCTATTTTTAAACCTAGTGGTTGGCGTTCATACCTCTCTTGGGGTGGCTGAGTTGTCGGCGCGGTTAAAACAAATAGAGGACGACAACGGTCGCGATCGATCCAGCCCCAAGTTTAGCCCGCGCACCCTGGATATCGATATTTTATTGTACGGCGATTTTGTTGGTACCAGCGCCGGAATTAAACTGCCCCGCGATGAGATCACAAAAAATGCGTTTGTTTTGCAACCGCTGGCAGAGCTGGCCTTTGGCCAAACACACCCCGAGCTTGGGGTGTGTTATGAGCAGTTGTGGCGCGCTTACGACAAAGCCAGCCAGCCGCTTTGGCCGGTCGATTTCGCCTGGCGCGGCATAACCTTGCCGTGCAGTTACTACCCTCACTCGGCGGCCTATTAAAACTTGGGCTGTACGGCTATTAATGCTTTACAGCCAGCGCAGCTTTCTAAACAACAACAATAATGACACACCTATAATGGCCATGGACCCTACCGCCACAAAATAACCGTAACGAAAATTTAACTCGGGCATGTAAACAAAGTTCATGCCGTACACACCGGCGATAAACGTCAGCGGTACAAAAATCGCGGTGATAACCGTAAGCACCCGCATGGTATTGTTCAGCGCGTGGGACGACAGCGACAAATAGCCCTCAATTAAATCGCCACAAATCTCGTAATACATTGCGGTTAAACTATTGACTCGTTCGCAGCGATCAAATAAATCTTGCAGCGCGTGTCCTACGTCGGGCGATTGCTGCACAAAAACATCGGGCGTCTCGTGCAGTAAACTAATGGCTACCCGCTCGTGGTAGCTAGAGGTGCGTTTGAGTTTTCGCAGCCGGGTTTTCAGCGCGATCAACGTGCGCATCAACTCGTCGTTGGGGCGCTCTTGCATCATGTCTTCTAAGTCGTTAATGCGCTCTTCAAAGGTGAGCACCAGCTCCAAATAGCGTCCTATCGAGTAGTGCATAATGCGTGCGGCCAGTAAACCGGGCTCGCGCAGTAACTCTACCGTTGGGTTATCCCAGTTGGTGTCGATGCCGGCGGAGTCTTTTTGGTGGATGCTGATTAAACAACGCGGTTCGACAAACAGCGCGATGGGCAGCTGCTCGACATTTAAATCCTCGTCAAAACCGGTGATGCCGTGGTATAGGATTAACACGTGGTTGTCGAAAATTTCGGTTTTAGGGGGGTGGCGTTTGCGCTGCGCATCGTCAATGGCAAGGGGGTGACAACCCTGATCCAGCAACAATTGCTTTTCGTCGGCAACGTCCTCGCTCTCAATATCGATCCATAAATAACTGTTGCTGTCATCGCGCCAAAGGGCAATTTGCTCGACTCCGCCGCGCTGCATCTGGCCGTCTTGGGTGAGTAGCAGGGTTTTTATCATAATGGCTCCCGCCTGTTGCTAAGCGATTAATTGCTGAGAGTTCGGCCACCATCTACGGCGATTATTTGGCCGGTGATGTAAGGCGCATCGTTTAATAAAAAATCGATGGTGCGGGCAATGTCCTCGGCGGCACCGGCACGCTTAAGGGCAATTTTATCGATAATCTCGGCCTTGGCTGCGGCGCTTAACTCGGCGTTATCTTCTGGCCATAAAATAGCGCCGGGGGCGACCCCATTAACGCGTACTGCGGGGGCTAGCTCGCGGGCTAACGATTTGGTGAGCATCACGTTACCCGCTTTAGCGATGCAGTACAGCGTGTGTTGCTTAAGGGGGCGCTGGGCGTGAATGTCGGCGATGTTAATAATCGCCCCCGAGGCGCTTGTCAGGGCATCGGCCAGCCGTTGGGCAAGAAAAAACGGCGCCTTAAGGTTGCTGCCAATCAGGTCATCCCATTGTTGTTCGGTGGCGCTGCCAACTGGGGTGGGGTAAAACGTCGAGGCGTTATTCACCAGCGCATCGAGCCGTTGCCAATGGTTTATAGCTCGTTGGGCTAACGCCTCGAGCTCGCTTGTTTGTGTGAGGTCGGCGGCTAAGGCGACGGCCGAATCGGCCCGCTGGTGGTTCAGTGCGTCGACTAACCGGTCGGCTTCTGCACCGGAGCGGCGGTAGTGCACAATGATGCGCCAGCCTTTGCTGTGTAAACGACGTGCCGTTGCAGCGCCTATGCGGCGAGCACCGCCGGTAATCAACACGACAGGTGCGCTCATTGTGTTTGTCCTTTATGTTGCTGCTGCCACTGCGCGAGCTGTTGTAAGCGGGCGGCATCTATCGCGGTGCCCAGCTCGAGCCCCTGTAAGCCGCTGGCCACTAAGGTTTTAACGTCTACCTGCTGGCAGTGCTCGAGGGCGCGCTGTAAATAGGGCGCCTGTGGGTATTCGCGCAGCTCAAACCCGGTGCGCCCGCGCGAGTCCGCCTCGCACACTTGCAGCAACTGTGCAAAACGCTCGGGGCGGCGCAAGGCATCGGTTTGTTTGATCAGCTTTAATACCGTGGCGGGGCGCAGCTCAAAGGCGCGGTGTACCTGGGTGTGAAACTGCGAGGCCAGCAACGCTAAGTCGCGGCAGTCATTGGGTACCGCGAGCCTTTTGCACATGGCTTTAATCAACGGTAAACCTAACCGTTCGTGATTGATGTGGCGCGGCCATTTGTCGGGTGGGGTTTTGCCTTTGCCCAGATCGTGCACCAAAGCGGCAAAGCGCACACAGGTATCGTTGGATAATAAGCAGGCTTGTTGCAGCACCATTAAGCTGTGCACCCCTGTGTCTATTTCTGGGTGATGCTCGGGGGGTTGCGGCACGCCAAATAACTGATCCAGCTCGGGCAGTACCTTGGCCAGTGCACCGCAGGCGCGCAACACTTGAAAAAACACCTCGGGGTTGCGCTCACCTAAAGCGCGGGACATTTCTTTCCAGGCGCGCTCGGCGACTAAGTGATCGGCCTCGCCCGATTCGACCATGGTGCGCATGAGATCGTTAGTGGTTTTGGCAACGCTAAAACCAAGGTGGTGATAGCGTGCGGCAAACCGTGCGATACGCAATATGCGAACAGGGTCTTCACTAAAGGCGTCAGAGACGTGACGCAGCTTTTTATCGTGAATATCCTGCAAGCCATTAAAAGGGTCGAACAATTGGCCTTGTGCATCCTCGGCCATGGCGTTGATGGTTAAGTCGCGGCGGATTAAATCCTCCTCTAGGCTGACCTCGGGGCTGGCATAAAAAGCAAAGCCGGTGTAGCCGGGGGCGGTTTTACGCTCGGTGCGGGCCAGGGCGTACTCTTCTTTGGTTGTGGGGTGTAAAAAAACCGGAAAATCTTTCCCCACAGGGGTAAAGCCTTTGGCCAGCATCGCCTCGGCAGTGGCGCCCACAACAACCCAGTCGTGCTCGTGGTAAGGGTAACCTAAAATTTTATCGCGCACAGCGCCGCCCACTAAGTACACTTGCATCAGTTTAGGTGTCCATTGGTTTTGGTCGAGTGCTCCATGGTAGACAATTTTTTGTTGAAATGCGCGTTTGCGCTTGTTTGCGGCGGCCCTTAGGCGTAAAGTTAAACGCCTTGTCCTCTGTCGAGGCGGCCGATATTGCCCCTGTGTATCGCAGCCCCCGCCCTTTTTATACGGCCCCCAACCCGGCCGCTGGCGGCGGCGAGCTTTTGCCATAAGAAACCGGTGGCTGATGGTGAGCTCGATAGAGTCATAACCGCAGTGTCTTAAAGGTCGCAGTACTTCACTGCGGCCTTTTTTATTTGCTGCCGTTGCTTGCGGCTGTTAACGCTGCGGTGCTATTACCAAAACCCAACGAGATGTTGTTTACGGTAAGGCGCGGGCGCTGATTGGCGCCATTAAACGCAGCGGTGCGCGATGCCGCCGATGATTGAGAAAACCATGCCGGTACTGATCGCTTACACACTTGTGGTGCTTATTTGGGGCACCACGCCCCTGGCCATAATCTGGAGCAACGGCGCGGGTCACTTTATGGTGGCGGTGTTGTGGCGCATGTTGTTGGCGCTGTTGGTTGCACTGCTGGTTAATGGCTTGCTTGGCCGGCGGTTATTTGACCGCCCGGGGGCGGGTAAAGTGTATCTGATCGCATCCCTTGGGATATTTCCCAACATGCCCTTGGTGTATTACTCGGCGCAGTTTATTCCCTCGGGTTTGATCGCGGTTATCTTTTCGTTATCGCCTTTTGTTACGGGGGTGTTGTCGCTTTTTATCCTTAAAGATAATCCGTTCAATCGACCGCGTTTGTGTGCTTTGGCGCTGGCGGTGTTGGGCTTGGCAATCATATTTCGCAGTCAGTTGGCCATGGACAGCGGCGCCGCTATTGGCATTGTGGGTATTTTAGGCTCTTGCTTATTATTCTCTACCAGTAGTGTGTTGCTAAAAGCTCAGTTGACCGGCGTCGATGCGTTTAACCAAACCACCGGTTCGCTGTTGTTTGCCATGCCCGGTTTGTTGGCTTTTTGGTGGCTGGCCGGTGCGCCAGCGCCGATAATAGCCACTCAGGCTGTGGCGGCAATTATCTACTTAGCGCTGTTTGGCTCACTGCTGGGCTTTACCTTGTTCTTTTTTGTGCTGTCGCGGCTGTCGCCCTCGGTGGTGTCTTTGATCACTTTAATCACGCCGCTGTTGGCGCTCACCGGGGGCGCACTGCTGGCGGGGGAGCGCCTCAGCGCAGAGGCTTTATCGGGCACGCTGTTGGTGTTGCTGGCGCTGGTGGTTTACCTCGATCTAATGGCTTTAGTGCGCCGCCGTTTGCGGTTTTAGTGTTTGGCACTTGCTGCGCGGGTTAACAATTATGACCTGTAAAGCTGGTTGTTTTTAGGATCGAGTCCCAGCGGGGTTTTCAATATGCGATACTCTGCTTTTATTCAGTCAAGTGGTGGAGTGCGCAGTATGTCCCAAGAGGGCCGAGAAGTTTTAGTGACCGGTGGCGCCGGTTATATTGGCAGCCATGTGTGTGTTGCGCTGATCGAGTCGGGGTTTACCCCGGTTATTGTCGATAATTTTTGCAATAGCAAACCCTTGGTGCTGGAGCGTATTGCGCACATCACCGGCTTGCGCCCTTTAGTGTACGAGCTGGATGTGAATGATGCCGCCGGCTTGGCCGATGTGTTTGCGCGCCATGAGTTTCATGCGGTGATGCACTTTGCCGGTTTAAAAGCGGTGGGCGAGTCGAGCCAAATCCCGTTGGTTTATTATCGCGATAACGTCGCTGGGACTTTGACCTTGTGCGAGGTGATGGCGGCGGCGGGGGTGTGGAACCTAATTTTTAGCTCGTCGGCTACCGTCTACGGCGACCCGGCCAGTGTGCCTATCGATGAAGGCTTTCCGCGCAGTGCTACCAACCCTTACGGGCGCAGTAAGCTGATGGTGGAGCAAATGCTAGAGGATTTAGCGGCAGCACCAAACGCTCTTTGGAATGTGTCGCTGCTGCGTTATTTTAACCCAGTGGGTGCCCACGACAGTGGCCAGATAGGCGAGGACCCTGCAGGGGTGCCAAATAACTTAGTGCCTTATGTGGCGCAGGTGGCGGTGGGTAAGCGGCCCTTTTTGCAAGTGTTTGGCGACGATTACCCGACCCCCGACGGCACTGGCGTACGGGATTACATTCATGTGGTGGATTTAGCCGCAGGGCATGTAGCAGCGCTGACAAAATCGTTGCTGCTTGCGCCGGGCTGTCGCGCCTATAACTTGGGCACAGGCATAGGCTATTCGGTGTTGGAGGTGTTGCGAGCTTTTGAGCAGGCCTGTGGCAAAACCTTGGCTTATCAAGTGCTGCCGCGCCGTCCCGGCGACATCGCCAAGTGCTTTGCCGATCCCACTTTTGCCGGTAAAGCCTTAAATTGGCGTGCCGAGCGGGATTTGACGCGCATGATGCAAGACAGCTGGCGCTGGCAGAGCAACAACCCCAACGGCTACTCGGGGTGAGGGGGATAACGGGCACGACCGCGGTGGTTAATCGGGGTTTGCGGTGATCAGTGTGGCGCCCGGCAGCGCCAGCTCAAAGCGTGCTCCCCCCAGTGGCGACTGCCCAATGGTGAGCTTGCCGCCATAGTTGCAGGCGATATCGGCACACACCGCCAGGCCGATGCCCTGACCGGGCAGGGCGGTATCGAGCCGCTGGCCGCGCTCCATAGAGCTGTTGCGCAAGGTCTTGTTAATACCGGGACCGTTGTCGTCCACCTGCATGGTCAATAACTGCTCGGCCAATCGCGCGGTGACGGTAACGGTGCCGTCACCGTACTTACAGGCGTTATCCAACAAGTTGCCCGCCAGCTCCATCAGGTCCTCTTCATCACCTACAAACGCGATATCCTCGGGCACGTCGAGGTTGATGTGCAGGCCTTTGTCGCGATAGATTTTTTTTAACGAGTCAGCCAAACGCTCTAGCGTATGGCGCAGCGGTATTTGCGTGCCGTTGCCGGCGTGCTCGCTGACGGCTTTTTGCAGCTGATACCGGACGACCTTTTCCATGCGATCCACCTGTTCATTAACGTATTGTTGCGAGTTTTCTTTGCCGCTGGTGGCTTTCAACACTGCCAGCGGGGTTTTAAGGCTGTGGGCCAAATCGTTGACCTGATTGCGGTAGCGGGCGCGCAGTTGTGTCTCGCGCGCTAACACTTGGTTTAACCGATCAACCACCTGTTGTATTTCGTGTGGGTAATCGCCCACCAGTGTCTGGCTGGCGCCGCTGCGCATTAACCCTAAAGACTGCGCTAAGCGAGCTAAAGGTGCAAGTGCCCAGCCGGTTAACAGCACTTGGCTGGCCAGTAAGGCCAGTGCCACCAAGCTTAAACCTTGCCACAGTTGCGTGCGGTAGGTGGCCAGGGTGAGCTGAACGCTTTCGGTGTCGTGCAGTAAGGCAAACCGAAACGGGTGCGTGGCGCCCTTGTCGTCCTCCCACAAGGTGTCGAACTGGGCAAAAAAATAATCCTCACGGCCGACTTTAGCGCGCTGAAAGTGCATGTGTCCCGGCTGCCACTGGGGGGAGAAGTCGGCAAAGCTGGGTGCAGGGCTTAACAGGCGGCTGGAATTAGAGCGCCAGACTAACCTGTGCTGGCGGTCGTACACAAACGCGGCAATGCCCGAGGTGTTTTGCTCAAGATCCGGCTCTATCAGGGTGTCGGGTAATTGCAGTAAGGCGCCCGCGGGGGTGTGGCTCAGCTCGGCTAAGCTAAACAGTAAATAAAAATAGCGCTCTAAGCGAACTTGCTCGGCGGCCACTAAGCTGTGGCGGTAAGCGCGGTCAAAAGCGATGCCGGCGGCGGCCAGCACCACCGGCAACACCAGCAGCGAACCGATTAACAAACGCGCTTTTAAAGTGGCGCGGGCCACGTTAGGGCTCCAGCGGTAAATTAAAACGGTAGCCTAAACCGCGCAAAGTACTGATAAGGGCGAGGCTGCCGTCTGGGTCTAGTTTCTTTCTCAGGCGGCCAATAAACACCTCGATAACATTGCTGTCGCGGTCGTAATCTTGTGCGTATAAGTGCTCAGTTAACTCGGTTTTAGAGAGTGTTTTACCGCTGTTGAGGGCTAAGTACAGCAGGGTGTTGTACTCGTAGCTGGTGAGCTCGACAGGCTGCTGCTCAAGGCTCACGGCTTTGGCGTCTGTGTCTATCACCAGCGGGCCAAACACCAACCGATTTTGCGCTGCCCCGTGGGCGCGGCGCAGCAGCGCCTGGACTCGTGCGCGCAGCTCTTGGGGGTGAAAAGGCTTGGTGAGGTAATCGTCGGCGCCCGCTTCTAGGCCCTTGACCTTGTCCTGCCAAGCGTCGCGCGCGGTGAGTATCAAAATAGGGGCCACGCGTCCGTTTGCGCGCAGCTGGGCGATTAAACTCATGCCGTCTATCCCGGGCAAGCCCAGGTCGATAATGGCTAAGTCGTAATCGTACTCGCTGGCCATAAACAAACCTTCGCGGCCGTCGCTGGCGCCGTCCACGGCGTAGCCCTCGGCGCTGAGTTGGCGCACCAGCTCGGTGCGCAGCGCGGTATCATCTTCGACAATCAGTAAGCGCATATAAAGCCTCGTGGTTACTGCAGCGGCTGGCCATTGTTGGCATCGATTAACACCGAATGAATACGGCCGTTAGGCTGCAACAGCTTTACTCTAAATAAGCTGCGCCCCTGTAGGTTAACCAACTTGACGTCGATCACTTTACCGCCGTAAAGCTTACTGGCAATTTGGCCGGCCTTGGCTGCACTGATTGCGCATTGGGCACCGCTTACGGCGGCGCTCGGCGCGTAAAGAGGCGTGTTGCTTGCAGGCGCGGCGGTGGCCAAGGTGGCGCTTAGCAGTAAGCCTACAAAAATAAAACCGTGTCGAGTCATAACCTATGATCACCGCCGGGAGTGTGGATGGGTATTGTACTGTGCCTTGGCTTGCTACGGGTAGCCGCCCAGCCTATGGCAAAAAACATGTTGCCATAGCGGCCGGTACAGGCTAGCACAACAGGCTTGCTGAGCGCAGGCGGCAGAGCCAGTGGCGCCGCTGCCGTGGTGATGTAAAAAACCATAATGCATCCGCCAGTAAAAACGCCCCTAGGCTAACGCACTCAGCCTGAACCGACGCTGAAAAACCTCTTGGTGGGCACAGTTTTACCTCTAAACAGCGCAAAGATTCGAGCCGTTAGGGGCGCTTTTTCGGGCGACTTGCCAAAATCTATTGGCCTTTGCCGCAAAAGCCGCAAAAACGCTGCGTAAACAGGTATAATCTTGGCTATTTTCTCGCACATTTTAATTGATGGGCTTACGACATGTTGGATGCAAAATCGGTAGCAGAGTATATGGCTCAGGTGGGGCGTCAAGCGCGTGCCGCCTCAAAGGCGTTGGCCAAAGCCAGCACCGGGGTTAAAAACGAAGCATTACAGGCGATGGCGCGCGAGCTTGATGCCGCCCGCGACAACCTAATAGCCGAGAACGCCAAAGATTTAAGCGCGGGCCGTGCCAATGGCTTAGACGCGGCTTTGCTCGATCGTTTAGAGCTTACGCCCGCCACCATCGATGGCATGATCGGAGGTTTGCAACAAGTGGCGGCGCTGCCAGATCCCTGCGGCGAAGTGACCGATATGAGCTATCGCCCAAGCGGTATCCAGGTGGGTAAAATGCGTGTGCCTTTGGGGGTGGTAGGAATAATTTACGAGTCGCGCCCAAACGTGACCATCGATGCGGCGAGCTTGTGCCTTAAATCTGGCAACGCGGCAATTTTGCGCGGTGGCAGTGAGGCGATCCATTCAAACCGCGCCGTGGCCGAGTGCATTGCACGCGGTTTGCGCGCCTCTGGCCTGCCCGAAACCTGTGTGCAGGTGGTGCAAACCACCGATCGAGCGGCGGTTGGTGCGCTGATTAGCATGCCAGAGTTTGTCGATGTGATTGTGCCGCGCGGCGGCAAAGGTCTTATCGAGCGCATCGCGCGCGAGGCCACGGTGCCGGTCATTAAACACTTAGACGGTGTTTGTCATGTGTACATCGATGCCAAAGCCGATCTCGACAAAGCCTTTGCCATAGCACTCAATGCCAAGACCCACCGTTACGGTGTGTGTAACGCCATGGAAACACTGCTGGTGGACGCCGCCGTGGCCGAGGCGATTTTACCGCGTTTGGCCGATGCCTATGGTGCCGAGGGCGTCGAGCTGCGCGGCTGTGAAAAAACCTGCGCTATTATTGCCGTTGGGGCCGCCACAGAAGAGGATTGGGCCACCGAGTACTTGGCGCCGATACTGTCGATTAAAGTGGTCAGCTCGCTGGATGAGGCAATCGAACACATCGCCTATTACAGCTCACAGCACACAGAGTCGATTGTGACCGAAGATTACACCCGTGGGCGGCGCTTTATCACCGAGGTGGACTCCAGCTCGGTGATGATCAATGCCTCGACCCGGTTTGCCGACGGTTTTGAGTATGGCCTGGGTGCCGAGATTGGCATTTCGACCGATAAAATTCACGCCCGCGGGCCGGTGGGCTTAGCGGGGTTAACCTCGCAAAAGTGGATTGTGCTTGGCGATGGCCAGATCCGTCACTGATACCGTCACGCTAGAGCCTTGGCTGTGAGCCAACCGGTTACGAGAGAAAAGATCGCCGTTTTTGGCGGGACTTTTAACCCCGTACACAACGGCCATCTGCGTTTGGCACTGGATCTGGTGCAGCAGCTGCAGTTTGACCAAATGCGGCTGGTGCCCTGCCATATCCCCACGCACCGGGCCGATCCGGGGGTGGCGAGCGAGCGCCGCGCGCAGATGGTGGCGCTGGGTATTGCCGGTAACACCAGCTTGCAAATGGACGATCGCGAGCTGCGCCGCGACAGCGCCTCGTACTCCTTAGATACCTTGATGCAGTTGCGTGCCGAGCGCGGGCCTGCGTGCTCGTTGACGTTAGTGATGGGGCTGGACACCTACCTTGGGCTGCCCAAGTGGTACCGCTGGCGCGAGCTGTTGCAGTACTCACACCTGTTAGTGGTCAATCGTCCCGGTTACCAATTGCCCATCGCCGGCGAACTGATAGAGTTTGATCGCACTTACCGCGCCGGGCCGGAGCTGCTGGCCGAGCAGCCTGCCGGGGCTGTGGTGCATTTAAATATACGCGCGCTGGATATCAGCGCGACAGAAATTCGCACACTGACAGCGGCCGGGCTTTCAACCCGCTTTTTATTGCCCGAGTCGGTGCGCAACTATATTGCCGAGCAACAACTTTACAGGGCGCCAGATGAATAACTCATAGGGCGCTTTCCTTTTGGTTTTATGAACATAGATAGGTAACGAATGTCAGATTCAATCAACGCGCTTATTCTTGGTGCTCTGGACGACTTAAAAGCACGCGATGTAACAGAGGTCGATGTGCGCGATAAAAGCGATGTTATGGACACCATGATCATCGTCACCGGCACCTCGACGCGGCATATTCGCTCGATGGCCGCACACGTGATCGAGGAGTCGAAAAAAGCCGATATGGCGCCTTTGGGGGCCGAGGGCTTAGAGGGCAGCGATTGGGTGCTGGTGGATTACGGTGATACGGTACTGCATGTCATGTTGCCCGAGGCGCGTGAATTTTACGATTTAGAGAAACTTTGGTCGGTGTCTCCCGCAAACCGCAGCAACGAATAACCGTGCGCATTCGGCTTATTGCCGTGGGCAGTAAAATGCCCAGTTGGGTGCAGCAGGGCTACCAAGAGTACGCAAAACGCTTGCCCCGTGGTGATGTTGCGCTCGATCTGGTGGAGCTGCCGTTGGCGCCACGGGGCAAAAACGGTGATATTGCGCGGGCCATGGAGCGCGAGTCCGAGTCGATCCGCGCTGCCATTGGCAAGGGCGACTGGGTGGTGGCGCTGGACGTTAAAGGCAATAGCTGGAGCACGCAGCAATTATCCGCGCAGTTGGCCGATTGGCGTATGGCGGGCCGGTCTATCAGTTTATTGATCGGTGGACCAGACGGTTTGGCCCCCTCGGCGCTGGCATTGGCAGGGCAGCGTTGGTCGCTGTCGGCGTTAACCTTGCCACACCCGCTGGTGCGGGTTGTGCTGGCCGAGCAGTTGTATCGCGCCTGGACGGTTTTGCATAACCACCCTTATCACAAATAATACCAAGGCGCGCCGAGCGCTGGGTAGGATCTGACACTTCTATGTCTGAAGCGAGACACTTTAAAGATCATCACCGTGAAGCGCGCTTGTTTTTTGCCCGCGCGCTGGCTGCAGGCGCTGTGATTGTGCTGCTGACGGGGATGCTGGTGCTGCGCTTTGTTTCTTTGCAGGTAGATCATCACGAGGACTACGTCACTCAGTCCGATCGCAATCGGGTGCACGTGTTACCGATTCAGCCCACCCGCGGGCTGATTTACGGGCGCAATGGCAAGCTGTTGGCCGAAAACCGCGCCAGCTACACCCTCTCGATCGTGCATGAGCGGGTTCCCGATCTGGCCGAGACGCTGGAGTTTTTAGCCACTTTAGTCGATATCAGCTCCACCGATATCGAAAAGTTTAACGACCAACTGCGACAGCGCCGCCGGCCGTTTGATGCGGTGCCTTTGCGTTTTGGTTTGAGCGAGAAAGAGCTCGCGCGGCTGGCCGTAAATGAGTTTCGCTTGGACGGCGTCGAGGTGCATGCGCAGTTGGTGCGCCACTACCCCGAGGGCGAGCTGTTTGCCCACACGATTGGTTATGTTGGCCGCATTAACGAGAGCGAGCTGGCGGGCTTCGACCCGCTCGAATACCAGCGTTACAGCGGCACCCACTCGATAGGTAAAACAGGTTTAGAGCGCTCGTACGAATCTGAGCTGTTGGGCCAGGTGGGCTACCAAAACGTAGAGACCAACGCCCGCGGCCGCGTGTTACGTGTATTAGAAAGCGGCGACCCAAAACCCGGCAGCGATTTAGTCCTGCACATCGACACCGACTTACAGCGCGAGGCGCAGCAGGCCCTCGATGGCCGTCGTGGGGCTGTGGTGGTTATCGATGTCGCAACCGGCGGTATCTTGGCCGCCGTGAGTGCCCCCAGCTTTGATGCCAACTTATTTGTCACGGGCATTAGTTTTAAAGATTACCGCCAGCTCAACCAGTCCCGCGACTTACCGCTGTTTAACCGGTTTTTGCAGGGCCAATACCCGCCCGGCTCGACCATTAAGCCGGTGGTGGCTATGGCTGGTTTGCACTATGGTATCGTGACCCCCGAAACCAGCATCAATGACCCGGGCTATTACAAAATCAAAGGCAGTAGTCGGCTTTATCGCGACTGGAAGCGCTGGGGCCACGGATCTAAAGTGGATTTTTTACAGGCCATCGCCGAGTCTTGCGATGTGTATTTCTACGATCTTGGCTTTAATATGGGCATCGATAAAATGCACAGCTTTGGTGACCAGTTTGGCCTGGGGCAAAAAACCAACATCGATTTGCCCGGCGAGCGACGCGGGCTGTGGCCCTCGCGCGAGTGGAAGCGCGGCGCACGCGGCGAGTCCTGGTACCCTGGCGACAGCTTAAATGTGGCCATCGGTCAGGGCGATGTGCTGGCAACGCCACTGCAGCTGGCCTCGATGGCGGCCACCATTGCCCACCAGGGGGTACGCCTGCGGCCGCAATTGGTGGCGTCTATTGGCGGCCAACCGCGCCCGCCAATGGTTGACCATAAAGTCGATGTCGAAGCGGCTTATATGGATCTGGCGATCGATGCTATGGCCGAGGTGGTGCATGGCAAACACGGCACCGCGCAGCGCATTGCTCGCGGCGCTAAGTATCGTATGGCGGGCAAAACCGGCACGGCACAAGTGGTGGCCATCGCGCAAAACACCGAGTACGACTCAGAGGCGCTCAGCGAGCGCAACCGAGATCACGCTCTATTTGTCGGCTTTGCACCGCTGGAGAATCCTAAGGTCGCCGTTTCGGTGTTGTTGGAAAATGCCGAGTCGGGCTCGGGGGCAGCGGCCCCCATTGCGCGGCGTGTTTTTGATGCATGGCTGTTAAACGAACATGGCGAACTAAAGGAGTAAACCCACCCGTGTCCCAGCAGGACTTTCTACGTCGCCTCCCCGAATCTGACCGCGCCCTTAGAAAACGCGACCGATTGCAGCAGCGGCTGCACATCGATTTTTGGCTACTGCTTTTATTGCTCAGCATCAGCGCGGGCGGTTTGGTGGTACTGTTCAGCGCCAGCGATCAGTCTGTAGCGGTGATTAAACGGCAAGGCTTTTATTTTGCGTTGGCCTATGGCGTTTTGATCGTTCTTGCGCAAACGCCAGTGCATTTTATGCGCCGCATCGCCCCTTGGGTGTATGCGGCGGGGTTGCTGCTGCTGGTGTTGGTGGCGCTGCACGGGGTGGGCGCCAAAGGTGCGCAGCGCTGGTTAAGCGTGGGCGGCTTTCGTTTTCAGCCCGCCGAGGTGATGAAGCTGGCAATGCCGATAACCATTGCCGCGTATCTTGGTCAGAGGCATTTGCCGCCGGCGTTTAAGCATATATTTTGGACGCTTATTTTAATAGCGGCGCCCACTGTCTTGATCGTCAAGCAGCCGGATTTAGGAACCGCCATTCTGGTGGCCGCCTCGGGCTTTATGGTGTTGTTTTTCTCTGGCCTGTCGTGGCGCTACATACTTGCGGCGGTAAGCACCATGCTGATAAGCCTTTGGCCTTTGTGGCAATTTGTGTTGCGCGATTATCAAAAGACTCGAATTTTAACCCTGCTCAACCCCGAGGGGGATCGGCTAGGGGCGGGCTGGAACATTATCCAATCAAAAACCGCCATTGGCTCGGGCGGCGTGCCGGGTAAAGGCTGGCTGCAGGGCACTCAGTCGCACCTTGATTTTTTGCCCGAGGGGCACACGGATTTTATTATCGCGGTGCTGGCCGAGGAGTTCGGCCTCATAGGGGTGCTGACTTTATTGGCCTTGTACATGTTGGTGGTGTTGCGTGGTATGTTGATTGCCATGCGCGCGCAAGATAGCTTTGCGCGACTTTTAGCGGCGAGTGTTACCATGACCTTTTTCGTTTACGTGTTCGTTAATATTGGCATGGTCTCGGGGCTCTTACCGGTAGTGGGGGTGCCCTTACCCCTGATCAGTCAGGGCGGTACCTCAATCGTGACACTGCTGGCCGGTTTTGGCATTTTAATGGCCATAGCCACCGAGCCGCGCAAAGTGATTCGGTGATGTGTTTTTTTTACCGTTGTTAATTACAAGCTTCTCAGGAGATGCTTAGTTGTTCAGTTACTTTAAGGCGGTTGCCCGGATTGGGCTTTGTGGTGCGTCTGTACTGTTATTGCTGGTGGCGCCGGCGCGCGCCGACTACAGCGCGGAGCCAGAGGCGCAAGCGTTTATTGAGCGCATGGTAAGCGAGCACAACTTTGCCCGCGAGCCGTTACAGGCACTGTTTGCCCAGGTTAATAAACGTCAGCCAATTCTTGATGCTGTATCTCGGCCGGCCGAAAAAACCAAAAGCTGGGCCGATTACCGGAAAATATTTATCCAGGAGTCGCGCATCGCAGGCGGGGTAAGTTTTTGGCGCGATAATGCCGAGGCGCTCGCCCGTGCCGAGCAAGAGTTTGGTGTGCCGCCCGAGTATATCGTGGCCATTATCGGCGTCGAGACACTGTACGGACGTGTGACCGGTCATTATCGAGTGATCGATGCGTTAAGCACACTGGCGTTTGATTATCCGCCGCGCAGTGACTTTTTTACCCGCGAGTTAGAGCAGTATTTACTGTTAACCCGCGAGCACCAACAAGACCCACTGAGCCACAAAGGCTCTTACGCCGGGGCGATGGGTTACGGTCAGTTTATGCCCTCCAGTTACCGCCACTACGCGGTGGACTTTGACGGCGATGGTCTACCCGATATCTGGCATAATTTAACCGACGTTGTTGGCAGTGTGGCCAACTACTTCAGTCGTCACGGCTGGCAGCGCGATGGCTTGGTAACGGTGCGAGCGCGCCCCGAACAGACGCTCGCTGATGGCATTGAGTTTAATCGCATTAGCGCACCCGAGCAGAGTATCGCTTATTGGCGCAAAGCGGGTCTAACCCCAGTGGCTGAGGTTGCTGCCGACAGCAAAGCGCTGGCGCTAAAGCTCGATGGCGCGCTGGGCGATGAATATTGGTTGGGGTTTAATAACTTTTACGTTATCACCCGCTACAACCGCAGTCACATGTACGCAATGGCTGTGCAACAGCTGGCCGAGGCCATTGCGCGGGGCTATCAACAGGGGCGCGGGCGTGAATAAATTACTGTGGTGGTTGTCTGCACTGGTGCTCATCGCGGGTTGCTCGAGCAGCAGTACCCAAGCGCCCAGTCGTTATCATATCGATCAAGACGTTGGCCCCGACCGCGAGGTGGATTTATCCCATGTACCGGATGCCGTGCCAAGGTCCGAGCCGCGCACCCGTGCGGGCAATAAAAACCCTTACACAGTGCTGGGTAAAACTTACTATTTGCTCGAGAACGAAAGCGATTATAAAGAGCGGGGCAACGCCTCTTGGTACGGTAAAAAGTTTCATGGGCACAAAACCTCCAACGGTGAAACTTACGATATGTACGCCATGACGGCGGCCCATAAAACCTTGCCAATTCCCTCTTATGTGCGGGTAACGCATTTGGATAACGGCCGCAGTGTGGTGGTGCGAGTAAATGATCGTGGCCCTTTCCATCAGGGGCGTATTATCGACTTAAGCTACGCTGCCGCGCAGCGTTTGGGCATATCCAAAACCGGCACAGGACCAGTCGAGGTGGAGATCATTGTGCCCGGGGATACCCCGCCGCCACCGTTAAAACCCGACGATCGTCCCGCCGCTCACTCGGATGGCTTGTATTTGCAGGTGGGAGCTTTCTCCAGCGCCGCCGGTGCTAAACAACTGCGCGATCAGATCGCCTCGGCCACCCAAGCACGGGTGTTTATCAGTGAGTTTGCCGCCGCAAAACCCTTGTACCGTGTGCGTATTGGCCCCTTGGCCAATGAGCAAGACGTTAAACGCGTGCGTCAACAATTACCAACCGTTGGTGTTTATAACAGCCATCTTGTTCACGATTAACAAAACAACCGCTTTCTTAAGGGTGCCGTCCGCGGCGCCTATGGGTTACACTTTACCCTCTTTTGTGCCTGACTAACTTAACGACTGGATACCCATGTTTGCCAAAACTTTAGCCGCCTGCGGCCTATTTACTCTTGCCCTTGTTGCCAGCGCGCAACAGGTTTTGATTCCTGCTGCGCCACAGTTGTCCTCGTCAGCTTACCTGCTGCTGGATGCCGATACCGGTAAAGTGATCGTTGAGCACAATGCCGACGAGCAGTTGCCGCCGGCAAGCTTAACCAAGATGATGACCAGCTATATAGTGACCTCAGAGCTTGAAAGCAACCGCATTAAAGAAGACGATTTAGTGAACATTAGCGTTGCCGCTTGGGGTATGGGCGGCTCAAAAATGTTTGTGCGCGAAGGCACCCAAGTGCCGGTAATCGACTTGCTGCGCGGTGTTATTGTGCAATCGGGTAATGATGCCAGTGTTGCTTTGGCCGAGCATATTGCCGGTGGCGAAGACGCGTTTGCCGATGTTATGAACCAAAATGCCAGCTTGTTGGGTATGAGTCACAGCCACTTTTTAAACTCCACCGGCTGGCCCGCCGAGGGGCACTTAACAACGGCGCGAGACCTTGCCATACTGGCCAAGGCGATCATTAACGATCATCCGCAATACTACGATCTTTATAAAGAAAAGTATTTCTCTTATAACGGCATTAACCAGCCCAACCGCAACCGTTTGTTGTTTCGCGACGAGTCCGTCGATGGTTTAAAAACCGGCCACACCGAAGAGGCGGGCTACTGTTTGGTGACCTCGGCTAAGCGTGGCGATATGCGTTTGATATCGGTGGTGATGGGCACCGCCAGTGAGGAAATACGCACCACCGAAACCCAAAAACTATTGGCCTATGGGTTTCGCTATTTTGAAAACCAAACCCTGTACCGCGCCGGTGAAACGCTAGAAACGGCCCGTGTTTGGTACGGTGAGTTTGATCGTTTAGAGCTGACTGTGGCCGACGACGTGGTGGAAACCATTCCCCGTGGCAGCCGCAGCGACATCGAGGTGTCATTGCAGTTGCCCGGCGCCCTTAAAGCGCCTATAGCAAAAGGCCAGCAGCTGGGCACATTAACCCTGACCCTAAGCGGCGAGACTTTAGCCGAAGTGCCTGTGGTGGCACAAAAGGCTGTGCCCAAAGCAGGCTTTTTTGCTCGCCTGATCGATGCCATTAAACTGTTTATTAGCAACCTGCTAAGTTAATGGTTTTGCGTGTAATGATGACAACCGTTACACGCAAATTTTGTTACAATCGCCCGCAGTTGCTATAGCGAGGTACTATGTCTACACCAACTCCCCCTAAAATTGAATTTCCGTGCCCCGATTACCCCATCAAAGTGTTGGGCGAGGCGGGTGACACTTTGTATTTGTTGGTGATGCAGGTGATGGAAGAACACGCGCCGGGCTTTGATCGCCAGAAAACCACCGTTAAAGACAGCGGCAAAGGCCGCTTCCAGTCGATAACGGTTTATATTACGGCCACCGGCGAGCTGCAGCTGGACACCATCCATAAAGCGTTGCGGGCTAACCCGGTTACAAAAATCGTCCTGTGACCACAGTGGCCGATCAGTTGCTGGTGCGCGACTTAAAGCGACGTGGCTATCGTGACACGTGGCAACAGATGTCGGCGTTTACCAGCGCGCGCGGCAGCGATGACAGCGATGAGCTGTGGTTGGTAGAGCACCATCCCGTGTTTACTCAAGGGCAAGCGGGTAAACCCGAGCATTTGCTGGCGCTAAAAGGCATCGAGCTGGTTCAAAGTGACCGCGGTGGGCAGGTAACCTATCATGGCCCAGGGCAATTGGTGGCCTACCCACTGCTGGATTTGCGCCGGCGCAAGTTAGGCGTGCGCGCGCTGGTTGTTCTTATCGAGCAAATCATTGTCGCGCTCTTGGCGCGCTTTGATATTGAGGCGTACGCGCGCCCCGATGCGCCAGGGGTGTATGTAGCCGGCGCCAAAATAGCCTCACTGGGGCTGCGGGTTAGACGCGGTTGCAGCTTTCATGGTTTGGCGTTAAATGTAGCAATGGATTTAACGCCCTTCGAGCAGATCAACCCCTGCGGTTATCCCGGTTTAAAAATGACCGACATGGCTCGTTTAAGCGTTAATCCGTGCGATATAGAAGCGGTTAAAGCGGCGTTAATTGAAGGGTTTGTACAGAAGTTAAGCTACAAAGCCGCTATAATATCCAACCCTAAATAGCTGGTGCTCGCGCAACGTGCGCACTGGCTGCCAACATCCTAGTAGCGACGGCGTAAGCCCGAAAGAGTTTGTTTATGACCATTGAAATACCCGACATCCAACCGGTAAAACGTACGCGCCGCCACAAACAGGGCGAAAAACTGCGCGACGCCGATAAGCTCGAGCGGATTCCGGTAAAAGTGATCACCACCGAGGCGGTAGAAACCCTGCGCAAACCCGATTGGATTCGCGTGCGTGTAGCCGCCTCTCCGGCGGTAGATCGCATTAAAAAGCTGCTGCGTAAAAACGGTTTGTCGTCGGTGTGTGAAGAGGCCAACTGCCCCAACTTGAACGAGTGCTTTAGCGGCGGCACCGCCACCTTTATGATCATGGGGGATATTTGCACCCGCCGCTGCCCGTTTTGTGATGTGGGCCACGGTAAACCCAACCCGCTGGACGCCAATGAGCCGGCCAAGCTGGCCGAGGCCATCGCCGAGTTGGGCCTTAATTATGTGGTGATTACCTCGGTCGATCGCGACGATCTGCGCGATGGTGGCGCGGCACACTTTGCCGACTGCATCCGCGAGGCGCGCGCACGTTTGCCTAATTTGCAGATTGAGATCCTCACCCCAGATTTTCGTGGGCGCATGGAGCCGGCGCTGGATGTTTTAGTTAATGAAGCCCCCGATGTGTTTAACCACAACCTAGAAACCGTGCCGCGGCTGTATCGACAATCGCGCCCGGGTGCCAATTATCAGTGGAGCCTAAAGCTCTTATCCGAGTATAAAAAACGCCGTCCCGATGTGTTAACCAAATCCGGTTTGATGGTGGGCTTGGGTGAAACGAAAGAAGAGATCTTTGAGGTTATGCGCGATATGCGCAAGCACAATATCGATATGTTAACCATTGGTCAGTATTTACAGCCGTCCAAAGATCACCTGGCGGTGGATCGCTATGTGCACCCGGACGAGTTTGATGAGTACACCGCACTTGCCAAACAGCTGGGCTTTAGTCGCGCCGCCTGTGGTCCGCTGGTGCGCTCTAGTTATCACGCCGACAAACAAGTGCATGGCGATGACGTGCAGCAGTGGTCTGGCGCTAAACATTAAATGGAGCGCCCTTGGCAACGGGTAAGCCTTACCGCTTACCCGAGCTACCTTGATCAGGTGGCCCAGTGGCATCATCGCGAGTGTTTGCGTCAGGGGTTACACAGCTGCCCCGAGCAGCGCCGCGATCGCTTATTGCAACATTTAAACGGCTCGAGCTCGGTGCCACACACCTGGCTGGCGCTAGAGCGGGGCAGCGATCAGCTGATCGGCTGCGTCAGTGTTGTCAGTTATCATTTGGGCACCCAGCCGGGTGAGCCCTGCCCCGAAACTCCCCTGTGGTTAAGTAATCTGTTTGTCGCCCCCCAGTGGCGGCGGCAGGGGGTGGCGGCGGATTTAATGGATGAAGTGCAGCAGTTTGCCCGCCAGCTGGGCATGGCGCAGTTATGGCTTACGGCAAAAGACCAAGCGGATTTTTATCGCCGTCGCGGCTGGCAAGTGGTGCGCCGCGCTAAGCTGGGTGGCCGCTGGGTTCAGGTGATGAGTCGCGCCCTTGCTGATACCGCATAAAACCGCTGACGTAATCGGTAAACACGGCGTCGACCCCTAGGGCGTGTAAATATTGCCACTCATCTGGGTAGTTGGCGGTATAAACCCAATGCTTTAAGCCCCGGCGCCGAATGTCGGCGGTTAACTCAACGCTGCTGGTAACCAGTGCCGTGTTGCACGAGTAAGCCTGTAACGCCTCGGCGCAGGCGGCGTAATCGAGTGGCTCGCTGGCCAATAATACGCCGCGTTTTAAGTGTGGCAGTAATTGTTTTGCGCGAAACAACTCGCGATGATTAAAGCTCGATAGGATAATATGCTCTAGGCTACCGCCGGTGGCGGCGCGCTGCTCTTGCACTGCTTGTATCACAGCGTCGGCACTGTTGGCGTTTTTTATCTCGATGTTTAGCAGACACTGCTCGCCCACAAGCTCAAGCACCTGTTGCAGGGTAGGGATAGGCTCACCGTTGTCCAAGCGGGCGCTCTCCAGCTGTGCTTGGCTGCGCGTCCACAGTGCACCGCTGCCACTGGCAACTCGGCCTAGCCGGTGATCGTGGGTGATGTACAGTTTGCCTTGCAGCCGCCATACATCCACCTCTATGCCGGCGCAGCCGCTGCCGAGCGCGCGGCTAATAGCGGCAAGCGAGTTCTCTGGTAGATCGTCGCCGGGGCCGCCGCGATGAGCGATACACTGCATCAACATAAGTGTTCCATCCTGTTGTGGTTTGCGTGACAATAGCTTAACTCATCGGCCGTCACCGATGGGTACCCTATTAAAATTCACTGCCGTCGGGAAGGGGTACAAAGGTGCTAAAAGTATTGCTGCTAGGCGGCTGTATTGTGGTTTTTTTATTGTTAACCCAGCTGCTTGAAAAAATCGTGCGCGACTTGGCCATCAAGCGCTCGGTGAGTTTGTATCGTGTTGAGTACATCAACAAGGTTACGCGTTTTGCGCTGTTGTTTTGCACCTTGGTGGTTATCTGTTTGGTGTTGGGGTTGGGTTATGGCGATGTGGCGGTGTTTTTATCGTCCATTTTTGCCGTGGTCGGTATTGCCCTGTTTGCGCAATGGTCGATACTCAGCAATATCACCGCCAGCGTGATTATCTTTTTTGGGTTTCCCTACCGTGTCGGGGATCGCATCCAAGTGCTTGATCCAGACTTTGGTTTTGTCGGGGTGATCTGTGAGATCACCATGTTCCACGTCATAGTGCGGCTCGATGAAGGCGATACCGTGACTTACCCCAACTCGATGATGCTGCAGCGGGCGGTGTTGCAGGTTCGTGGCAACCAGCCGTTGCCCCTGGCCGATCAAACCGAAGCGGTAAAGCCTTCTTCATAGTAGCTATTGTTTACTTTTCTTTAACGCTAAGCTGGGGCACCCTGCAGCCCTATGGAGCCGCCCCAGCGGTTTTGCCCGGTTAACTTAACACTTGACCCACGGCGCGGCTTAAATAATCTAAGTTTGCGCTGTTAACACCGGCGATATTGACGCGGCTGTTGTCGGTCATATAGACGCTATAGTCGTTCTTTAAGCGGGTCACCTGCGCTTTGTTCAAGCCTAAAAAACTGAACATGCCACGTTGCTGGGCGATAAAGCTAAAGTCGATGTGCTGTTGCGTGCTGTTAAGGGCGCTCACCAGCTGCTGCCGTAAACTGCCGATGCGCGTGCGCATATCGGTAAGCTCTTGCTGCCACAGCGAGTACAGGTTTTTGTTGTGATAAATAATATCCAGCAAAGAGCTGCCGTGCGCTGGCGGCATCGAGTATAAGCCGCGGGTGATGCTCAAAATTTGGCTTAAGCTGGCCTCGGCAATCGTGCTTGACGGTGCAACAATGCTGAGGCTGCCGGTGCGCTCTCGGTAAAGCCCCAAGTTTTTTGAAAACGACATCGCCAAAATCAGCCTGGGCAGTTGCTCGGCCATCAGCCGCACGCCATAGGCGTCCTCGGCCAGCCCCTCGCCAAAACCTTGATAAGCCATGTCGATAAACGGAGTAAAGCCGCGCTCGGCGGCCAGCGCGGTGATTTGCTGCCACTGGCTGGGCGTTAAATCGGCGCCGCTGGGGTTGTGACAGCAGGCGTGCAGCAGCACTAGATCGTCTTTTCCCGCCTGCGACAAAGTTGCTAGCATGGCATCAAAATCGATTTTTTGTCGGGCAAAATCGTAATAGGGGTATTCTTTTAAACTAATGCCGGCGCCGCTTAACAGTGGTACGTGGTTGCCCCAGGTGGGGTTACTGACCCAAATGCTCGCGCGCGGATTGGCCTTGGCAATGAGCTCCGCCGCGGTGCGCAGCGCCCCGCAGCCGCCGGGGGTTTGTATGGTGGCTAAGCGCTGCTGACGAATAACCGCGTGTTGCTCGCCAAAGGCCAGTGCCGCGGCCGCTTGGTTGGCCCCCGGAATACCCGCCGGTGGTGTGTACACTTTACTGTTCTGGCTTTGGTGAAGCTGCGCCTCTGCCTGTTTAACACAGCTTAAAATGGGTGTGTTGCCCTGTTCGGTTTTGTACACGCCGACCCCTAAGTCGACTTTGTCGGGGTTGGTGTCGGCATAAAAGGCGGCACTGAGACCCAAAATAGGATCGGCAGGCAATAATGGCAGCTCGGTGAACATAGAGGGTCCCAAGGTGAAGTGTAAATACGGGTGTAAACATATCTGGCGTGGATAATAACGCAAAATAAACGCCCGCGCAGCGGTTGCTGGGTACCCTTAAAAAAATCCGCCGCACCGTTGAGGGTGTGCGGCGGCAAGAGTGCGCCCGCGCAGTGGAAAACGCTGCGCGGGCGCGAGGCTGCCCGTTAGTGACAACAGGCTAAGTGGTTAAGGCAGGGCGGTATGGGACTGTGCCGCCCTGCACCCTGGTATTACGCTGGCGGGGGCTGTTACTGGCTGGCCAGCAGCGGGGTAACGCTGCTGCTGGGCGCCTCTTCTAGCAGTAGCTCGGGTTTGCCCCTGCAGGCTTTGGCTAATAAATCACTTTTGCCCGCCAGCAGCAGGCCAATGGCCTCGCTGTGGGCTTCGCTAATGCCATTAATCGAGTTCTCGATCAGCTCGGTAATATTAGCGGCCAACTCAAGCATTTTATCGTGTGCTTCGGCGGCTTTTTTATCGTCAAACATTTTTCCATCCCGGTCGCATTTCCAAACGGCAACTACAGCCATGATTAATCTCCAAAGTGATACTGTGTTTATGTACAGTATGGCCTTGCGGGTTGAGTGTCAAGCGCTGCGATTGTAACTGCCCCTATCGCCCGGCGGGTGGTTTAGGGATAATGGCGCATTGTTAATCAGCGATTGCAGAGTATGAAATTTAGGATGCTACGTGACTGAAACGCCCGAGGCGGGGCAACCCCCAGTGAGCCGCCCTGGGTTACTGCGCTCGAGCAGTAAAGTAGGGCTGATGACCATGGCCTCGCGGGTACTAGGCTTGCTGCGCGATGTGGTTTTTGCTCATACCATTGGTGCCGGAGGCGGTGCCGATGCGTTTTTTGTCGCCTTTAAAATACCCAACTTTATGCGCCGGTTATTTGCCGAGGGGGCCTTTGCTCAGGCCTTTGTTCCGGTGTTGTCCGAGTATCGGGCGCAGGGCACCTTGGCGGCGGTAAAAGCGTTGGTGGACCGCGTTGCCGGTGGTTTGGGGTTAGTTTTATTGTTGGTAACCGTGCTGGCGGTGCTGGGAGCGCCGTTGGTGGCGACTGTGTTTGCCCCGGGGTTTCACTCCGATCCGGTGCAGTTTGCCTTGGCCCGCGATATGATTCGGATTACCTTTCCGTATTTAATGTTAATTTCTTTAACCGGTTTGACCGGCGCCATCCTCAACAGTTACGACCAGTTTGCCGTGCCGGCGTTTACACCGGTGCTGCTGAATGTGTGTTTAATTGGCGCGGCGCTGCTGGCGGCGCCGCATTTTGATCCGCCGGCGCTTGGGCTGGCATGGGGTGTATTGATTGCAGGCGTGGTGCAGCTGGTGTTTCAGTTGCCATTTTTAATGCGCTTACAGTTATTGCCCTCGCCTAAAGTGGACTGGGCCGATCCGGGGGTAAAACGCATTTTGACCCTTATGGTGCCAGCGCTGTTTGGTGTGTCGGTAAGCCAGATCAATTTAATGCTCGACACAATAATCGCCTCTTTGCTGCCCAGTGGCAGTATCTCTTGGTTGTATTACTCCGAGCGTTTGGCAGACTTGCCTCTAGGGGTGTTTGCCATCGCCATCGCCACTGTGATTTTACCGAACCTATCGCGGCAACACGCCGCTCGCGATCCCGACAGTTTCTCTTATACCCTAGATTGGGCGCTGCGGCTGATCTGTTTAATTGCCTTGCCGGCGATTGTCGCTTTGGTGATTCTGGCCGAGCCGATTTTAATTACCTTGTTTCAGTATGGTGCAACCAGTGCTTCCGATACCGGCATGGCGGCGCTTAGTTTGCGCGCTTACGCGCTGGGGCTGTTGGCGTTTATGTTGATCAAGGTGTTGGCGCCTGGCTTTTACGCCCGCCAAGATATGAAAACACCAGTGCGGATTGGCGTTATCGCCATGGTGGTTAATATGGTGCTGAACATTGCGTTTGTGCTGCCGCTGCATTTTTACTGGCAAATCGGCCACGTGGGCTTGGCGCTGGCCACCTCGCTGGCCGCTTACGTCAACAGTTATTTGCTTTATCGGGGCCTGCGCCGCTTAGGCGTGTATCGACAACATCACGGTTGGTCGGCGCTTAGCTTGCAAATGCTGTGCGCTAATGTTGCTATGGTGCTGGTGTTGTTAGCGCTGATGGCGCTGTGGCCCAGCTGGGTCGAGTGGAGCGCAGGGCAACGGGTTTGGCGTTTGGCGTTGGTGTGTGCTGCAGGGGCGCTGGTGTATGCAAACGGGCTGTTGCTAACGGGTTTTAAACCCGCCAATTTGCGCCACGCCTCGCGCCATTAGGGTTGCTGTTGTATACTCACGCGTCAGGTTTTCCGCCGTTAACAGGTTCATTGTGAGCAGTCAGACTCCAGAGTTTATTCGTGGTTTATACAATCTGCGTGAGCGCCATCGTGGGTCTGTGGCCACCATTGGTACGTTTGACGGCGTGCATCTAGGGCATCAAGCGATACTGCGGCAACTTAAAAACGAATCTCGGCGCCTTAACTTACCCTCGGTGGTGATTTTATTTGAACCTCAGCCGCACGAGTACTTTGTGCGCGAGCGGGCCCCAGCGCGGTTAATGCGCCTGCGCGAAAAGCTCGAGGCGCTGTTTGCCGCCGGCGTCGATAGAGTTTTGTGCCTGCAGTTTAACGAGGCGCTGCGTTGTTTGACGGCCCGTCAGTTTATCGACCAAGTGCTGTTCGATGGCTTGGCGATTAAACATTTAGTGGTTGGCGATGATTTCCGTTTTGGTTGCGATCGGGCGGGGACTTACCAGCTGCTGCAAAGCGTTGGCGATACGCTCGGTTTTGGCGTCACCGATACCTGCACTTTAACCTTAAGTGGTGCAAGGGTCAGCAGTACCCGTATTCGTGGGCACCTGCAGGCGGGCGAGTTTAGCCAGGCCGAGGCGTGCCTAGGGCGGCCTTACGCCATCAGCGGCCGAGTCGGACACGGAAAAAAGCTCGGCCGCCAATTAGGTGTGCCTACGGCGAATGTGCGGCTGCAGCGTTATCGCTCACCGCTTTCGGGCGTATTTGTGATCACCGCTGAGCTGGCCGATGGCAAGCGCTATTTGGGCGTCGCCAATATTGGCGCCAAACCCACAGTTGGCGGCGCTGTTACGCCGTTACTGGAGGTGCATTTGCTGAATTTTAACCGGGATATTTATGGCGAGCCGATCACGGTGATGTTTCACCAGCGGCTGCGAGCCGAGCAAAAGTTTGCCTCGCTCGCCGCACTAAGCGCGCAATTACAGGATGATATTAACGGCGCACGAGCGTATTTTGCTGCGCTGTTACCAACATCCACTCAACCTCACATTCTTAACTGATTTTGATAAAACAATGACCGATTACAAAGCAACTTTGAACTTGCCCCACACGTCGTTTGCTATGAAGGCGAATTTGTCCCAGCGCGAGCCCGAGATGCTCAAAATGTGGGCCAAAGATGGCGTATATCAACAGATACGCGCCGCGCGTAAAGGCCGCAAAAGTTATATTTTGCACGATGGCCCTCCTTACGCCAACGGCGATATCCACATCGGTCATGCGGTTAATAAAATACTAAAAGACATTATTGTTAAAAGCAAAACCTTAAGCGGTTACGACGCGCCCTACGTGCCTGGCTGGGATTGTCACGGCTTGCCGATCGAGCACAATGTTGAAAAAAAGCACGGCAAAGCTGGCGTTAAGTTAGACGTTAAAGCGTTTCGGCAAAAATGCCGCGAGTACGCCGCGCGGCAAGTGGACGGGCAACGCAAAGATTTTATGCGCTTAGGGGTACTGGGCGACTGGCAAAACCCTTATCTAACCATGGATTTTACCTTTGAGGCGGATATTATTCGTGCGCTGGGTAAGATCGTCGAAAACGGACACTTGCAGCGCGGTTTTAAACCCGTGTATTGGTCCGTGGTGGGGGGCTCGGCGCTGGCCGAGGCCGAGGTTGAATACCAAGACAAAACCTCTTTTAGTATCGATGTAAAGTTTGCCTTTGCCGAGCAAAGCGCCGCCGAGGCGGCCTTTGATGGCCTGACAGGCACAGGCCCTTTGTCGGTGCTTATCTGGACCACAACCCCCTGGACTTTGCCGGCCAACCAAGCCGTTAGCATCCACCCCGAACTGAGCTACGTTGCCGTCGAGCTGGACGGCGAACGCTTAGTGGTGGCCGAAGAGCTGCTCGAGTCTGTGATGGCGCGGGCCGCCGTCGAGTCGTATCACATTGTAGGGCGGACCAGCGGCGCCGCGTTAGAGGGCTTGTTGCTGCAGCACCCATTTTACGATCGCCAAGTGCCAGTGATTTTGGGCGAGCACGTTACCCTTGAGGCCGGTACCGGTTGTGTCCACACAGCGCCCGACCATGGTATCGATGACTTTTACGTGGGCCGCAAATACGCTATAGGCACCCTCAATTATATCGATGACAATGGTTTATACCGCGACCATGTGCCGGTGTTTGCCGGTGAGCACGTGTACAAGGTCGACGAGCAAGTGATCGCTTTGCTTAACGACAAGAAAGCGCTCTTTTTTGAGACTAAAATCAGCCACAGTTTTCCTCATTGTTGGCGCACCAAAACACCACTGATTTATCGCGCAACGCCCCAGTGGTTTGTCAGCATGAACAAAAACAATTTACGTGGCCAGGTGGCCGAGTCGGTGGCAAGCGTGCAGTGGGTGCCCAGTTGGGGCCGTGCCCGGATCGATGCAATGCTCGAGTCCAGCCCCGATTGGTGTATTTCTCGCCAGCGCACTTGGGGCGTGCCCATCGCGCTGTTTGTCCACAAAGAAACCGGCGCCGTGCACCCGCGCACCGCCGAGTTGATCGAGCAAGTGGCGCTCGAGGTGGAAAAATCCGGCATAGATGCCTGGTATGAATTAGACGCTACCAGCTTGCTGGGCGCCGAGGCGTCTGAGTACGATAAAGTCACCGATACCCTCGATGTTTGGTTTGATTCAGGTGTCACCCATTACGCTGTTTTGCAGCAGCGCGAGGGCTTGCACTATCCGGCCGACTTATACCTCGAGGGCTCTGACCAACACCGTGGTTGGTTTCAATCGTCGCTTAAAACCGCTATGGCCATGAACGGTACAGCACCTTATAAAACCGTGCTTACCCACGGTTTTACCGTGGATGCAGACGGTCGCAAAATGTCGAAATCCATTGGCAATACCGTCGCGCCGCAAAAAGTGATCAATGAGTTGGGCGCCGATGTGCTGCGCCTTTGGGTGTCGGCAACGGACTTTAGCTCCGAGATGAGCGTCTCCGATGAGATTTTAAAACGCACCGCCGACTCCTACCGCCGGATCCGCAATACCGCGCGTTTTATGTTGTCGAACTTAAACGGTTTTGACCCGGCAACAGAGCGAGTGGCCGAGGATGAGCTGCTGGCGCTGGATCGATGGGTGGTGGGTCGCGCGGCCCGATTGCAACACGAGCTGATCCAGTGTTACGACAATTTTCAGCTGCATCAGGTGTACCAAAAACTGCACAACTTTTGTGTGGTCGAGCTGGGTGGTTTTTATCTGGATATTATTAAAGACCGTCAGTACACCACCAAATCCGACTCGCGTCCGCGTCGCTCAGCGCAAACAGCTTTGTATTATTTGGCCGAGGCGTTTACCCGCTGGATTGCTCCGATACTGAGCTTTACCGCCCACGAAATGTGGCAACAGTTGCCCGGCAAGCCGCAGGGCAGTGTGTTTACGGCCGAGTGGTTTAATTTGCCGGCGTGCACCGATTCTCGTTTAGGCGACAGTTTTTGGACTCAGATAATCGAGGTAAAAGCCGCCACCAATAAAGTGTTAGAGGCCAAGCGCGGCGAGGGAGCCATTGGCGGTTCACTGTCGGCCGAGTTAACACTGTACTGCGATGAAAACCTGTTAAGTCAGTTGGCGTTAGTGGGCGATGAGCTGCGCTTTATTTTAATTTGCTCGGCGGCTACCTTGGCGCCGTTAAGCAGTGCAGAGGATGAAGCCGTTAGCACAGAGGTAAAAGGTTTGCGCGTGTTGGTTAAAAAATCCGAGCAAACTAAGTGCGCCCGCTGTTGGCACTACCGTGCCGATGTCGGTGCAGTTGCCGCTCACCCAGAGATTTGCCAGCGCTGTGTCGATAATATTGACGGCAGCGGCGAGCTGCGACATTACGCCTAAGGGGTTACCATGTTAAAAAAAGTGCCTAACCCGTGGGGCTGGTATGTGTTAGCCGCCGTCGTGTTTGCTCTGGATCAATGGAGTAAGGTGGCGATAGTGGCGAGTCTCGATTACAACTCGCCCTGGCCCATAACCTCGTTTTTTAACTTTACGTTGCTGCACAATCCGGGCGCTGCGTTCAGTTTTTTAAGTAATGCCGGCGGCTGGCAGCGCTGGTTTTTTACCGCTATTGCGGTGGTGTTTAGCCTGGTGATTATCGTGTGGTTGGCGCGGCTGCCTAAGTCGCGCTGGCTCGAGTCGATGGCGTTAGGGTTTATTCTTGGCGGCGCGCTGGGCAACTTGTACGATCGTGTGATGTTGGGTCATGTGGTGGACTTTATCGTGGTGCACTATAAAGACAGCTACTTTCCCGCTTTTAATTTGGCAGACTCTGCCATTTGTTTTGGCGCATTTTGGTTGATTGTTGATATGTTATTTAACTCGAGTAAAAACCTCGGTAAAGGTGACGCTAATGGCTGAGTTAACAGTGGGCCCAGGTACCCGTGTCACGTTACACTTTTCACTGGCGCTGCCCGATGGCCAGCTGGTGGACTCTAATTTTGAAGGGGCGCCAGCCACCTTTACCGTGGGCGATGGCAAGTTGTTAAAAGGCTTTGAGCAAGCGTTGTTTGGCTTGCACGAAGGCGCCCAAAAAGAGCTAACTATCAAGCCCGAGTCGGGCTTTGGTGCACACAACCCCAACAATGTTCAGACGGTTGCACGCACTGAGTTTGCTCCAGAGCTGGAGCTAAGCCAAGGTTTAATGTTGTCGTTTGCCGATGCCAAAAACGCCGAGCTGCCGGGCATTGTTGTAGACTTCAACGACGAGGAGGTCACCGTGGATTTTAACCATCCACTGGCCGGCCGTGACATCACCTTTAAAGTGGCAATCCTGCAGATAGAGCCGGCACAGATACACTGAGGTTTCACTATGCAAATTAAATTGGCTAACCCTCGCGGCTTTTGTGCCGGGGTCGACCGCGCGATCGATATCGTTAATCGTGCGTTAGACGTGTTTGGCGCACCTATTTATGTGCGCCACGAGGTTGTGCATAACAAGTTTGTGGTGGATACGCTGCGCAAGCGCGGCGCGGTATTTGTCGATGAGCTAGATGAGGTGCCAGATGATGTCATCGTTATCTTTAGCGCACACGGGGTCTCCCAAGCTGTGCGTAACGAGGCGGCAGAGCGCAGCCTACAAGTGTTTGATGCCACCTGCCCGCTGGTTACTAAAGTGCATATGGAGGTCACCCGCTACAGCCGTAATGGCAGCGAGTGCGTTTTAATTGGCCACGCTGGACACCCCGAGGTGGAGGGCACCATGGGTCAGTACGACGCCCGTAATGGCGGAAAAATGTACTTGATCGAGAGCGTTGCCGATGTGGCTAAACTCGAGGTTAAAGATCCGTCTCGCCTGGCTTATGTGACTCAAACCACCCTGTCGATGGACGACACCGCCGAGATTATCGCCGCTTTGCGGGACAAGTTCAGCCAGATTCAAGGGCCGCGTAAAGACGACATTTGCTACGCCACCACCAACCGCCAAGATGCCGTGCGCCAGCTGGCGTTAGAGTGCGACTTGTTATTGGTGGTCGGCTCCCCCAACAGCTCTAACTCTAACCGCCTGCGCGAGCTGGCCGAGCGCTGCGGCACCGAGGCCTATTTAATCGACTGCCCGGCCGATATTGACAACGCCTGGTTAACTGGCAAACGCCAGGTTGGTATCACCGCTGGTGCCTCGGCGCCAGAGACGTTAGTGCAGCAAGTGGTTGATCATCTGATTGCACAAGGCGCCAGCTTGCCAGAAGAGTTGGCCGGAATCCCCGAAAACATCAGCTTTTCTTTACCGCGCGAGTTACGTTGAGTCGCGGCAGTGGTAGGCCTCTTTGCGTAAACGGCCTCCGCGTGACAAAACCAGTTGGTAGCCTGGGCCCTCCTTAACGGGGCAAATAGAAATCGTGCCCGCCTGAAAAGCCCCGCCATCTCTGCCGCTGGCCCAGCGGCTCTCGCCTGTGCCTAGGTAAGAGATATAATCGGCCACGGGGCGATTACCCAAAACACGAACGGTGTTGTGCAGCGGCTCGACGCTAAACAACACCACCTCGTCCGGATCCAGTTTGCCGTTATGATTTGGGTCGTAATAAATATGCCAACCATCGTGCCAATTTTGCTTGGTGCTCAAGCTGACCCGAGCGTTGCCTTTAACCGCGTAAGAGCGAGCTGTTTCGATGCTTTCTATTAGCGTGTTAGCGGCAGTGCTAACGCGGGCATTGCGAATCACAGTTCTGTAGCTGGGCAACGTCAAAGCGATTAATACCGCCGCAACGGCCAAACTGGTGATCAGCTCTGATAGGGTAAAACCCAATAAATGGCGCATAGTCACCTCCTTTGTGTGTGCTTGAATCCGTTCGCCCCCCGTCTGTGACCGTATGTCTGGTGGTAGGCGGGGGCGCCTTGTGTCTGTGATACCTTGATATTAGTCTATAAATATAGCTGCGATTTCGTGGGCGTCAACTGCACGCAGAATCGCAAAAACGCGTTAACAGCGCCGTAACGTTTTCACAGTGCAAAGCGCAATCGACAAGCACACGGAAAACACCATGTAGCTGGGCCAGTTGGAAGATCAAAAATGATAACGAAGCGGACCGAGAGTGGTTTTACCTTAATAGAACTGTTGATAACCATCGTAGTAATAGCCGTGCTGGTGGCGCTTGCCGCGCCAAGCTTTACCACTACGATTCTCAATCAGCGTTCTGACGGACTATCCGAAGATCTAGCATCTGCCTTGCAGTTGGCTAAAACCGAAGCCGTCAAGCGTGGCAGTCGGGTCAGTTTATGTGCGGCTAACGAGGGCGGCGACGACTGCGGCAACGATTGGACCGATGGCTGGCTGGTGTTTGTTGACAGTGCCAGCACCGATGAATCGGCTACGGCTGTGTTGGGATCGGCAGATGATATTATCCGCTCGTTTGACGCGCCCCATGAAAAAAGCAATATAACGGCTACTAAAGGCGGCGCGATCAGTTTTGTGCGCTACACCAACACCGGTCAGTTGGCGCGTATCGGCGGTGTCAGTCCAGCTGCCTTTGATGTGTATGTCACCGGATGTAAAGGCGAGCGCCGGCGCACAATTAACGTCGGTGTGGCCGGCATGATGGACATCCAACGTAGCGAGTGCCCGGAGGCGTAACCATGAATAACCCGATCAAACGTCAAGCGGGTGTTGGGCTTGTAGAGGTGCTGATCACGGTGCTGATCTTGTCCACCGCACTGATGGCGTTAGCCGCTTTGCAAACACGTTCGCTGCAATACAATAGCAGTGCGTATCTGCGCTCACAGGCAAATATTATTGCGTACGATATTATGGAGCAAATGCGCTCCCTCTCCCCCTCCCCTGCCAGTGGCAATGCCGTTGTAGAGCCCGATGTCAGTGAGTTGGTCGCGCAATTGCCGAGTGGCACCGGTGAAGTCGAATGCGCCGCAAGGGTGTGTACAGTGTCTGTAAGTTGGAAGGAGCCTACAGCGAATCAGTCTGGTGATGCAAATGAGGAGACGACTTTTGCGTATACATCGAGAATTTAACAAAAGCGCGATAACGCGACAGCAAGGCCTCTCACTGGTCGAGCTGATGATCGCCATCACTATCGGTTTGGTGTTAATGGCGGGCGTGGTACAGATGTTCCTGTCCAGTAAAACCGTGTTTACCACCCAGCAAGGCATGTCCCGCATCCAAGAGACGGGTCGGCTAGCAATTGATTTCTTAGCGCGAGATATCCGTCAAGCTGGCTTTATGGGCTGTTCGTATTACACCGAATGGAGTTTAAACTCGACCCTGAATAACACCGCTGATTTTGGGAGCGATTTTGGTTACGAGACAAGCCTAAGGGCCTATGAGAGCAACGCGTTACCGGCCGGCATGGTGCTAAACCCTGCGCCCCGAGCCGGTACACAAGTTATCGCTGTGTACACCGCTAATGAAGCTTCGGTAGCTGTAACGCAGGATAACAGCGCCGACAATGTGTACGTGCAGCTGACCACCCCGGCTGGGGCTGGCTGCCCCAGCGGTATTTGTGATGGAGACATAGTGGCGGTTGCTGATTGTGATAAAGCTATGGTGTTTCAGGCCAGTGAGGTATCGGTACAGGGCAGCAATGTTGTTATAGCTCATGCAGAGGGTAGCAATCCAGGCAACCAGCGCACATCTTGGGGCGGTGACGCAGAAAACATGATCGAGATGTTTGGCAAAGGTGCCGAGTTGTTTAAGTTAAGCACCATCGTGTATTACATTGCTGACGGCCCGCAAGGAGTGCCCGGGTTGTACCAAAAGGTCGCTCAAGAACAAGCCTATCAGCTGCTGCAAGGGGTCGAGAATATTAACTTGTCCATTGGCCTTGATACCAATGGCGATCGAGTAGCCGACAATTATGTCGCGCACACCGCCGTGTCGAATTGGGCCCAAGTAGTCTCGGCACGTCTTGACGTATTGGTACAGACGCCCGACGATAATGTCAGCTCCGAAGCCCAAACCTATGAGTTTGCCGGTACTACAATCGATGCCACAGACCGACGCATCCGTCAGGTTTTTTCTACCACAATAGGTATTCGCAGTCGATTGCCGTAACTCGTACTGTTTAAAGGTTGATTGTTATGAGTAAACAAAAAGCATTATATGTCTCCCAGCAAGGGGCCACTTTGATCGTTGGTCTTATTATGGTGCTGTTGATGACGGTTATCGGCTTGTCTGCAATACGCGGCAGCGGCCTGCAAGAGCAAATGGCCGGTAACATGCGTGACCGGCAATTGGCGTTTCAAGCTGCTGAAGCCGCCTTGCGTGAGGCCGAAAGTAACTTGGATGCACCTCCTGAGGCAGTGCCTATCGGGACGGCGGGTTTCATCGTGTCTCTGGATAAATCAGGCGCCGCATTCTGGCAAGATTTTAATAACTGGCAAGGCTCAGCGGCCACTTACTCTGAAACAATCGATAATGTAAGTGAGCGGCCACAATATCTAGTAGAGGCGATTGACTTTTACTCCTCAGGGGTTGATGGAAGCTCGGTAGATTTAGCTAGTTTATTAAGCCGGGGAATGGAGCGGCGCTACCGTGTCACTGCGCGTGCTGTCGGCGGCTCCACTGATGCAGTCGTTATTTTGCAATCCCATTATCGGTAAATATATTGATACGTAGGCGATACGGAGTATTGAAGAATGTATAAAAAACTGTTTTTAACACGCGCGGCGGCTTGCGGTAAGTGGACCGTTGCTGCTGCAACTGCGCTGTTAACTTTGGCAAGCACACACAGCGCCTATGCCCTTGATTTATCGCAAACGCCTTTGTTTTTAGCTCAGTCGGTAAAGCCGATCGTTATGCTAAATATGTCCAATGATCATCAACTGTTCTTTAAAGCTTACGATGACTATTCGGACTTAAATGGTGATGGAAACGCCGATACCACTTATATGAATAGCTATGACTATTACGGCTATTTTGATAGCTTAAAATGTTATACCTACGACGGCGGTGTTTTTAAGCCGGCGGCCAATATGGAAAATTACTATTGTAAAGACTCTTTATGGAGCGGTAACTTTTTGAACTGGGCGACCATGACCCGTATTGATACGGTTCGTAAAGTTTTATATGGGGGTAAAAGGTCCCAAGAAACTGAAAGCACGACTGTATTAGAACGGGCGTTTCTTCCCCAGGATGCGCATTCTTTTGCAAAATATTATAACGGCAGCGATCTTAATAAGTTAACGCCTTTTAATGTTACTAGTGGCCTTTCAAAGACCCGAGCCACGGGCATAACCATATGCAACACAACAGAGCCCTCAAATCGTGATCAGAAGTCACAAAATGTGACAGCGCCACCTTTAATGCAAGTGGCAAAAGGTAACCACTCACTTTGGGCTAGTAATGAAGGGTGGCAGTGTCGTTGGGGGGAAGGCAGTAATGATAATACAGTGGCAGATTCACATATTTACGCCTATAGCGAAAGCCCCGAAAAACAAAAAGATGGGCTTGGCGATAAAGACTATATTGTCAGAGTAGAGGTGTGCAAATCAGGCTTTATTAACGAAACTGATAATGAAAACTGTCAAACCTATAATACGAAAGTAAATCGCCCAACTGGGTTGCTGCAGAAATACGGCGGAAATGACTTACTTCACTTTGGGCTCATGACCGGTTCTTATTCAAAAAACAAATCCGGTGGTGTACTGCGTAAAAACGTAGGAAGCATGTCAGATGAAATCGACAGTGAAGATGGGACTTTTAAAACGCCAGAAAACGGTTTGGGCATTATTGGTACGTTAGATGCCCTGCGAATCTCGCGCTACGATTTTAATACAGGCCAATATAATTCAAGTGATAGTTGCCCTTGGGAGATGTCATCTTTTAGTGATGGTATTTGTACAAACTGGGGGAATCCACAATCCGAGATGTACTTGGAGTCTTTGCGTTATTTGGCGGGTAAAACGGCTAACTTTGGCGCCGATGACAGCAACAATATCCCCGGGTTAACAAGTATCGACTGGGTCGATCCAATTGACGATAGAAACTATTGTGCCCCTTTAAGCATTATTCAGTTTAACGCCTCTACAAGCTCTTACGACTCCGATCAGTTAGGTGGCTTTAGCGATATTGCTGGCGGTAAGACCTTAAATGAGTTAACCGATGCTGTCGGCAGTGGTGAGGGTATACACGATAATACATACTTTATTGGTGAGTCTGGCGAAAACGCCGATCAGCTTTGTACCGCTAAAACTGTAACTAGCCTCAGTAGTGTTAAAGGTACTTGCCCAGACGCTCCACGCTTAGAAGGGAGTTATCATATTGCGGGTCTGGCATATCACGCTCGCTTAAATGGCATTGCCAATAAACGTGAAACCGTTCGAACAGTTGGCGTGGCACTTGCCCCTGCGGTACCAAGAGTAGACATACCCGTTCCGGGTGGCGCCTCTATGGTAAGTTTGCAGCCAGCTTGTCGCAACACCACACCAACGCCCGACGCTAACTGTGCAATCGTTGACTTTAAAGTCATTGAGCAAAACCACACGGGATCAACCCATACCGGTCGGCTTTACGTAAACTGGGAGGACAGTGAGCAAGGCGGTGACTTTGACCAGGATATGTGGGGTGTAATGCAATATGAAGTCACAGCGACTGAGGCCAGCGTTACCACCCAAGTGATCGCGCAATCTACACCGAATAAAATGGGCTTTGGTTACGTAATTAGTGGCACCGAAAAAGACGGCTTTCACGTGCACTCGGGGATCAACGACTTTGTTTACGCCAGTCCGGTTGAAGGCGCTTTGTCATGTTCTGCCACCGGACAAGTAAGGTGTTATTGTCGTGACTCTTATATGGGGCAGTGCCAACCAGGTCACGGACAAGCCACAACCCAAAGCTTTGATTTAGGTGAGTCGGGTGCCAAAGCCCTAGAGCAACCGCTTTATTACGCTGCAAAATGGGGTGGCTTTGAGACACTAGATGAAAATGGCAGCCAGAGAACTACTCCACCTTCAGGTGAGCCCGATAACTATTTCTTTGCCACTAACCCACGCGAGCTTGAAGAGTCACTGGATTCGGCAATGAGGCAAATTGCCGCTGGCGTAGGATCGGCAACGTCGGTAGCTACCACCTCAACCAGCTTAGGCATCGATGCTGTTGCCTTTCAAGCAACGTTTGATACCACCAACTGGTCGGGAGATCTTATTTCGGCGCCTATTGGTGAGCAGAACTTGGGGGAAAAAAATTGGTCGGCTGCAGAGAGTCTTCCAGCCCCCCAGTCCCGTAAAATCTGGACCCACGATGGCAGCAAAGGTGTCGAATTTGACTGGGCTAATTTAAGTCCAGCTCAACAGTCGATTTTAAATGGCACCGATAACTTAGGCGAGCAAAGAGTTTGCTGGACAAAAGGTGAGGCGATAACAGGGTTTAAGGCGCGGGCAGCAGCAGAGGTGCTAGGCGATATTGTTAACTCAAGCCCAAAGTTTTCTGGAGCTGAAAATTATGGTTTCGACCGTAGCGCCGCAAACGGTGCCAGTAGCTACGCCAATTTTGTTGCCAGCAAAACGTTAAAAACTGTTTTTGTCGGTGCCAATGACGGGATGCTACACGCATTTGACGCTGAAACAGGCCGAGAGCGTTTTGCTTATATCCCTTCAACAGTTTACGAACAGTTGAAATCACGCTCTATGGTTAATTACGGCACATTGTCTAATCCGCACCAATATTCGGTTGATGGCCAGATTTTTGTCGGTGACGCTTATGTTAATGGCAGTTGGAAGACGATTCTGGTCGGCACGCTTGGCGCAGGTGGTGCCGGCATGTTCGCATTAGATGTGACCAATGCCGACAGTCTTTCAGAGCCTCGCGTTCTGTTTGAGCTTAATGAAAATAACGCACCTCAAATAGGCAATATTACTGGTACACCTATTATCGCCACAATGTCTGATGGCAGTTGGGCCGTTATTTCTGGCAATGGTTACAACAGTCAAGACGGTGAAGCGCGATTAGTGATTGTCCCGTTGGATGGTACTTATAATCCAGTGTATGTGGGTACAGGCGTTACCGGTGATAACGGCTTGAGCGAACCGGCGGTTTCAGTGGGAGGAAACTTTCTAGCTCGTTACGCTTACGCAGGCGACTTACGCGGCAATGTGCATAAATTTAGTTTAAAGGACAAAAGTCTCTCGTATACACTGTTTCAAGCTGTTGATGATAATGGCAATAAACAGCCCATAACGGCTGCGCCTGTGCTAGGAATTAATCCGTATCGTAAAAGCGCGGCAGGACAAGCGGCGACGATGGTGTACTTTGGTACGGGTAGTTATTTAAACGATAGTGATCTTAGTAATACCGAACTGCAAAGCTTTTATGGTATTGCCGATACCGGCCAAGAGGTATCCCGAAGCGAGTTGTTTGTGAAAAGCATCTCTACGCAAGCTGGAGGTGCCCGTAATTTATACGAAGGCGATGGACCAAACGGTGATAAAATCAACTGGGTGGATAAAGCAGGTTGGTTGCTCGACTGGGATACAGTAGCCGGCGAGCGCGTTGTCGATAAGCCTATCCTGTCCTACGATCGGGTGATCTTTCCGACAGTAATCCCTACAGATAACCCATGTGACTATGGTGGTAACAGTTGGATTATGGCACTGACTGGGGTTGGCGGTTTGTATCCTCATCACGACCCCTTGCCACCATTAGACCCGTCCGATCCAAATGACCCTCCAGGTGAACCTCCAGGTGGGGTAGAAGAAGACAAGATCGTTGATATATCTCTCCCAACAGAAGGTGGATTACCTTGTAAGGGTGAACCTTTCATCATTCAACAAAATAGTGACGGCACTACTGAGTATGTATGTACCCCTAAGCCAGGTGCTGTTGATGGCCGTCAAAGCTGGCGTCAGCTTCAATAAAACGTGAGAGATACTATGAAAAAAACAAAACAAACAGGCTTTACGCTGATTGAGTTAATGATCGTGGTGGCAATAGTCGGGATTCTTGCGGCTATTGCTTACCCCTCTTACCTCGACAGCGTAAGAAAAAGTAACAGGGCCGATGCTAAGGCATCGTTAAACGACGCAGCGCAGCAGATGCAGCGCTGCTATACGCTGAACAACAGCTTTAGCGACTGCTCAGCGCTTGGCACAAAGGCGTCAGCCGAAAAGTATTACTCGATAAAGGTGGAGGTAACCAATGGCGGTGCTGGTTACACAGCGACCGCCACACCGGCAAAGGCGCCACAAACGGGCGACTCTGAGTGCGCCAGCTTTACTTTAAACCACTTGGGGCAAAGGCAGGCTACGCCGGACTCGAATGGCCGTTGCTGGTAAAGCAATAGGGGTTGTGGTTAATCCTCCAACCCCAGTTTTTGTAGCCTGTAACGCAAGGATCTAAAGCTAATTCCTAGCTTTTTAGCTGTCTGGGTTTTGTTCCAGCGGCATACCTCTAAAGCGCTGCACAGTATCTCTTTTTCTATTTCTTCTAAATAATCATCCAGTGAATCGTGCTCTAAGCAGTGTTGCAGGTGATCGGATCTTACCTCACTGAGGCTTTTTGTATCTTTCGTGCTAATGGCAGTGGGCAGCTGCAGATCGGTCTCATCAATGTTGCTGCCTTCGCAGAGCGTAAAAGCCCGCTCTAAAATATTTTCTAACTCGCGCACATTACCCGGAAAAGGGTACGACATTAACGCGGTAAGAGCCGTTAAAGATAAAACCGGTGGTGTCTCCCCTGCCGAGTGGGCTATTTTGTCGAGCAAGCGTTCCGTTAAAATAGGGATGTCTTCTCTTCGCTGGCGCAATGCCGGTACGTTTAACTGGATAACATTAAGCCGATAAAATAAATCCTGCCGAAAGTTGCCTTGCGCCACTTCTTGTTCGAGGCTTTTGTGTGTTGCGCATAAGATTCTCACGTCGGTGGCCAGCTCTGTGGCAGAGCCGACTGGCCGGACGGCTTTCTCTTGTATTGCTCGCAGGAGCTTTACTTGCATATCCAAGGGTAGATCAGCGACTTCGTCAAAAAATAAAGTACCGCCTTCTGCGGCCATAAACAGACCTAGTTTATCTTGATGGGCGCCGGTAAAGCTGCCTTTTTCATGGCCAAATAACTCGCTTTCTAGCAGCTCTCGGGGTATCGCGCCGCAGTTAACAGCGATAAATGGCGCTTGCGCACGAGGTCCTAAATTATGAATCGAGCGGGCTACTAACTCTTTGCCCGAGCCTGACTCACCACTGATGTACACCGGCGCTTGAGAGCGAGCGAGCTTTTGAATGCTGGCATTAAGCTGCTTCATGGAGGGGGATTCACCGGTGAGCAAGCTGCCTTTATTGTCAGGCTCGCAAGGTAAATCACCGGATTGAATGGCGGTGTTGACCAGCTTGCGCAGCGTTGCCAGATCCACCGGTTTAGAAATAAAGTCAAACGCCCCGGCCTTCATCGACTCGATGGCGGTATCAATATTGCCGTAAGCGGTGATTACCGCTACCGGCATGCGCGGTTGATGCTGCTGGATATACTCAACAATCTCTAAGCCATTGCCATCGGGTAGCTTCATATCGGTTAAACAAAAAGAAAATTCCCGCTGCGCTATCAACGCTTTGGCCTCGGCCACTGTGGCGACACTGTGGGTGTTAACTTGCATTCGTCCCAGGGTAATCTCTAATAGCTCGCGAATGTCGGGCTCGTCGTCGATGACTAATGCGGTTTTTTCACTCATTGTTGCGCCTTGTCTGGGTGTGCTATTTGTAAGATAAAGCAGCTCGGTTGGTTTTTATCGCACAGGTAGCTTAAAAATGCTTGGTTGGCCTCGCACAGTTGCTGGCAAATAAACAAGCCCAAGCCCGAGCCTGTTGTTTCGGTGGTAAAGAAGGGCTCAAATATATGCTTTTGATTATCGCGCTCGATGCCTGGGCCTTTATCAATCACTTTAATGTAAGGAGTCCCCCGAGCGCTCTCGATACCCACCACTAAAGTGACTGGGTTGGTGCAGCCTTCGGGCGTGTAGCGCAGGGCATTATCGATCAGGTTGCTGATAATCTGATGCAGGTGAGTCGAGTCGAACTTAGCGTAAACCGGTGCGGTTTCAATCTGCAAGTCAAGATCTGCTTGTTGGTCTCGCTGGTATTCGGCGATAAACTGCCTTGCCCACTGGGTTAGCTCTATCGTGGCCGGGGTGGCTGTTTGGCGCCGTGAAACCTGAAACACACTTTCGATAATCTGGTTGATGCGCTTAGTGTGGGTGCTGATTATTTCTAATAAGCGCAGCTCTGACTCAGGAATGTTGGACGATTCACTCAGCAGCTGGCTGGCGTGACTAATAGCCCCCAAGGGGTTGCGAATCTCATGGGCAATGCTTGCGGTAAGTCGGCCTAGCGATGCCAGTTTTATTTGTTGTGCTTGCTGTACGATGGCGCGGTTATCTTCAATAAAAGCGAGCGTATCATCGGCTTTACCAGGCTCTAAATTGGCTAGGCTAATGCGTAACTCACTGGTGCTGCCACGGCCGTGGTTGACGATCTCGGAGCTTTGCACATGGCCTAAACGCCATTGCTCGAGTTGGTATTTAAGAGTGGGCAATTGCGCAATCGATATAGCGCCTTGACTGGGCCCGGCTGGGCCAAGCAGTGCCTGCGCTGCTTCATTAATAAGCTCTATCTCATCGTCTTTGTTTAACACCACTATACCGGTACGCATCCGCTCGATGATAAGTCGTGCAAGCCTTTGCAGGTGCTCAATATGCCGGCTGTGTGCGGCGAGTTTATCGGTGCTGGCTTTTATTTTACGGGTGGCGTACTGGAATAAAACGGCCGTTAAAAAAATCATGGCACCCAGCGAGCCGGCCACAAACAAAGCTTTTGAATCTACCCCCGAGGTTAAATGATAAACAATACTTTGGCCGATCAGCGCAATAGAGGCCAGTGCCGCCATAAATACCGCCAGTTGCGCCGGCATTAACATGCCGGCTGCCGCGACAGACACAATCAGCAAATAGCCCAAGCCGCTGGTGGTGCCGCCACTGGCGTACATAATTAAAGTGATGCCAATAATGTCACTGGCGATGGCAAAAAAACGTTGCTGCAAAGTAGGTGTTGTACGTTTGCGCCATAGAGCTATCAAGGTGATCAAGCTGATAATGGTGTAAGCCCACGTGGTGTAGACAAATAGCGGCTCGTTTTCGCTGCCAAGCACATTGCTAACCAAACTGCTTTTAAAAATCAGTAACAACAAGCTGCCCAGTAACACGCGGTAATAGGTGTACACCCGCAGCAATTGGTAGGGGTCGTAGCTTGGCTCTATGGTTGTCTCGATGCGCTTCATGGCTATTATTTTTGCTCAACACAGTGCAGTTGGTTGGGTATACACCCACTTAATCATTGTACAGCATTGCTTGTGCTTTGCTTAACAGGCGGCTTTGTCGGACAATATCAGCCCGTTTAAAGGTCGCTGTAACGAGGTAAATAATGAGCAAAATCGTCCTGTGCATGGCGCAAATAAACGCGTTAGTGGGTGATATTCCCGGCAATACCGATAAAGTATTAGAGCAGGCGCAGCAAGCACTGCAGCAGCACCAGGCGGATGCGGTGATATTCCCAGAGTTGACTCTCATCGGTTGTCCGCCAGAGGACTTACTGCTGCGCCCGTCCCTGCAGCTACGCATCGATCGGGCGCTGCACCGGTTAATGGACGCCGCTTTGCCGCTGGCCATAATCGTCGGTTACCCTCGCGTGGTTGATGGTCAGCTGCACAATATGGCCGGTGTGATTGTGGCCGGGCAATTGCTTGCCGAGTACAGCAAACAACACCTGTCAGATCGCCAAATGTTTGATGAGCAGCGTTACTTCACCACCGGTAATAAAGCGTGTGTGTTTAGTTTAAAGGGTCTCACTGCGGCATTGTCTTTAGGCGAGGATATAGTGCACCGCGATACCGTTACACAGGCGCGCGATGGCGGCGCCAAGTTGCTATTAAACCTCAGTGCCTCGGCCTTTTGCCAAGGTGAGTCGCGCACGCGCGAGCAGTTACTGCAGCAGTACAGCCGTGAAGAAAAGCTGGCAATTGTTTCTACCAATATGGTTGGCGGGCAAGATGAGTGGGTATTTGATGGCGGCTCGCTGGCGGTTAATCAAGCCGGCCAATTGTGCGCACGGGCCGTTGCCTTTGAGCCGGCGCTGGTACCCGTCGGCATTGGCTTTAGTGGCGACGTTTTAAAGCTAGAGGCGCAATCACTAGCGCCGCCGCTGTCAGACTTAGCCCAAGTGTATCAAGCATTGGTGACGGGGCTGCGCGATTATGTGCAAAAAAATGGCTTTAAAGGAGTATTGCTGGGTTTGTCCGGTGGTATTGATTCGGCGTTAACGTTGGCCATTGCGGTGGATGCTCTGGGTGCCGATAAAGTCGAGACGGTGATGATGCCGTTTCGCTACACATCGGATCTGAGCATAGCCGACGCCCTTGAGCAAACCGAGCGCATGGGCGTGCAGCATCAGTCGATCAGTATCGAGCCGCTGTACGACGCTTTTATGACGGCACTTGCCAGCGAGTTTTCTGGCACCTCGGTGGATACCACAGAGCAAAATCTACAGGCTCGTTGCCGCGCTGTATTGTTAATGGCGATCTCTAATAAAAAAGGTTATTTGGTGTTAACCACAGGCAATAAAAGCGAGCTGGCGGTGGGTTATTCAACCTTGTATGGCGATATGGCGGGTGGCTTTGACGCGCTTAAAGATACCCCCAAAACGTTGGTTTTTAACTTGGCCAAATACCGTAACCGCGAGCAACAGGTTATTCCTGAATCTGTCATCACTCGCCCACCGTCGGCCGAGCTGGCGCCCGATCAGGAAGATCAAGACTCGCTGCCACCCTACGAGATACTGGATGCAATCCTAGCACTGTACGTCGAGCAAGATTACAGCGCAGCGCAGATTATCGCCGAGGGTTTTAACCCCGAGGAGGTAACGCGGGTGATTCGTCTGGTGGATATCAATGAATACAAGCGCCGCCAGGCGCCTATTGGGCCGCGGATCAGTGCGCGTGGCTTTGGTCAAGAGCGGCGTTACCCGATAACCTCTGGCTGGCAAGCCGCAGACTAACCAAACCGGGCATATTAAGGCAGTGCAACTGGGGGTTTGGCAGGGAAAACAATGGCAAAAGTGGGGCAGAGCGCAGTTGTTTAAAACACGGTAGCAAGCGATGGGTTTAAATCGCTTGCTACCGTTGTAATGTTTATTGCTTGACGCGCGGCGCGTCTTGGTACTGCGGGTCGTACACGCGGCGCGAGTCAAAGCCACGCGGATCGCGTTTATCAAACAAGCCAAATGTAATAACACTTACCCAAGAGCGCTCGCCACTGGCCGCGCCGTGCTGAAAATCAAACTCGCCCTTGTTGTTAAACGCTGGATGATCTGAGTAATTTAAACGCAACACCTCAAGCGTACGGTCGGTAAGCTCCTGCATCCCTAATAGGTGGTAACCTTGCGCCATAACGGCTAAAGCGTCGGGAACCGCCGGTGTCTCTTGGTAGTTTTCCAGAATATACTTGCCGCGATTGACCGAGGCGAGATAGGCGCCGCGTTTAAAGTAATAGTTGGCAACGTGCACCTCGTAGCGGGCGAGCCGGTTACGCAAATACAGCATACGTTTTTTGGCATCGCTGGCATAGGGACTGTCGGGGTAGCGGTTCAGCAGTTGCGTAAAATAACTTAAAGACTCGCGCGCAGCGCCAGGGTCTCGTTGTGTTTGGTCGAGCGGTATGATTTGCGAAAGAAAGTTTTCATCTTTACTGTAAGCGGCCAACCCCTTCATATAATACGCGTAATCAACGTTGCGGTGCTGTGGGTGCAAGCGAATAAATCGATCCGCCGAAGCCGTGGCAGCATCCGGTGCACCCGAGCGATAATAAGCGTAAATTAACTCTAATTGCGCTTGTTCGGCGTATTTACCAAAAGGAAAGTGCTCTTCAAGCAGCTGTAAAGAGCGTATTGCACGTTCCCAGCGAGAGCGCTCAAGTTGCTCCTGAGCCGACAAATACAGGCCCGATTCAGAGCTAAAGTCGGGTCGATCGTTAGTAGAGCAGGCGCTGATCGCGAATAAACTTAGACCAGCAAATAAAAACAGTAGGGCTCGCATAGGGTTACAACTCATAATTCGTTATCATCGCAGCGCCAGTGGGCGCTAACAGGGTTGTCGTGAAACGTTTTAAACCATGCTAAGACGGGTAAATCCAAGCAAAAACGCGTAGTTTATAATAGATCGGCAGGTATTCGAGCCAGTGCTCTTAACGTTTAGACCAAATTGACCGTTTTGCCGCAACCCCCAAGCCCGCTATTTAAACACAGTCCGAGCCCAAGCCAAAGTGGCTAGGGCTTCATACGATTTGCAACACTGGGAGTCCAGTAAAGAATGACCGAAACCATAGAGCACAGCGTCACTGTCCCGTCGGATATGCACGGGCTGCGTTTAGACCAAGCGGCCGCGGTGTTGTTCCCCGACCATTCAAGGGCGCGCCTGCAGGGCTGGGTTAGGGCCGGACAGTTGACGGTAGACGGGCGCGAGGTGCGCCCACGCCATAAGCTGCTTGGGGGCGAGCGGATAAAGCTGCAGGCCGAGCTCCCCAGTGAGGGCGAGTGGCTGGCCGAGGATATCGCCATTGATATTGTCCACGAGGATGAGAGCGTGATGGTGATCAATAAGCCCGCTGGTATGGTGGTGCACCCGGCGGCGGGTAACTACACGGGGACCTTGGTTAATGCGTTGCTGCATTATCGCCCCGCACAAGAAAGCCTGCCCCGTGCGGGTATTGTGCATCGGCTCGATAAAGACACCAGTGGTTTATTGATGGTGGCAAAAACCCAGTCTGCTCAAGCCAATCTAGTGGTGCAGCTGCAAGCACGAACGGTAAACCGAGAGTACCAGGCGTTGGTCTGTGGTGATATGACCGGCGGGGGTAAAGTCGATGCAGCTATAAGCCGCCACCCCAAATTGCGCAAACAAATGGCGGTTGTTACCCATGGTGGTAAAGAGGCGGTAACCCACTACAAACTGCTGGCCCGGCTAAAAGGCTACACCCATTTACGGTTAAAGCTCGAGACTGGCCGCACCCACCAAATTCGTGTTCATATGGCCCATATTCGGCATCCGCTGCTGGGCGATCCGGTGTACGGAAAAAAGCCCAGTAAACTGCACACCCTAGAGCCAACGCTTGCCGCCATGTTGCGCGATTTTCCGCGTCAGGCGCTGCACGCCACGCAACTCGGGTTTGATCACCCCGCCAGTGGCCAGTACCAACAGTGGCAGGCACCTTTACCGGAGGATATGACGCAACTACTGCACGCGTTACACAATCAAGATGAAGACGTTGATGGATAAGCATTATATTGTGCCCAACTGGCCCGCGCCGGACCATGTCAAGGCGGTTGTTACTACGCGCCGTAACGGTGCCAGCCAAGGCGGTTACCGCCATTTTAACCTCGCCACCCATGTGGCAGACAGCGCCGCCGCTGTGGCCGCCAATCGGCAGCAATTGCGCACAGAGCTGGGCCTGAGCACAGAGCCACAGTGGCTAGAGCAAGTGCATGGCGTCAAGGTGGTTACAGCCCAAAACGACGGTCGCGTTCGCACCGCCGATGCGGTTGTGAGCGCCGAACAAGGCTTAGCTTGCGCGGTGTTAACCGCCGATTGTTTACCGATTTTTTTATGCGATGAAAAAGGCACACAAGTGGCGGCGATTCACGCTGGCTGGCGCTCGTTAGCGGCCGGTATTGTACCGCGCACTGTGGCGCGCCTAACGGCTCCCGCCGAGCAGCTCATAGCCTGGTTGGGGCCGGCCATATCCGCTCAGCACTTTGAGGTGGGGGTCGATGTGTTAGAGGCGTTTTTTGATACCGCCGGCAGTGTCGCGCACAGCGATGCTATTGCGGCGGCGATACGCCCGGGCACTCGCCCGATGCACTTTTACGCCGATTTGTTTCAGCTGGCACGGGCGGCACTGGCCGAGTGCGGCGTGGGCTCTGTGCATGGCGGCGACATGTGCACCTACGCCACGGCCGAGCAATTTTACTCGTACCGTCGCGACGGCCACATCAGCGGACGGATGGCGAGCTTAATCTGGTTACAGCCCACCTAAAAGTAGCGGCTAACTATTCATAACATCTGGGGCTGTGTTGGCGCACGGCTCTGATATAATTGCGTTTTTTTATCTGCGGAGCAGCAATGTCTAAGTTTTGGAGCCAGGTTATTCGTCAAATCGAGCCTTATGTGCCGGGCGAGCAACCGCAAATAGCAGGGCTGATCAAGCTCAACACCAATGAGAGCCCGTATCCGCCTTCGCCTGAAGTGGCTAAAGCCATCGATACTGACGCGATCGAGCAGCTGCGCCTGTACCCCGACCCCAACGCCACCGAGCTGAGCCAAGCGGTGGCCGACTACTACCAGCTCGATCTGGGGCAAGTGTTTATGGGCAACGGCTCGGACGAGGTGTTAGCGCAGCTTTTTATGGCGTTCTTGCAGGGCCGCGGCACACTGCTGTACCCAGATATCAGCTACAGCTTTTATCCCGTGTATTGCCAGTTGTTTGGTGTTCCGAGCAAAACCATTGCTTTGCAAAATGACTTTAGCCTAGCGCTGGCCGACTACCAAGGCGAGGCTGCGGGAATTATTTTCCCTAACCCCAACGCCCCTACCGGTATTGGCGTGGCGCTGGATGAAATCGAAGCATTGCTGCAGGCGCGCCCCGATACCCTAGTGGTGGTGGATGAAGCCTACATCGATTTTGGCGGCCAGAGCGCGGCCAGCCTGGTGCCGCGATACGACAACTTATTGGTGGTACAAACATTTTCTAAATCCCGTGCATTGGCGGGGATGCGGGTAGGGTTTGCGCTGGGTCAGCGCAATTTGATCGAGGCGTTAGAGCGGGTAAAGAACTCATTTAACTCATACCCACTCGATCGCTTAGCGCAGCGCGCCGCAACCGCCGCGATTAAAGACGAGAGTTACTTCCAGCGGTGTTGCGCCAAAGTGATCGCCACACGCACGCGCATGAGCGATGCCTTAACAGAGCTTGGTTTTAACGTTTTACCCTCGCAGGCTAACTTTATTTTTGCCAAACCGCCGGCCCGTATTACCGCCGAGGCGCTTGCCGCGCAGTTGCGTCAGCAAAAAATCCTAGTGCGCTATTTTAACCAAGACCGCATCAGCGACTACCTGCGCATCAGCGTGGGCACCGACGCCGAGATAGACACCCTGCTGCGGGTCATTAAAGGCTTACTGAGCGACGATCGTTAGCCCTAGCGCCGTAAAACTTGCGCCTGCGCGGGTATTCTAATAGATTGGTTATTAGAAAATCCTCTAGACGTGCATTGTGTCTATAACGGAGTAGGATTTGCCGGACTAAATAGTTACCGGCTTTAGCACAGGACGCTAGAGGTTTACCGTCCTGCCGCCAAGGCTTACTGCGTTTTATCGTCAGACCGCCGGTGGGGTATATGCAACACAAGCTCAGTGCCGTTGAGCTGATTAAAAAGTACCAAGCGCTTTTTCATCAGCTTAACCATCAACAGATTGCCCAACGTCTTGTTGGCTTGATCGCGGCCCGCGCGGGAGTCACTCGGGTGGCGCTTGTGCTTGACGGCGATGGCGAGCTGTTGGTGGATTGCGTCGCCTTGTCCGAGGACGATGGCGCCCCCGCAGCACACACTGTCAGCACGCCTTTAGCGCAACTGAACAACTTTCCCAACGACTTTATCACTGCGGGTTTTAGCTCGCGGCAACATCAATATCACAACCTCGACGCAGACGTTTGCTGCGCCCTTATACCCATCGATACCATTGATGCTCCTGCAGCTTATTACGTTGAGTTTAAAAATGGCCAACAGGCGCTGCAAAAAACCATTGCAAGCCTTGAGCCTGTGTGGCTAATAAGCTCTTTAATGGTGCGCCAAATAAGCGATATGCGCAGCTTGGCGCTGCAATCAAAACGCAACCAAGACGCCGAGCGTGCACTGTGGGCCAATGAAACCTACCTAAACGCCATATTGCGCTACTCGCCAGCGTTGATTGCGGTAAAAGATTTAAACGGCAATGTGGTGATGGCAAGCGAGCAGTATAAAAACCTGGCCGGCATTGGCGAGGCTCCCCTTGTGGGGCGCAAGGCGCAGGATATTTACCCCGAGCAATTACTGGAGTCGTTAAAAAGACTAGAGCGTGCAGCCTTAAGCAAGGGGCGCAGCTACGACATAGAGGTGGAGTTGCCACACAGCGATGGCAGTGTGCACAGCTATTTAGTGGTTAAGTTTCCCCTCAGCGATCACCGCGATGAAACCTTTGGCGTCTGCACCATATGCACCGATGTAACCGACCGTAAACTGGCCGAAACCGCCTTGCGCGAGCAACAATCGCAGCTTAATTATATGTCGTTTCACGACGCTTTAACCGCGCTGCCCAACCGCACCTTATTTTACGATCGCATCTCCCACGGTTTAGTGCGCTCGGCCCGTGCTGGCAGCAAGTTGGCGTTGATGTTGCTGGATGTGGATCGCTTTAAAGTCATCAACGACAGCCTTGGGCACGATGCAGGGGATATTCTGTTAAAGGCCATTGCCGCTCGTTTAAATGAAGGCGTGCGGGATATGGACACCGTTGCCAGGCTCGGCGGCGATGAATTTGTCGTGCTGCTTGAGGGCGTCCACGATATAGAAGACGTTAGGTTTGTCGCCAATAAACTGTTGGTGCATTTGGCGCGGCCAATCGAAGTCTCGGGTCACGAGATATCCATCACCGCCAGTATTGGCATCAGCGTATACCCCGACGATGGTGAAGCCGCCGATGAGCTGCTAAAAAACGCCGACATCGCCATGTACAAAGCCAAAGAGGCGGGCAAAAACAATTGTCAGTTTTACGCCGCAGGCATGAGCGCCACCGCGGTTAACTATTTACTATTAGAAAACGACTTACGCCGTGGCATCGAGCTAGGACAGCTGGTGTTACATTATCAGCCGCAAATCGATTTAAACACGGGGCGGTTATCGGGGGTAGAGGCACTGGTGCGTTGGCTGCACCCCGAGCGTGGGCTGGTGCCACCGGCGCATTTTATTCCGCAGGCTGAAGAGTCGGGCTTGATTGTACCGCTGGGGGAGTGGGTGTTAAAAACCGCTTGCCTGCAACAAAAAGCGTGGCTCGAGGCAGGGCAGTTAGTGCCCAAAGTGGCGGTTAATTTATCGGCTCGGCAATTTCGCCAAAGCGACTTCCCCGGTAAGGTGGCCACTATTTTGCGCGACAGCGGTTTGCCGGCCGAGCACCTCGAGCTAGAGATCACCGAAAGCTGCGCCATGGTAAACGCCGCCGAAGCCATAAACCAACTGAATCAGTTGCATCAAATGGGGCTGTCATTGTCCATCGATGACTTTGGCACCGGTTACTCATCGCTGGCTTATTTAAAGCGCTTTCCTATCAATAAATTAAAAATTGACGGCAGTTTTATTTACGAGCTACCGTTTGATATTGACGATGCCGCCATCGCCAAATCGATTATAGCCCTAGCGAACAACATGCGCCTTACCGTGGTTGCCGAGGGCGTTGAACAGGCCGAGCAAGCCGATTGGTTGCGCGAGCAAGGCTGCGATCAAGCGCAGGGCTACTATTACGCCAAGCCGATGCCTAACGAGCAATTTGTGCGGCACTTTACCCCCGATGGTGAGTTTTGTTTTAACGCCAACGTGGTGCCCATTAAAGGCTTAGCGCAGCAGTAGTTAATCCTCTAGCGAATCATCGTGACCGATAAAAAACGGCTCTTCTTCATCCCCCGAGCTGCCAAACGTGTCGTGAAATGTAGCCACCTGATTGGCCACTTGGCGTATTTTCTTACTGTAGTTGGCCAAATGAAACAACGCCTCACCCTCGTGCACCAAAGGCAAATTGGCCAAGCCAATTACAATCGACTCAGCGGGCGCCAACACAGCTTTTTGCCCTAAACCCACAGGGTCAGAAATATACGCCAGCACAGTGCCTTTTTTAACCCGCGCACCCAACCTAACCAGAGTACGCATAACGCCACTGTTGGGTGCCCGTACCCAGCGGCTGTCATCAGCAATGGTGACCGATGCACGTTTGCCGGGTTTGGCTTTGCGCGGCAGCATGTTCAGCTCGCGCATAATGTTAATGACCCCACGGGTACCGGCGCGGATACTAAACTCGTCAAAGCGCAACGCCTCACCGGCCTCGTACAGTAAAAACGGTATGCCGCGATCGGCGGCTGCTTGGCGCAATGATCCGGGCCGTAACTGCGCATCCAGAATCACCGGCGAGCCAAACGCCAACGCCAGTTGTTGCGTGTCGGGCTGATTTAAATCGGTGCGGATTTGCGGCAAATTGGTGCGGTGCCTAGCGCCTGTGTGCAAATCGATGCAGTGGCTGGCGTGGCAGAGGATTTTATTAACCAAGGTATAGGCAACACGCCCGGCCAACGAGCCTTTTAAACTGCCCGGAAAACAGCGGTTAAGGTCGCGCCCATCGGGTAGGTAGCGCGACTGATTAAGAAAACCATGCACATTAACCACCGGAATCGCCAGCAGAGTGCCGCGCAGTTTACTCAGCTGTTTGCTGCTCAGTATTTGGCGAATAATCTCGACGCCGTTAATCTCATCGCCGTGCACCGCAGAGGTTAACAATAAACACGGGCCGGGCCGTTTACCGTTAATCACATGCACCGTTAAACCCACATCTGTGTGGGTGTACATGGCTGCCAGCGGTATATCAACGCTTTTGCTTTGCCCGGGTAAAACCTCTGTATCGCCAATGGTAATCGTATGGTTTGCAGCCATCGTTGCTTAGCCTTTGCCTTTGGTGCGGTTGGCGTTGGGTCGCGCGTTCTCTTCAATGTACTTGATGATCTCGGTGGCGATGTCTTTGCCGGTGGCGCCCTCAATACCCTCAAGCCCAGGCGAGGAGTTAACCTCCATAATCAGCGGCCCGCGCGAGGAGCGCAAGATATCGACCCCGGCCACTTTTAAGCCCATGGTTTGCGCCGCTTTAATGGCGGTAGAGCGCTCTTTAGGCAGCAGCTTTACCAATTGCGCGCTGCCGCCCCGGTGCAAGTTAGAGCGAAACTCCCCTTCGGGCGCGGTGCGCTGCATAGATGCCACCACTTTATTGCCAATCACCAAACAGCGTATGTCACTGCCGCCGGCCTCTTTAATAAACTCTTGTACTAAAAATTCTGCGCGCAACTCACGAAACGCCTCAATCACACTTTCGGCGGCTTTGGCGGTTTCGGCCAACACCACGCCGCGCCCCTGGGTGCCTTCGCAGAGTTTGACCACCAGTGGGGCGCCGCCCACCAGCTTGATCAGCTCTTTGGTGTTATGCACATTGTAGGCAAAGCTGGTGCGCGGCATGCCAACGCCTTTGCGTGACAACAACTGCAAAGCCCGCAGCTTATCCCGCGAGCGCCCCAGTGCCACCGACTCGGTCAGGCAATAGACCCCCATCATTTCAAACTGACGGATAACCGCCAAACCATAATGGGTCACCGATGCGCCGATCCGTGGAATCACCGCCTCAAAGCCCAGCAGCTCTTCGCCGCGATACCAAATCGCCGGTTTAGATGGGGTGATGTCCATATAGCATTTTAAAATATCTATAACGTAAGGTTCGTGCCCGCGCGCTTCACAAGTCTCAACCAACCGGCGGGTTGAGTAGAGTTTTGGGTTGCGAGATAAGATAGCAATTTTCATTTAGAGTCCTAATGATTTTACGGGCAATGGATTGTGCACAGTGAGGCCGCTATGTCGGTTTTGGGGCTTGTGTTTTGTCGCCACCACACAAAAAAGATCGCTGCGGGTCAACGCTAAAGTGCCCTTTTAGGGTATTGCGACCCAGTAACATGCGAAAAGTCATGGTGTCGCGGTTGGTAAGCGTCATCTCGGTTAAGAGGGTTTTTTCGCCTACGGTCAGGTTCGCCTCGATCACATAACGCACCTCTTTGTGCCCGCCCGAGTCGGTGACCTGGCGTTGATCGCGCACGCGAGACTCACACACAACTTCTAGCTCGTTGGACTTTTGCACAGGGTGTAGCCCAAAGCGCACCCATGGCTCACCGTCGCGCTCAAAGGGCTCAACAAAAAAAGCGTGCAGCGCCGATGTTTTAGCGCCTGTATCCACTTTAGCTTTAATGGGTAGGCCGTTAAAGTCGGCCAGCAAGACCCACTCGCGCCAGCCCACAAACGGAAGTTTTTTATCGCTCATACCGTGTTGCCACCTTAAATGTCGATCGCTAACTATAGCAGCTAACCGCTGGCCGGTGCGCATGTCATATGGCTCTGTGACCGGCAAATGGTTAGTGCTCAAATGAATCGTGTTTTTACGTTAAAAAAAAGCTAGGTAAAGTCAAAAAATTGTGGTAAATAGCGGTCTGAGTGTTTCTATGCTTGTTCGCGGCAGTGCGATTAGTACGAGGTAAAGCTATGTCTGTGGATCACGATGACGATGATGAAGTCCTGCTGGATGATGATGACGGTGACTTAGACACTGACACACCCATCATAACAGCAAAAGAAAGTAGCCAGCGGCAGCTGGAGGTTAGACGCCAGCTTGAGGATCGGTTAGAGCGCCGTCGTTTAAAAGACGAGCTCGGCTGTGACGATCTATGGGAGTTAGGTTATTAATTAAATGTAGGGTCTAAAAAACTTAACCGCGAGCACGGCCGTGTTTCGTGCTCGCGGTTAATGCTCTGCTCTACAGCCTGCGTCAATCGTACGCCAAGGCGTCGCGGCATTACTGCCTATCCGTTCCGTCAGCATTACACACCTGCCATATTATGCCTTTGTTAACACCTATTTCGTGTCAAGCTTGGCACATGTTTCGCTGTGTGCGACAGCTCTAATAAGGTGTGTTAAGGTTAAAGCGAAGTCCATAACCAACACAAGGGCTATCCGCTTTGGGGTGAGCCAGCAGCGGTCAAAAGCACGGTGGTTTTATCAGGTTTTGTGTTGTAATCAGTGCTTAAATTAACACTAAATTGACGACACTGCGGCTTAAGCGCACGTCGACTGGGCTTGTGCTTAGAGGTCGAATATGCCTACCAAATTGCGGTTTGAAAAAACGTTATTGGGGTTGTTGGTCTTAACCGTGCTGGCGGTAGTGGGCCAGCAGTGGCTGTTGCACGAAACCTTTATTATTGAGCCAAGCCAACGTTTTTCCCACCGCCTTTACAGCGACGAAGTGTCGGGGGCAACACACAAATCGAGGTCATATCGAGCACGGGTGAACAATACGAGTGGCGCTGCAATTTACGCGCAGAGTATGCCTTCCCTCACTGTGGCTTTGAAATCCGTCTGACAGAAGACCACCTGCAAGGTATTGATTTAAGCAATTACCGCAACGTTAAATTGTGGCTCGAATACCAAGGCCCTAACGACAGCGTTCGCATTTTTTTGCGCAACTACAATACCCGCTATAGCACTCCCACAGACGACACCACCACTAAGTACAATCAACTCGAGTTTACTCCGGTTAGTGATCAACGTTATTACGAGTTCAGCATTGACGACTTTTTTGTCGCCAACTGGTGGCTGCGTGAAAAAAACATCCCACCTCAGTTAAGTCACCCCGAGTACAGTAATGTGGTTAGCTTTGAGCTGCAAACCGGCTCGGGTCACCTGCCGGGTGAGCACCACTTTGTGTTGCGGCGGGTAGAGCTGGTGGGGCAACGGTTTGATACCGCCGATTGGTACTTAGCGATCATCGTGGTGTGGGCAGTGTTGATACTGTCGTTTTTGCTTTACCGTGTGGTCGAGCTAAACGGTGAGATACGCGAGCGTAAACAACGCGAGCAAGAGCTGATTGATGTCAACCTGTTGCTCGATAGCCGTGCCCAAAAGTTAGAAACCAAAGCCAAAACCGACATGCTAACCGGTGCATTTAATCGTGAAGGTATCGAGGAGGCCATAAAAAGCGGGTTGTGGGAATGGCGCCGTAACGGCAAGCCCTTGTCCATAGTAATGATGGATATAGACCATTTTAAAAACGTCAACGACCAATATGGCCATGCCGTTGGCGATGAAGTTTTGGCTGGGATCTCGGCATTGGTTAAACACCACATTCGCGACACAGATTTATTTGCCCGCTGGGGCGGCGAAGAGTTTGTGTTGGTGTGCCGCGACACCCAAATTCAGTATGCGCAGTACATTGCCGAAAAGCTCTGCGGCATTATTGCTAAGCATAAGTTTTCTCGGCAGCTGCAAGTGACGGCAAGCTTTGGTGTTGCGACATTAACCGGGGGACAAAGCGTAGAGCAGTTGTTTAAAGCGGCCGATGATGTTTTATACCAAGCTAAAGCGGCGGGGCGCAATCGTGTGGTGGTTAACAGCGAGATCAATAAACGTTAGTGTGTTTTACAACGGGTGCAAAACAGCTCGCCATCGTCTAGGCGCAGTGCGGTTAAGTGGCCGCCCCAAACGCAGCCGGTATCCAGCGCTACCACATTGCTGGCGTTTGCTTGTCCTTTTAGCGCCGCCCAGTGGCCAAATAATATCCTCTCGTTTGCACAGGCGTGTTGCGGGTGGGCAAACCAAGGTAAAAACTGCTGGTTGTCGCTGGCTGCGGTTTTATTATCCAAGTCCAGTTGGCCTGCTGCGCTGCAAAAACGCATGCGGGTAAAGTAATTGGTGATTAAGCGCAATCGATCATTACCCGCCAGCTCGGCTTGCCACAGACAAGGCGTGTTGCCGTACATGTGGGCTAAAAAATCGTCAAGGCCATCGCCTTGCAGTACCGCCTCGATCTCTTGCGCGTAACCTAGCGCCTGTGACAAATTCCAGATAGGCGGGATGCCGGCGTGCACCATGGTGTAGCCCAGCGCAGGGTCGTGGTGCAATAACGGACACTGGCGCAGCCAGTCGATTAGCTCAGCCCGATCACTGGCCTGTAAAAGGGGCTCGAGCGTATCCTGCGAGCCAGGGCGTTTGTAGCCGTAAGCCACCGCTAAAAAATGCAAATCGTGGTTGCCCAGCACCGCCTTTACAGTGGGGCCAAGCGAGCGTAAGTAACGCAAAGTGGCCAGTGAGTCGGGGCCACGGTTAATTAAGTCGCCGGCCAACCATAAGTTATCTCGGCTCGGATCAAACTGAATTTTATCCAGCAACCGCTGCAGTGGGTCAAAGCAGCCCTGTATATCGCCTATGGCGTAGGTGCTCATGTGGGGGCCTATTGGTTTTGCATGGTGTTGCCAAACCGTTTAATGCAGCGCTTCTGGCAACACTAAAGAAAACGCCGGTATCGGTGCATTAAAGCGCTCGCCGCTCGGCTGGCGAAACTCGTAACTGCCTTCCATCATCCCCGCCGGTGTGGCGAGTATGGTGCCGCTACTGTAGGTATAGCTTTCTCCGGCGGCTATCTCGGGCTGCTCTCCGATCACACCAATGCCTTGCACCTCTTGCACTTGGTTGTTGCTGTCGGTGATCACCCAGTGGCGGCTTAACAGCTGCGCGGTTTGCGCGCCGCGATTGTGGATGGTAATGGTGTAACGAAACACAAAACGCTGTTGTTCGGGGTGTGACTGGGCGGCAAGAAATCCGCTGTCAACTTCAATCTCGATGCCGGTATCGGCGGGGGTATTAGTCATATCGGTTGTTTTCAAGCTCTGTAAGGCGTTTATCGATGGCGTCGCTTAGGGCGACAAATTCGGCCATGGTCAACTGCTCGGCGCGCTTTGAGATATCCACCGGTAGGTCGTCCATATCGGCTACGTCTAACAATGATTTAAGCGCGTTACGTAGCGTCTTACGACGCTGGCCAAAAGCCGCCGTAACGAGCCTTTCAAAGGTTTTTATATTGCCCACCACAAAAGGGAGTTGCCGGTGAGGGGTAATGCGCACGATGGCAGAGTCGACCTTTGGCGCCGGCTCAAAAGCGCTGGGCGGCACCTCAAATAACGGTTCGACCTGACAGTAATACTGCACCATCACCGACAGCCGGCCAAAGGCTTTCTCGCCGGGGCTGGCAGCCATCCGTTTGACCACTTCTTTTTGCAGCATAAAGTGCATGTCCTGCACTTTGTCGGCAAAACTGATCAGATGAAAAATCAGTGGGGTAGAGATATTGTAGGGCAGGTTGCCAACAATGCGCAGCGGTTTATCGGCGCGCTCGAGGCTGGCAAAATCAAACTTTAACGCATCGGCTTGGTGCAGGGTAAAGCCTGGGTATTTGTCAAAACGCACCCGCAGCCAGGGCACTAAGTCTCGGTCTAGCTCAATAACGTGCAAGGTTTCGGCGCTGGCCACCAGCGGTTCGGTCAGGGCGCCCTGACCGGGGCCTATCTCTACCAGAGTTTCGCCGGGGCGGGGCCTAATGGCGCTGGCAATACGGTGAATCACACCGTGATCGATTAAAAAGTTTTGCCCAAAGCGTTTGCGCGCGCGGTGCGCCGAGCCGGGGTTGAACGATGCTTTGCTCATTGGCCGGCCTTGCGGCGGGCGCGAATCATGGTTTGGGCGTAATCAATGGCGGTTAACAAACTGCCTTGTTCGGCCTTGCCGCTGCCGGCCAAATCGAGCGCTGTGCCGTGATCGACCGAGGTGCGAATAATCGGCAAACCTAAGGTGACATTTGCCGCCCGGCCAAAGCCTTTGTATTTTAACACCGGTAAACCCTGATCGTGGTACATGGCTAACACCGCATCGGCATTTTGCAGATGCCTGGGGGTAAAAAGGGTGTCGGCCGGCAGCGGGCCAATTAAATCGTAACCTTCGGCGCGCATGGTGCTTAGCAGTGGCTCGATAATGTCGATCTCTTCGCGGCCTAAATGGCCGCCTTCGCCGGCGTGGGGGTTTAAGCCGCAAACCAAAATGCGCGGTTTGGCAATGCCGAATTTGGTTTGTAGGTCGGCCGCGGTAATGCTGATAATCTCGCGCAGTAACGTGGGGTTAATGGCATCGGCCACGTCTTTTAAAGGAATGTGGGTGGTGGCCAGTGTCACCCTTAAGCCTTCGGTCGCCAGCATCATCACCACTCGGGCTGTGCCGGTGCGCTCGGCTAAATACTCGGTGTGGCCGCTAAAAGGTACACCGGCGTTATTAATCACACCTTTATGCACCGGGCCTGTCACCAGCGCATCAAAGTGGCCGGCGCTGCAGCCATCAATGGCTGCATCAAGCGTGTTAAGTACGTAACGGGCGTTATCGCAATCGAGCACACCGGCCACTGCGGGCGCCGCTAATGGCACCGGCAATACGTGCAGGCTATTGGCGGCGGCTAAACGCGCCGAGTCGGTGGCCTTAACGGTGACGATGGTAACCTCAATGCCCAGTGCGGCGGCGCGCTCTTGCAGCAGGGTGGGGTCGGCAATAATAACCAACTCTGCGTCTGTGTTGTGGTGGCGCAGCTCGAGCGCTAAATCCGGCCCAATGCCCGCCGGCTCGCCGGGGGTAAAGGCAATGCGTGCAAGTGCTTGGGTCATTAAGCGTCCTTATCCACGGGTTTGGTGTTTTGCGCAGTGCTGTCAAGATCTTTGATATCGAGGTAGGCGTTTTCGCGCAGCTCTAGCAGCCACACTTGCAGCTCTTCATTAAAGCGTCGTTCGCGCATCATTTGCGCGGCTTTATTGCGGATCATAACGCCGCTCATGTCCTCTTGACGGCGGTCGGTCACCTGTAAAATATGCCAACCAAATTGGCTTTTAAAAGGCTCGGTAATCTCATCGATCTCGGTGTTGGACATAGCCTCTTCAAAGGCCGGGACAAACATCCCCGGGCTGGCCCAGCCTAGATCGCCGCCCTCGAGCATAGAGCCTATGTCTTCTGAGTTCTCGCGTGCCAGTTGGGCAAAATCTTCGCCGCTCTCGATTTTGTTTTTGATTTTACTGAGCTTTTCTTTGGCGGTTTCGTCATCCATGATCTCAGAGGTTTTGATCAGGATATGCCGCGCTTTGGTTTGCTGTACCAATTGCTCGCCACCGCCGCGTTGCTCGATGTTTTTTAGCAAGTGGTAGCCGGCCCCAGAGCGGATTGGCTTGGATATCTGACCTACTTTTAGCTCGCTCACCACATCGCTAAACAGCTCGGGCAGTTGTGCCAGTTTGCGCCAGCCTAAATCGCCACCGTCTAGGGCGGTTTGGTCGTTAGAGTGGGCTATCGCCATTTGGCTAAACTCGGCACCGTCTTGCAATTGTTGATAGATTTGCTCGGCCTTGGCTTCGGCTTTTTGCGCCTCTTCGGGGTTGGCCGATGACGCCACGCTGATTAAGATATGACCTAAGTGAAAGTCGGGCGAGGTGGCAAATTTACCGTCGCTGGAGGCGAGAAAATTATCCACCTCTTGCTCGGTAACGCGAATGCGGTTGTTTACCACCCCTTGCTGCACTTGGTTGACTAACAAGTCGCGGCGCATTTTCTCGCGCAGTTGCTCGAGCGTCATGCCTTGGCTGGCAAGGTCGGCTGCTAATTCGTCTAAGCTGCTAAGACCGTTGCTGGCCATAACTTGCTGCAACGCTTGGTTCAGCTGCTGGTCAGAGATCTCCATGCCGTAGCGGCCGGCCTCTTCCAGTTGCAGTTGCTCTAAAATCAATTGGTCAAGAATCTGTTGCTCCAGCACGTCCATCGGTGGCAGCTGCTCGTATTGCCCTTGCAGCCTTTGCAAGACGGAGTCTCTGCGCTCGTCAAACTCGCTTTGCAAAACCACGCCTTCATCAACCACCGCGATAACGCGGTCGAGAACTACCGTCTCGGCTTGTGCGGTTAAAGCCATACCAAGGCTGAGGGCGCCAATTAAATAAAGCACAGGGGCTGCTAAGCTAGTTTTTTTCATAGTGATCACTGTTGGTTTATCGTAAGTTTTTTTCACGGTCGCTGTAACCTAAAATGGTCTTGCTTAATAGGCTGCCCACGCGGTCGCTAATGCTGGCCAAACCTTTCAGCTGAATATCGACAAACACACCATTGTCGTAATCGTTGCCGTCAACGCTGTCGAGAATGGTGCCGTCGTTGTAATCAAAGTTAAGCCACTTGCGCCACAATAAGCGTACCCGGTAGCAGCAGTCGCTGTATTCGAACCCGGCAAAGGTGTCGAGTTCCTGCTCGTAGGTTAAATCGTAATTAGCTCGGGCAATCAGGCTCCAGCTGTCGCTCACAGGAATAAACGCCCCTATATCCAACTGATTGCGGCTGCGGTCTAGGTACAGCTCGGGGTCAATCTCAAAGTCGCTGTCGGTTTCGCGCACATTGCGCTTATAGGTGTAGCTTAGGCTCACTAAACGCTCTGCTGCGTCGGCGTACTCGATGCTGGCAGCTGCGTTAGAAACTTCGTCGCGGTGCTGATCGTACAGTAAATCGCCGCTCAGTTGCAGGTAATTGCCAGCCCTTGCCGCTATCCGGCCAGCCAGCTCAGACTGTGCGTAGGTTTCTTCCTCGGGCTGGCGCTTGGGGTTTAACGTCACCTGGGGCGTGGCAAAACGGTAAATTTGCCCCACGCTTAACTCGACATGCTCGATCCCCGTCACCGGCGAGATAAACCGGCTGGTAAGCCCAGCGCTTAGTCGGTTGGCATCATCGATACGGTCGTAGCCAGAAAACCGTGTGGTGCGAAACAGCTGGTTATAATCAAAGGTGACGTACTTGGTGTCAAACTCGATGTACTTATTGCGCTCGTTCAGCGGCGAGTAAATCGCCGAGTGATCCTCGTAATCGCTGTAAAAGTAAAATAACCGTGGCTCTAGGGTTTGGATAAAACCGGTGCCGCCAAGGTTGCCAAAACGCTCAAAGTACATCCCCGTATCAATGCTGCCCTGCGGCACCACCAGTGAGGGCGAGTCACTGTAAATCGCCTCGTCTGGGGTGCGGCCGTCGAGGTCATAGGCGGCTTGCTGCAACTGATAGTTTAGGGTCCTAACGCCTACGCGCGGCTTAAAAAAGCCCCACTGCCAGCGTTTGTTCCAAGCTAAGCCGTAGTCGGTGTTAAAGCGCTCGCCCACCACTAAGCGGTCGGTGGCGCGCTGGTAGTGCTCGGTAACCGCAAAGCGGGTGTACTGGTTATCCAGGTCAATCTGCCAATCGCCAAGGCTGACATCGGCATTGGCAAACACGTGTGGCAATTGTTTGTAAGGCTTTTGTTTGGTTTCGTTTAGGTAGCGGATCTCTTCGGCACTGGCGCCAATTTGCCACGCATCGCCGCTGTAGCTGATCTCGCCAAACTTATTGATGCGCGATTGCCGCGAGATATCAATATCGCTACTGGTGACATCGCGCACGTAATCGACGTCGCTGATATCCGTGTAGTCGATGCGGGTTTTTAACCGACTGCGCTTACCGCCGGTTTGGTCAAGGTTAATCAGCCAGCGGTCTTGGCCCAAGTGTGGGTAAGCCTCGTCGCGAGTTTGCTCGCCGCTGTTAATTTTGTTTTCGGCGCGTCTATCATAACCGCCGTCATCGCTGGCCAAAAAGCCGGCCGATACTTGGGTGTAAAAATAAGGCGACAAGTGCCGCGCGTTTACGTCCCACAAAGTGCCGCGCTTTTCCATCAGCCGTGGGGTAAGGGTGGCGTCCATCTGCGGCGCAATATTCCAATAGATAGGCTGGCCAAACTCGATGCCATTGCGCGAGCTGGAGCTAAACGATGGAAACAACAGCCCGCTATGGCGCTCGTCACCCACCGGAAACGCCATATAGGGGACATAAAACACCGGTATGTCTTTAATCAGTAAGCGTGCGTGCTTGGCGGTGCCGTAGTTTTGCCCTGGGTGGATCTCAATCCTAGAGGCCGCCAGGCGCCAAAACTCGTCGTTTGGCTCGCAGGTGCTAAAACTGCCGTCGCTTAAACGCAGTAAACGGTCGCCAAATTTTTCTAACTTACCGGCGTGGCCGTGCAAGCGCGACTCGTGCAATACAAACTCGGCGTTATCCACATTGGCATCGCCGCTATCGCGCTGCATCTGGGCGCGGTCGGCCAAAATCAGCAGGCCGTCCTCGCGCAGCGTCACGCCTTTGTCCAACACCAAAACACCTGTCTTGCTGTTGAGCTCTGCGCGCTCGGTACGCAGCATCCGCGACCCTTGGCGCAGCTCGACGTTACCCTCTAAAATTATCGTCTGATCGCCGTTGGCCGAGGTATTATCGGCGCTGGCATCAATAGGCGTCTGCTCCATCGGCCCTGCCGACGGGTCGGGTGCATAGGGGTTTACATAGGTGCCACAGCAACCAACGGGTAACTTGTCCTGCTCTTGCTTTAACAGCTGATCCCGCGGCACCCAGTCAATACGCGTGTTGTGTGCCTCGGGGTCGGCCAGCACAGCATGGTGCGGTAAAGCGGTCAAAGCCAGTAAGGTTAGTGCCGTTTTTTTAATACCTAACAAATTTTCACCTAACAGTTTGACGCCGCTTTGCAGAGGATGGCGGTGATGATGGTCTAGATCGGCCATGGGGGCTCAAAGATCGACAATAATGCCCAGCCTAATCAGCCAGCGCAGCCGCGCTATTCTACTGTATTAACCCCTACAGAGGGAAACCGAATTGCCAGCGTGTGACTGGCGGGGTTACCGGTTTAAACGGGCTGATAAACGGCGCCATAAATCGGTTAACCAGCTATTAGCCTTGCTCGCCTGCGGCGTGCGGCGAGGTTGTTGCAAATCGCCCGTGTACAACAAAGCGTATTCACCGCGCTCGGTGCTGGCGGTAACCTCAATGCGGGCGATATCGCACTGGTTTGGCAGCTGATAGCTAAACTCCCAACCCGAGGTGCTAAGCCGCGGGTCGGCAAACACCCGTGCTACATCTTCACGTATTTTGCCGGTGGGGCAGAGGACCTGTGTCCCGTTAACCGTAATGTGAATGTGCTTTAGTGCGCCGTCGTCAATAGAGGCCGCCCAGCCGCGCAGATAAAGCAAGCCCTCGGCGCTCAGGCTGCGCTCATCAACCCATCCCCATGGGCCGCGACGAAACTGCGCCAAAGCACCAAGCTCACGCCCAGCGCTACCGGTGACAAGGTAGATATCTTGCTCGTGTGCTAATGCTCTGGGTAGGCGGTAATAACGCTGCTCGGGGCCACAGACATCGGCAATGATGCCCTTAACAAAGCGCTCGTTCACGTAGGTGGTGCCGTACAAACGGGTATCTAGGTCGGCGTTTTCACTTTGCGGCCAAAATAAATAACCCTCTTCGGTTGGAAACTCGTGCCCCTCGGGCACCAAGCAGGCATCGTGAACACTAAAACACAGCACCCCATCGGGCTTGAGGCACTCGGTTAAGCGCTTCAGCCAGGCGCTGAACAGCTGTTGTGGTAAATGCGAAAAAAGTGACGCCACCCAAATAACATCAAACTGTGTGTCTGGATGAAAATTGTCCGGGTCGCTGTGCGAGGCAATGGTCTGGACTTTAAATGTGTCCTTTACATAAGCCAGCGCATCGGTTTGAATCTCTGAGGCAAACAAGTTTGAGCGCGGCATATACTGCGACATAAAGCGTAACAAGCGGCCATAACCACAGGCAAAATCCAACAGTTGCAGGTGCTCGCGCTGCTGCGGAAACAACAACTCAAGCACTTGCTGCGCGGCACTAAACTGTTGCAGGCCAACGTTATAATACTGGCTAAATGCAGCGTTGGCATCGCGATGGTGAAACAGCGAGTGGTTTAACATCTGATCCGCAGGGTGGATCTCGATCACCAGCTCCGGGGCGTTGGTTTGCTGATCAACCTGTACGGGCAGGCTAAGTGCGGGGCAGTGGCGCACCACCACATCGTGAAAATAAGCCGTATCGCATAACGTTTTGGTTTGTTGTTGCAGTGCCTCAAGTGGTTGTTGTGGCGTTGATGATCGTTCCATGCCAGCTCCCTTTGATCGTGTTGCTCGGCCACGAATGCTACCATGGTTAGCCGGCGGCTAACCCTTGGGTTTTGCTCGTAATAACGGTGTTCTCACAGACGTAATAGATAGGATGCAGTAAGTGAATCATAAACCAGAGCGTGAGCACGCCCTAACCCAGTGGCTTGAGGGCGCGTTAGAGCGCCGCGTAACACTCACCCCCTGCGCCAGCGATGCCGGCTTTAGGCGCTATTTTACTATTGATGCTGCGCCTCAGTGGCTGGCCGTAGATGCGCCTCCGGCCACCGAGAACACCCGCCAGTTTATTCAGGTGGCCGAGCTGCTGCGCGGCGCTGGTGTTGCTGTACCTACAATTGCAGCAGCCGATACCACCCGCGGCTTTGTGCTGGTTGAAAACCTAGGCCCACGCCAGTTTGCCGCCGAGCTGGACAGCGACAATGCGCTAAACCTGTACGGCGAGGCGCTGTTTACTTTGCTGGCCGTGGCCCAAGCCCCGCAAGACAACACCTTGCTGCCCGCCTTTGATGCCGCTTTTATCCGCCGCGAGCTAGAGCTGTTTACCCAGTGGTTTACCGGCCCGTTACTGGGGTTAACCCTTAGTGCCGCCGAGCAAGCCATGCTGGATGATTTTTTTAAGCAATTAACCGCACAAGCGCTGGCCCAGCCCCAGGTGGTGATGCATCGGGATTTTCACTCGCGCAACCTGCTGATAAAAGCCGGCGGCGGCTTGGCCGTGATCGATTTTCAGGATGCGGTGATCGGTCCCATCACCTACGATCTTGCCTCTTTATTGCGCGATTGTTACGTGCGCCTGCCCGCCGCCGATGTGCGCCGCTGGGCCTTAGCTTACGGCGATATGGCCATAGACGCCGGCATCATGCCGCGCACCTCGGCCGATAAGTTTTTGCGCGACTTTGACTGGATAGGCTTGCAGCGCCATATAAAGGTGCTGGGTATTTTTGCCCGCTTGCACTTGCGCGATGGCAAATCCACCTTTTTACCCGACTTACCTCGGGTGATCAGCTACGTGCAAGAGGTTGCCGCCGCTTACCCCCAGCTGCAAGCGTTTGCCGCCTGGTTTAACGATCGTGTTGTGCCTTTGTGCAAAACCCAGCCTTGGTACCGCCCGCAGCCCGAGTCGGATATAGACGTCACCGGTGTACTATGAAGGCCATGATCCTCGCTGCGGGCTTAGGCAAACGTATGCGCCCGCTCACCGACACTTTACCCAAGCCGTTAATCCCAGTGCGGGGCAAACCCCTTATCCA
>Ga0209075_1000064_pt1 | contig 82479 bp, 75 predicted proteins | sample Stecom2011_FD_187523 | JGI IMG/M metagenome (GOLD analysis project Ga0209075, IMG submission 187523) | Agricultural soil microbial communities from Utah to study Nitrogen management - Steer compost 2011 (SPAdes) (version 2) | ecosystem: Environmental > Terrestrial > Soil > Agricultural land... | reverse complement strand
CCGATCCCATCCCGAACTCGGACGTGAAACCGCTCAGCGCCGATGGTAGTGTGGGGCCTCCCCATGTGAGAGTAGGACATCGTCAGGCACCTATCCCCAGCCCCAGCGCAAAACGCTGGGGCTTTTTACGTTGCGCCGGAAAAACCTTTAGCGTACTCCCTGGCCTGGTTAAATCCGTGTGCCTAACCTTTCTAAACAATCTCCTTATTGACCGTCCGCCGATCCCTGTTGGCAAGCTTAGGGCTTTGGCGATATAGTTACGCGCATTCCTGCTCGTCGACACGTGGCCCGTTCCCAAGGTGGGCTCTGTATCGGTGTACTTGGCTGGCGTTTGGCGTGAAAAGACGTGCTAGCAGCCTAAAATGCCTCTTGTAACCGTGATTTGTGATAACGAGCAAGGCAGGTTTTGGTCAATTATTGGATCCCGGACGAGTCGATTGGTATCCCTAGGAGCAGAAGATGTCACAGCAACACTTAGTCATTTTTGACACCACCTTGCGCGATGGTGAGCAAAGTCCTGGCGCAACCATGAACAAGGCGGAGAAGCTGCGGATCGCCAAAGCCCTGGAGAAAATGCGAGTCGACGTCATCGAAGCGGGCTTTGCCATTGCCAGCCCCGGAGACTTCGAGGCGGTCAAGGCGATCGCCGATACCATCAAAGAATCCCGGATCTGTAGCCTTGCGCGAGCCCTGGAGAAAGACATCGAACGCGCTGCAGAAGCGTTGAAAAATGCGGAAGCCTCCCGGATCCATACCTTTATCGCAACTTCACCGATCCATATGAAGTACAAGCTCCAGATGGAGCCGGATGCGGTGGTGGAGCAGGCGGTTCGGGCAGTTAAGTATGCCCGCCAATTCACAGACGATGTAGAGTTTTCCTGTGAAGACGCCGGCCGCTCAGAAATTGACTTCCTGTGTCGGATTATCGAGGCCGCGATCGATGCCGGGGCCACGACAATTAATATTCCCGATACGGTAGGCTATGCGATCCCGGCCCAGTTCGGCGAAACCATCCGTACCTTGCTGGAGCGGATTCCAAACGCGCACAAAGCTGTGTTCTCGGTTCACTGCCATAACGACCTGGGGCTGGCTGTCGCCAACTCCCTGGCTGCCGTTATGAATGGTGCTCGCCAAGTGGAATGCACCATCAATGGTCTGGGTGAGCGGGCAGGTAATGCTTCGTTGGAAGAGGTCGTGATGGCGGTGCGGACCCGTAAGGATATCTTTGAGCTGGATACCCGCATTGATACGACCCACATTGTTCCCACCTCTCGCTTGGTTTCCACTATTACTGGCTTCCCGGTTCAGCCTAACAAGGCGATTGTAGGCGCAAATGCCTTTGCCCATGAGTCCGGCATTCACCAGGATGGCGTTCTCAAACATCGGGAAACCTATGAGATCATGCGAGCCCAGGATGTGGGTTGGCATACCAACAGCATCGTGCTGGGCAAGCACTCCGGGCGCAATGCGTTCCGTACGCGTTTGGAGGAGCTGGGTTACAAGTTTGATACAGAAACCGAGCTCAATGAGGCCTTTGCCCGCTTTAAGGAACTGGCCGACAAGAAGCACGAGATTTTCGACGAAGACTTGCAAACCTTAGTGAGCGAAACCCTGGTTTCAGCGGAAGAGCACTTCAAGCTGGTGTGCATGTCGGTCTGTTCCGAAACAGGTGTGACGCCGGTGGCCAAGGTCACCTTGATGGTGGATGACGAAGAGAGAACGGAAAGTGCAGAAGGTAGCGGACCGGTAGATGCCACCTTCAAAGCCATCGAAAAAATTGCCCAGTCCGGTGTCAATTTGCAGCTGTACTCCGTGAATAACATTACCAGCGGAACCGATTCACAGGGTGAGGTTACCGTACGGGTCGAGCGGGGCGGGCGTATTGTTAATGGTCTGGGAGCGGATACGGATATCGTCATTGCTTCGGCCAAGGCATACGTGAATGCCTTGAACCTGATCAATAGCGAGCAGCCGCGACAACATCCCCAGGGGAATGTGTGAACTCAGTGTTGAGATTGGACGAAGCCCGTCGCCAGCACTATCTCAAGGCCATGGGCATCCCCATGTGGTATGCCCGGGCTACCCTGCCCGGGGCAAAGGCCTCCCCCGAGTTTGACTTTTCCGCCTTTGAAGAGCTTCAGGTGGAGGGGCCATCACGCCAGCCCTCCGGGGCCGGTGTGCCAGCCAACAGGCCAGTAAGAGCCGCAGCGGATATTCTCAAACAGGTCACGAAAGATCTTGCACCTTCAGAGGTGGGTGAGAAAACGCCAGAGCCCCAGGCCAAGGCGCCCCCGCCGGTTGCGCCTGAGCAGAAGCCCGCGCCTGAGGTTGCTAAGGCTGTAGAAGAGTCTGTGATCCCGGCGGACTCGGCTCCTTTGGAGGTGCCGGAGTTTTGCGTGCGTGCTTATCGGGCAGGTAGTTATTTAATCCTGAATCTCGCCCATCCAGAAATTGATGCCCATCGGGAATCGGCGTTGCTCGGCAACATTGCCACATTCTGTTGGGGTGCGGCACCGGAGTTCCTGTATGAAATGGCCTGGCCGGTATTCACCAATCCCCGCCTGCCAGGGCAGGATCTTGCTGTCGCACAGCGGGTGTTGAAACTGTCCTTGCAAGAATATCTTGATACAGCAAAGGGACTGATTCTCTTTGGTCAGCCACCTCTCTGGCCATCACTGGCAGAAGGCGAGACCGGCGAGGCCGGGCAGGTGCTGGCTTTAGAGAAGCCGATTCGGGTGCTGGCTACTTGGAGCTTGGGTGAGATGCTTCTTGCGCCACAACGAAAGAGAGATGTATGGCTACACCTCCGCCGCTTTTCAGGCATCGGTTAAGCACAGCTTCCAGTTCAGCTGAGGTGGTGCTGCGCCCGATGGATCACCAGGATTTGACGGAGGTGCTACACAACGAGCGTTCCGCTTACTCCCACCCCTGGACTGAGGGTATCTTCCGTAACTGCCTGGTCAGTGGCTATGAGAACTGGGTGATGGAGCAGGAGGGAAAGCTGTGTGGCCATGTGGTGCTCAGCTTTGTCCTGGATGAGTCTCATTTGCTCAATATCTGTGTAGCCCCAGGCTATCAGGGAGCAGGACTCGGGCGTGAGCTGTTGAGCTTTGCTATTCAGCGAGCCAAGCGCAAAGGGGTCACCGGCATGTTCCTGGAGGTGCGGGAGTCTAATATGGCTGCGATCCAGCTGTATGAGTCCACCGGGTTTAGGGAGATTGGCCGGCGACGGGGTTACTATCCGGCCCGCCGCGGACGGGAGGATGCCCTGGTGATGCTATTGCCCCTGGAGCATGAGGACGATTGATGCCTCCCAGGCAGCTGCGTTGGGGCGCAGGCCCCTGATGACCAACCTTACAGGAAAGACAAGTCATGGGTATGCCGGTGGAGCTTCTGCCGACTTCCTGGGTGTGGAGCAGCCATTTGCTCTACGGCCTTTTCCTCTGGCTGGCAATTCGCCAGGTGGACTGGGTACGTTTGCGCGAGCGGCGCACCGTACAGCACCTGTGTGGGGGAGCCGTGTTGGCGTTGAGTCTGCTGTGGCAGATGCGGATCGGGTTGTTACCGGGGTTGGAAATTGGCTTTCTGGGGGTGACGGCGCTAACCCTCGTCATGGGGTGGTCGTTTGCGGTGGTGGTGGCCTCGGTGGCGTTGCTGATCACTTATTTGGTGAAAGGGGGCGCCTGGGAAAGTTTCTCCCTTGCGGCGCTAACCGGCTGTGTGCTGCCAGTTAGTGTGAGTTATGTCGCCTACATCATCGAACGGCTGCTACGGTTTCGCCCGTTCTTTGCCTACATTTTTATCTGTGCGTTTTTCGGTGGTGCAGGCGTTGCCGTGGTTATGGCTTTCAGTAAAACGCTGCTCTTCTGGTTAGGGGGAGTCTATAGCCTCCAGGATATCGTCCAACAGTATCTCCCATATGCTCTGTTGATCGCCTTTCCGGAAGGCTTTATCAATGGCATGGTGATCACCGGTCTCATGGTCTTCGCGCCCCAATACCTGAAAACCCTCGACCAGGGACGTTACGAGGCTTCCCGCTGAAGTCTGTCCGGCCTTGCTTTTGACTGGCCTCCAGTCCCGCTATAATGCGCGATTCATTTTGAGTTGAGCTACAAGGTTAGTCCATGACCAGTTATCGTGATGAAGTTGCCAAGCGCCGTACCTTTGCCATTATCTCCCACCCGGATGCTGGTAAAACCACCATCACCGAAAAGGTACTGCTGCATGGTGGTGCCATTCAGAAGGCCGGTACCGTCAAGGGCAAGAAGTCGGGCCAGCATGCCAAGTCCGACTGGATGGAGATGGAAAAGGAGCGGGGAATCTCGGTAACCACCTCGGTCATGCAGTTTCCTTATCGCCACTGTCTGGTTAACCTGCTCGATACGCCGGGTCACGCGGACTTTTCCGAGGACACCTACCGCACACTGACCGCCGTGGACTCCTGTCTGATGGTGATTGACAGCGGTAAGGGTGTGGAGGAGCGGACCATCAAGCTGATGGAGGTGGCGCGTCTGCGGGACACCCCCATTTTGACCTTCATGAACAAGCTGGACCGGGATATCCGTGATCCAATTGAGCTGATGGATGAAGTGGAAACCATCCTCAATATCCAGTGTGCTCCGGTTACTTGGCCCATCGGGCAAGGCAAGTATTTCAAAGGCGTCTATCACTTGCTGCGGGATGAGATCATTTTGTACCAGTCCGGTAAAGGCCATACGGTACAGGACAGCGAGGTGATTGCAGGTCTGGATAACCCGGAGTTGGATGCCAAACTGGGCGACCTAGCGGATCAGCTGCGGGATGAGGTCGAGCTGGTCAAGGGCGCCTCCCACGAGTTTGAGCTGGATGCCTTCCTCCAGGGGCGTCTGACGCCGGTTTTCTTTGGAACCGCCTTGGGGAACTTTGGGGTGGACCATATGCTCGACGGTCTTGTGGAGTGGGCTCCGGCTCCCATGCCCCGTCAAACCGATACACGGACGGTGGATGCCAATGAAGAGAAATTGACGGGCTTCGTCTTTAAAATACAAGCCAATATGGACCCCCTGCATCGGGACCGTATCGCCTTCATGCGGATTTGCTCCGGACGCTATGAAAAAGGCATGAAGATGCACCAGGTCCGTATCGGCAAGGATGTGCGGATTTCCGATGCGGTGACCTTCATGGCGGGAGATCGGGAGCAGGCGGAAGAAGCCTATGCCGGTGACATCATCGGGTTGCACAACCACGGTACGATCCAGATTGGGGATACCTTCACCGAGGGTGAGGTCATGCGATTTACGGGCATCCCCAACTTCGCCCCGGAACTGTTTCGACGCATTCGCCTGCGGGATCCGTTGAAAGCGAAGCAACTGCAAAAGGGATTGATCCAGTTGTCCGAGGAGGGGGCTGTTCAGGTGTTCCGTCCCCTTAACAACAACGACCTGATCGTTGGCGCGGTCGGTACCCTGCAGTTTGACGTGGTGGTCCATCGTCTGAAAGCGGAATATAAGGTGGATGCCATCTACGAGACGGTGAATGTGGCCACGGCACGCTGGGTGAGTTCCGACAGTCCCCAGAAACTGGACGAGTTCCGCCGCAAGGTGAGTGAAAACCTGGCCCTCGATGGGGCGGATAACCTCACCTATATTGCGCCTACCATGGTGAATCTCCAGTTAGCCATGGAGCGGTATCCGGATATCCGCTTCCACAAAACCCGCGAGCACCATCAGGGCGCGGGAGATAACTAAGGACTGACAGCGGCGCTGCTTTGTGGATGGACGGTGCCAGACCGCCCAGGAACCCGCTGACTCTGTCCGTGAGAGGAGAAAGGGATGCGGTTGATCGACAGCCACTGTCATCTGGATTTTGAGTGTTTCGACCAGGACCGAGATGAAGTGTTGCAGCAGGCCAGGAGTGCTGGTGTCTGTCACCTGGTCATTCCTGGGGTGCGGGCCGCAACCTGGAGCCGGCTGCTTGAGCTGTGTCGACGGCATTCCGGCCTGTTCCCGGCCCTGGGTTTGCACCCGTACTTTATTGAGGAGCATAGCCCCGAGCAGCTTGAAGTGTTGCGACAGATGCTGAGGGCTGAGTCCGATATCCTGTTAGCGGTGGGGGAAATCGGCGTGGATGCCCGTAAGCCGAGTCTGGAGGTGCAGTGGGAGCTGTTTCGAGCGCAGCTGGATCTGGCCCAGGAATTTTCCAAGCCGGTTATCATCCATTCGGTGAAGACTCATGATGAAGTCTGTGCAGAGCTGCGTCGTCGCAGGATAGGGAAGGGGGTCATTCACGCCTTCAGCGGCAGTCGCCAGCAAGCTGAAAACTTTGTGGACTCTGGCTTGTGGCTGGGGATCGGGGGAGTGATCACCCATCAGCGAGCGCGCAAGACGCGGGAAGCGATCCGCCATATTCCCTTGGACAAGCTGGTGCTCGAGTCGGATGCGCCGGATATGGCGATGGCGGGTCGCCCAGGGCTGCGTAATTCACCCCAATGGCTCCCGGAGGTGTTAGACTCCCTGGCGGAGTTACGGGAGGAGTCGCCCCAAGCCCTGGCCAGGCAGCTATGGCGTAATGCCTGTGACCTTTTTGAATGTGAGTTTCCGCAGCCGGCCTTGGATGAAAAAGCCGCAGCTGGAAGCTTGGTTTGACCGGGTGTGGTTGAAATCGGAAAAAACACTCTGGTAACTAGGAATTGGTTCGACTATAATCTCGCGCCCGGATTTGCAAAACACTATGATGCGGTCATAGCCCCGAACCGCATCGTGGCGGGATGGTATGTTTATTGATTCATCTTCCCTGGTCGGGTAGAATGCCCGGCTCTTTCTATTGGGAAGCCTTGATTGACAAAGGCGGAATTCGATGAAAACGATTAGTGCTAAGCCAGAAACCGTAAAGCGTGACTGGTACGTGGTCGACGCAGCAGGCAAGACCCTGGGTCGTCTGTCCACTGAAATTGCCCGTCGCTTGAGGGGCAAACACAAAGCAGAATACACTCCTCACGTTGACACAGGCGACTACATTGTCGTGATCAACGCGGAGAAGGTTCGTGTTACCGGCAACAAAGCCAAAGACAAAGTGTACTATCGCCATACCGGTTTTCCCGGTGGTCTGAAGTCCATGTCTTTCGAAAAGATGATCGATCATGCGCCTGAGCGGGTGATTGAGTTGGCGGTCACCGGCATGATGCCGAAAAACCCTCTGGGTCGCGCAATGCTGAGCAAGCTCAAAATCTACGCGGGCAGCTCGCATCCGCACGCAGCTCAACAACCCATTCAATTGGACATCTAACGGAAGGTTACTATGGCAGCTACGCAAAATTATGGTACCGGGCGTCGTAAAACCTCCACGGCGCGTGTGTTTATTAAGTCAGGCAGCGGTCAGATTACTGTAAATGATCGCCCGCTTGATGTTTATTTTGGTCGCCCGACTGCTCGCATGATTGTGCGTCAGCCGCTTGAGTTGGTGGGTATGGCCGACAAGTTTGACGTGAAGGTGACTGTTGCCGGTGGCGGTAGCTTCGGCCAGGCAGGTGCGATCCGTCATGGTCTGACTCGTGCCCTGATCGATTACGACGAGACTCTGCGCGGCGAACTGCGTAAAGCAGGCTTCGTAACCCGCGATGCCCGTGAAGTTGAGCGTAAGAAAGTGGGTCTGCGCAAAGCGCGTAAGCGTCCGCAGTACTCCAAGCGTTAATCGCGAGCTCTATCACAAAACGCCCGGCCTGTGCTGGGCGTTTTTGTTTGTGGAGGTTACTTGGCGCAGGTCAAGAACATGGCAGTTGGCAGGTCGTAAAAGAGTACTGTTCTTGTATCGACAGGCCAATTTAATTAGTATGTGTGCCGCAATTCCTGGACCTGAAGATTTTTTAATTTGGCAGCGGCGGCCTGAGAGAGCTGTGGCCGCTCGTTGCGTAGTGGGAGAAAACCTGTATGAATCATGGCGACGTGAATCAGAGCCGGCGTCGTTTTCTCGTTGGGGCAACTTCGGTTGTCGGCGGGGTAGGGGTCGTCGGCGCTGCCGTGCCTTTTGTGGCCTCCTGGAACCCCAGCGCCAAAGCGAAGTCTGCCGGTGCCCCCGTGCGAGTCAATATCAGCAAGCTTGAGCCAGGACAGCAGATGACTGTTGAGTGGCGTGGCCAACCTGTTTGGGTTATCCGCCGTACGCCAGAAATGATCGAGCACATCAAGCAGATGGACAGCAAAGTTCTGGATCCCCAGTCTGAAGAGCCGCAGCAGCCTGAGTATGCTCAGAACCAGCTGCGCTCCCTGCGTCCTGAGTTCTTGGTGGTCGTTGGTATCTGTACCCACCTGGGCTGTTCCCCTCAGTACCGCCCGGAAGTAGGGCCTGCGGACCTGGGTAGTGACTGGCTGGGCGGTTTCTTCTGCCCCTGTCACGGTAGTAAGTTCGACCTCGCTGGACGTGTCTTCAAGTCTGTCCCGGCGCCCCTGAACCTGTTGGTGCCTCCTTACAGTTATATTGACGACAACACCATTATGGTCGGCGTTGACGAGGAGACAGCCTAATGAATCGGATTATTCAGTGGATCGATGAGCGTCTGCCGATCGTCCAAGCCTACGAAAAACACCTTAGCAAGTACTATGCGCCGAAGAACTTCAACTTCCTGTACTTCTTCGGTTCCTTGTCCCTGTTTGTCCTGATCAACCAGATCATCACCGGTATCTGGCTGACCATGAGCTACAACCCCACGGCCGAGGGTGCCTTTGCCTCCGTTGAATACATCATGCGTGATGTAGAATACGGCTGGCTGTTGCGTTACCTGCACTCCACCGGAGCATCCGCCTTCTTCGTGGTGGTCTACCTTCACATGTTCCGCGGCCTGATGTATGGGTCCTACAAAAAGCCGCGTGAGCTGGTTTGGATCTTCGGTATGACCATCTATCTCTGCTTGATGGCAGAGGCCTTCCTCGGCTACCTGTTGCCCTGGGGGCAGATGTCCTACTGGGGGGCCCAGGTGATCGTTTCCCTGTTTGGAGCCATTCCGGTCATCGGTGATGGCCTGACCCAGTGGATCCGTGGTGACTACCTGATCTCCGGTATTACCCTGAACCGCTTCTTCGCGTTGCACGTCATCGCGTTACCGATCGTGATCCTGGGTCTGGTGGTACTGCACCTTCTGGCTCTGCACGAAGTGGGTTCCAACAACCCTGATGGTATTGAGATCAAGAAGAAAACCGACGAGTACGGCCGTCCCCTGGATGGTATCCCCTTCCATCCGTACTACACGGTCCATGACCTGGTTGCACTGGTTATCTTCCTGTTTGTCTTCTGTGTCGTGGTGTTCTATTTCCCGGAAATGGGCGGCTACTTCATTGAGAAGCCGAACTTTGAGCCGGCCAACCCCTTGAAGACTCCGGAGCATATTGCGCCTGTATGGTACTTCACTCCCTTCTACGCCATGTTGCGTGCGGTGACCATTCCCTTCCTGGGGCTGTCCGCCAAGTTCTGGGGTGTGGTAGTGATGGGTGCCGCCATTGCGATCCTGTTTGTGCTGCCATGGCTCGACCGTAGCCCGGTCAAGTCCATTCGCTACAAGGGTTGGCTGAGCAAGATCTGGCTGGCGATTTTCGCGGTGAGCTTTGTCATCCTGGGTATCTGCGGTGCATTGCCTGCAAACGAGCAGCCGGACTGGTTGGCTCCGCTGTGCACGGTGCTGTACTTCGCCTTCTTTATCTTGATGCCCTGGTATAGCAAGTTCGAAAAGACTAAACCAGTTCCGGAAAGGGTGACAGGCTAATGAAACAGTTGTTGATTCGTCTCATGTTTATGATGCTGCCCGTGACTGCATGGGCAGCAGGTGGCGCTGGTGTGGCGCTGGACAGCTTTGATGTGGATATCCATGACAAGGCATCGCTGCAGCGTGGTGTCCAGCTCTACACCAACTACTGTTTGGGCTGTCACTCCTTGGGGCACTCCCGTTATGAGCGGGTTGCAAATGACCTGGGCATTCCCAATGAACTGTACGAGCAAAACCTGATCTTTACGGGCGCCAAAATTGGTGAACTGATGCACAGCGCCATGCCGGCGACCGAGGCCGCTGCCTGGTTCGGTACGCCTCCCCCCGATCTGACGCTGGTTGCGCGTCTGCGGGGTGCGGATTGGCTGTACACCTATCTGCGGGCGTTCTATCAGGATGAGCGTCGTCCTTGGGGGGTAAACAACTCAATCTTCCCGGATGTGGGTATGCCCCACGTGTTGGTGGGTCTGCAGGGCATGTGCGCGGAAGAGCCCAAGTTCGGCAAGCCGACGATTGATCCCCTGACGGGCCAAATCCTGGAAGGAGCAGGTTGTCAGAAGTATGTTTACCAAGGATCCATGACGCCGGCTGAATATGACCGCGCCATGAAGGATCTGGTAAACTTCCTGGTCTATGTAGGCGAGCCGTCCCGGCTGCAGGCAGAGCGCATTGCTCCGTACGTGCTGGGTTTCCTGGTGATTCTGTTCGTCTTCGTATACCTGTTGAACCGCGAGTACTGGAAAGACGTACACTAAGGAATTGGTGTATAATTCGCGGCTCTCTTTTCGGAGTCTCCAGCGCTGCGGATGTGGCGCTGGAGATTTTCATTTCAGGACTAAGTGCTGCCAACAAGACAAAGCCAGGGGACAAGCCTCGGTGGCGGGCTAACGTGGAGCAGGGTTTGCTGACGCAAATAAGCATCGACGCTAGTTCGCTTTCAGGTATGCCTCCAACTGTGGCGTTTTGGGGTGGTTCTAGTGGATTTAGCTTTGAGTGAGGTAAATCTATATGGGCGTGGTGACTAAACGGTCCTCCATGACGTTCTTCTCGGATGGTAAAAGCCATTACAGTCACAGGGTACGGATTGTCCTGGCGGAGAAGGGTGTTGCCGTCGATATTATCGACATTGATCCGGACAACAAGCCGGAGGAGTTGGCTGATCTCAACCCCTACAACGACCTGCCGACCCTGGTTGATCGTGAGCTGGTGTTGTACGAGCCGAACGTGATGATGGAGTATCTGGACGAGCGCTTCCCGCATCCACCGTTGTTGCCAGTCTATCCTGTGGCTCGGGCTTATAGCCGCTTGATGATTTATCGGATTCAGAAAGACTGGTGCCGTCTGGTTGATCTGATTCTGGAAAGCAAGGATTCGGCCGAAGTTGAGGCCGCGCGTAAAGAGCTTCGCGAAAGCCTGATTTCTTCAACGCCGATCTTTGCCGAAAAGCCGTTCTTCCTCAACGACGAGTTCACCATTGTGGACTGCTGTGTAGCGCCTATCCTGTGGCGTTTGCCCGTGTTGGGCATCGAGTTGCCGGAGAAGCAAGTGAAGCCGATCCTGAAATATATGGAGCGGATCTTCAGCCGGGATTCATTTAAGGCCAGCCTGTCTGAGCAGGAGCAGGAAATGCGCGCTTGAAGCGCATCGATGGAGCAGTTTAAAACGTTGTAAAAAAGGGATGCATGCATCCCTTTTTTACAGGCCGATCACTCTTGGAGTGCGGCTGCCCCCAAGCCTAGCGGAGGTATGATGACACCCAGTCGCCCCTATCTTTTACGTGCCTTGAACGAGTGGATACTGGATAACCATTTGACACCCTACATGGTAGTGGATGCGTCTATCCAGGGGGTGCAAGTGCCTCAGGATTTTGTCAGCAATGGCCAGATTGTCCTGAATATCAGCCCTCGCGCCGTGTCCGGGCTGCTCATTGGTAACGATGCCGTGGAATTCAATGCCCGCTTTGGCGGCGTGCCCATGCACGTCTATGTGCCGGTGGCGGCAATCATGGCAATTTATGCCAAGGAAAACGGCCAGGGCATGGTATTTGGTGCGGATCCTGGTGCGCCAGACCCTGATGGTCCAGGCCCGGATAAGCCCAAGGCGGATGCTCCAAGCAAGCCGAAACGACCTACCCTGAAAGTGGTGAAGTAGTTAGTTTCTGGTAAAAGCAAAAAAGCCGCGAAAATTCGCGGCTTTTTTATGGCTGAAGGGTTTAGCTATCGGCACCAAAGAGTTGGCGGTCGATATAGTCACACAGGCAGTGGATGACCAGTAAGTGGACTTCCTGGATGCGCGCCGTGGACTGGGCAGGTACCCGGATTTCCACATCTTCCGGATGTAGAAGGGAGCTCATGTTGCCACCGTCGCGGCCGGTGAGGGCTACCACTTTCATGTCGCGGTCATGGGCGGCCTGGATGGCCTGAATGACGTTGGCCGAATTTCCGCTGGTGGAGATGGCCAGCAGTATGTCCCGCTCTGTGCCTAGTGCCCGGATTTGCTTGGAGAAGATTTCGTTATAGCTGTAGTCGTTGGCGATGGAAGTTACGGTGGAGCTGTCTGTGGTCAGGGCAATGGCCGGTAGGCTGGGGCGCTCCCGCTCAAACCGGTTCAGGAGCTCGGAAGAGAAGTGCTGGGCATCTCCTGCCGAGCCGCCATTGCCGCAACTTAGAATCTTGCCATCGTTCAGCAGCGCGTTAACCATCAACTGGCCGGCAGAAGCGATCACGCGGGGCAGAACCTCACTGGCTTTGACCTTGGTGTCAATGCTGTCGTGGAATAATTGCTCAATACGCTCGATAGAATCCATAAAGTTACCGTAGGTTAAAATGCGTCAAACGCGCTTTTGATCCAATGCAGTTGGATGTTCTCTCGCTCGCCATGGGCTGCCACCACATCGAAGCGGCAAGGGCGGTCATGCTGCCCGCGAGCCTGTAAGTAAACCTGGGCAGAGCGGATCAGGCGCTGCTGCTTCTGCCAGGTTACGGTGTCGGCACCGCCGCCAAATCCCTGTTGACGACGATAACGAACTTCCACAAAGACCAGGCTGGGACCATCTTGCATGATGAGATCGATTTCGCCGGCTTTGGTGCGGAAGTTTCGCTCCAGCGTTTTTAGGCCCCGCTTCCTTAGAAACTGCTCCGCTTGCTGCTCGACAAGCTGGCCAATGTCCCGGGAGGCGGGGCGGGATCCCAGAATCAAGGTGCTGTGATCTCCTTAGGCGCTTCCAGTCGGGGGCGTCCACTCCTGAAGTGGGCCCAGTCCAGCTGGCGACGAATCTGACGACCGTCGGAGAGCTGAAGCCTGCCAGTCAAACCTTGCAGGCTGCTGTCCGGGAACTGGGCCATCAGTGCCAGGCGCGGCAGCAGTCGATAGGCATCCACTCCTAAAGCGTAAAGCCGATCGTAAGCCTGATCTGACCAGACGTCCAGCATCTGGGACTTAATCTCGATATCCTGGCGCAAGGTCCAGGGGATGTCGACAAAGCGAATGCCGTTCAGGTCCTGGTCCCGCTCGGGTTTCACCCGCCCACCATAGATCTGGGAGGTGGCGTAGACCGGAATGTCACCCCCGTAATGGAACTCCAGCAAGGGTTTGACCTGGCGGGCCAGAATGGACGGCGCGGCCAGGAAGATGGTGTCCACATCCTGCCGACGGGTGGGTTGGGATTTCACATTCTGGCCGATAATGCGGGAGACTTCGTTGGCGCGACGCTGGCTTTCCTGCACAGCAAGAAGATCTCTGATGATGGCGGAGTAGTTCTGGTTGGCGCCCAGTTCGGCACTGTCGAGGATCACGCCGCCCCGTGCCTGCCACTGGGCCTGGAAGCTTTGCAGGGCCCGTTGTCCCCAGGAGGAGGCCGGTACAATCACCAGGGCGCGGCGGTGTCCGTCTTGCCAGGCCCGTTGGGTGACCTGAGCGATTTCATCTTCTATGGCCAGGCCAAACTGCACCAGGGGCTGTTGATCCGCAGAGGAGGACTCAGCGCCCGGAACCGCCAGGCGACTTAGGGCATTGTCCGTGTAGTTCAGGGCCAGGACCGGCACCCGGAGCTGATAGGCGCTTTCCAGTTCGGCCACGGCGCGCTTGTCGAGAGGGCCGACCACCATGTCATAGTGACTGGTTTGGGTCAGGTTGTCATACAGGTTGAGATAGCTGGTGCTCGTTGAGGTGTCAAAAATTTCAATCTGGATACCGCTCTCCAGTCGCTGGGAATCGGCGTAATAAGCTGCAAGAAACCCGTCGCGGATGGCCGTTCCGGCGGAGCCCAGAGGGCCGGACAAGGGAAGGGTCAGGGCAATCCGCTGGGGCCGTTGTTGGCCAAGGCTGGCCAGCATTTGCAGCTCACCCGGAAGTTGACGGGCGGCCGGATGCAAGGGGTATTGGTTTCGCCAGGTTTGAACAGCCTGGATCTGGTATTCCAAGCCGGTATCCTGCCTGAGCCGCAAGGCCAAGTCGAGCCAGCCTTTGAGATCGCCTTCAACAGCCTCTTCCAAGGCATGTTGGAGCTCGTTGGTGGGTACCCGGGCCAGGGCGGACCAGATCAGTTCATGGTTGCGGTCGTAGGCGTCGCCACTGAGCAAGCCGGCCGCGAATACTCGTTCAAGCGCGCTTAAGAGTGGATCATTGCTGACCAGATAGGCCGTGGCCCGCAGCTCGCTCAACTGCTGCTGGGTTTCCAGGGAAGCATTGGAAAACAGCGGGGGGACGGCTTGCCCTAAAAGCTGGAGTGCCTGTTCACCCTGGCCTTGCTGCAAGTTTGCCTGGGCGCCAAGCAGCAGGTATCGTTCCCGCTCTGGGATTGTGAGCTGATTGGGCTGGATTTTGTGGAGCGCCAGCAAGGTTTGGTCTGGGCGCCCTTCCATCAGGAACTGGTCCGCTGCTTGAAGCAGTAGCTGGGAGCGGACAGGCTCCTGGTTTTGTTCGGCCTGTTGTAGCAGTCGCTCTGCTTGTTGTTGGGCGGTTGCTAGGGGAGTGTCCTGTGCATCCGGAGCCGTCAGGGTGCTACAGCCGCTGAGGAGTGCCAGGCAAATGAGTGAGGCGGATAAACTGGACCGTAACATAATCGTCTTTCTAGTTGTGCCTTGAGTGGGCAGTGGCAAGAATAAGTCATTATCCCGTAGCCTGCTGCGCGACTTCCCGGCTGCGTTGGGCCTGAGTCCGGTGTTCATGCATCCCCGCCATACAGGCCCGGTGCTTGGCCTGCCTTGCCGGAAGCTCGTCGCTACCAGTCCGGGAGGCCCGGTACGCCTGTGGAAAAGTGACCAAGCCGGGGATGCTGGCTCGGGCGTTTAGTTTAACAGATAAATAAAGAGAGGATGCCGTCTCGTGACGAGAAAGGGAACCCTTTATGTAGTTGCAACCCCATTAGGCAACCTGGGCGATATCAGCCAGCGGGCCATTGAGACGTTGCGGGCGGTGGACCTGATTGCGGCGGAAGATACCCGTCACAGCAGTCGCCTGATGCAGCATCTGGGAGTGGGAACCCCGATGGTGGCGCTGCACGACTTCAATGAGCGGGAGCGTACGGAATCCTTGGTCCGCCGATTGGAGCAGGGACAGAAGATTGCTTTGATCTCCGATGCGGGCACGCCTCTGATCTCCGATCCCGGTTTCATTTTGGTGCGGGAGGTGCGTGCCCAGGGCTTTGATGTGGTGCCAGTGCCGGGTGCAAGCGCCGTCATTGCCGCCTTGTCTGTTTCCGGGTTGCCCACCGACCGCTTCATATTCGAAGGGTTTTTGCCCGCCAAACCAAAGCATCGGCTGGACCGATTGCAGGCTTTGCGCAATGAGCCCCGTACTCTGGTGTTCTACGAGGCTCCTCATCGGATCCTGGAGACCATTGCCGCCATGGCTGAGGTGTTTGGGAATGAGCGGGAGGCGGTGATCGCCCGGGAGCTGACCAAGACCTTTGAGACCATCCATGGGGCTCCCTTGGCGGACTTGCTGCGTTGGATGACGGCTGATCCCAACCAGCAGCGGGGCGAGTTTGTGGTATTGGTGGCAGGCGCGCCACCCGTGGAGGAGGGGGAGAAAACGGCGCTGGACACGGATGCGCTGTTGAAGGCTCTTCTGAATGAGCTTCCCTTGAAAAAGGCGGCTGCCATTGTCGCCCAGGTAACCGGCCTTAAGAAAAACGACCTCTACAAACGGGCGTTGGAGATGAAAAGCGAACCGCCTGCCGGCTGATTCGGGGAAAGCGCTTGAGCGGAGGCGGGCAAAGGAGTACCCTGCGCCATGGAGAGTTCGCCAGACAGTCGCTGCTCGGGCGGGAGACCGCCTGAGGAGAGGAAAGTCCGGGCTCCACAGGGCAGAGTGCCAGGTAATTCCTGGGAGGCGTGAGCCTACGGAAAGTGCAACAGAAAGTATACCGCCTAAGCACTCTTTGAGTGCCGGTAAGGGTGAAATGGTGCGGTAAGAGCGCACCGCGCGGCTGGTAACAGGCGTGGCGATGGCAAACCCCGCTCGGAGCAAGACCAAATAGGAATCCAAAGGCGTGGCCCGCGCTGGATTCGGGTAGGTCGCTTGAGGTTCATGGTGACGTGAATCCTAGAGGAATGACTGTCCACGACAGAACCCGGCTTATAGGCGAACTCTCCATTCCCTTCCATATTTGCCTTCTATATAGAGGCTCTTCAGAGAGACTCGGCCCGTGACGGGGCGGGAACAGCTGTGAACAGCTAAGCGGAATCTGCCCGGATGCCCCGCAGCAGCCTGTGTCAAAAAGTGGTGAAAACCCTGGTTCCTTCCCTCGGAAATGGCGATTGTGGGCCGGTTTTTTAGGATATCGCGGCGAAAAATGGAGTACGGCTGCCGGGCTGGTGGGAGATTTTCCCAAACAGGTTCCGACGACGCGGTCTGGTGAAGAGCAAAAGCTCTATTTTTGTCGATTTCGCACAATAAGAAACAGTTTTTATATAAAAAAATATTATTAATGCTGAAGCTGTTTCTTTAGATTTTCTCTTATCCATCTGTTTAGCAAGTAATTCTCGCGTCTGAGAAGAGTCCCCACTTTTTATTGCCAATGTAACTAGTTGTTACCTCATAAGATTTTCCTTCCAGCTTTGCTGACCCCTTATCTTGCAATGTGTTCTGTGTGTTTCTATAGTGTCTCAAAGTGGAATAAAGTGGCCAAATGTGGAAGAAGGTGGAGTTTTGGTGTGGGTGTAATGGCTGGCCAAAGGTCAGTGACTGCTTCCACGAGCGGTATGGTCAGTAAAAATAAACGGTGCGCTAGGTGTTTAGAGGGGTCAATGCCATCAACATGGATGCTAAGGGGCGGTTTGCGTTGCCAACGCGCTACCGTGACCGCATCACATCCATTTGTGATGGTCAGTTGATCGCTACCGTCGATACCCAAGAGCGCTGCCTGCTGATCTACCCCATGCCTGAGTGGGAACTGATTGAGAAGCAACTGGACGCGCTTCCTTCATATGATCCCACTGCCCGTCGTATCAAGCGTATGTTGATGGGATATGCGTCCGAACTCGAGGTTGACAGTGCTGGACGTGTATTGCTGCCCTCGCTGCTGCGTGATTACGCGCAGCTGGACAAGAAAATTGTTTTGCTCGGCCAGGGGAAGAAGTTCGAGCTTTGGGCTGAGGAAAGCTGGAACAACCAGATGGATGAGTACCTCCAGCAAAGCTCCAGCCCCGGAGAGATTTCCGAGCAAATCATGCAGCTTTCGTTGTAACAGGTGGCGGTGACTGGTTTATGGCAGTGGAATTTTCCCACGATACCGTGCTCCTGCACGAGGCGGTCAATGCACTGGTGACCCGCGCCGATGGCCGTTATGTGGACGGCACTTTCGGGCGGGGTGGGCACAGCCGGCAGATCCTGTCCCGTTTGAGTGAACAGGGCCGCCTACTGGGGATCGACCGGGATCCGCAAGCGGTGGAAGTGGGCCGCAAGCTGGCGCAGGACGATCCGCGCTTTGGTATTCGCCACGGTGAGTTCTCGGGGGTTGCGGAGTTTGTGCGCGAATTGGGCTGGCCGGGAGTGGACGGCATATTGCTTGACCTTGGCGTGTCCTCTCCCCAGCTAGATGATGCCCAGCGCGGCTTTAGCTTTCTTCGTGATGGCCCTCTGGATATGCGGATGAATCCGCAGGCCGGAGAAAGTGCCGCAGACTGGCTGGCACGGGCGAAAGAGCAGGATATTGCCTGGGTTCTCAAGGAGTACGGCGAGGAGCGCTTCGCCCGCCGCATGGCAAGTGCAATCGTCAAAGCCCGGCAAGAGGCCCCGATCAGGACAACCGGGCGGCTGGCCCAGATCATCAGCGAGGCCAATCCGCGCTGGGAGCAGGGCAAACATCCTGCGACACGAGCCTTCCAGGCAATCCGGATCCATATCAACGGCGAGCTGGAGGAGGTGTCCCGCACTTTGGCGCAAGCCACTGAGCTGTTGAGTATCGGCGGGCGGCTGGTGGTGATCAGCTTTCATTCCCTGGAAGACCGCATCGTCAAGCGTTTTATGCGGGATCAGGTCAAAGGGGATCCGCTACCTGCCAAGTTGCCGGTGATGGCAAAGGATATTCCGCAGCGTTTCAAGTTGGTGGATAAGCCGGTTAAGGCAAGTGATGAAGAAGTTGCCGGCAATCCGAGGTCACGTAGTGCCGTAATGAGAGTCATGGAGAAAATAGCATGACAGCTTATGTTCGCTTACCCCTAGTCGACAAGCGCAGTCGCCCGGTTGCTGAATTGAGTGCGCGGCCCAAGGCTGCCATGCAGCGTTGGCTGCCCCAGGTTCAGGCGTTGGCCCAGGTAATGGTGAACCGTCAGTTGCTGGTTACCATGGTTTTGCTGGCGGCTCTGGTTTCCAGTGCCCTGGCGGTTGTCTATGCCAACCATTTGAACCGTTCCCTGTTTATTGAGCTGCAAACCCTGCAAGCGCAACGGGATGCCTACCAGATCGAGTGGTCCCAGCTGTTGCTGGAGCAAAGTGCCTGGAGCGCCCTGAGCCGGATTGAGAAGTTGGCGGCGTCTGATTTGGCGCTGAAAGTACCAGATCCGCAAGACGTGGTTATCGTGAAAAAGTAGGGCTGATAAGCCGGATACTAAGCCGAGAGAATAAGAAAGTGCCCAAGCCGACCCCACACCGTGGTGCAACCGCGGATGCCAAAGCAAGCTCGATGAGCCAATTCGCCTCCTGGCGTTTTGTCTTCATCTGCAGCCTGCTGGTGGCCGGCGTTTTGGCACTGCTGTGGCGCATTATCGATCTGCAGGTGTTCGATAAGGAATTCCTGCGCACCCAAGGGGATATGCGCACAGTCCGTACCGAGACCATCAAAGCCCATCGCGGCATGATTCTGGATCGCCACGGTGAGCCGTTGGCGGTCAGTACACCGGTGGAAACCATTTGGGCCAATCCCCAGGAAGTGGCCCTGGATGACTCTCGCCTGAAAGACCTGGCCGGTCTGCTGGGGCTGGAGCTGGCGGAGATGCGCCAGAATATCAGCCGTAACCGGGAGCGGAATCTAGAGTTTATGTACTTGCGCCGCCAACTGCCGCCGAACCAGGCTGAGCAGGTGAAGGCCTTGCAGCTGCCCGGTATCTACTCCCGCCGAGAATACAAGCGCTACTATCCTGCCGGCGAAGTGGCAGCCCATGTAGTGGGCTTTACCAATATTGATGAACAGGGCCAGGAAGGCCTTGAATTGATTTATGACCAGTGGATGAGTGGCACCGACGGCAAGAAGACCGTCCTGAAAGACCGTCGCGGCTATATCGTCAAGGATCTCAATCTGATTGCCGACGCCCAGCCTGGCAACGATTTGCAGTTGAGTATCGACCTGCGTCTGCAATATCTGGCCTATCGTGAACTGAAGGCCGCGGTGCAGTCTCACAAGGCGGTATCCGGCAACCTGGTGATGCTGGATGCCCGCACCGGTGAAGTCCTGGCCATGGTGAACCAGCCTTCCTACAACCCCAACAACCGGGCCAACCTGAAGCCGGCGGCCTTGCGGAACCGGGCCGTGACAGATCTGTACGAGCCCGGTTCGCCCATCAAGGCGCTGACGGTCGCTGCCGCCTTGAGCTCTGGAAAGTTCCAGCCCAACACGCCAGTGGATACCTCTCCCGGCTGGATGCGGATGAACGGCCGCACCATTCGGGATGTGGGTAACTATGGCCTGCTGGATGTCAGCGGCGTCGTGGTGAAGTCCAGTAACATTGGCACCAGTCGTATTGCCCTGGCTCTCAGTGGCGACACCCTGTACCAGACCCTCAGCCAGTTCGGCTTTGGTAAGGCCAGCGGCATCCAGTTCCCCGGCGAAGCCATCGGCACCTTGCCCTATCATCCCAAGTGGCGCCCGATTCAGGTGGCCACCATGTCCTATGGCTACGGCCTGTCCGGAACGTCGGTTCAACTGGCCCGGGCCTATGCGATTCTTGCCAATGATGGCTTGAGCCGGCCCGTCTCCCTCTTAAAAGGTGGGCACCCCGATGCGCCGGAGCCTGTGATTTCTGCCAAGGTGGCACAGCAGGTGCGGACGATGCTGGCGGCAGCGGTGGAGAAGGGTGGAACCGGTACCCGTGCCTCTGTGCCTTTCTTCCGGGTGGCGGGCAAGACTGGAACGGTTCATGCCATCGGAGCGCACGGTTACGAGGATGATCAATATTTGTCCATGTTTGCCGGAATGGCGCCCGTCGATGACCCTAAGGTTGTAATGGTGGTGGTGATCGACCGTCCCCAGGATGGCGCTTATTACGGAGGGGAGGTAGCGGCCCCGGTCTTCGGCAGGGTGATGGCGGGAGCCATGAGGTTGCTGAATGTGCCGCCTATGCCGACCGCAGCCTCCACGGAGACTCCGTCGGATCCGGGAGGAAAAAGCTGATGGCTACTTCCTCCATGCGTTTAAGCCAACTGTTCGCCGGCCTGCTTCAGCTGCCGGCTTCGTGCGATCTGGAGATCCTGGATCTGGTCTCCGACAGCCGCGAGGCAGGCCCGGGTGCCTTGTTTGTGGCCCTGCCCGGGCTGCGTCAAGACGGACGGCAGTTCGAGGCCGATGCCTTGGCCCGTGGTGCCGTTGCCCTGTTGCGGGGCGGTGAGCAAAACCGTGCCTTTGTTGAAGGCGATGCTGTCGTGCTGGAAGTGCAGGACGTCCGTGGGATTCTGCCGCAACTTGCAACCCGTTTCTTTGACGATCCGTGCCGGGATCTGCAGCTGATCGGGGTAACGGGTACCAATGGCAAGTCCTCGGTAACCCACTTTATTGCCCAGTTGTTGACGGCTGCGGGTCAACCTTGTGGCCTGATCGGTACCTTGGGTTATGGTCTGCCGGGGCAAATGCGTGCGGCCAGCCATACCACGCCTGACACGTTACGCCTGTTTCGAGAGCTGGCTGACATGCGAGAGCAGGGAGCCAAGGCCGTGGCCATGGAGGTTTCCTCTCATGCCCTGGATCAGAACCGGATTGCAGGCTTGAAGTTTGCGGGTGCGGTGTTCACCAACCTGACCCATGACCACCTGGACTATCACGGCGATATGGAGAGTTATGGGCGGGCCAAGCAGCAGCTGTTTCAGTGGCCCGGGCTGGGGTTCGCCGTTTTGAATCTGGATGACAGCTTTGGTCGTCGCTTGGCCAAAGAGTGGTCGCTGGGCGGGGAGCTGCTGGGCTACGGTCTGCGGGATTCCGCCTCTCTGCTGGCGACGGATGTGATCTATCACGACAAAGGCCTGGAGGCGAAGGTTCGCTATCAGGGCCAGGTCGGAATCCTGCGCTGTAACTTGCTGGGCGACTTCAATCTGAGCAATGTGCTGGCGGCTGTGGGCACTTTATTAACTCTTGGTCATCCGCTTGAAGTCATCCTGAAATGCGCGGAAAATCTGCGCCCTGTTTCAGGTCGCATGCAGCCGGTGAGAGCCTCCGCGGGCCCCCTGGTGATCGTCGATTATGCCCATACTCCAGATGCCCTGGACCAGGCGTTGCGGGCCTGCCTGCGCCACCAGCCGGGCCAGCTCTGGTGTGTGTTTGGTTGCGGTGGTGACCGCGACCGGTCCAAACGGCCGTTGATGGCCCGGGCCGCTGCCCGATACAGCTGCCATCTGGTTGTGACTGATGACAACCCAAGGACTGAATCTCCCCAGCAAATTGTCAAGGATATCCTGGCTGGTGTGCCCGCTGAGGCCCAGCCCAAGGTGCTCCATGATCGGGAGCAGGCCATTGCCTGGGCCATTGAGCAAGCGGATGACAAGGATATTGTGCTCATTGCTGGTAAAGGACATGAAACCTATCAGGAAGTGCAGGGCGAACGCCGGCCTTTCGATGATGTGAAAGTGGCGCAGCATTACTTGAATCTGCGTGCAGCCCAGGGGGTGACCGCATGATTGGACACTGGTGGTTAGCAGAGACAGCCCAGTCGCTAGGCGGTGAGTTGCGGGGCTTGGATGTCCAGTTTACCTCCGTCAGCACCGATACCCGGACGCTTGGGCCCGGCGCTTTATATGTTGCCCTGCGTGGCGAGCGTTTCGATGGTCATGACTTTGTGGCGCAAGCCCTGGCGAATGGGGCGGTGGCCGCGGTCGTGGATCATCCGCTGGAGGTGGCGATTCCCCAGGTGCAGGTCGCGGATACACGCCTGGCCTTGGGGCGGCTGGCCGCACTCAACCGGGAGCGCTTCCAGGGGCAGGTTGCGGCGGTGACGGGGAGCAGCGGCAAGACCACCGTTAAGGAAATGTTGGCGGCGATTCTGCGTGAAGCAGGGCCCGTGTTGGCGACCGAGGGAAACCTCAATAACGATATTGGCGCGCCGTTGACCTTGCTGAATTTGGCGCCGGAACACCGTTTTGGCGTGATTGAGCTGGGCGCCAGTGCCCAAGGTGAAATTGCTTACACTGTCGGGCTTGCCAAGCCGGATGTGGTGGCCATTACCCATGCGGGCGGCGCCCACTTGGAAGGGTTTGGCGGCTTAGAGGGAGTACGCCGGGCCAAGGGTGAGATCCTGGAAGGGCTAAGCGCCTCCGGGACTGCCGTATTGAATATGGATGACCCGGCCTTTTCCCAATGGCGTGCGCAGGCCCAGGGCCAGCGAGTGCTCAGTTTCGGCATGGCTAAAGGCGCGGATTTCTCCGCCGGCCAGATCGAAGAGTCAGAGGGCTCGACCCGCTTTGAATTGCAGGCGCCCCAAGGGGTGGTGACCATCAGTATGGCATTCAGTGGTCGTCACAACGTCGTCAATGCCTTGACCGCAGCGGCCATGGCCTCGGCGCTAGGCGCCGACCTGGAACAAATCAAGGCCGGGCTGGGCAAGGCGGTTCCTGCCAAAGGCCGGCTGAACCGGCTTGTCACCCGTGCCGGCGGGCTGTTATTGGACGACACCTACAATGCCAACCCCTTGTCCATGAACGCCGCGTTGGATGTGTTGGCGGCCCAGGCCGGAAGGCTTCGGGTGGCGCTGCTGGGAGATATGGCGGAGTTGGGCGTGCAGTCCGAAGCGCTGCATGAAGACGTGGGCCGCTATGCCCGGGCCCGGGGCGTGGAAAGAGTGTTGGCCTGTGGCCGTTATGCCCAGGCCACGGCAAGAGGTTTTGGGGAGGGGGCGGAAGCCTTCGCCCAGCAGTCGGAATTGATTCAGAGGGTCCAGGAGCTTTGCCAGCCTGATGTGGTGTTCCTGGTGAAAGGGTCCCGCAGTGCTCGCATGGAGCAAGTGGTCGAGTCGTTGTCAGCACCAAGAGATGGGGTCAAATGCTAGTTTGGTTGTTTCAGTGGTTGTCGCAGTACGTACAGGCTTTCGGCGTTTTCCAGTACCTAACGCTCCGGGGAATCCTGGGTGTATTGACGGCGCTGCTGATCGGTTTGTGGGTCGGGCCCTGGATGATTGGCAAGTTGCGCTTTTACCAGATTGGCCAGTCAGTGCGCACCGATGGGCCGCAAAGCCATCTGAGCAAGGCTGGCACACCGACCATGGGCGGCGCCCTGATCCTGGTGGCCATTACGATTAGCACCCTGTTGTGGGGAGATCTGGGCAACCGCTATGTGTGGATCGTACTGCTGACCACCCTGGCCTTCGGCGCTATCGGTTGGGTGGACGACTACCGCAAGGTGATCGAGAAAAACTCCCGGGGTCTGCCGGCGCGCTGGAAATACTTTTGGCAAACAGTCGTTGGCCTGATTGCGGCCTGCATTTTGTTTTGGAGCGCACAGACACCAGCGGAAACAAACTTTATTGTGCCGGTCTTCAAAAATGTGGTCCTGGACCTGGGGCCGGCATTTATCCTGCTGGCCTACTTGGTGATTGTCGGCAGCAGTAATGCGGTCAACCTGACCGATGGTCTGGATGGTTTGGCGATCATGCCTACGGTGATGGTCGCCGGGGCGCTGGCGGTGTTTGCCTATGCCTCGGGGCATGCGGCTTTTGCCCAGTATCTGCACATTCCCTATGTGCCAGGAAGTGGCGAGCTGGTGATTTTTCTGGGCGCTATCGTAGGTGCCGGGTTGGGCTTTTTGTGGTTCAACACCTATCCCGCCCAGGTGTTTATGGGGGATGTGGGAGCTCTGGCCCTGGGGGCAGCCTTGGGTGTGGTAGCCGTGATCGTGCGCCAGGAAATTGTGCTGTTCATTATGGGGGGGGTGTTCGTGATGGAAACCATTTCGGTCATCCTACAGGTGGGTTCCTACAAGTTGACTGGCCGGCGTATTTTCCGGATGGCGCCCTTGCACCATCACTTTGAGCTGAAAGGCTGGCCGGAGCCCCGCGTGATTGTGCGCTTTTGGATTATTACGGTAGTGCTGGTCCTGGTTGGCCTGGCCACCTTGAAGATTCGTTAACGGCGAACGTTTGGAGTAGGAAGCGAGCATGGCCCTGATCGCATCGGACAAGCTGACCATCGTGGTCGGACTCGGCAAGACCGGGTTGTCCTGCGCCCGTTTTCTGGCGGGTAAGGGCCGTCCGTTTGCAGTGGTGGATACGCGCTTGGCACCGCCCGGGCTGGACGAGTTAAAAGCCGAGCTGCCCCAGGTGGAAGTGCGCCTTGGGCCTCTGGATGGTGACTTCCTGACCCAGGCCGACCAGTTGCTGGTGAGTCCGGGGCTGAGTCTGGAATTGCCCGCCATCCAACAGGCCAAACAGGCCGGTGTGGCCATTCGGGGTGATGTGGATCTGTTCCGCCAGTATGCCAAGGCCCCCATCGTTGCCATTACTGGCTCCAATGGTAAGAGCACGGTCACCACTCTAGTGGGCGAGATGGCGCGAACCGCCGGGCTGCGCGTCGCCGTCGGCGGAAACTTGGGCATACCGACTCTGGAGCTGCTGGATGACGAGGTAGAGCTCTATGTACTGGAGCTGTCCAGCTTTCAGCTCGAAACCCTGTCGGATTTGAAGGCCCAAGCGGCCACAGTGCTGAACCTGTCGGACGACCACATGGACCGTTATCCGGATTTGCAGGCCTACTATCAGGCCAAGCACCGGATCTTCCAGGGGTGCCGTACCGCCGTGGTGAACAAGGATGAGGCCCTGAGTGTACCGCTGGTGCGAGAGGGCATGGAAGTGATTGCCTTTTCCACCAAGGCGCCGGCCTATATGCAGGACTTTGGCCTGCTGGAGCGGGCGGGAGAGCTGCATCTGGCCAAGGGCTTTGAGCCACTGTTGCCGGTGCGGGAACTGAATATCGAAGGGCGGCATAACTATAGCAATGCCTTGGCCGCCTTGGCGTTGGGCCAAGCCGTGGGGCTGCCGATGGAAAGTATGTTGCAGGCCCTGCGGGAATACCGGGGCCTGGCGCACCGCTGCCAGTTGGTGGCGGAGCACCAGGGTGTGCGCTACGTGGACGACTCCAAAGGCACCAATGTGGGAGCCACGGTAGCCGCAATGCGCAGCCTGGGAGAAATGATCCGTGGCAAGTTGGTGATTATCGCCGGCGGTGATGGCAAGGGGGCCGACTTCAGCCCGTTGCGGGACCCCGCGGCGCGTTGGGTGCGGGCCATGGTGCTGATTGGGCGCGATGCTGAGCTGATCCAGAGCGCCTTGGAAGGGGCCGTAGCCCAGTTCCAACGGGCGGCTTCCATGCAGGACGCCGTGCAGGCGGCGGCCCGGCTGGCCCAGCCCGGAGACGTGGTGTTGCTGTCTCCAGCTTGCGCCAGCCTGGATATGTTTCGGGATTATGAAGACCGTGGCCAACAGTTTGCAGAGGCGGTGAGGGCGTTATGAGCTCGATCGTGCAGCAGTTGCGTCTACATGTGCAGCAGCCCATGACTCTGAAGGTGGATCTGTGGCTGCTGGGCATTACGGCTGCCTTGCTGACAATCGGCTTCATTATGATCGCCTCATCCTCCATGGAAGTGGCGGCCACCAATAATGACAGTGCGTTTTATTACGTGCTGCGCCACGGACTGTTTCTGGGGTTGGCACTGGTTGCGGGAGTTGTCGTGTTCATGGTGCCGATCGCCTGGTGGGAAAAGAGCAGTTGGCTGCTGCTGGTGATTGCCCTGGCGATTCTGCTGCTGGTTTTGATCCCGGGGATCGGGCGGACGGTGAACGGCAGTACCCGTTGGATCGGGTTTGGTGCGTTTAACGTACAACCCTCTGAAGTGGCGAAGGTTTTTCTGGTGGTTTATGTGGCCGCCTATTTGGTGCGGCGGCTGGATGAAGTGCGCAGCTCCCTGAAAGGGGTGGCCAAGCCCATTGTCGTGGTCATGGTCGCGGCCTTTTTGCTGTTGATGGAACCCGATTTTGGTGCGGTGGTGGTGATGATGGCTGCTGTTGTGGGCATGATTTTCCTCAGCGGCATGCGGGTTAAGCACTTTCTAGGGCTGATCGTTAGCTGCCTGCTGACGGTGGCCGTGCTGGCCGTGTCGCAGCCATACCGGCTCAAGCGGCTAACGGCTTATACGGACCCCTGGGCGGATCAGTTCAACACGGGTTACCAGTTGACCCAGGCCCTGATTGCTTTCGGCCGGGGCGAATGGAGTGGTGTCGGGCTGGGTAACAGCATCCAGAAGCTGTTTTACCTGCCGGAAGCTCACACCGACTTTTTGTTCGCCATCATTGGCGAGGAGTTTGGCCTGCTCGGGACTGTCACCGTGATCCTGTTGTTCGGCACGCTGGTCGCGAGAGCCATGGTGATTGCCCGCCGGGCCGAAGTGCAGGGACGTTTGTTTGCCGCGTTCCTGGGTTATGGGTTGGCCCTGCTGGTGGGCTGCCAGGCCTTTATCAACCTGGGGGTGAACACCGGATTGCTGCCGACCAAAGGGCTGACGCTGCCCTTTATCAGCTATGGCGGCAGCAGCCTGATTATGAGCTGTGTGACGATTGCGATCCTGCTGCGGATTGACCTGGAAAACAACCAGGCCCAGCCGGAAGGGGGGCGTCCATGACCGATGTGCGTGGCAAGACCTTCCTGATAATGGCCGGAGGCACCGGCGGCCACGTGTTCCCGGCCCTGGCCTGTGCCCAGGAGCTGCTTCAGCGTGGTGCGAAGGTGCACTGGTTGGGTTCGCAAAAGGGCATGGAGCGGGAATTGGTCGGCCGGGCCGGATTGCCCATGTCGCTGATTTCGGTGGAAGGACTGCGTGGCAAAGGCAAATTAGCCTTGCTGGGGGCGCCTTTCAAATTGAGCCAGGCGATTCTTCAGGCGCTGGCGGTGGTGCGGCGCGTTCGACCGGACTGTGTGCTGGGCATGGGTGGGTTCGCCAGTGGCCCGGGTGGCTTTGCCGCTTGGCTGTTGCGGCGACCGCTGGTGATCCATGAGCAAAATGCCATCGCCGGGTACACCAACCGCATCCTGGCCCGCTTTGCCACGACCGTGCTGGAGGCGTTTCCGAACTCCTTTGGTACGGCTGGCGCGCACTGTGTCGGCAATCCGGTGCGTGAGGATATTGCCAGTTTGGAAGAACCCGGGCAGCGTTTGGGGGCCCGTCAGGGGCGACTGCGGTTGCTGGTGCTGGGGGGGAGCCGGGGAGCGGCGGCAATCAACGAAACTGTACCCCAGGCCTTGGCCCGGTTTGGGGAGGACCTGCGACCGGAGGTGATTCACCAATCCGGCCAGGGTCAGCTTGAAAGTACGCAAAAGGCCTATGCCGCGGCGGGTGTCCGCGGAGATATACGGCCTTTTATCAACGATATGAAGGCGGTCTATGAGTGGGCGGACCTGGTGGTATGTCGAGCCGGCGCCCTGACCTTGGCCGAATTGTGTAGTGCCGGTTTGGGGGCGGTGTTGGTGCCGTACCCCCACGCGGTGGATGACCATCAAACTGCCAATGCCCGTTATCTCGAACAGCAAGGGGCGGCAGTCTTGATGCCACAGGCACAAATGACGTCGCAGCGGCTTGCTGATGAGTTGGCAGCCCTGCTGGGCGATCGGCAACGGCTGGTGCGGATGGCGCAGGCAGCGCGCCAGTTGGCACGGCCTAGCGCGACTGCGGCGGTAGTAGATTACTGTTTGGAGGCAATGAATGGCTGAATCAGCCCAGAGCAAAGGACCGGTTACGGCGAAAGGAGTGGTGTGCGATGTCCCTGAGATGCGTCGCATCCGTCGCATTCATTTCGTCGGCATCGGTGGGGCTGGCATGTGTGGTATTGCCGAGGTGTTGTTGAACCTGGGATATCAGATTTCCGGTTCCGATTTGAAGGCTTCGGCGGTGACTGACCGGCTGAGCCGGCTGGGAGCGCGGATCATGTTCGGCCATGCGGCGGAAAACAGCCAGGATGCGGACGTGGTGGTCATTTCCAGTGCGGTATCTGACGATAACCCGGAAGTGGTCAGTGCCCGGGAGCGGCGGGTGCCGGTAGTGCCCCGGGCGGAGATGCTGGCAGAGATCATGCGGTTTCGCCATGGCATTGCGGTGGCGGGAACCCATGGCAAGACCACGACCACCAGCCTGATTGCCACCTTGCTGGCCAAGGGCGGCCTCGATCCCACGTTCGTGATCGGCGGCAAACTCAACAGTCTGGGCACCAATGCCCGGCTGGGGGCCTCCCGGCACCTGGTGGCAGAGGCGGATGAGAGCGATGCGTCCTTTTTGCACTTAACGCCCATGGTATCGGTGGTGACGAACATCGACGTGGACCATATGCACACCTATGGCGGCGACTTTGAGAAGCTCAAGCAGACCTTCGTCGACTTCCTGCACAACATGCCGTTTTACGGCGTGGCGGTGATGTGCGTTGACGACCCGGGAGTGCGGGAGGTGCTGCCCAGCATCAGCCGGCAAGTGGTGACCTATGGCATCGACAACCCGGCGGATTACCGGGCGGAGAATATCGTCCAGCGGGAGATGAGCGTGTCGTTTCTGGTCAAGCGCCCCTCCGGCATGGCGGATCTGGCAGTGACCATTAACATTCCCGGGCGCCATAACGTTCTGAATGCCCTGGCCAGTATTGCCGTGGCAACGGAGGAAGGCATTTCTGACGAAGCCATCGTGGCGGGCCTGGAGCAGTTCCAGGGGGTTGGGCGCCGCTTTACGGTTTGCGGAGAGTTCGACACCGGCTGCGGCAAAGTCATGCTGGTGGACGACTACGGGCACCATCCGCGGGAAGTGGCCGCTGTGATTCAGGCGGTGCGGGATGGCTGGCCGGGCCGGCGTCTGGTGACGGTGTTCCAGCCCCACAGGTATAGCCGGACCAGTGACCTGTATGAGGATTTTGTACAGGTGTTGTCGGAGGTGGACGCCTTGGTGCTGATGGATGTCTATCCGGCTGGCGAAAAACCAATCCCTGGAGCGGATGGGCGGGCCCTGTGTCGCAGTATCCGGCTGCGGGGTAAGTTGGAACCCCTGTTTTTGGAACGGGGGCAGAACGTAGAGGAAATCTTGGCGCGGGTACTACAGGACGGTGACATCCTGTTGCTGCAAGGCGCCGGGGACATTGGCGGAGTTGCCTCCCAGCTCGCGGAGAATCAATTGAACTTGCGTGAGTATCTCTGAAGTCAGGTACATGAGTGAGATGGTGAATCGGGCCATGAAAGACAAGTTCGGACGAGTGGCAGTGTTGCTGGGAGGGGATTCCTCCGAGCGGGAAGTGTCGCTCAAAAGTGGTGCCGCCGTGGTGGCAGCGCTGGTGTCCCAAGGCGTGGATGCGGTTGCCTATGACCCCCGGGAGCAGGGGCTGTCTGCCCTGGTGGAAGGACAGTACGACCGGGCGTTCATCGTGCTGCATGGCCGGGGCGGAGAAGACGGCAAAATGCAGGGCTTTCTGGAAACCCTCGGCCTGCCCTATACCGGCAGTGGGGTCATGGCCTCGGCCTTGGGAATGGACAAGCTGCGGACCAAGCTGATCTGGCAGTCGGCAGGATTGCCAACCCCGGCCTTTCGCATTTTGCAGGAAGGGGATTCCTTCGCCGAGGTATTGGAAGAGATTGGCCCGGCGGTGATGGTGAAGCCCGCTCATGAGGGCTCCAGTATCGGCATGTGCCGGGCTGGCAGCGAGGCTCAGTTGCAAGAGGCCTTTGCGGAAGCCAAGCGTTATGACGGACTGGTGTTTGCCGAGCAGTGGGTGAATGGCCCGGAATATACGGTTGCCATTCTCAATGGCCAGGCCTTGCCGGTGATTGGGCTGAAGACCGAGCATACGTTTTACGATTACGAGGCCAAGTACCTCAGTAACGATACCCGTTACCTGCTGCCTTGCGGCCTGAGTCAGGCTGAGGAGCAACAGTTGCAGGCACTGGCCCTGAAGGCCTTTGAAATGGTCGGTTGCAGCGGCTGGGGGCGGGTGGATGTGATGCGCGACCAGCAAGGCGGCTTCTGGCTGCTGGAGGTCAACACGGTGCCGGGGATGACCGATCACAGCTTGGTGCCCATGGCGGCGAAAGCAGCCGGCCTGAGCTTTGAAGAGCTGGTCCTGCGGATTTTGGAACAGAGCCTGCGTGACTAGGCAAGGATTGGGTTGAAGATGCGTGCGCCAGGGCGAAACCAGAACGGTAAGAAGCGGATCAAGCGGGGAGCCACGCCTTCCCGTGCGCCCCGTCAGCCGATTTCCCTGGCGCCGTACTGGAAACAGGTGTTGGCGCTGCCCTGGCGGCTGATCGGGTTAGCGGTGCTGATTCCGGCGGTTGCTGTACTGCTGGTGCAAAGCGTGAGCTTGGCCTTGCAGCATTTTGACCGGAACGTAGGCCAGATAGAGATTTCCGGAGATTTCCAGAACCTGACGCGAGAATCCTTGTATCGGGAACTGGTCTATCTCACGGAACAGAGTTTTTTCCTGGTGGACTTGAAGGAAGCCCAGGCCAGGGTTGAGAGCTTGCCTTGGGTGGAAAGCTCCCAGGTGGCACGGGTCTGGCCCAACCGGCTGCATTTCCGGATCAAGGAGCATCAGCCGATCGCGCTTTGGGGAGAGACCCAGTTGTTGAGCCAGACCGGCGAGCTGTTTGAGCCAGAGGATCGCAGCCGCTATGGGCATTTGCCCCAGTTGCGGGGGCCCCAGGGTAGTCAGCATACCCTCTGGCAGAACTATGTAAGTTGGAGCCAGGCGCTGGACTCCCTTGGGATGACAGTGTCGGGCATTAGTCTGGCGGCGCGGGGCGCCTGGGAAATTCAGCTGGACGAGGGAATTCTCATCAAGCTGGGACGCGAGGACTTGCAAGGCAAGATGGATCGATTGCAGAAAATCTTTCGCGCCGAGCTTCGGGACAAGCTTCCCGAGATAGAAATATTGGATGCGCGCTATGCCAACGGGCTGGCGGTGCGTTGGAAGGCGCAGGCCAATAACGGTTAACCATTGATCGGAAGAAGCTTGTGGCGTCGTGGAAAGGCATGGGAGTTAACAAGCAGTTGGGTGACAAGATGATTGTTGGACTGGATATCGGAACATCCAAAGTAGTGGCCATCGTGGGCCAGAAAACGCCCGATGGACAAATCGAGATCGTCGGCATCGGCTCCCATCCGTCGCGGGGACTGAAGCGGGGCGTGGTGGTCAATATCGAGGTGACGGTACAGGCGATCCAGCGGGCGATCGAAGAAGCGGAGCTGATGGCGGGCTGTCAAATCCACTCGGTCTATGTGGGAATCGCAGGCAGCCATGTGCGTAGCATGAACTCCCATGGCATCGTGGCCATCCGTGACCGCGAGGTGGTACAGGCGGACCTGGACCGGGTGCTGGATGCTGCCCAGGCGGTGGCGATTCCTGCCGACCAGAAGATTTTGCACGTGATTCCCCAGGAATACGTCATCGACAACCAAGAGGGCATCAAAGAGCCTCTGGGCATGTCGGGCGTGCGTCTGGAGGCCAAGGTGCACCTGGTGACCTGTGCCGTGAACGCCTATCAGAATATCGAAAAGTGCGTGAAGCGCTGCGGGTTGGAAGTGGATGACATCATGCTGGAACAGTTGGCTTCCAGCTATGCGGTGTTGACCGATGATGAGAAAGAGCTGGGCGTGTGTCTGGTGGATATCGGCGGCGGCACCACGGATATCGCCATTTTTACCGGGGGCTCCATCCGGCATACGTCGGTGATTCCCATCGCCGGGGATCAGGTGACCAATGATATCGCCATGGCGTTGCGTACACCGACCCAGAATGCCGAGGAGATCAAGATCAAGTACGCCTGCGCCCTGACCCAGCTGGCGGGAGCCGATGAAACCATCAAGGTGCCCAGCGTGGGGGACCGTCCCTCACGGGATCTGTCCCGCCAAGCGCTGGCGGAGGTGGTCGAGCCCCGTTACGAGGAGCTGTTCACCCTGGTGCAGTCCGAGCTGCGCCGCAGCGGCTACGAGGACCTGGTGGCGGCGGGAATTGTCTTGACCGGCGGCACTTCCCGCATGGAAGGCGTGGTGGAGTTGGCGGAAGAAATTTTCCATATGCCTGTGCGTTTGGCAGTTCCACAGGGTATGACCGGTTTGGCCGATGTCGTGAATAACCCGATGTACTCCACGGGAGTGGGTTTACTGGTTTATGGCTTCAAACAGCAGGAGCTGGGGCGAGTGTTACCGGCCAGACATGATGATTCCTTGAATGTCTTGGAGCGCTTCAAGAACTGGTTCAAGGGTAATTTCTAATCGAGTTTTGATGACGTCAGTCGCGAAAAAAAGCATAGCTATACCTATAAAAGGAGAAGGGGAGATGTTTGAACTAGTCGATAATTTACCGCAAAACGCAGTGATCAAGGTTGTTGGTGTTGGGGGCGGTGGCGGCAACGCGGTTCGCCATATGCTGTCCAATTCCATCGAAGGGGTGGACTTTATCTGCGCCAACACAGACGCCCAGGCGCTGCGTGAACTGGAAGCCAAGGCGGTGATCCAGTTGGGTAGCACCATTACCAAGGGGCTGGGTGCGGGGGCCAATCCGGAAGTTGGCCGTAATGCCGCGATGGAAGACCGCGAGCGTATCGCCGAAACCATCAAGGGCGCAGACATGGTGTTCATCACCGCGGGTATGGGTGGTGGTACCGGTACTGGTGCGGCGCCGATCGTCGCCGAGATCGCCAAGGAAATGGGCATCCTGACGGTAGCGGTAGTGACCAAGCCGTTCCCGTTTGAAGGTGCCAAGCGGATGAAGATTGCGGAAGCCGGCCTCAAGGAACTGGCTCAGCACGTGGACTCGCTGATCACCATTCCCAACGAGAAACTGCTGTCGGTGATGGGCAAGAACACCAGCCTGCTGGAAGCCTTTGCTGCAGCGAACGACGTTCTGCGCGGAGCGGTTCAGGGGATTGCCGACCTGATCATCCGTCCGGGTATGATCAACGTGGACTTCGCTGACGTGAAGACGGTGATGTCCGAAATGGGTATGGCCATGATGGGAACCGGTGTTGGCCGTGGTGAGAACCGTGCTCGTGAAGCTGCAGAAGCCGCTATTCGCAGCCCGCTGCTGGAAGATGTCAACCTGCAGGGTGCCCGCGGTATCCTGGTGAACATCACCGCTGGCGCCGACCTGTCCCTGGGTGAGTTCTCCGAAGTGGGCTCCACGGTGGAAGAGTTTGCATCCGATGCGGCCACTGTTGTGGTTGGGACGGTGATCGATCCAGAGATGCAAGATGAGATCAAGGTCACAGTTGTGGCGACCGGCCTGGGTTACGTTGGAGAGCGCCCCGTGAAGGTGGTGGATAATACGAAAGCGATTGACGGTACAACCGACTATAATCAACTGGATCGGCCAGCCGTGATGCGTAAGCGTACAATGGCGGCGGGGAATGCTGCTCTGGACCGCAGTAAGGCTGTGGGACAAGAGCCCAATGTCGACTATCTCGATATTCCGGCATTCTTGCGTCGTCAGGCAGACTAATAGAGACGAGAGCCATGAATTTGGTGCCTAAGTAAGCAGTTTGATATAATTAGGCACTTTGGCTCCTCACCAGCTGACCCAAAGCGGTAGACATTGAAAATGATTAGACAACGCACTTTGAAAAATACAATTCGGGCGACGGGTGTCGGCCTTCATTCAGGGCAAAAAGTCTATTTGACCCTGAGGCCTGCTCCGGTCGATACCGGCATTGTATTCTGTCGTACAGACCTGGATCCGGTCGTGCAGATTCCGGCCCGAGCGGATGCTGTGGGTGAAACCTTGTTGTGCACGACGCTGGTCAAGGACGGCGTAAAAGTTGCGACAGTCGAGCATTTGATGTCGGCACTGGCGGGACTGGGAATCGACAACTGTTATGTGGACCTGAGTGCGGCTGAAGTGCCGATCATGGATGGCAGCGCCGGTCCCTTCGTGTTCCTGATTCAATCTGCAGGTATCGAAGAGCAAGACAAGCCCAAGAAGTTTGTCCGTATCAAGCGGGAAGTCCGGGTGGAAGAGGACGACAAGTGGGCTGCGTTCCTGCCATTTGACGGTTTCAAGATTTCCTTTGCGATCGACTTTGATCATCCGGTGTTTAAAAGCCGCTCCCAGGAAGCGTCCATTGACTTCTCCAGCACCTCCTTTGTGAAAGAAGTCAGTCGTGCCCGTACCTTTGGCTTCATGCGGGATATCGAGAAACTGCGTTCCATGAACCTGGCCCTGGGGGGAAGCCCCGACAACGCGATCGTCGTGGATGACTACCGGATTCTGAACGAAGACGGTCTGCGCTACGAAGACGAGTTCGTTAAACACAAGATCCTGGATGCGATCGGCGACCTGTACCAGATCGGTAACAGCTTGATTGGCGAGTTCCGTGGCTACAAATCCGGACACGGGCTGAACAACAAGCTGCTGCGCGCCCTGATTGAGCAGCCCGATGCCTGGGAGATCGTAACCTTTGAAGATGCTGCCAAAGCACCAATCTCTTATATGAGGCCGGTTCTGGCGAGTTGATAGACTAGCCCCTGGCTCCTCAGGGGCTAGGTGTCATCGTCCTCTTTGGTATGGCGGGCGAGTGACAGCAATACGCGTTTTAACCCTTCATCCTTTGTTTGCCTGGCTTCTTCTTCAAGAAGCTGGGCATTTTTTTGTGAAATTAAGTTCGCTTTTCGCACCGTCTTTTTCGCCCCAGCCCGTGGGCGGACTTTGACCGACACCTGCTCAATGCCATAGGCCGGCAGTCGGGTCTTTAAAGTCCGGATCAGTTCAGCCTGCACCTGACGCAGGCGTGAGGCCCAAACTCCCGAGTCGGTTAGCAGTAGCAACTCTCCACCACGGACACCCGCGATAGTGACATGCTGCTGCAGTTCAGCCGGCAACAGGGGGGTGACCTGTTTCTGCAGTCGGCTTAGCTGCTCCGACTGAACCAGCAACTGGTGTAAGGGCGAGCGACGGTTGGCCATAAGCCGTTGCAATTTCGCCTTTTCCGTTAGGTCAGGTCCTGCCATGAGTTACTTACCAATCCTCTTTGATTGATTTTTGAGCAAATAAAACATACTGTAACATGTTCCGATTATGTCTTGTCCGTAATCTGATACACTAATAAGGGTTTCTATCCATAGACGGCTTGCCTGGCGTTGTGTTTTTGAAAAACGGGCGGCGTAGCCTCGCAGAAAGAAGATTTATCATTGAATGAATATCATACTGGTCAGCCGTAAACATGGTCATGCAAGAACCCTGTCAGTGGGTCGTGGATCTCTGATTACTATCGGAGTCCTGGCGTTGCTGATACTGCTGGGAGCGGGAATGACATTCTACCGCTTGGTGGCTCCCTTGTGGTTTGGCGAAGACTATGCCGCATCCTTGGCCGATCCCACTATTGTGGAGGCCTGGAACCAACGGCTCAATGCCCAGCGGGAAGAAATCAACTCTCTGAAACGCCATTCTACTGAACAAATCGATGCCTTGACATTACGCCTGGGGGAGATGCAGGCCCGCTTGATGCGCCTGGATGCCTTGGGGCAGCGCTTGGTGGAAGTCGCCAAGCTGGACCAGGGAGAGTTTAACTTTGACACGCCCCCCGCTCTCGGGGGCCCCATTGAAAGTTACTCCGGGGACTCCTACCGGCTACCAGACCTGACCACATCGCTGGATCAGATCCAGGCCCAAATCGACCATCGGGCGCAGCAGTTAGAGCTATTGAACGACTTGTTCGCCAATCGCCAGTTCGAGGCTGAGCGCTTTATCGCAGGGCGCCCAATCACCAGAGGCTGGCTGTCTTCCCACTTCGGTTACCGTACGGATCCATTCTCGGGGCGTCGGGTCTGGCATGCGGGCGTCGACTTTGCCGGTAAGGAAGGGAGTGACGTGATTGCGGTTGCCGCCGGGGTGGTGACCACTGCGGGTAAGCGTGGGGGCTACGGCTGGCTGGTGGAAATCAACCATGGTGGTGGGCTGGTAACCCGCTATGCCCATTGCAAGGAGCTGCTGGTCAAGGTGGGCGACATTGTCCAGAAAGGGCAGTTGATTGCCTTGATGGGCAGCACGGGCCGCTCCACCGGGCCCCATGTGCACTTTGAAGTATTGAAGAACGGCCGCCAGGTGGATCCGATCAAGTATATCAATCGTGCCAGCCGCTAGGGGCTGGCAAGTCGCCACGGAGCCGGTCGGGATTTCGGACAGGCTCGGGTAGAATTCGGTATTTCGGACACGGAGTTGACGGCCAGGACACCTTGCCCCGGCCCGCTGGCCGGCATCTTCTCTTTATCCCGCCCTGAGGTTGGGGTTAGAATGTGGCGCTGTGCTGCATATGTGACCCCTCCAATGTACCGGATCGCAGGCAGTACGTATTGAAGCTTGTGAGTCCCAGGTAGCAATCAAGAGTTTATGCGGAGCGCCCCCGGCAAAAGAGGAAGAGCGCTGTCCAGGAAGGGGCTTGCTCGAGAGCCGGTGCTGTTGTTTTGACGAGACCTCGCTGGATAGCAAAGCTCGCCCACCGGATAATTCCTGATAATCAAAGCTCGAAGAGCTGTAAAAAGCTGGAAAGGTATGTTTGCTAATATCGCCAAGAAGATCTTCGGAAGTAAGAACAGCCGTGAATTGAAGCGAATGGGTAAGATCGTCAAGCAGGTCAACGCGCTTGAGGAATCCATCGCAGCTCTGGATGAACAGGCACTTCGTGGCAAAACGGCCGAATTCAAGGAGCGCCTGGCCAAGGGGGAGACGCTGGAAGCCCTCCTGCCGGAAGCGTTTGCGGTCGTGCGTGAGGCAGCGAAGCGAGTGCTGGGTATGCGGCACTTCGATGTGCAGTTGATTGGTGGGATCACGCTCCACGAAGGCAAGATTGCCGAAATGCGTACCGGTGAAGGTAAAACACTGATGGCAACCCTGCCGTGTTACTTGAACGCCTTGACCGGCCGGGGCGTGCACGTGGTTACGGTGAACGACTACCTGGCTCAGCGCGACGCCAAATGGATGGGCCAGGTCTATGAATATCTTGGCCTGAAGGTCGGCGTGATCCTTTCCGGCCAGGACGCTGAAACCAAGCGTGCCGCCTACGGGGCTGATATCACCTACGGTACCAACAACGAGTTCGGCTTTGACTACCTGCGCGACAACATGGCCTTTAGCATGGCCGACAAAGTGCAGCGTGGTCTCTACTTTGCCATTGTGGACGAGGTGGACTCTATCCTGATCGACGAGGCTCGGACCCCGCTGATTATCAGTGGGCCGGCGGAAGACAGCTCCGAGCTCTACAAGAAGATCAACGAACTGATTCCCAAGCTGACCCGTGCCGAAACGCCGGAAAAAGACCAGGAGCCGGAAGGGGACTATCTGGTCGACGAGAAGACCCGCCAGGTCGAGCTGACCGAGCAGGGGCATGCCAAGATCGAGCAACTGTTGACCGAGCAGGGGCTGCTGGCCGAAGGCGACAACCTCTATGCCGCCAACAACCTGGGCCTTCTCCACCACGTCTATTCCGGGGTACGGGCCCATGCCCTGTTCCATCGCGATGTGGACTATATCGTGCAAAACGACCAGATCGTGATTGTGGACGAGCATACCGGCCGTACCATGCCGGGGCGGCGCTGGGGTGAGGGCCTGCACCAGGCCATCGAGGCCAAAGAAGGGGTGCGGATCCAGAATGAATCCCAAACCTTGGCGTCCACAACCTTCCAGAACTATTTCCGGTTGTATGAAAAACTGTCCGGGATGACCGGGACGGCCGATACCGAAGCCTACGAGTTCCGCCAGATCTATGGCCTGGACGTGGTGGTTATTCCCACCAACAAGCCGGTGCAGCGGATCGACTATAACGACCTGGTCTACATGACCATGGAAGAAAAGTTCCAGGCGATTATCGACGACATCAAGGAGACGGTGGCCCAGGGGCGTCCGGTGCTGGTGGGTACCGCGTCGGTCGAGGCTTCGGAGCTGCTGTCTAACGCACTGAAGAAGCAAGGCGTCAAGCACAATGTGCTGAACGCCAAGTACCACGCCCAGGAAGCCCAGATTATCGCCCAGGCCGGCCGGCCGGGAGCGGTGACCATTGCTACCAACATGGCGGGGCGGGGTACCGATATTGTGCTCGGCGGTAACTGGGAAGCGGAAGTTGCAGAGCTGAAAGATCCCACACCGGAGCAGATCGAGGCCATCAAGGCTGAGTGGCAGCGTCGTCACGACGCGGTGCTGACGGCCGGTGGCCTGCATGTGATCGGTACCGAGCGCCATGAATCCCGCCGGATCGACAACCAGTTGCGGGGCCGTGCAGGGCGTCAGGGGGATCCGGGCAGCACCCGTTTCTACTTGTCGCTGGAAGACAACCTGATGCGGATCTTTGCTTCCGACCGGGTCAAGAACATTATGCAGGCCCTGGGGATGCAAAAGGGCGAGGCTATCGAGCACCGCATGGTCAGCAACGCCATCGAGAAGGCCCAGCGCAAGGTCGAAGGGCGTAACTTCGATATCCGTAAGTCGATTCTTGAATACGACGATGTGGCTAACGACCAACGCCGTGTGATTTACGAGCAGCGCAATGAAATCATGGCGCAGGATGATATCTCCGAGGTGATTACCGCCATCCGGGAGGATGTGGTCAACGAGGCGATCAGCCAGTTTGTGCCGCCGGAAAGCCTGCCCGAGCAATGGGATATCCCGGGGCTGGAGAAGCACCTGGAGTCGGAATTCAACATCCAGTTGCCGGTTCAACAGTGGCTGGATGAAGACGACAGCCTGTACGAAGAGCCGATGCGGGCCCGGATCCTGGAAGAGATCGTCAAGGTCTATCAGGAAAAAGAGGAGCTCGTCGGCGCCGAGGTACTGCGCAAGTTCGAGAAGCAGGTGTTCCTGCAAGTGCTGGATACCCTGTGGAAAGAGCACCTGGCGAATATGGACTACTTGCGCCAGGGCATCCACCTGCGCGGCTATGCCCAAAAGAACCCCAAGCAGGAATACAAGCGGGAAGCCTTCCAGTTGTTCCAGGGCATGCTCAACAGCATCAAGCATGACGTGGTGCGCATTATCAGCCACGTGCGGGTGCAGCGTGAGGAGGAGATCCAGGAAATGGAGCGCCAGCGGCGTGAAGCCCTGGAGCGCCAGTTGCAGAGTGCCCAGGCCCAGCACGAGGCGCAGCCCGGCATGGAGCAGGAGGCAGAGCAGCAAGAGGCCCCAGCCCCGGCCCAGCCGTATGTGCGCGAGGGACGCAAGATCGGTCGGAATGATCCTTGCCCCTGCGGTTCCGGCAAGAAGTACAAGCAATGTCACGGACGGATCGAGTAACTCCTCCAGGACATTGGTCTGCCCGAGTGAGGCACCGGACAGGCTGACACAAAACGTTTTTCGGTGGAGCGGTGTTTCGGCCCTTGGGTTCGGAAGACCGCTCCCGTCGTCTTTGACCTTGGTTTTAGCGGAGAGACAGACTCATGGCGGTCGGTTTGGCACCCTTGCCCGATTTCCATTCTATTGAGGGCGTTCGTATCGGTGTTGCAAGTGCCGGTATCAAGACGCCCGGCAGAAAGGACCTGGTGTTGTTCGAGTTGGCGGAAGGCACGCAGACGGCTGCGGTCTTTACCAAAAACGCCTTTTGTGCCGCGCCCGTCGTGTTGTCTCGACGTCACCTGGCTGCCGCTACTCCCCGTTACTTTCTGGTGAATACCGGTAATGCGAATGCGGGAACCGGCGAGCCTGGCATGGCCCATGCTGAAGCCTGCTGCCGCCGGGTGGCCGAGCTGGGTGGGGTGGATAGCGCGCAGGTGCTGCCGTTTTCCACGGGCGTGATCGGTGAACCCCTGCCCGTGGAGAAGATCGAAAACGCCTTGCCGGCTGCGTTTGACAACCTGCAGGAAAATGCCTGGGCCCAGGCGGCGGAAGGCATTATGACTACCGACACCCTGCCCAAGGGCGCCACTGCGGTGGTGGAGGTTGATGGTCAAAAAGTGCATATCTCCGGGATCAGCAAGGGTGCCGGTATGATCAAGCCCAATATGGCTACCATGTTGGCCTATGTGGCTACGGATGCGCGAATTGGGCGGGATTTGCTGCAAAAGTTGCTGGTGGAGGCGGTAGAAGGCTCCTTCAACCGGATTACCGTGGATGGTGACACCTCCACGAATGACTCCTGCATGCTGGTGGCTACCGGCCGGACGGCGGCGCCGGAGTTCACAGAAGCGAACCGGGAGCTGTGGGCACCTTTTGACAAGGCGCTGAAACAAGTTTTCCTGACCTTGGCCCAGGCCATTGTGCGGGATGGGGAAGGGGCAACCAAGTTCATTGCCGTGGAAGTCAACGGTGGCGCTACCCAGGAGGAAGCCCTGGACGTGGCCTATACCATCGCCCATTCGCCTTTGGTCAAGACCGCGTTGTTTGCCAGCGACCCCAACTGGGGCCGGCTCCTGGCGGCCATTGGGCGCGCCAATGTGCCGGATCTGGATGTCTCCCGCATTGATGTGTATCTCAATGACACCTGCATCGCCCAGGCTGGCGGACGTGCTCCCAGCTATACCGAGGCCCAGGGGCAGGCGGAAATGAACAAGGAAGAAATCAAGATTCGGGTGGAGCTGAAGCGGGGAGCAATCTCCGAAACTGTCTGGACCACCGACCTTTCCCATGAGTACGTGCGTATCAACGCCGAATACCGTACCTGAGATCTGATGGCTACCATGATTCATGTCGTCGCTGCGGTGATTCGCCGCGGCGATGACGCTGTTTTGATTGCAAAACGTCCGGCCCATGTACACCAGGGTGGGCTCTGGGAGTTTCCGGGTGGAAAGTTGGAGCCGGGGGAAACTCCCTTTCAGGCCCTGGCGCGGGAACTGGCCGAGGAACTAGGCATCGGGCTGCCGGTGTCGCCCCGCAACCGTCCGTTGATCCAGGTCGACCATGACTATGGAGACAAGCGGGTTTTTCTGGATGTCTGGTCGGTTCAAGACTTTACCGGCACACCCCAGGGCCAGGAAGGCCAAGCAGTTACCTGGGTAGCTCCCGAACAGCTGCCCAACTACGAGTTTCCCGCGGCCAACCTGCCCATTGTCCAGGCGGCCCGACTGCCGAACCGCTATCTCATTACGGGCAGATTCAGCTCCCAGGCGGACTTTGAGCAGCGGCTACGCCGCGCGCTCTCTCAAGGAGTGCAATTGGTGCAGTTGCGTGTGCCGGGAGCGGATGAGGCGGAACTGGAGCCTTTGGTACGCTCGGCCCTGGCCCTGTGTCACAATGCCGGCGCCAAGCTGTTAGTCAATGGGGACCCGGACTTTGCCCAGCGTTTAGGGGCTGATGGCGTCCACCTCAGTGGCTCCCGTCTGCGCCAGTTTCATGAGCGGCCACTGCCGGAAGGCTTTTGGGTGGCAGCGTCCTGTCATGATCCGGAGGAGCTGGCCCTGGCCCAACATCTCGGCGTTGATTTTGTGGTCCTGTCGCCAGTCAAGGAAACCCTCTCCCATCCGGGCCAGGCGAGCATTGGCTGGGAGTGTTTTGCAGACTGGGTTCGCTATACCAATGTTCCCGTGTATGCGCTAGGAGGGTTGGATGAGTCGGATCTGGAGCAGGCGCATTTGCAGGGTGCCCAGGGCATAGCGGCAATCCGGGCCTGGTGGCCGGACTAACCGCCGGGCCAGGTATAGAATACGCCAGTTGAAATCAGGGAACCTTTGACAGACGGAGGAGTGCAATGGCTGAGCTGACCCACCTGGATGACCAGGGTGCGGCGAACATGGTGGATGTTTCCGGTAAGGACATTACCACACGTGAGGCCCGGGCAGAGGCCTACGTGGTGATGAAGCCGGAGACCCTGTCACTTCTCTCTGAAGGCCGACACAAGAAGGGTGATGTCTTTGCCGTAGCTCGGATTGCTGGCATCCAGGCCGCCAAGCGCTGCTGGGAGCTGATCCCCCTGTGCCATCCTTTGATGTTGAGTACTGTGAAGGTTTCCCTGGAAGCCCAGCCGGAACAGTCGCGGGTGCGGATTGAGGCGTTCTGCAAGCTCGACGCCAAGACAGGGGTGGAGATGGAAGCGCTGACTGCGGCAACAGTGGCCGCCCTGACCCTGTACGACATGTGCAAGGCTGTGGACAAGGGCATGGTGATTACCGACGTCCGGTTGCTGGAAAAGCGCGGTGGACGCAGTGGTCAGTGGCAGGTGCCCGGTGGGGCTGCCGAGTAGATTCGCTTTGATTGTGGCTGTAATCCCTGCCCCATCACGCCCTTCCAGGATTCGTCGCGAGCCTTAAGCCGAAAATTTCGGCATCCCGACTGAATTAATGCGCCAGCCATGGAGTCCAACCGGATAGGTGGAATTATAGATGCCGCTCCTGGCCCCTTTTGCTAAAATTGCGCCTTCATTAAAGTCCGAGGTGTAGTCGTGTCCATCCGCTATGTTGCGAGCTGTCGTTTGCCGACGCCTTTCGCCGTTTTCGATATGCACGGTTTTGAGGAAGAAGGGACTGGCAAGGAGCATATTGCATTGACGCTGGGTGATATCGGTAATGGGGAGCCTGTGCTGGCCCGTACCCATTCCGAATGCCTGACCGGTGATGCGCTGTTTAGTATGCGTTGCGACTGTGGTTATCAGTTGAAAGAGGCTTTACGCTCCATTGCGGAAGAAGGGCGTGGGCTACTGCTGTATCTGCGTCAGGAAGGCCGTGGCATCGGGCTGCTCAACAAAATTCGGGCCTATCACCTGCAGGACCAGGGTGCCGACACGGTGGAGGCCAACGAGCAGTTGGGGTTTGCCGCGGACCTGCGGGATTACAGCATGTGCCGGTATATGCTCTCCCACCTGGGCATCAGCAAGCTGCGCCTGATGACCAACAACCCCCGGAAAGTGGCGGCACTGCAAAGCTATGGCGTGGATATTGTGGAGCGGGTGCCCTTACAGGTGGGCCTGAATCCCCATAACCGCCATTACCTGGCCACCAAGGCGGGCAAGCTTGGGCACATGATGCTCGTCTCCCACCAAGACGACGACTGATTGACCGGTCAGTTAGAGGATTCCAGTCAAAGGGCTCCTGGCTAGGGAGCCCACTCATCCAAGAGCTTAGCCGGCGCTGCCGGCACTGGCTGCCTTCAAGTTCAGCGCCTGCAGTCTTTCCTGGATCTGACGCAAAATGCCTGCGCTATCCAGCCCCACATCCTGATGCAATTGTGAGGGCTTGCCGTGTTCGATAAAGCTGTCCGGCAGGCCGATGTGCAACAAGGGCATGATGATGCCATTGGTTGCCAGAAACTCGCCAACACCGCTGCCGGCCCCGCCCATCAGGCTGTTTTCTTCCACAGTGACGATCAGTTCGTGGCGTGAGGCCATCTCCAGGATCAGCTCTTCATCCAGGGGTTTGACAAAGCGCATGTCCACCAGGGTGGCACCCAGACTTTCCGCAACTTCCAGACTCGGCGTGACCATGCTGCCAAAGGCGAGGATGGCCACCTGCTTGCCGGACTTCAGAACCCGCGCCTTGCCGATGGGCAGGGCCGTCATTTCCTCTTCGATCACCGCCCCAGGCCCGGTACCTCGGGGGTAGCGCACGGCGGCAGGGCCTGGATACTGATAGCCGGTATAGAGCATCTGGCGGGTTTCGTTCTCGTCGGAAGGGGCCATGATGACCATGTTGGGAATGCAGCGCAAAAAGCTGAGATCGAAGCTGCCGGCATGGGTGGGGCCGTCTTCGCCGACCAGGCCTGCACGGTCAATGGCAAAGAGAACGTCCAGGTTCTGGATGGCTACATCGTGAATCAGCTGGTCATAGGCCCGTTGCAGAAAGGTGGAGTAGATCGCCACCACCGGCTTGGCGCCGTCGCAGGCCAGTCCCGCCGCCAGGGTGACCGCATGCTGTTCGGCGATCGCCACATCGAAATAGCGCTCTGGGAAGCGCTCGGCGAAGGCCACCAGGTCGGAGCCTTCTTTCATGGCCGGGGTGATGCCCACCAGGCGCGGGTCGGCCTCCGCCATATCGCATAGCCATTGGCCGAATACGTTGGAATAGCGGGGCTTGGGAGCCTGCACCGGGGCCAGGTTGACCTTGGGGGCCGGTTCGATCTTGTTGATGGCGTGATAGCCGATCGGATCCTGTTCGGCGGGCGCAAAACCTTTGCCTTTCTTGGTCACCACATGCAGGAAGCGAGGGCCGCTCAGTTCCTTCATGTTTTCCAGGGTGCTCAGCAGGGTGGGCAGGTCATGGCCATCAATGGGGCCGATGTAGTTGAAGCCGAGCTCCTCAAAGAAGGTGCCCAGCGAGACCACCATGCCTTTGACATGCTCTTCGGTCTTGCGAGCCAGTTCCATCAGGTGAGGGCTGCCCTGCAGGGCCTTCTTGCCGCTGTCGCGCACATGGTTATAGGCCTTGCTGGACAGGATGCGCGCCAGGTAGTTGGAGAGTCCACCCACGTTGTTGGAGATGGACATATCGTTGTCATTCAGGATCACCAGCAGGTCTGACTTGATATCGCCCGCATGGTTGAGAGCCTCAAAGGCCATGCCGGCGGTCAGGGCGCCGTCACCGATCACGGCAATGGCCTGGCGCTGCAGGCCTTGCATCTTGGCGGCAATAGCCATGCCCAGGGCGGCACTGATGGAGGTGCTGGAATGGCCAACGCCAAAGGTGTCGTATTCACTTTCCGCCCGGCTGGGAAAGGCAGCCAGGCCGCCCTTTTGCCGGATGGTCGGCATTTGCTCCCGTCGGCCGGTCAGGATTTTGTGAGGGTAGGCCTGGTGGCCCACGTCCCATACCAGGCGGTCGTCCGGGGTGTTGAAGACGTAGTGCAGGGCAATGGTCAGTTCCACGACGCCAAGGCCGGCACCGAAATGGCCCCCGGACTGTCCGACGCTATAAAGCAGATAGGAGCGCAACTCGTGAGCAAGTTGCGGCAACTGCTCTTCCGGCAACAGGCGTAGCTGGGCTGGAGTGTCAATCCGGTCCAGTAGGGGCGTATTGGGACGGCGAGTCGGAATTTCTTGGAATACGTGTCTTTGATACATCCGCTTTATCGAACCCTCGGCAAAAACTGCGCAATTATATGCGATGTTGATGGGATGAGCACCGCCAAGGCGGTTCCTCGTCGTCGAGGCCCATCTTGTCCCACCGCCTGTCTGGTGAGCCCGGCAAAATCCTTCTGGCGGGCCATCCGTGTCTCTTAGGCTTGCCGGAAGGTTCCGGCAGGGGCGTTGCCCGGCAGCCTAGAATGGTCTCTCAATGATATAGTCGCAGACTTGGCTCAAGCGGCTGCTGAGAATGCCAGCGCTCTGCAACTCGGTAAGTGCCAGGTCATGTAGCTGGCGCGCCTTTTGTTTGGCGCCTTCCAGTCCCAGCAGGGCCGGATAGGTGGGCTTGCCGCGGGCAATGTCCGCACCTTGGCGCTTGCCCAGGGTTTCCGTGTTCGACTCAATATCCAGAATGTCGTCCTGGACCTGGAAGGCCAGGCCAATGGCCCTGGCAAAGCCGGCGAGCGGCTCCAGCTTGTCGCGGGTAGTCACCCCTGCCGACAAGGCGCCCAGCAAGACGCTGGCTTCGATTAAGGCACCGGTCTTGAACAGGTGCATGGTTTCCAGTTCTGCCAGACTCAGCTGTTTACCCACCGCGCCCAGGTCGATGGCCTGGCCGCCGACCATTCCCCGGCTGCCGCAGGCTTTGGCCAGAGTGCGGACCATTTCCAGCTGGACTTCGGGCGCCAGATGACTGCCGCCTTGGGTCAGGGTTTCAAAGGCCAGGGCCTGCAGGGCATCCCCCGCGAGAATCGCCGTGGCTTCGTCGAAAGCCCGGTGCACGGTGGGCCGGCCACGTCGCAGGTCGTCATCGTCCATGGCCGGCAGGTCATCGTGGACCAGGGAGTAGGCATGGATACACTCGACCGCACAAGCCGCCGGCGTGGCCCGGAGCGGTTCGGCCCCAAAGGCTTCGGCGGTGGCATAGGCCAGAATGGGGCGGATGCGTTTGCCACCTTCCAGCAGGGCATAGCGCATGGCCTGGTGCAGAGTGGCCGGCAACAGCTCCTCGGGGAGTAGGTCATGCAGGGCCTGATCCACTCGTTGCCGGCACAACTGGAAATAGTGCTCTAATGGGAGTTCTTTATTCATCTGCGCTAAACGCCTTGGTCTGGGCTTCGCCGTCCTTGTCGATCAGCATCTGCACCCGTTGTTCCGCCGAGGTCAGTGCTTGCTGGCATTGCCGGGTCAGCTTAATGCCCTGTTCGAAGGATTCCAGCGACTGCTCCAGGCTGAGTTGGCCGTCTTCCATTTTGTGCACAATGGCTTCCAGTTCGTTCAGCGCGGTTTCAAAATCGATGCTATCGGTCATGGGGTAATCTCGTACTGGTCCCGCTCGGTGAGGGCGGGAAGGTGTTTCCGGCCGTCCATTGTAGGATGCTTGGCCCTTGGGATAAACAACTGCGTCTGCTATCCCTGTGGCCTGGCTAGCATTCTTCCGGTCGAAACCGGAACTTTTGCCGGCCATCCGGGTTTCCGGAAGGGCTGTAGTTCTGCTCGATGAAGGTGATGGTTTGGTCTTCCGCCACCAGAATCAGGCTGCTGGCCCGAGTGCCGTAGATGGGGCTGACGATAAAGGCCGAAGACAGAAAGCGCTCGTTGGCCAGGCCGACGCCGGTATCCGGCAGTTCGTGGTCTGGGGCGGGCGTGGGGTCCTGCAAAATGGCCAGCAATGCATCCTCGTCGGGCTCGGAATGGGCTAGCTGTTGCTCCAAGGCCTGTTTGGTCCGAAGCACCTTGGGCCAGGGCGTGTCCAGCAGGTGGTTGCTCAGCCCGTACAGGCCCGGCTCAAGGGGCATTGGGGCGGTGGACGGAGAGCGGTTGGAAAGGTAATGAAGATCATCGAAGCGCCCCAGCAGCAGGTTGAAGCCGGAATATTCGTTGATCTGGCCTTGGATACTGTGAAAGAAGTCATCCAGCCGCCCCTGGTGGGTGATCAGGTAATCCGTGACCAGGGCTCCCCGGGAGCGGGGGCCCGGGGGAACTGCCGGTTCCCGGACATTGGTAACGGCCGCCAGGTATCCTTGGCGGTTGAGGCCGAGCCAGCTGCCCCCGGCTTGCAGGTCCTTGCCGCCCAGCAGGTTGGGGGCTTCCGGCCAAAACTGGGCCGGGCGCGTGGGGCGGGCGTGGAACTCGTCCCGGTTGCCAAGAAAGATCAGCGGGTAGCGGGGGTGAAGCTTATAGGCAAAGGCGATCAAACACACGGCACACCTGTTCGGTTATTTTCTCGGTGAGGCCCGACCTCCATGGATGCAAGGTCGGAGCCAGCAGCGCGCAAAGCTGTATGGGGCGGACGGTCCGGTGAGTCTGTTAGGGAGGCCTGGCCCTTGTTAGGGTGAGGCAGTCCCATCGAACCAGAACTCGTTAAAAAGCCGGTTAAAAATTGGGTGTAGAGCCCGCGCGTTCCATGTCGGATATGATACCATGCTTTCTTTCGGCCATCGGCCCATCAGTCTTACCGAACGTTGATTCCTGGTTGTTGATTAGAGGTTGCGCTCCCCCATGCTTGTGCTCGCCGCTTATCTCGTTTTAGGCGCTATTGCCGGAACTCTGAGTGGGTTATTTGGAATTGGCGGTGGCCTCATTATTGTGCCAGCCCTGGTCTTCGGGTTCGGCCTTCAGGGCGTTTCACCGGAGATTGCAGTGCATCTGGCGGTGGGCACCTCCCTGGCGACCATTATTTTCACCTCCATCAGCTCGGTGCGGGCCCATCACAGCCGGGGAGCTGTCCGGTTTGACCTGTTCTGGCCCATGGCGACGGGGATTGTGATCGGTACCGCCATTGGGGTGAACACGGCGGTAGCCCTGAGCGGTGAAACCCTGAAAATGATCATCGGGATTTTTGCCATTGGGGTCGCTATTCAAATGGGCTTCGGACTGAAGCCAAAGCCGTCTCGCGATGTTCCCGGTAAGGCCAGTTTGACGGTGGTGGGCAGTGGTATTGGCTGGGCGTCGGCCCTGTTTGGGATTGGTGGTGGGACCCTCACGGTTCCCTTCCTGTCTTGGTGTAACGTCAGGATGCAACAGGTGGTGGGCACGTCCGCGGCGTGCGGACTGCCCATTGCGATTTCCGGAGCCCTGACCAATGCCTGGGCCGGCTGGGGGCATCCGGATCTGCCAAACTGGAGTACCGGGTTCGTCTATTGGCCGGCCTTGATCGGCATTGCCCTAACCAGCATGTATTTTGCCAAGTTCGGTGTGCGCCTGGCCCATCACCTGAAGCCCGAGGTGCTGAAGCGCTCCTTTGCGGTCCTGCTGGTAATTGTGGGCTTGCGTTTTCTGTGGAGTGCCTGGGCCTGAAAGGGGCTCAGTTAATTACTAAACGAAGTTTGACCGCAACATGAAAGAGGATTTCCATGCTGCAATATCCGCAAATTGATCCGGTCGCCATTTCTCTCGGACCACTGCAGGTTCACTGGTACGGGCTGATGTATCTGGTCGGCCTGGGGGCCGGTTGGTGGCTGGCAACACGCCGGGTGCGGCGTTCTGGCGCCATCATGACCGAGCAACAGGTGGGAGACTTGGTGTTTTGGGTGGCGCTGGGCGTCATTCTGGGCGGGCGGCTGGGCTATGTCCTGTTTTACAACTTTGACCAGTTCCTCCAGGAACCTCTGTCCCTGTTCTACATCTGGGAAGGAGGCATGGCATTCCATGGTGGCTTGATTGGCGTCATCCTGGCGATGCTGCTGTTTGCCCGCAAGCTAGGGCTGAAGTTTTTCCAGATCGCTGACTTTGTGGCACCTTTTGTCCCCATCGGCCTGGGAGCCGGGCGCATCGGCAACTTTATCAACGGTGAGTTGTGGGGGCGGGCAACGGATCTTCCCTGGGGGATGCAGTTTCCAGGCGCCGGAGAGGTTTACCGGCATCCTTCCCAGCTTTACCAATTTGCCCTGGAAGGGGTGGTGCTGTTTGCTCTGCTCTGGTGGTTTTCGTCCCGGCCCCGTCCGATGATGGCGGTGTCGGGTTTGTTTTTGGTGGGATACGGCAGCTTCCGCATTCTGGTGGAGTTCGTGCGTGAGCCAGATGCCCATCTGGGATATCTGGCTTTTGACTGGCTGACCATGGGACAGCTGCTATCCTTGCCCATGGTTTTGGCCGGCGTGTTCCTGATGGTCTGGGCCTATCGCCGTCAAGGGGCGGAGCCCGCTACGGCCAACAACGAGGTCAAACCAGCCAAATCAGCCGGTAAACGTTCAGCAGGTAAGAAGTCATGAAACAATATCTGGAGATGATGCGCCATGTGCGCGAGCAGGGGCATGCCAAAAGCGACCGCACCGGAACCGGAACACTGAGCGTGTTCGGCTATCAGATGCGTTTCAACCTGCAGGAAGGTTTCCCCCTGGTCACGACCAAGAAGCTGCATTTGCGCTCCATTATTCACGAGCTGCTCTGGTTTTTATCCGGCGACACCAATGTGCGCTATCTCCAGGAAAATGGCGTCACTATTTGGGATGAGTGGGCAGACGAAAACGGCGATCTGGGGCCGGTGTATGGCTATCAGTGGCGCAGCTGGCCGACGCCGGATGGCGGCCACATCGATCAGATTTCCAATGTGCTCCACCAGCTTAAAACCAATCCGGACTCCCGGCGTCACCTGGTCGTCGCCTATAACCCCTCCTGTGTGGATCAGATGGCACTGCCGCCGTGCCACAGCCTGTTCCAGTTCTACGTGGCCGATGGGCGCCTGTCTTGCCAGCTGTACCAGCGTAGTGCGGATATCTTCCTGGGCGTGCCCTTCAATATTGCCAGCTACGCCTTGCTGACCCATATGTTTGCCCAGCAATGCGGCCTGGAAGTGGGGGATTTCGTCTGGACCGGTGGCGACGTTCACCTGTACAGCAACCATTTGGAGCAGGCGGACTTGCAGCTTTCCCGTGAGCCCAAACCTCTGCCGCGGCTGGTGATTCACCGCAAACCCGAGTCTCTCTTCGACTACAAGTTTGAGGACTTCGAGATCCTGGACTACGAACCCTGGCCCCATATCAAGGCGCCTGTGGCCGTCTAGGTGGGATTCTGGGACTGGAAGACGAACAAGGCCGGTACTCCGGCCTTTGTTATTTCTGGATTGTGATCCAGCCCGGCTCGAATTCGGAGCGCCAGTTGGGGATAATGCGGGCAACCTATAGAACTCACTAAGGAGCGAGGCCTCGCCATGAAAGTTACCGTTGTCGTTGCCATGTCCACCAACCGGGTGATTGGCCGCAATAACAAGTTACCTTGGTACATCCCGGGCGACCTCAAGTTTTTCAAGCAGGTTACCATGGGCAAGCCAGTGGTCATGGGCCGTAAGACCTATGAGTCTATCGGCAAGCCGCTGCCGGGACGGGATAACATTGTGATCACCCGGGATCGGAGCTGGAAAGCGGATGGGGTCAAGGTGGCCCATGATATTGACCAGGCATTGACCATCGCCAAGGCCAGCGCCGAAACCTCCGGTGCCGCAGAGGTGATGGTCATCGGAGGGGCGCAGATTTATGAGGCGGTGATGCCCCTTGTCGATCGGCTTTACTTGACCCAGGTACAGGCTTTTATTGAAGGGGATGCGGTCTTCCCACCGCTGGATTGGGATGAGTGGGAGGAAATCTCCCGGGAGGACTTTGAGGCACAAGACCCCAATCCCTTCGACTACAGCATTATCGTCTATGACCGCCTGACCCAGTAGTTGCCGCTATTGTGGAGCCCTTGCTGAAGGGGCGAAACAGGGGGAGTAGAAACAAAAACGGGCGCTTGAGCGCCCGTTTTTTCTGCGCTGGCGGTTAGTCCAGCATATCCAGGTTGCGCACCGCACCCTTGTCGGCACTGGTGGCCAGCAGGGCATAGGCTTTCAGGGCCGGCGTGACGCGACGCTGACGGGGCTGTGCCGGTTTCCAGGCTGCTTTGCCCTTGGCTTCCATGGCAGCGCGGCGACGAGCCAGCTCCTCGGGGGAGACATCCATATTGATGGTGCGGTTGGGGATGTCGATCAGGATGCGGTCGCCATCTTCTACCAGGCCAATGGCGCCACCGGCTGCGGCTTCCGGGGAAACGTGGCCGATGGACAGACCCGAGGTCCCGCCGGAGAAACGGCCGTCGGTCAGCAGGGCACAGACCTTGCCCAGGTCCTTGGACTTCAGGTAGCTGGTGGGGTACAGCATTTCCTGCATGCCCGGTCCGCCGCGGGGGCCTTCGTAGCGGATGATCACCACATCGCCCGGCTGGACTTCGTCCTGGAGGATGCCCCGGACTGCAGCGTCCTGGCTTTCGTAAATCCGGGCACGGCCTTCGAACACCAGGATGCTCTCATCGACCCCGGCGGTTTTGACGATACAGCCATTTTCAGCGATGTTGCCGTACAGAACGGCCAAGCCACCTTCGGTGCTATAGGCGTTCTCGACGCTGCGGATACAGCCGTTCTCCCGGTCCAGGTCCAGGGAAGGCCAGCGGGTGGCCTGGCTGAACGCCTGCTGGGTGGGAATACCGGCAGGTCCGGCCTTGAAGAAGGTGTGCACGGCCTCATCGTCGGTGCGAATAATATCCCAGCGGTCCAGGGCATCTTTCAGGGTCGGGCTGTGGACGGTGGGTACGTCTGTGTGCAGCAGGCCGGCCCGGTCCAGCTCCCCCAGGATGGCGGGAATACCACCGGCACGGTGAACGTCCTCAATATGGTAGTTGGGGGTGTTCGGCGCCACTTTGCAGAACTGGGGTACCTTGCGGGACAAACGATCGATATCGCTCAGGGTGAAGTCGACCTGGGCTTCCTGGGCAGCGGCCAGCAGGTGCAGGATAGTGTTAGTAGAGCCACCCATGGCGATGTCCAGGGTCATGGCGTTTTCGAACGCCTTGAAGCTGGCAACGGAGCGGGGCAGCACGGATTCGTCATCCTGCTCGTAATAGCGACGGGTGATGTCGACGATGGTACGGGCTGCCTGCAAGAAGAGCTCCTTGCGGTCTGCGTGGGTGGCCAGCATGGTGCCGTTACCCGGCAGGGAGAGTCCGATGGCTTCGGTCAGGCAGTTCATGGAGTTGGCGGTGAACATACCGGAGCAGGAGCCACAGGTCGGACACGCAGAGCGCTCGTATTCGGCGGCTTGTTCGTCGCTGGCTTTGGGGTCGGCGGCGATGACCATGGCATCGACCAGATCCAGCTTGTGGACGGACAGCTTGGTCTTGCCGGCCTCCATGGGACCACCGGAGACAAAGATCGTAGGAATATTGAGGCGCAAAGCGGCCATCAGCATGCCTGGCGTGATTTTGTCGCAGTTGGAGATACAGACCAGGGCGTCGGCACAGTGGGCGTTGACCATATACTCGACGGAGTCGGCAATGATCTCCCGGGACGGCAAGCTGTAGAGCATGCCGTCGTGGCCCATGGCAATCCCATCATCGACCGCAATGGTGTTGAACTCCTTGGCAACGGCGCCCGCGGCTTCGATTTCCCGCGCCACCAGCTGGCCCATATCCTTCAGGTGGACGTGACCGGGCACGAACTGGGTAAACGAGTTGGCAATGGCAATGATTGGCTTGTCGAAGTCTTCGGTTTTCATGCCCGTCGCGCGCCATAGAGCACGTGCGCCGGCCATGTTGCGTCCCTGCGTGGAGGTTTTAGAGCGATACGTCGGCATGGTTGATCCTGTTTATCGAGGTGTTAGGTGGCTCTCAGGGTTTTGAGCCCATTTCATTAAACGGCTGCACGCGTTTAATGGAATAGGCCACTTGGTTGACGTTTTCTGACTGGTGTAGCTGGTTCCTGGGGTTGGCTCCGGCAACGGTGTTTCCAATCTGAGGGCGCCGCTATCATCCATAGTGAATCGGGCCGAATCCCCTTGAAAAACCTGGCTACCGGGCCTGTATTCGTGAACCGGCCCTACCATTCGCTAGCATATCAGAGAAATGAGCGAGTTTTCATCTATGGCGCGCTGCAAGAGCCGGTGGCACAGAAATCGGTGGCACGGGACCAAGCAGTAGCACGGGACGAGGTGGCACTGGAGTAGGGTGCACTGGAATACAATAAGAGTGGCATAGGAATTAGATTGTATCTGTACGTAAATATAACGCTGCAGTCACAGTGCCAGGGGCGTGGGAGTGCTATCTTAGGGGATTGGTTTGCAGCAGGCGGCCCGGGATCCTGGCAGAAGGGGCGGCCTGCATGTAGAGGCAGTATGTGTGCATGAGCTGTACGAATGACAAGTAGTATTGATGTTGAAGTCCTACGAGGATTTGCACCGCTAGGAAGGCTGTCTGAAGAACAATTGGTGCTGTTGGCATCCCGGGTCACGGTACGCCGGGTGCATGCAGGAGGGACGGTGCTGGAGGCAGGTTCGCGGGATAACCAGGCGTATTTCCTGTTGTCCGGCGAGCTGGTGCTCCATGGGGCCGATGGCCAGCTGCTCCGGGTTGTTTCGGGCACACCTGAAGGGCGCAAGCCCATTGCCCCGGTACAGCCCCGCCAGTGCCTGGTCACCGCGGCCGTGGACAGCCAAGTCCTGGTGGTTGATCTCTTTATCCTGGCGCGCTTTCTGAAGGAGGCTCCCGTTGCCGCTGAAAGCGCGGCGGAGCCGGACGATTCCGATGTGGAAAGTCCGACCTATTCCCTGTTGATGCGCTTCTATCAGGACTTGAAGTCCAACCGGGTCAGCTTGCCCAGTTTGCCGGACGTGGCAATCCGCATTCATCGGGTGGCGGAAGAGAGGGACAGCAGCGCCTCGGATGTGGCCAAGGTGTTAAGCCAGGACCCGGCCATGGTGGTGAAGCTGCTCCGGGCCGCGAACAGTCCGCTGTATCGGGGCTGGTCGACGATCGAGACCTGCGAAGACGCCATTGTGCGCTTGGGGATTCACACCACCCGCCAGCTGATCACCATCTTTGCCATGCGGGAGCTATTCCGTACCCGCGCTCCCCACCTTCAGGAACGCATGCGTAAACTCTGGCAGAACGCCCGCGAGGTGGCGGCTATTGCCTTTGTCCTGGCGAAAATGACACCCGGGCTGCGGCCGGAACAGGCAATGCTGGCTGGGTTGATTCATGAAATTGGCGCCATTCCCATTATCCAATATGCGGAAAAGGAGCTGACCCTGTCCAAGTATCCGGAAATGCTGGAAGAGGCGATTGAAGAGTTGCGGGAAGAAATCGGTACCGCGCTTCTCGAACAGTGGGGCCTATCCTCCGACTTGGTGGAAGTCGTGCGCCATGTGGATGACTATTTCTACGACACCGGCACCGACAAGCCGACCTATCTGGATGTGGTCCTGCTGGCGCGCCTGCATGCGGCCATTGGCAAGCCGGAGATGCAGCCACTGCCCCAGATGGAATCGGTACCGGCCTTTCGCAAGCTGGCCTTGGGAGAGCTTAGTGCCGGACGCAGCCTGAAGGTACTGACCCAGGCCCAGCAGGAATTGGCCGCCGCCCGCGGTATTGTGGGCATGCTGTAAAACTTCGTTATTCCTGGCTGTCCCTAGAGTCGATTCCCCTCTCTCCAGGAGGGAGAGGAGGGAAATATTTATAAATCAATTCCTTATAAAACTGGGGCCGGCTACCGGAGGGACAGAGCCCTGCCGGGAAGGTTAGTCGCTGGCGAGATAGGTCGCGACTGCCTCCGGATATTGCCAGAGGACATAAGCCAGGACGCAACCGCCGGCGGCGAGCGCGGCGGCAGTGCCCAGCTTGCCAAACTGCACCGGGTGGCGGTCAAAGGGACTGTAGCTGATGCGAATCAGGCCACAGATGGCCAGCCCCCACAGCAGCCCCCCGATCACGTCGGTCAGCCAGTGTACGCCCAAATAAAGTCGGCTCACTGCAATGAGCAGAGGGGGCAAGACCATGGGCGTGTAGATTTGCCAGCGCTTTTTCTGGCGTGCCTCTTGGGCCCAAAAGGCTCCCAAAAGCCCCCAAAACACCATGGCTCCACTGCTGTGTCCGCTCGGATAGGCGAAGGATTCCAGAGCTTCATGCATGTCATTGGGACGTCCTACCGAGAGCACCAGCTTCAGGAGTGTGACACTGCCGGCCGTAAGGGCTCCGGCGACGGCGACGTGCAGGGCCGCGGCATACTGGCGGCGCAAGCCCAGGAATAGGACGAAAACGATAAACAGGATATAAAGCGGTACCACGTCCCCGATTAAGGTAAGGGTGATGAAAATCGGGTCCAGCAGTGGCTGGCGCAGGCTTTGGAAGAAACTGTAAGTGGCCTGGTTCCACTCGCTGAGGATTCGTGTTTCCAGTACGGCGACGGTGAGCAGGATAAAGAAGAGCAGGCTGAACACGAGCAACATCAGGGAGGGCAACGGGAACTCCTGATGCCCGCTGCGAGGACTGCTCAGGCGCAACCACCAGGAGCGGCTCCAGAGGGAGCGGTCGACCTGGCGGCGGAACCACTGGTAGACCTTGCTGTCCGGCTGAAGCTGCCAGTGCAGGTTGAAGAACACGAAAAAGGTCGCCAGCAGGATGCCCAGAGTGGTGAAAAACACCACATAGAAATGGGCTGGCAGTTCCACGTCGACGCGAATCGAGGCCCCCACCAAGAAACCCGGGAGCATGTACACCGGTGCCCAAAGCAGGGCCGAGATGACGTTGTACAGGAAGAACTGGCGGCTTCTCATGTCGAACATGCCGGCCACCACCGGAATCACCGGCCTCACCGGGCCCACGAAGCGGCCAATCACAATGCTTTTGCCACCATGGCGATAGAAGAAGGTTTCACCCCGGCGCAGAATGCCCGGATAACGGCGAAACGGCCAGACACTGTGGAGCCTTTCGTGGAAAATTCGCCCCAGATAGAAGCTGAGGCCATCGCCCAGGACCGCACCCACAACGGCGGTCAAGAGCGTTACCTCCAGGCTCAGTAAGCCGCTGCCGGCCAGGGAGGAGAGAACGAACATCAGTAAGACGCCGGGAATTAGAATGCCAACAAAGGCCAGGGATTCCAGCAGGGCGGCCACCAAAATGGTGATGGCCAGCCATTCCGGCTGTTCCTGGAGAAAGTCGAGAAGGGGTTGGAGTTGACTGGTATCCATGAAACTGTGGCGTCCGAAAAGCGACAGGATAATCGATAGAAGACGATCCGTCGTCAACTGTTGTTACGGCTAGCAGGTAGATACAGCCCTGGAAAGGCTTTCCAGGGCTGTGGTTCTTTGGGCTGGAGTGACTGCTAACCTGCTCTTGCAAACATTAGCGACCTTTTTGGTGAACCCTATTGTGCCCGGAGGCTTGGGCCACCCGCAATGCTTCGTGGGCCCTCGTGAGCAAGGCCTGTTCGTCGGTTTGTCCCGCGGGGCGGGTCGTGCAGCCCAGGCTGGCGGTCATTTTATCGATCACCGGCCAAGACTGCTGCTCAATGGTGCGGCGAATCCGCTCGGCAATCACCACGGAGCCCTCGGGGTGGGTAAAGGGAAGGAGCACATAAAACAGGCCGTCGCCACTGTAGTAAATGCTATCGCCGGCGCGGGTCATGGTGCGCAGTAAGCTGGAGAGCTCGGCGAGGAGTGCGTTGACGGTGCTTTTCCCATGAACTTCCAGAAGCTGGTGGTAGTAGTCCACCTCCAGGGCAATCAGCGATAACGGATGCCCGCTGGACTCCGAGCGGGAAACTTCCTGCTTGAGGGTGAACTCCAGGTGTTTCAGGTTGTAGGCCCCGGTCAGGGCGTCCTTGATGGCCAAATCCACCAGGGAGCGGGTTTTGTGATGGTAGAGATAGGCATACAGGGCAGCCAGGCTGGTGAGCAGGACAAAGCTGGACAGAAAGCGCAGCGCCTGGAACAGGCCTCCATTGGCCATGAGAGCAATGCCGATCCAGCAGGCGGTAGCCAGGCTGAGGTAGATGGCGGAGCGCAGTGGCACCAACAGATAGCCGAACAGGGCCAGCATATAGGCCCAGTAGTGGGCGTTGGGGTTGCTGCTGAGAACGACACAGCCGGTGAGCAGCATCAGGCCGCCCAGGATCAACAGGTGGCCTGACTGGACATTCTGGTCGTTGCGGCGTGCCCAGCCGTACATGGCGCCAATCAGGAATAGGGGAGCAAACAACAGACCGATGTAGAACAGCTCATAGAAACCGTAGCGCACATTCTGCACGGCCAGCATGACCATAATGATCGCGCCGAGCAGATAGAGGGTGATGTGGGTCCGGGTACGCAATAAGGACTCAGTCATGGTTGCCGTCCTCGTTAGGGGCCAGGTCCACATGGGAACAGGTCTGGTTGCTGCCCCGGGCCTGGGCGACGCTAAGTGCCTGGTGGGCCATGCGGATCAGGCTTTCGCTGTCGTCTCCCACGTTCAGGCCGACCACGCCAATGCTCACTGTTACCGGCTGTTGTTCGGTTCCCAGTTGTTTCTTGCACTGCACGCGTAGTTTCTCTGCAGTCGTCATGGCGTTTTTGGTGTTGGTATGGGGAAGAATGATCACGAACTCCGCCTCCCCATAGCGGTAGTAGCTGTCAAACAGGCGCAGGTTTTCGTGCAGGATACGTCCTAGCCGGTTGAGCAGGTTGTCCAGTTCCGTGTGGGGGTATTGGGCCAAAACCGCTGGATCAATGGCCAATGCCAGGACCGAAAGATCGGTGCCTTCCCGCTCGCTGCGCTGGATTTCCTTGGTCAGATCCTGGCTGAGGTATTCGCGGGTGGAGGCGAGGGTCAGGGTATCCGTGCGGCGCAGGGGCTTGAGCTGCTGCTCACGAATTTCCCGCAGATAGACGAAAGCCAGGGTCAGGGCCAGGCAGAACAGGAAGGTGAAGAAGATTTGTACCTTCTGGGGCTGGGCGTAGAACTGCATCAGGCTAAACATGACCAGGACTGCATAGATCGCCGTCAGGGTCGTGGCTAGCCGGAGGCGGTAGATCGAAAAGACCACTAGCGGGAACAGGTAGCACCACTCTTCCACTTGATTGGGGATAAAGATCAGGCTGGCCAGGGTACTCAGCCCCAGGAAACCGGCGATGAGGTGGTTTACAAGATGGGGACGGGCCGGCTCGTCGGTGTCGGAGTGTTGGCTGCGCCAGGCATTGGCGGCCAGCAGCAGGCAGAAGGCCAGGGCCAGAAGGGCGGTCAGATAATTGGCGGTGAACAGGGCGGACAGGCTCATCAGCAGCATGGCCGCTGCAGCGATCCAGTAGACCCGTATCCGCAGATGGAGGGTGTTTTCCTGTTGAGTCATAGGCGCCTGCGCATCCTGATATTGCGTCATGAAACTCTTCCCAATTTAGTGGCTTCTGGCCCGGCTGTCGAATGGCAAGACTTGCTTGGGTCAGTAAACTGGCCGTACAGTCCTCGAGAGCTGATTTCGTTGTAGGCGCAACCGGGTATAATGACCAAAACAGATCAATCATACAGGAATTGGAATGGACGTTAGACAGTATATGGTCGAAATGGGGCAGCGTGCGCGCGCTGCTTCACGGGCAATGGCCCGGGCTTCGACTGCACAGAAGAACCAGGCGCTACTGGCTGCGGCCCAGGCGCTGAAGGATGCGCGCGAGCAGGTGCTGGCTGCCAACCAGCAGGATCTGGAACAGGGGCGTGCCAACGGGCTGGATGATGCCATGCTGGACCGCCTGGAACTGACGCCGGCCCGTTTCGACGCCATGATCGAAGGCTTGGAGCAGGTTGCGGCCCTGCAAGATCCGGTCGGCGAGATCACCGGGCTGACCTATCGTCCATCGGGAATCCAGGTGGGACACATGCGGGTACCCCTGGGCGTCATCGGCATTATTTATGAATCCCGCCCGAACGTGACCATCGATGCTGCGAGCCTCTGCCTTAAGTCGGGCAATGCGGCCATTTTGCGGGGCGGTTCCGAATCCGTCCACAGCAACCAGGCCATTGCCAAATGTATCCAGGCCGGGTTGCGGGCGGCCCAATTGCCTGAGGCGGCAGTGCAGGTGGTGGAGACCACGGACCGGGAAGCCGTCGGGATGCTGATCACCATGCCCGAGTATGTGGACGTGATCGTGCCGCGCGGCGGCAAGGGGCTGATCGAGCGGATCAGCCGGGAGGCACGGGTGCCGGTGATCAAACACCTGGATGGTATCTGCCATGTGTATGTGGATCGTGACGCCGACCTGGAGAAGGCGGTCCGCATTGCCATCAATGCCAAGACCCACCGTTATGGGACCTGTAACACCATGGAAACCTTATTGGTGGATGCGACCGTGGCGGAACAGCTGCTGCCGGACCTGGCCAGCCAATATCGGGAGCTGGGCGTTGAAATGCGTGGCTGTGAACGGACCCGGGCGCTGCTCCCCGATGCCCTGCCGGCAACCGAAGAAGACTGGGTGACGGAATATCTGGCGCCGATCTTGGCGATCAAGATTGTGGATAGCCTGGATGAGGCCATTGAGCACATCAACAACTATGGCTCCCACCACACGGATTCCATTATTACTGAGAACTACACCCGGGGCCGGCGCTTCTTGACGGAAGTGGATTCCAGTTCCGTCATGATCAATGCCTCCACGCGCTTTGCCGATGGCTTTGAATACGGCTTAGGGGCTGAGATCGGCATTTCCACTGACAAGATCCACGCTCGTGGTCCAGTCGGCTTGGAAGGGCTGACCTCCCAGAAGTTCGTGGTACTGGGTGATGGCCAGATCCGTAGCTGATCGGTGGCCTGACCCGGGTATGGGCTTACAAATTCGGAGAGCAGTTTTCTGATCGCAATCCTTGGCGGTACCTTTGACCCGGTCCACAACGGCCATTTGCGGATGGCCGTTGAGTTGCGCGAGACGCTACAGGCGGATGTGCATATGGTGCCCAGCGCCTGTCCCGTGCATCGGGGCGCTCCTGGAGCCTCGGCCCAGGAGCGTCTGGCCATGTTGCGCCTGGGAATTGGAAACGAGCCGGGGTTGGTGGCCGACGATCGGGAAATCCGCCGGGGTGGCGCCTCCTATATGTACGACACACTGGCCGACCTACGCCAAGAGGTGGGAGAAGACGAGCCCCTGGTGTTGGTGGTGGGGAGTGACGCCTTCAATGGTCTGACGTCCTGGTATCGCTGGGTGGAAATTCCGAGCCTGGCCCATATAATGATTCTTGAACGGCCCGGTTGGGTGATTTCTGAACAACCTGAACTCCGAGAGCTTCTGACGAAACGCCAAATCTCTACTGTCAGCGAATTAAACCGGCAACCGGCGGGCCTGATCCTACCGGTGGCCTTCTCACGCCTGGATATTTCCAGCTCTTACATCCGTTCCTGTATCAAGCAGGGACGTTCCCCGCGGTTTTTATTGCCGGACCCGGTGCTGGATTTCATCCGGGAACATCAACTTTATGCCCAGTGTGCGGTCCAACAGGGATCGTCTTCTACTATTCCCTCATCTGGAGGTGCTTAATATCGTGCCCGTAAGAAACTTAAGATCCCAAACGACCACCAAAAACCCGCCTGCAGTGCCGGCCGGAGCGACCGATCAGGACCAGGTCATGGCCGAACATGCCCTGATTCCGGTTGTAGTTAAGGCCCTGGAGGACGTCAAGGCCAAGGATATCAGCGTGCTGGACGTGCGTGGCCGGACCAGTGTGACCGACTTTATGATCATTGCCAGTGGTACTTCCAACCGCCACGTGAAGTCCCTGGCCGACAACGTGGTAGACGAGATCAAGCTTATCGGCGAGGCTCCGCTCAGCGTTGAGGGAGGGGCCGGTAATGACTGGATTCTGGTGGATCTGGGGGACATCGTGGTTCATGTGATGCTGCCGGCTGCCCGGGAGTTTTACGACCTGGAGCGGTTTTGGCGGGATGCGCCGGCACCGGGTGACCTGTCTGGCAAGAAATAAGCGTCGCAGCGCCGTCGCCTGTAACTACCAATAAATGTCTAACAAGAAAGATAGGGAGTCCCGATGCGTATTCGGTTGATTGCTGTTGGAACTCGGATGCCCGATTGGGTGACGGCAGGGTTTCAGGAGTATAGCAAACGGATGCCGCGGGACTGTGCCCTGGAGTTGGTGGAAATCCCTCTGGGCAAACGCGGCAAGAACGCCGACACGGCTCGGGCGATGGAGCAGGAAGGCCAGCAAATCCTGGCGGCCGTGGGGCGGGATGACCGGGTCATTGCCCTGGAGGTAACAGGGCAACCCTGGACCACTGAAGACCTTTCGCGACAGCTTGCAAACTGGCGAATGTCCGGTCAGGATGTGAGCCTGCTGGTGGGTGGCCCGGATGGGCTGCCAGAAAGTTGCAGGCAGCGGGCCCAGGCCCAGTGGTCTCTGTCCCGCCTGACGCTACCTCATCCCTTGGTACGCATCTTGTTGGCGGAGCAGCTTTATCGCGCCTGGACTATCCTGAATAACCACCCCTACCATCGTTGATTCAACCTTGAGCAAGTCGAGGCAAGGAGCCGACTGCTTTCTATCCTTGCTTAGCGAGTATATCGGCCAGTGACATCCCGACACTTCAAAGACCACATCCGCGAGCACAGAATCTTTATCAACCGGGCGCTTATCGCTTTTGCCTTCGTGCTGTTCCTCAGTGGTTGTCTGGTGGCCCGTTTTTATTATCTGCAGGTGATCCAGCACGACACCTATGCCACCCTGTCGGACCGCAACCGGGTGCAACTGTTGTCGTTACCGCCGCCCCGGGGACTGATCTTCGACCGTAACGGAGAATTGCTGGCGGATAATCGCCCCAGCTTCAGCCTGACGCTGGTCCGGGAGCGGGTGCCTGACATGGCGGCCACCCTCGAGCAGCTGCAGGGTATTCTGGATCTGACCGACGAGGAAGTGGATCGCTTCTACAAACGCCTGCAGCAACGCCGGCGCCCCTACCAGCCCGTGGCCCTCAAGCTGCGCTTGTCTGAAGAAGAAATTGCGCGTTTCTCCATCAACCGCCACCGCTTCCCGGGGGTTGAAGTGGAAGCCGAAGCGATTCGCTTTTATCCCATGGCCAATACCATGGCCCATGTACTGGGCTATGTGGGGCGCATCAACGAAGCCGAGCTGAAAGTCCTGGATCCGGTGAACTACAGCGGCACCAACTACACCGGCAAGCTGGGGATCGAGAAAGTTTATGAAGAAGTCCTGCACGGCAAGGTGGGCTACCAGAAGGTGGAAACCAATGCCCGGGGCCGGGTGCTGCGGGTTTTGGAGCGCATTCCTCCGGAGGCGGGCAGGAATATTTCGCTGCATATCGACAGCCGCCTGCAGAAGGTGACAGAGAGAGTCCTGGAAGGCTACCGGGCTGCAGTGGTGGCGATTGATGTCAAAACCGGGGGCATTTTGGCCATGGTCAGTACGCCAAGCTATGACCCCAACCTGTTTGTGACGGGGATCGACCAGGCCTCCTACGAAGCCCTGCGGGACTCTCCCGATATTCCTTTGTATAACCGGGCCATTCGCGGCCGCTATCCGCCGGCTTCAACCATCAAACCCTTCGTGGCCCTGGCTGGCTTGAATGCGGACAAGACCAGTTGGCAGCATAAGGTGTGGGACCCGGGCTACTATCAAATCGGCGGGCAGGGGCGCCGCTATCGGGACTGGAAACGGTGGGGCCATGGTTGGGTGGACTTGCACCATTCCATTGTCCAGTCCTGTGACGTCTATTTCTATGACTTGGCATATCGCATGGGGCCTGATCCCATGGCGGAGATGCTCGACAAGTTCGGCTTTGGCAAGGTGGTTGCCCATGATGCCCTCGGCGCCCGGGTGGGAATTCTGCCATCGCGGGAGTGGAAGCAAGGCGCCTTGCGCCAGCCCTGGTATCCAGGGGACTCCCTCAACACCAGTATTGGCCAGGGCTATATGCTGTCCACACCCTTGCAGCTGGCCACCGCCACGGCCGTACTGGCCAACCGGGGCAAGTGGGTCACGCCGCGCTTTATCAAGGAGATTGAAGGCCAGGAGCTGCCGCCCATTGAGACCCCGCCCGATATCGTGCTGGAGAACCCCCAGGACTGGGACCGGATGTTTATGGCCATGCGGGACGTCATGCACTCGTCCCAGGGAACCGGACGGGCCAGTGGCCGGGGCGCTTCTTATGAGATTGCCGGCAAGACCGGTACCGCGCAGGTCATTGGGATTGCACAAAACGAGGAGTGGGATGCCTCCCAAGTGGAGGAACGCCATCAGGACCACGCTCTCTTTATCGGCTTTGCCCCCATGGAGGATCCCCAGATTGCCTTGGCGGTGGTGGTGGAGAACGGTATCGGCGGCAGCACGACCGCAGCCCCCATTGCCCGAAAAATCTTTGACGCCCACCTGCTGGAGCAGTATGAGGAACCGGCGGAAGAGCCAGACCCGAAGCAGGCGGTCACCCGGGTCAACTGAGGTGCAGGGCCAGTGGATAAGCGCGGTGCATGCCGGCGCAACGGATTCAACCCATGAGAGTACTTGATGAAGTCCAGTGATTTTGTAAGACAGTTGCCGGAAGCCGGTCGGCACTTGGGGCGCCCCCAGTCCTTGAGCGCCCGTTTGCATATCGACGTGCCGTTACTGGTGTTGCTGTTGATCCTGGCCGGAAGCGGGCTGTTTATCTTGTATAGCGCCAGTGGCGCCAGCCTCGATGATGTCTTCAAGCAAGCCGGCCGGATCGGGGTTGCTTTTGTCATCATGTTTGCTCTGGCACAGCTGGACCCGGCTACTTACCGTCGCTGGTCACTCTGGATCTATCTGGCGGGTATCGGTGCCTTGATTGCGGTGCTGGTCGTGGGGGTGGGGGCCAAGGGTGCCCAACGCTGGCTGCAGCTGCCGGGGCTTCCTCGCTTTCAGCCCTCTGAATTCATGAAGCTGGCCGTGCCGATGACCGTGGCTTGGTATCTGGCATCCCGGACTTTGCCTCCACGTTTAAAGCATATTGCGATTGCCATGGGGATTTTGGGCTTGCCGGTTCTGCTGGTCATCGAGCAGCCGGACTTGGGAACGGCGATCCTGATTGCGGCCTCGGGGCTGGTGGTGCTCTTCATGGCCGGGCTGAGCTGGAAATGGATCGGTGGGCTGGCGGGGCTGATCGCGGTCGGCGCACCCATCATGTGGTTCTTCGTCATGCTGCCCTATCAAAAGCAGCGGGTGTTGACCTTTCTCAACCCGGAGGAAGATCCCCTGGGGTCCGGCTGGAACATTATCCAGTCCAAGACCGCCATCGGTTCGGGAGGCTTATCCGGTAAGGGCTGGCTTTCCGGCACCCAGTCGCACCTGGACTTTCTGCCGGAGAGCCATACGGACTTCATCATCGCGGTGCTGGCGGAGGAGTTCGGGCTGCTGGGGGTTTGTCTGCTACTGTTACTGTATGTGCTGATTGTGGCGCGTGGCCTTTATATCGCCTCCCAGGCACAGGATACCTATTCACGGTTAGCGGCCGGCTGTATCGCCATAACCTTCTTTGTGTATGTGTTCGTCAATATCGGGATGGTGAGTGGATTGCTGCCCGTGGTTGGGGTGCCGCTTCCGCTGATCAGCTATGGGGGCACCTCCGCGCTGACGCTGATGGCAGGCTTTGGCATCCTGATGTCCATCCATACCCATAAAAAAATGCTCACACGCTAAATAAAAGGGCAGACTCTATGGGAAGAACTCAGGTTATAAGCCGGGTCGGATCCTGGTTGGCGGCGGCAGGCATTCTGGCCGCAGCAGTGGTTCCGGCAGCGCAGGCGGATTACTCGGTGCATCCACAGGGCAAGGCGTTCATTGAGGAAATGGTGCAGAAGCACCAGTTCGATGGCGATGAGTTGCGGCAACTGTTGCGCCAGGCCAAGCGTCAGGAAACCATCTTGGAGGCAATTGCCCGACCCGCCGAGCGGGTGCTGACCTGGAAGGACTACTCCAAAATTTTCCTGACAGCCGATCGCATTGAAAATGGACGCCGCTTTCTCGAACAACATCGGGAGACCTTGCAGCGCGCCGAAGCAACCTATGGTGTGCCGCCGGAAATCATCGTGGCGATTCTGGGGGTGGAAACCAAGTATGGGCGCATTCAGGGGCGTCATCGGGTGATCGACGCCCTGACCACCCTGGGATTTGACTATCCGCCCCGCTCCCGGTTTTTCCGTTCCGAGCTGGAACAGTATCTCCTGATGACGCGGGAGCAGGGCTTCGATCCCCTGGTGCTGACCGGCTCTTACGCCGGTGCCATGGGCTATGGCCAGTTTATTCCCAGTAGCTTCCGTCGCTATGCTGTTGATTTTGATGGCGACCGGGTGGCGGATATCTGGAATAATCCGGTTGACGCCATCGGGAGCGTCGCCAACTATTTCAAGGAAAAGGGCTGGAAAGCGGGAGAGCCCGTAGCGATCCCCGTACAGGTAGAAGGCTCGGGCTACCGTCAGATGCTGCAGAAGGACCTCAAGCCAACCCGTACCCTGGCCGAGCTGAAGCGGGCCGGTGTCCAGTTGCCAGCAGAGACTTCCTATGACGACCGCCAGGCTGGCTTGCTCATGGAGCTGGAGGGGAGCGAGGGCCTGGAGCACTGGGTGGGATTCCATAACTTTTACGTGATTACCCGGTATAACATCAGCCACCTGTATGCGCTGGCTGTCTATCAATTGAGTCGAGAATTACTGAATGATGTGCCGTCCTCTTGAGATGAGTCGCCTGCGGGGGCTGAATTACCTGTTGGTGCTGGCCCTGTTTGGCCTGCTGAGCGCCTGCGCATCCGCACCCTCGACGAGTCCTTCGTCATTTCCGTCGTCTTCCCGGTACAGCATGGAGCACGATGCCTATCCGGACGAGGAAGTGGACGTGTCCGGGGTGCCCGATGCGGTGCCCCGCTGGGAGCCTCTGAGCCGCGGCGGTAACAGGTCTCCTTATACGGTGTGGGGCAAGCAGTATTACGTGATGGATACTGCCAAAGGCTATAAGGAGCAGGGGATCGCGTCCTGGTACGGTAAGAAGTTCCATGGCCATCTCACCTCCAATGGTGAAACCTACGATATGTATGCCATGTCGGCGGCTCATCGCTCGCTGCCCTTGCCCAGTTTTGTCCGGGTGACCAACCTGGAAAACGGGCGCAGTGTGGTGGTGCGCGTCAACGATCGGGGGCCATTCCACGCCGATCGCCTGATTGACTTGTCCTACGCAGCCGCCGCCAAGCTGGGCTTTGTCCAGAAGGGGACGGCGCGCGTTGAGGTCGAAGCCATTTACGTAGAGCCCGGCGACGGGCCGCAGGAAACCCCGGGCGTGGTTCCGACCACTATTGCGGTGAACCAAATGAGCCAGGACGTGTCGAACAGTTCCGATGGCTGGTTCATCCAGGTCGGAGCCTACTCCAGCCTGGATGCTGCCCACCGGATGAAGTCCCAGATCCGGCAGGCCATCCAACAGCCGGTGTTGATCCACCGGGTTCAGCAGGCGGGGCTGACCTTGCACCGGGTGCAGGTTGGGCCTTTCCCATCGGAGGCGGATGCGCAACGGAATAAGCCTCAGGTCGAGGAGGCGGCATCCGGCAATGTGATTATTATTCGTGGAACTGTAGCGGTGGAAGGAGCCGGCTGAAGGCGTTGTCTTTAAAAGCAGACAGTTTGCCATTTTTGTGTGATTGGCGCAGAGTCCGACGCAGCGCGGCAGGGTGAATCGAAACCTTCATTCAGATACTATTACCGGCGTACCTCACCTCAGGGATTGGGGCAGTTTCCTAAAAAAAATTAGTAGATAGAGTACAAAATATGACCATTCTGAAGCCCAGATATTGGTTAACCTTCGTTTTATGTTGTGTGACCTCTCTCCAGGTTTATGCTCAGGCGCCTACCGTTAATAGGGTACCGACGCTTCCTGCCCAGCCTGTCATTATTCCTGCACCGCCGGAAATTGCCGCCAGCTCCTATATTCTGATCGATGCGGACAGTGGCCGTGTCATTATGGAAAAAAATGCGGATCAGCCGCTGCCCCCGGCCAGCCTGACCAAGATGATGACCTCCTATGTGGTGGAATATGAAGCCGGCCGCGGCAAGATCAAATATTCCGACCCGGTCCGGATCAGTGTGAACGCCTGGCGTACCGGTGGCTCCAAGATGTTTGTCCGGGAAGGCACCATGGTCTCCGTGGAAAACCTGCTCAAGGGCATTATCATCCAGTCCGGTAACGATGCCAGTGTGGCGATTGCCGAACATATTGCCGGCAGCGAATCCGCCTTTGCCGACATCATGAACCAGCATGCCAAGCTGCTGGGCATGACCAATACCCACTTCGTCAATGCCACCGGGTTGCCGGCTGAAAACCATTACACCTCGGCCCGGGACCTGGCCATTCTGGCCAAGGCGCTGATCCAGCATTTCCCTGAACAGTACAAGCTCTATTCCGAGAAGTACTTCACCTGGAACGATATTCGCCAGCCCAACCGCAACCTGCTGTTGTGGCGTGACAGCACTGTGGATGGTCTCAAGACCGGTCATACCGATGAGGCGGGCTATTGCCTGGTGGCCTCGGCCTTGCGCGATGGCATGCGCCTGATCAGTGTGGTGCTGGGAACCTCCAGTGAGGAAGCCCGTGCCCGTGAGACCCAAAAGCTGTTGAGCTATGGCTTCCGCTATTTTGAAACCCACCCGCTGTACACCGCAGGCACTTCATTGCAGGATGCCCGGGTCTGGAAAGGCACGGTGGACACTGTTGCCCTGGGTCTGGCTGAGCCGGTGGCGGTTACCATCCCGCGCGGTCAGAAAGACAAGTTGCAGGCCACTTTGGAGATTGACTCCCTGTTGCAGGCGCCTTTGACCCAGGGACAGGTACTGGGCCAACTGAAAGTGACCCTGGACGATGAAGTGGTGGCCGAGCGGCCGCTGATTGCCCTGCAGTCCGTTGAAGAGGGTGGTTTCTTCAAGCGGCTGTGGGATAGCATTATCCTGTTCTTTAAGGGGCTGTTTGCCTAACCGATTGCTGCAGGTTGTGGCTGATAGTCCTAAGCAGCGCCCTACAATCTTAGATAAGAACAAGAAACAAGAGCGGCCGAGCCGCTCTTGTTCTTTTCTTTTGACACGCTCTTGTTCTGTTGACTGGCGATAGCATTAGCGCTTGAGGCAATATCTCAGTAGCATATTCGATCTGATACGGGTTCTGGGCCCGAGGTGTAACCATGAGCGAAATCGAGAAGCCGACCATTGAGTTTCCCTGCCAATATCCGATTAAGGTAATCGGTTACGCGGCACCGGATTTCCGCGAGTTTGTTGTCTCTGCGGTGCGCGTCCATGCGCCTGATCTGGACCTGGAGGCGGTGGAGGTGATTGACAGCCGTAACGGGCGTTTCCAATCCATCCGGTTTGTGATTCAGGCCACGGGTGAGGCGCAACTGAAAGCCATTTTTCAGGATTTGAAGCAGAGCAGCCGGGTACAGATGGTTCTGTAATGGCAGATCGTCCTGAAATGGCGGCCGGTTCCGAACAGGAAGACCCCGGTAAGATACAACAGAGCAGGCTGGTCGAGAGCCTGGTGGTACGGGAACTCGGCCTGCAGCCCTATGAGCCGGTCTGGCAGGCCATGAGCCGCTTTACGGATCAGCGGGATGGCTCAACGCTGGATGAAATTTGGCTGTTAGAGCACCAGCCGGTGTTTACCCAAGGGCAGGCCGGCAAGGCCGAGCATGTACTGGCACCAGGGGATATCCCGGTGGTTCAGGTGGACCGAGGGGGACAGGTGACCTATCACGGGCCGGGACAGCTGGTGGTCTATCTGATGCTCGATATTGCCCGGCGTGGCCTGGGCGCCCGGGAACTGGTGAGCCGGATTGAGCAGGCGATCGTTAGCCTGCTGGCAGAATATGGTATTGAGGCCGCGGCGCGGAAGGACGCGCCGGGAGTCTATACAGGGCCGGCCAAGATTGCCTCCCTTGGGTTGCGGATTCGCAAGGGCCGTTCCTTTCACGGGTTGGCCCTTAACGTGGATATGGACCTGGAGCCTTTTCTCAGGATTAATCCTTGTGGCTATCAGGGCATGCCCATGACCCAGATGAAGCATTATGTTCAGGACGTCGAGATCGATACCGTCGCGCGGGGGCTTAGGGACCAGCTGATTGCCGTGATGGGTTATCAGTCCATAAGTTACCAGCGAGGTTTGCCGTCGTATGAGTGAAAGCTCCGGGGAAAAGAAAGTCAAAGTAGGGCGCCTTGAGCAAGGCGTAAAGTTGCGTGGTGCGGAGAAAGTGGCACGTAATCCGGTGAAGGTGATTGCCACCGACCGGATGCCCCGCAAGCCCGATTGGATCCGCGTGCGCCTGTCCAACTCCCCCAAGGTGGACGAAATCAAGCGCAAGCTGCGGGCCAATAAGCTGCACACCGTCTGCGAGGAGGCCTCCTGCCCCAACCTGAGCGAGTGCTTCGGGGGCGGTACGGCCACCTTCATGATCATGGGGGATATCTGCACCCGCCGTTGTCCGTTCTGCGATGTGGCCCACGGGCGTCCCCAGCCGCTCGATCCGCAGGAGCCCATCCACCTGGCCGAAGCCATTGCTGATATGGGGTTGCGCTATGTGGTGATCACTTCCGTAGACCGGGACGATCTGCGCGATGGGGGAGCCCAGCATTTTGTGGACTGTATTACCCACACTCGGGCCCTGTCGCCGGAAATCCAGATCGAAACCCTGGTGCCGGACTTCCGGGGACGGATGGAAGTGGCGCTGGATATTCTGGAAGTGGCACCGCCGGATGTGTTCAACCACAACCTGGAAACCGTGCCGAGACTGTATCGCATGGCCCGTCCCGGAGCGGATTACGCCTGGTCACTGAAGCTTCTGAAAGAGTTCAAGGCGCGTGCGCCCCAGGTGCTCACCAAGTCTGGCTTGATGCTGGGATTGGGCGAGGAACTGGATGAAGTGAAAGCCGTATTGCAGGATCTGCGCGCCCACGATGTGGACATGGTTACGCTGGGACAGTATCTGGCGCCAAGCAAGGATCACTTGCCGGTTGCGCGCTTTGTGCATCCGGATGAGTTTGCAGAGCTCGGCCGCTATGCCGAGGAACTGGGGTTCACCCATGTGGCCAGCGGGCCCCTGGTCCGGTCTTCCTATCATGCCGACAAACAGGCCCAGGGCGAAAAGGTCTGCTGAGGAAAGCCTAGGGCGACGCCAGGGACGGGTCGCCGCTATCACCTTACCGCTGTATGCTTGGGGCGAGTCGACAGGATGCGCACAGCCTTCCTTCTTCTTGAGCACTTCCTGCAGTCTTGCCGTCAGCTGTCAGCCAGCGGTTAAGGGGTAACGCTGCAGACAGGGTGAATGCCCTGATTGGCTTGCTCCAGATTGCACTATAGAGTTTTTCTAATCGCAGTAGACAGGCCTCAGTTCTATTCGAGCCGGTGGTGGGTCCGGGATAACGGCTCAATGTGATCATTCGGTCTCGGCGCAACGTGCCGGATCACCTATAATCGGCGACCTTAACCGTTTTCAGATCGCCGAAGAATTCCTGACAGCTGGATGTTATTCATGAGTTCGAAGCAAGACGACTCGTCCAAACGTAGTGTGGCCCGGATCAAAACCGGTAGTTTTGAACGCCGTTTGAGTCTGACCAAAGCTGGCCTGCTGGCCGGTACCCGTATGGGAATGCACTTCACCGCCAACCTGTTCACCAACAAGCAGACCAAGGCGGATCGACACAAGAAAATGCTGTCCCGCCAGGCCCAATATCTGGTGGACGAGCTGGGCAAGCTTAAGGGGAGCGTGGTCAAAATCGGCCAGATGATGGCCCTTTATGGCGAGCACTTCCTGCCAGAAGAGGTGACCGAAGCCCTGCACACCCTGGAAGACCGGACGGTCGCCCTAGAGTGGCCGGCCATTGAAGGAGCCTTGCGCCGGGAGCTGGGCGAGGAGCGCCTGGCGGAGCTGGATATCGAACAGGAGCCCATCGGGGCGGCCTCCCTTGGCCAGGTCCATTTGGCACGCCGGCGGAGCGATGGCCAGGAGATTTGCCTGAAGGTCCAGTATCCGGGAGTGGCCGATGCGGTGGACAGCGACCTCGACTCGGTGGCGCAGATCCTACGCCTGGCCCGCATGGTACGCCTGGGGCCGGAGTTTGATGACTGGCTCGAGGAAGTCCGGCAGATGATGCACCGGGAGGTGGACTATCGCCTGGAGGCAGAAACCACACGCCGTTTTGGGGAGATGTTGAAAGACGATGAGCGTTTTATCGTTCCCCGGGTGTTTCCCGAATATTCGTCCGATCATGTTATTGCCACCTCTTACGAGCCCGGCCTGGGAGTGACCCATGAGATTATCCAGACCCTGTCCCAGGAGCGCCGCAACTATCTGGCCAAGGCTGCCCTAGAGCTGTTCCTGCGGGAGCTGTTCTGCTGGGGGGAGCTGCAAACCGACCCTAACTTTGGCAATTACCGCATTCGCCTGGGGGACGAGGAAGCCGGCACCCAGGATCGCATCGTCCTGCTGGACTTCGGTGCCGTTCAGAAATATCCACCATCCTTTATCGAACCGGTCTGCGAGATGATTCGCGCCTCCTACCATCGGGACCTGGAGGGCGTGATCGAGGGCGGTATCCGCTTGCGCTTCATGCATCGGGAGTGGCCGCGGAAGGTGCTGAAGGAGTTCGGCGAAGTCTGTATGGCGGTACTGGAGCCCCTGGCCAAGGAGGAGGTGCCGGTGCCCGAGTATGCGCTCAACGCCCAGGGCGAATACTGCTGGAAAGGGAGCGACTTGCCCGCCCGCATTGCCAAGCGCGCCACCATGTCTGCGCTCAGCCGCTATTTCAAGATCCCACCCAAGGAGTTTGTTTTCCTGAACCGCAAGCTGGTCGGTGTCTACACCTTCATCTCGGTGCTCGATGCCCAGTTTAATGGTCGGGACATTCTGGAGCGCTATCTTTAGGCCGGCCTCTTCCTTTCCTGGTAGCCAGTTGTCCGTAAGGGATCGGCTTCAGGCTGGGAGAGGACGGCGGTCTCGGCGGTGAGCGGCAAATCCGGAATGGGAAGTTCCAACGGCTCTGCCGGCGGAATCGGACAACCAGATGCCAAGCGATACAAACAATCCCGTGGAAGATCTTCGAGTACGAGCGTGGCCATGGTTGCCCCTTGTCGGTGTTCGTATTTTGTCCAACTTAGAGCATTTGCAAAAAAATATAAACTGTCGGCTTTTGCCGAACTGAATGGGTCTAAGGCAATTTGCGGGCTAGCCTTCATATACTGGGATATCCGCTAATTTGCGTATAAGTAACAAAATCGGTGCCGTGCCATAATGGCGCCCATTCCATAAAGGGAGCTTCATGATGCGGATCTGGGTCGATGCCGACGCTTGTCCCGTAGTGATCAAAGAAATCTTGTTTCGGGCAGCGCAACGGCGTGAGATACCCGTGACCCTGGTCGCCAACCAGCCGCTGCGTACGCCACCATCTCCTTGGATCAAGTCGATACAGGTTGCTTCTGGCTTTGATGTGGCCGATCACCTGATCGTCCAGAATGTGGAGGCGGGGGATCTGGTGGTGACCGCCGATATCCCCCTGGCGGCAGAGGTGGTTGAGAAGGGGGGTGAGGCGATTAACCCCCGCGGACAGCACTATACCCGAGAGAATATCCGCCAGCGGCTGGCCATGCGTAACTTCATGGAAGAGATGCGCTCCATTGGTGAGGTGCGGGGCGGCCCGGCGGCCTTTAATCAGGCAGATCGCCAGACGTTTGCCAATGCCCTGGACCGCTGGCTGGCACGCGCCCGTTGACCGATAGGCGCGTGCAACAGCTCATTGGGTTAATCGAACACGGTCACCGTCTGCCGGCTTAAAGCGATCAGCTCGCCTTGGGCCGACCAGAGCCGGGCCTGGGTTTGGCCATAGCCGTTGCTGGCTTGATCGATGCTGGCTACGTAGAGGAGCCAGTCCTGGCTGTCCAGTTCTGGTAGCGGGTGGATGAATTCAATCGTCCAGCACAGGGAGCTGGCTGGGGCCGGTTTGGTGAGCCTGGGCAGGACTGCTGGCGGCCAGGCGTCCACCAGGGCCAGCAGGTGAGCGACACTGATGTGCTGTTGGGGGTGGGCAAAGCGTACCCAGCCGCCCATCTCCCGGTGGGGAGAGCCCATGTAGGGCAGGGTACCCACGGCCCATCGGTAGTCGAACCACTGCATGAACTCAGGGGTGAGCCCGGGTACGGAAGGCCGTTTGACAGACTCGTTGGGTGATTTGATGGGCGGGGCGGGTTCGGCCTCGACCTGAACCTGGGAGGTGCGGGGGGCACCAAAGCTGCCCAGCATGACCGCCTGGATTTGGCCGTTCTGGCGCAGGCGGCTCTGGACTTGGGTAACCCCACGGCCTTCCCGCAGGATCTCGGTTTCCAGTTCCACCGGACCCGGGGTGACTGGCCCGACAAAGGACAAGCTCAGGGAGCGGGGCAGCCTGACCGCCTCCACCTGATGTTCCATATGGGCGTAGAGTACAGCGGCCACCAGGCCACCAAAGGTGGCGCGCCCTTGGCCCCAGCCTTCCGGCATGTCCAGCGTCGGGTTGCCACGGGCCTGGTTGAGCAGGGATTCAAAATTTTTCGATAGCTCAGACATGATGCGGGGGCTCCTGCGTCTGTAAGGATGTTTGCCAGGATACGAACTAAGGGAATATAGGTGCCGAGCCTAACATAGCCTTTCGTTAAAGCCAGCTATCCTGGGGTACCACATTAAGTTTCAGGTTCGGCCCAAGCAACTCGGGGATGAGAGATGAACAACTCCTTGCTTCATGAAGCGCTGTTTTTCCTTCTGGCGGCCTTATTGATTGTTCCCATCTTCAAGCGCCTGGGCCTGGGGAGTGTGTTGGGCTATCTCACGGCCGGCTTGTTGATTGGCCCCAGTATGTTGGGGCTGATCTCGGATGTGGACAACGTCCTGCACTTTGCCGAAATCGGCGTCATCATGATGCTGTTCGTGGTGGGGCTGGAGCTGGACCCCGCCCGGCTTTGGCAAATGCGCAAGCTGATCCTGGGCCTGGGCACGGCGCAGCTGCTCGTAAGTGGTGCACTCTTGGCCGCAGTGGCTTATGGATTAGGCTATCCCAGTGCGACGGCGATTTTTGTGGGGCTGACCCTGGCGCTGTCTTCCACGGCGTTCGCCATGCAGCTTATGGGCGAAAGCAATGAGATGACCACCCGCCACGGGCAATCGGCCATTGCTGTCCTGCTGTTTCAGGATATCGCGGTGATTCCCCTGTTGCTGATTTTGCCGTTGCTGGCCGGGGTGGCGGACACCTCCGAGGGCTTTGACTGGCTGACCGGGGTCTGGACGGCCCTGACCCTGACCGGACTGGTGCTGGCCAGCCGCTATCTGATCAATCCCTGGCTGCGCTGGCTGGCGGATACCCATTACCGTGAGCTGATGAGTGCCAGTGCCCTGTTGCTGGTCTTGGGGGTGGCAGTCTTGATGGATGCTATCGGCCTGTCCATGGGGTTGGGTGCCTTCCTGGCCGGGATTCTGCTGGCAAACTCCCCCTTCCGGTACCAGCTGGAAACGGATATCGAGCCTTTCAAGGGCCTGTTGCTGGGGCTTTTCTTTATTGCCATCGGCATGTCGCTGCAGATCTCTTTGCTGCTTGAGGAACCGCTTTTGATCCTCATGTGGGTGGCGGTGCTGGTGGCGGTCAAGGCTCTGGTGCTGGCTCTGTTGGGGTTTGCGTTACGGCTGAAGGGGAGGGAGGCCTGGACCTTGGGCATCCTGCTCTCCCAGGGCGGTGAGTTTGCCTTTGTCTTGCTGAACCAGGCCCGCGCTCTCAATGTGATCAATGACCTGATGGTGGATCAGATGACCCTGATTGTCGGGTTGTCCATGATCACCACGCCGTTGCTGCTGAAGCTGGCTCGCGCCAAGCCGGCGAAGGAAACCCCAGAGGAGGCCCAGCCGGCGGATATGTCCGGTGCGCCGGAGGAGCCATCGGTGATCATCGCCGGGTTTGGCCGTTTTGGGCAGATCGTGGGACGGGTGCTGGCCGTCAAGCAGATCCCCTTTACCGCCCTGGATCGTAGCGCCAGCTATGTGCAGTTTATTACCCGCTATGGGAACAAGGTGTACTACGGTGATGCCACCAGGCTGGATGTGCTGCAGAAGGCCGGTGTCAGCAAGGCCCAGCTGGTGGTGCTGGCCTTGGCGGACGTGGACGAAAGCATGCGGGTGGCCCACCTGTTGCGGGAGCACTATCCCCAGGTGCGTGTAGTTGCCCGGGCGGTGACCCGCCACCATGCCATGTCCTTGATGGCGCTTGGGATTCCTTTTGTGCTCCGGGAGACTTTCGAGAGCAGCCTGCTGGCCGCCCGAGTCACCCTGACCGAACTGGGTATGACCGAGAGCGCCGCCCTGGATACCATCAAGATGTTTCGTGACCACGACGAGAGGCTACTCGGGAAACAGGTGGAGTTTCGGGAAGACCTGGAAAAGCTGATGGAGATCGCCAGCAAGGGGCGGGAAGAGTTTATGCAGGTCTTTACCCAGGATCGCCAGACCTAGCCGACGACCGGCGTGGCCCAGAGGCGCCGGCATGAAAAACCAATAGGCTCTCGGATTAGCCCTGGCGCCAGGACTTGGGTAAAATGTGCGGCTACTCCGAACCTTGCCACCCATACAATACAGGCCATCCGGCTATGCACTCAGCACCTCCTTTGTTTTCCTACAACCGTTACTGGGCCGAATGTTTTGGCACCGCCCCATTCCTGCCCATGTCCCGTGCCGAAATGGACGAGTTGGGCTGGGACAGCTGCGATATCATCATCGTCTGCGGCGATGCCTATGTGGATCACCCCAGTTTCGGCATGGCCGTGATCGGACGTTTGTGGGAAGCCCAGGGATTCCGGGTGGGCATGATCTGCCAGCCGGACTGGCAGTCGGCGGAGCCTTTTCGGGTGTTGGGTCGGCCCAACCTGTTTTTCGCCGTGTCCGCGGGCAACATGGATTCCATGATCAACCGTTACACGGCTGATCTGAAGATCCGTCATGACGATGCCTATACACCCGGCAATGTGGGCGGCAAACGGCCGGATCGGGCGGTCACCGTCTATACCCAGCGCTGTAAGGAAGCCTTCAAGGACGTGCAGGTGCTGATCGGCGGGATTGAGGCGAGCCTGCGCCGGATTGCCCATTACGATTACTGGTCGGATACGGTACGCCGTTCCGTATTGATGGATTCCAAGGCGGATCTGCTGGTGTTCGGGAATGCGGAGCGGGCCGTGGTGGAAATTGCCCACCGCGCCGCCACCGGCGAAAAGCTGAAGGAAATGACCGGTATCCGGGGCACGGCGATGATGCTGTCCGAACTGCCCGCTGACTGGGAGGCAAAAGACTCCACCACGGTGGATATTCCGGGCCCGGTCACACCCCATCCCAACCCTTACCATTATGAGCCTGAGGGAGAGGAAGCCGAAACCGAAGGCGCCAATTGCAGCGGCAAAAAGGCCGGCAAGCAAAGTGATGTGCAGGTCCTGCGGATTTTGCCGGTCAATGGCAATCAAAAAAGCTTTATCCTGCTGCCTTCCTATGAACAGGTGAAAAGTGATCCCGTGCTGTACGCCCACGCCTCGCGGGTGTTGCACCTGGAAACCAACCCGGCCAATGCGCTACCCCTGGTCCAACCCCATGGCGACCGCTATGTATGGGTGAATCCGCCTCCCATTCCCCTGTCGACGGAAGAGCTGGACAGCGTGTTCGAGCTACCCTACCAGCGGGTGCCGCACCCGGCCTATGGGGATGCCAAGATTCCCGCCTACGAGATGATCCGGTTCTCGGTCAACATCATGCGGGGCTGCTTCGGGGGCTGTTCCTTTTGCTCCATTACCGAGCACGAAGGGCGGGTAATCCAGAGCCGCTCCGAGGATTCCATCATCCGCGAGATTGAGCAGATCCGCGACAAGACGCCGGGCTTTACCGGCACCATTTCCGATTTGGGTGGGCCTACGGCCAACATGTACCAGCTCAACTGTGTGAGCGAGGAAATCCACGCCAATTGCCGGCGCCTGTCCTGTGTGTTCCCGTCGATCTGCAAGAACCTGGTGACGGATCATTCGCCCACCACCAACCTCTATCGCCGTGCCCGTGCGGTTCCCGGAGTGAAGCGGGTGATGATCGCCTCCGGTCTACGCTACGACCTGGCGGTGCGGGATCCGGAGTATGTGCGGGAGCTGGTGACCCACCATGTGGGCGGTTACCTCAAGATTGCGCCGGAGCATACGGAGGAAGGCCCGCTGGCCAAGATGATGAAGCCGGGCATTGGCACCTACGATGAGTTCAAGGCCATGTTCGAGCGTTTCACTAATGAGGCGGGCAAGGAGCAGTTCCTGATTCCGTACTTCATCGCCGCCCACCCGGGCACCACCGATGAAGACATGATGAACCTGGCCCTGTGGCTGAAGCGCAATGGGTTCCGTGCCGACCAGGTGCAGAACTTTTATCCGTCGCCCATGGCCAATGCCACCACCATGTACCACACCGGCAAGAACCCCCTGCATCGGGTCCGTCACGACTCCGAGGATGTGGTGGTTCCGAAGGGGCTGCGCCAGCGCCGCTTGCACAAGGCATTCCTGCGCTACCACGACCCGGACAACTGGCCGTTGCTGCGGGAAGCGCTGCACCGTATGGGACGCTCGGACCTGATCGGCTACAGCAAAAGGCACCTGGTACCGCCGACCCAGCCGGCCAATCATCCCAGCGGCCAGAAGCCGACGGGACGGCGTCCGTCAACCGCGGGCTCCAAACCTCGCAAGGGGCAGGTCCTGACCCAGCATACAGGGTTGCCACCCCGTGAAACCGGGGCCGCCAAGCCAGGCAAGCCCTTCAGGAAGAGTGCGGGGCGCAAGGCGCGTCCGGTGGGCCGTTAAGGCTATTTCAGCCGGCGCTGCCGCTCCAGCCGTTGCACGCGGGCGCGCAGGCTGTTGTTTTCAACGATCAGGACGATGAGCATGACGGTGGCCAGAATCATGGTGCCGTCTTCGCCGGTGTAGTGCCAGTAGACCCAGGAGAGGCCTGCAGCGATCAGGGCACTCACCATCAGGAGGAAGCGATCCTTGATGAGAGACATGAGCAAGGCTCCTTGTCCGTGCGGACAGTTGTTAGAGTGGGTTTGAGGACAGCCCTGTCCCTTTCTTGTTCGTACAGCTCTAACATCTCTGCCTGCATTGTCCCACCAAAATGACGCCTTTGACCAGTATTTGTTGAGAACTCCTCCAGATATTCCGTTTCCAGAAATAAACCCCTTTTCTCGTCAAGGGCTTAGGTGAAGGAGCTCTTCCGGTATCCGGGTGCTGAAACCGGCCGCCCGGGGATGTCCCCCACCACCGAAACGGCTGGCGATTTCCGCGACATCAAGCCCTTCCCCGGTGGAACGTAGCGACCAGGTGCGCAGGCTCCCCTGGTCGGTATAGCCGGCCGCAAAGGGATGCCCCTGAGCCAGGCGCCCCACCAATTCACTCACAATGGCGTGGGGGCAATTCACGATAGGAATTTCATAACCCGCGATGGTGCCCATAACGGCCAGTGGGCGGTATTGCTCGACCATCTGCTCCCGGTAGCGGTTGATGGCGCGTCCCTCGGCAGCTAATTGCTCCAGGTCCGGGTTCGAATTGGCCCAGCGATGCCAGCGTTCGAACTCCAGAGGGTAGGACATGAGGGCGGCGGTAATATGCTGGCTGTCGGAAATCCGGAACTGCCACAAGTCCCGGTCCTGCACACAGGCCAACAGGTGGGGAACTGGGGTCGTGTGGAAGTATTCCCAGCTGATCACCGCGCCGGAGCGCTCCATATCGAACACAACCTCCAGGTTGTCGAACTCCTGCTCCAGCCCCGCCAGGTCCTGCTGGGCGCTGATATGGTGGTCCAGGATGACCACGCGACGGGCACTTTGGCAAAGCTCTGAAAGGACGGGGCGTTTGTAGGAGAAGTCCAGGATATAGACCTCCCGGTTCCGACAGTCCGGCGGTGCTTCCCCATGGTTTGCGGCCACATAGTCTGCACTTATTCCCGCCTGCTGGAAATGGCACCAGGCTGCATAGGCGCTGCCAAAACCATCCAGGCAGCGGCCTCCGTGATAGATTACCACTGGTGCATTCATGACCGATTCTCCTTAATACCCACACTGAGTCTTGATTTTGGAATGTTGCGGGTTCAATCGCCCAGAAGCAACCATCGGCGCCAGGTAGGACGCCGGAATGAGCAAGGAGGGAGATGTCGTGGCGAGAGCGGCTTCATGGTTTCTGATGGTGCTGTTGCTGGTGGGGTGTGGCGACAGCGACGATGACTCAAATGGCCTGTTCAGCATTAATTCAACGAGCCGGGAAACCTTCCAGCCCCTGGACCAGTACCAGTATGAAGACTTTAACCTGACCGAGGATGTGCTCTATTGGGAGACGCGGATCGGACCCTCGCAGCTCGCTGGCGTGCCCCAGGTTTCTCGCCATGAGTTACTGTTCTTTTACGCCCAGGAAGCACTGGCGGCCACCTTCGAGGATCGGCTGGATGAACTGCTGCAGAACGACGAGCCTTTGACCGGCTTTGCGGACAAGTGCTTCCCGTCACGCTGTCTGGCGTATATCGCCGGCCTCAATCCCCAGAGTAACTTCACTATTTTGACCGATCAGGAGCTGGCCAACTTCTTCGGCGAGATCGACACCGAAGCGGAACTGGCCTATTGGCTGTGGTCGGAAGACTATATTCCCCTGGACTATCAGGCAGAAGACAGTGGTTTTGAAGTGACCGTGGAAACCAGCATCGTTTGTCCACAGCGCGCCCGGTTACGGGTATTTGTAGATGCCAATGGTGTGATTACCCCGGTCGAGAATCTCCCTCCAGAGAGTGTGGAAACCTGCGTTAATGGCGTAGACCGCCAGGATGAGTTTCTATTCGCCGAACGGGGCGGCGGCCGTGATCCCTTGTTGCCCGGGGAGGGGCTCACCATCCAGACCGGCGATTTGTCACTGCGGGACGATGGCGTCTTTATCCAGTTTGGCAATCCGATTCCGGCGACCAATGATGTGGCCACCCAGGGAGGAACCATTCCACGGCCCAGCCAGGAGCAACTACCGGGAGAGACCAGCTCATCGGTGCTGGATGATCGCATCGGCAACCCCCTGGAGTCCCAGGAGAACAACCCGGTCATGCAAAGCCAGGCCGCTCCGGCCTTTTAGTTGCCGGGGTGGCACCGCTGCGAGCCGGTCAACAAAGATGGCGCTTTTCCTGGCGGCCTTTTGCTGGGGGAACGTTCTTGCCCAAGGGTAAAGGCTTCCTTTGCCGCGGAGTGCTTCCTGCTGGCATACTGGCCGGCTGAAGTCGTGTGGATTTGGATTGTTCATGATTAGTCGATATAGCGTTCAGGATGCGGGCTCCTTTGGGATGGCCCTGCACCGTTTGCATATGCTGTGGCGTGCCGTGATTGATGAGTCGGTGGCGTCCCTGGGATTTACCCAAACCCGCTGGATTGTCTTGCTCCATTTGCAGACCCTGGGGGAGGGCTGCACCCAGAAGGAGCTGGCGCAGGATATCGGCATCGAGTTGCCCTCATTGCTGAGAACCCTGGCCCAGTTGGAAGAGCAGGGCTGGATCGAACGCCGCACCAGCCCCGTCGACCGTCGTGCCCGTCAGGTTTGGCTAACCCCTCATGGGCGCCAGCGCGTGAATGAGCTGGAACAGGTAGTTTCCCAGGCCCGGGCGCAACTGCTGGCTGGTATCACGGAAGAGGAAGTCCTCCAGATGCGGGAAACCATGATGAAGATTGAGCGTAATGCCCGCGCCCGACTCAACCCGGATGCGCTGGAGGACTCAGCCTCTGGCTGAAGAGCCCTTGAAGGCCAAGTAAAAGACACAAAAAAGCCCGATCCAGGGATCGGGCCTTCGAGGTTGCCGGCCTGCAGGAGGCCGGCGGGCTGGGGATTACAGCTCTTTCATCGCCGCGATCATGTCCTGCAGGACTTTCTTGGCGTCGCCGTTCACCATCAGACTGTTGTCGCGGATGAACAGCTCGTTGGGAATACCCGCAAATCCGGGCGACAGACCCCGCTTGACCACCACCACGGTCTTGGCGTGGTGCACATCCAGAATCGGCATACCGTAAATGGGGGAGGCCGGATCCTTGGAAGCCGCCGGGTTCACCACGTCGTTGGCGCCCAGGACGATAGCCACGTCCGTTTGCGAGAATTCCGGGTTGATGGTGTCCATCTCAACCAGTTGCTCGTAGGGCACTTCTGCTTCCGCCAGCAGCACGTTCATGTGGCCCGGCATCCGGCCGGCAACCGGGTGAATGGCGTATTTCACCTCGGCCCCTTTCTTCTGCAACAGAGAAGCCAGTTCGCGGGTAGCATGCTGGGCTTGTGCGACCGCCAGACCATAACCCGGCACGAATACTACCTTCTTGGCAGCGTCCAGGATCATGGCCACTTCGTCGGCGCTGCTGGTTTTCACCTTACCGGCATAGTAAGCATCGTTTTCGTCCTTGCTGATGCCAGCCTGAGCCGCCATGGAGCCACCGAACAGCACGTTCACCAGGGAGCGGTTCATGGCCTTACACATGATGGAGGTCAGGATCAGGCCGGACGCACCCACCAGGGAGCCGGTAATGATCAGGCCGTTGTTGCCCAGCACGAAACCGGCTGCCGCACCGGCCAGACCGGAATAGGAGTTCAGCAGGGAGACCACCACCGGCATGTCGGCGCCACCGATGGGCATCACCAGGCACACGCCCAGCACCAGACAGACGATGATCATGCTCAGCAGCAGGGCATCGGCATTGAGCGGGTCGTTGTAGACAAAGAACACGCTGCCGGCGATCAGGAAGGCAAAGCCCAGCTTCACGATCGCCTTATAGACGCGGATTTGCTTGGCGTCGTTGATCTTGCCCATCAGCTTGCCAACGGCGACAAAGCTACCGGTCAGCGTCACGGCACCGGTTAGGATGCCGAAGATGAGCGCGATACTCCAGTCCAGGCTGGGGACAAAGCCGTTCATTTCTGTCAGTTGCTGGCCTTCCAGATAGCTGGCCGCGGCGACCAACAGGGAGGCACCGCCACCGAAGCCATTCAGGGCTGCGACCATTTCCGGCATTTGGGTCATCTGAACCCGTTTGGCGAGGACGGCACCGATGGCGCCACCAATCAGCACACCGATGATGATGTAGACATAGCTCACCACGTTGTGGTCTACCAACGCGGCAATAATGGCAATCAGCATACCGATTGCGGACAGTTTGTTACCGCGTACGGCAGTTTTGGGGCTGGTCAGTCCCTTGATGCCGTAGATAAACAGGACGGCTGCAATCAGATAACAAAAGTTGATCAGAGTAATCATAAGTTTTCAGCCGATCCTATTTCTTTTTGAACATGTTCAG
>Ga0209075_1000063_pt1 | contig 82992 bp, 93 predicted proteins | sample Stecom2011_FD_187523 | JGI IMG/M metagenome (GOLD analysis project Ga0209075, IMG submission 187523) | Agricultural soil microbial communities from Utah to study Nitrogen management - Steer compost 2011 (SPAdes) (version 2) | ecosystem: Environmental > Terrestrial > Soil > Agricultural land... | reverse complement strand
TAGATTATACATTATAAATCGTCAAAAGGAGATTTTATTGCCTGTAAACTTTTTCTACTTACATGAGTATAAATTTCTGTAGTTTTACTAGAACTATGACCTAATAGCTCTTGAATATATCGCAAGCTATCTTTCTATATATACTCACAATATTACAGTATCAATTCTTTCATCATCTCCACCATCTAATATTTTTTTAGGTATCCATTGCATCTCTAAAGGACTGCAATTTGAAAAGTTTGGTTTTTGTTCGTATTCTTCCCATGTATCTACTGGAAAATTTCCCCCAAAAATCATCTTCAACTCTTCTATATTATAATTATTTATGGATTTATACTTTCTTAACTTCATAATGCCCATATATATTTATAAATTTTATTTCGTTCTATACAATATCCTACCCTTATTTAAATCATAAATAGACAATCCAACTTGAACTTTATCACCCAAAATAATTCTAATATTATTTTTTCTAATCTTTCCACAAATTGTACAAAAAACTAAATCATCGTTTTCTAGTCTAACCTTAAATTGTGCATTCGGAAAAGCCTCTTCAACAATTCCATTTACAACAACTTCAGAAACATTATTTTTTTTTGTTTTTTGTTTTTTGTTGTTTTTCATTAACTATTCCTTTTACTTTTTTTTGTTTTTGAAGAAACATTCTGTCCAGATACTTTAATTTTTGGTTTAGAAGTTTTTGAAGAAGAATTTATACCACCTTTTTTTTCACTACCCTCATTTATCTGTTTTACAGAATCCTGCACATCATCCTGAATAGGTACATTCAACACTTCGTTTTTTATATCCTCATCCAAACCTTCAGATATCATAGCTAAATATTCTGGTGAATTTTGATCATATTCATGAACACCATTAGCTGAATTTAATATATCTTTATCAGAAAACTCTTCAAACAAGGAAGTGTCATTCATCATATCGTATACACTATTATTTGAAGATTGCTTTGGTTTTGAAACCTGTTCTACACCTATTTGTGTATTATCATCATTTACATTCAAATATCTATCAGGTACATTTTCATCATACTTATCTTCCAAATTCTCAAGTATACTCATACTCTCAGATGTTATCTCTGATGTATTCATACTCTGCATTAAAGATTTAAAATCATTTTTCTTCGCATTATTATTTTTTTTAGGTGTTGATGTTACCTTTTTTGATTCTGTTACTCTAGGTTTTGAAGCTCTTCTTTTTCTTACTGGCTTCTCTCCCTTCAATTCTAAAACTGTATTTATAATACTCTCATCAAGCTTTTCTAATCCAGTTGTACCAAACCTATAAAAAACTGCATCAATTTTTTCTTTTAGAGTTTCTTTTAATTCACTGGCTTTATCTAAGTAATTTATGTTTTCATCCATAGTCTCTCTCTCCTTGTTTTTAGAAACATTTGGTTTTTGAACTTCTTGTTTTCGCTCTTCTTTTTGATGCCTAATTTTGTTTTTTATTCTTTCCTGCTTTGTTGTATTATAATCTATAAAATTTCTAAAACTCATATCATCCTCCTAATTTAATCTTATACATCTCTTCCACAAACTCTTCTCCAATCTTTGAAAGTATAGGAACAAATTTAATTGTATAATATATTATTTGTACATAATATGCATACTCTATTAATAATTTATAGTATTTTTCAATGTCCACTTTTTTTAATTGAAAGAAATTACTTATTCCTTTATGTGTACTAAAGTATTTGTAATAATCATCCTTATTTTCAAATGCCATACTTAAAATCATTTTTAATCCAACAGATAAATTTGATTCTAATAAATGTATAGCTTTTGCACATGATTGTAAATAACTATTATCATCTTTGTTAGTGAAAGAATAATCATCTTCACCAAACATGTCTCCAGATAATTCTTTTGATATATCTTTATTATTTTCTTTGAAGTAATCACTATCACCAAAAAAAGAATCTGTGTCATTGCCTATAGAAAAAAAGTCAATTTTATAACCAACCTCTTCACTATCATCTATAAACAAAACATTGTGTTTTTTTCTGTAATAATCTATAAAAGAGTGTATATCATTAATTCTTCTCACAAAACAACCTCAATTTTATCTATAATATTATTTCTCTTAGCGAGTTGTGGACTCATATAATTATCATATGAAATTAACTCATCAATTTCTTTCTTTGTCTTTTTTGTATATTTTACTAAATGTTTCACTGCTTTTTCATTCTCTAGTTTTAAGTATTTATTTGTATTCTCTAATTCAGTAACATTTCCACCAGCATCGTGAACAGATACTTGATGTAACATTATAGTTGAATTTGGAAATGAATATCTATAACCCTTAGTTCCAGAAGCTAATATAATAGCTCCCATAGAAGAAGCCATACCTACACAAACTGTTTTTACAATAATTTTCTTTTGTTTTAATTTTTCTATTACATCAATAATAGCAAATCCATGTGTCGTCAATCCTCCAGGTGTGTTTATAAATATTGTAATTGGCTCTTTATTATTTGAATAAAACATCAATTGTCTTATTATTTCAATAGCACTTTTGCTTTCAATCTCATCTTCAATCCACAATTCTCTTGAAACTATCTCATTATTCTCACGGATAATTCCAAAAATATTAGGAACATACATATTATTTTGATCGAATTTAATTGATTCCTGTTCTTTCACATTCTCATTCGCTTTCTTTTTAACAGGCTTTTTCTTCTTAGGTATTGTTTTTGTACACTTCAAAATATGTCTCCTCATTTTTGCTATACACTTTATTTTCTAAATACTCATATCCTTCAATATCAACAGAAGGCTTCATATCAACATCTCCAGATTTAATTATACTATCATTAGCACCAAACCCACTTTGAACACCTGCATACATACCCTTCTTATATTTCTTATCAACAACACCATACTTAAATGTATAAAAAGACTCATCTTCTTTAACAAAAATGTATTCTACACCTCTATTATCTTTATATAAACCACCTTTTATAAAACTCATTATACATCCTTGGTTTTATTGTATTGATTTATAAATCTTGTACAAAAATCATATAAATATTTATAAATCATTTCAATATCATCTTCTGTATATTCTTCAAAATTCTCATTATTATGTGCTAGGTATTTCTTAAAATTATATAATATATCCTCATTTATACTAGTTGTTAGCATAACAGCAACACTTCTAGGTGTTAATAACTCACCTTTATATTTTACTTTTGTTTTATTATATACATTAAATTTTGATTCACTCATTTCAAATCCTATTTTGTTTTTATTAGTTTAATTAAATCTGTTCTAAATTCATCCTCATCTATATGAGGTGGTAATAACGGTATAACCCTATTTACCCAAGACACTAAATCCACACTTCTAACTGTTTTTGTGGTTTCTGCTAATTCATTTGAACTCCTTACTAATTCTAATATTTGCTCAGTTCTTTTTGGATCTGAAATTATATCTAAAACATCAGATGGTTTTTTTACTCTATTCAAATCAAGCATTGCTTTAGATATTTTTGGTTTTTTATTTTTCTTTGGTTTTCTAGTCTTTTTATTTCTAGTCTTTTTATTCATACTCCAATCCATTAATTATTAAATGTTTTTAAGTACTCATTGACACCATTTTTTATATTATTATAATAATCCACACTTGGTATATTATTTGTATAACATATGTTATACACAATCTCAAATACTTTTTTAATTTCTTTTACGGGCTCTTTTTCTATAACTACACCCATTTTTCTTAAAACATCAACAGGAACAATAAATTTTAAATCTAATCTGTTTTCTTTTAAATAAAAATGTGTTAAAAAGTCATCCATATAAAAAACTAACTTTTTTAAATCTTTTTTTGGTGTGCCTTTGTGTTGATACCGCATTGCATACTTCCAAATGTTGCTCAAATCTCCAATTAAATATCTTGTTATCTCAATTGATTCAATCCCAGACTCATGATTATTATAATGTTTAGGGAAGTTTATATCATCATAAACAACTTTCATAAATTGTCCTCTTCTTTAATAAATGATTCAAATATTTTATTCTGTAACATATTTTCTTTTTCTTGTAGTTCTCTCAATCTTTTTTCTGTTGCATATTCATGCATCTCTTTTTGTCTTTTTTTTAATTGACTATTTATTCTTAATGGAATAAAAATAACTAAAAAATACCCAAAAACAATAGCAAAATACTTAAAAAATGATATTAAATATTTTATCATAACTACTTTAGTATCTTCACCATATACACCTACGCAACCCAGTGTGTATGTATATATAGCAAATAATACAATTATTTTCAAGATTAAAATGATTCTTTCTTTATTTTTCATAAAGATAACTCTTCACCCTCTTCGAGAATAATAATACACTCTTCTTCTGTATCAATTACAAAATACTCTTTGTGCTCACCATCCTCAATTATAGTAAATGGTTTTAATATTCCAGAATTACATAAAACTCTATCTCCAACTTTAACTTCCATAGGTCTAACTCTACCAGTTGGATATACATACCCAGAACCAGTTTCGATAACCTCGAATAAATTGTAAGCTATTTGAATGTAATTTGGAATATAAATACCACCAGCTGATTTTTCTGGTCTTAACGATTTTAATACCACTTTATCTTCAATTAATCTCATACAATTTCATCTCCTTCATCTAAAATTAAATCAATTTCTTTTTCAGCAATTATTCTATATGTTTTGTTTTCACCTTTAATATTCAATATAATCTCAGGAGCAACTAACATATCAACTAACACTAAATCACCTTTTTTAACCCCTGTCGGGATGTACTCACCAGTATGTTGATTAAACCTACCCCTTCCTACTTCAACTACTCTGAATACATCCCGACCTTCTTTCTTTTTAGATGCTTTATAAATAACACCACTTTCGGTTTTACTTTCTTTTGAAGAATATTCTTCAATTAATATTTTATTACCAGTTACTATCATATTTTCTATTACTCCATACTAATTCTAGTTTATTTTTCCCCACAATCTCTTCAATTTTCACAACAAATTTTGGATTCTTATACGACTCCATCAATTCTTGTGTATAACAAATACTTGTAATAGGATCACCATAAGGAATCCCATCTTTAACTTCAAATTTTGTGATTTTCCACATATTTAATTTACCACCTTTTCTTTTTATTTATTGATTTTTTAGAGTCTATCTTTTTTTGCCTTCTTCGTTGTTCACGATTTAAAGGTTTAAAAAACAACTCTCCAACTTCTCTTGAATTGTTATATTTAGGTAAAATACAATTACAGGCAATTGGCTCCCCTGTATCACTTTTAATACCCGTATAACCCCTTCCATAACACTTCTTACACGAGGGCTTGGGATCATTCAACACCATCCCCAAGCCCTCTGCAACTGATTTAATTACATCTAATGGATTTTCTTTAATCATACTTTACCCTTTAGTTTTTCATTCTCAAAATCGTATTTATCACACCATTTTTCATACAATTGTTCTTTTACACTATTATTTATATTATCAAAATAATATTTACAATCTCTACTACCAACTTCATATTCTTTCTGAATTGCATACATAATAACTAAACTTTTTTTATCTACTTTACTCTTTCTATAAGCTTTATAATCAAAATAATGTCTACGGCTACCATCCACTACTTCACATAAAAGTTTGTAATGATATTCATCAGTTAAATTCAGTGTATCTAAATAAGCAACAAATGGTGTATAATTCTCTCTTGATGAAATGAACCTATTTATTATCATTTGAGAATACATACTTTTAAAATCGTCAGGTAAGTCTGACCAATCTGTTTTCTTTGATTCTATAGTATTTAATATTTCAATTATATCCATGTGAACTCTCTTTAATATCTAAAATATAACAAATTATTTTTGTTTTGTAAAATTATTAAATAAATTTTGTTAAATAAGTTATTGGAAACTTTCCACCAACTTTTGGTGACCATTTATTTATCATATATTCTCTTCTCAAATTTATATCATCACCTAAAACACCTTGACTTTCATGTTTAACTAATATATCAACTACAGCTACTTTTTTATCCATTTCTAATATTTGTAAACATATATCTACATCATAAAAATCATATTTTTCTATATTCTCATCAAATCTAAGTCCATCTACAAAAATTTGTTTGTTAAAAAACAATATACACCCATCAACACTAGTTACATAGTCATTCATGGGTACCACACCACGATTTAAGTCATATTCTATCTTATTACCATTATCATCCACACCACCCTGAATAACCCTCCCAATACCATGTAAATTGGCGTGTGGCAACCACCAATGAAATAGATTACTTATCTGGAATGTTCCTATAACACCTACAACACCAATACTTTTATCTCTAAACACTTTATTTAATTTATAATTTACTACACTAGGTTCTGATAAAATAGTAGTATCATCATGTCTAAAACAAATTATATTCTCCTTAGAATCTAATACGAAATTTTCGATTGCATAATTGTATTTTTTACACATACTATTCAATTCTGGTGAATTTTCTATATATTTAACCTTATCTGTATCTACTTGTTCTGGTGTTCTTGATTTTATTGAAATAATTTCTAGCATACTATCCCTTATTAGTGGTAATGATTACTTGCGAAAATTATCCCACTTATTCAATAACACCTGTGGATGCCAATTGTGATGTCTATTATCAACCAACAGCTTTGCTACATTTTCATATAATTCGTGGTATAATTGTTTATAATCAATATCACTACCACTAATATCAGATATACCCAATTTGGGGTTCTCTGTGTTATTCAAATTTTGTTCTTCTTTGTTCATTTTATCCTCATTTTAAAATTTCTACCATTTAATCCCAAACTGTGTATATCTGTGACCATTGTGAAACCTATCGCTCTGCTAAAGCAGAGGACCTTCTTTCAAAGGATTTAACAACAGTTCCGACTCAAGGTTACTATTGTAACCAGTATCAATCGGCTTACTAGGATATTGACCTAGAGATTCCTCATTTCCTGGGGTACTATGTTATATTTATATAAGTTTCACGTCAATTCATATCACTATGCTAAAGCATAGGATTTTTCTTGACACGTCTCTATAAATCTCTCTTTATAAACTTTTTTTCTCTGTTAATAGCTACATAATTAATTATAATTTTTTGTCCTAACTTAGTATATTTATTCATACTACTATTGTTATCATCAAAAATCACTAAATTAATATCGAATAAATTACTATCTAACATATGTAATTTATCTTCATAGCTCATATCTTTAATAAACATATCAACATCAATAGGCATTTCATTATATTCTATTGATTTAAGCATATGTTCATTTCTAGCTTCATCTGTAATATCGTATGGGAAAATGTAATACGATAAAACACATTTTCTATTTTCTTTATCTAATCTTTTTTTTATCTCTTCATCTGATAATGGTTCATCACCAATTTCTTTTAGAAAATCAAAAAACTCAAGTAATTGTGTTTCAAATAACATTCCCATCCTAACAAACTCTATCTGATTATATTTAAATGCTACAGTTGATGGGAAAGCTGTTCTATTAATCAATCTAGCCAAAGCTGTTTTTTCATCTTTAGTCAATACTTCAACAATATATAAATTCTTATTGTTTATATGCTCTATAGATAATTTATAATCCACACAAACCTGACAAGAATCCGAAACAAACACATATACACCGTGTTTGTAATTTAATAAAAATGATTCAAAACTCAATTTTTGACTATCAAACATTAAACACACCTCATTAACTCTACTATAGCAGCTGCAATCTGTAAAGATGAATCATGTGTAAATGAACACCTATAATCGTAATTAGCTATAATCTCAATTGCCTTTGTCCATTGTGTTGCCCTAGGTACAAAATTTTTATATAAACCAGTAAAAACATCCTCTGGAGTAATGCCATTATTTTCAATGTAATACATCACATCTGAAAACTTCTTTTTACTTAAAATCATATCCGAAATAGTTGAATCACTATCAGATAATTTTAATATAGATTCATCAATATCACTACCCTTTGATAATGTATATTGCTCTAAAGTCCTAATCATTGACCTAACCGATGGATATTTTTGTTCAACTAAATTATTAACAATTTCAGGGGAGCAGTTTAATTTTTCAAACTTAATAATACCATTTATTCTTTTTGTGATTTTAGGGACTAATTCTTTTCTATGATCCTTCATATCAAAATCAAAAGCCATTAATCTATCTTTTAAAGCTTTCGTTAGTTTCTTTTCATTATTACATGTTAAAATAAACCTACAGTTTTGATAATACAACTCTGTAAAACCACGAAGTGCCTCTTGGAAACTTGGTGTTAATTTTTCTGACTCATCTAAAATAACAACCTTAATAGATGAAGATAAACTAACCGTCTGTGCAAACTCTGTTATCTTTGTACGCAAGACATCAATCTTATTATCTAAAGAAGCATTTATAAATAAATACTCTACATTCAATTCACTAACTAAAGCCTTTGCTACAGTTGTTTTTCCCGTACCAGGTGTTTTTGAATATAATAATAAATTTGGAATTTCTTTCTTTTCCAACACATTCTTAAAAAACTTTGAATACTCTCTAGGCAAAATCACATCTTTAACTGTTTTTGATCTAAACTTCTCAATCCACATCATAGAATCAACTTTTGACATTTATAAACTCCTATTGTTTTATATAATTAAATATAGAATATTATTTCCAAAATTCCAACAATTTTATTTTAATTTTTCAACCATCTCAAGCATACTATTGTATATATACTCACTATTATTTTGTGCTTTTATTAATTTGTAAATTTTATAAACATAATCCTTAAAAATATTAATTTTTTCTACATTATCCATTATTAAATGCAAAGTTAAATATTCTTTACAAATACAAGCATACTTTAAAAATAAATCCCCATTATCCAACAAATAAAATACAAAATATGTATCAATTAATTCTGATGAATTTTTGTATTTTAATATAGATAAATTATAAATACTTAAATTTTCATTGTATCCGTCAGATACCTTAAAATTTACTTTAACATCCTTAAAATCGTTTAGTAAATCCCTTCTCAATAGAATAAACTCATTTAATACATTATTGCTGTATAAATAGTTCTCTCTTAAAACATCCTTTTTTTTCTTTTTTAGCTTTAACACTTCATTTAATTTGTCTATATAATTGAACATGACTTTCACTAGACTACTCACAAAAACCTTTTTAATAAAAACTACATACAACTCTTTATCTATACTCTTTGGTCCAGAATTATTTTTATAATTTATTTTTAATTCTAGAATCTTAATGAAATCTTCAGTCATTATTTTATGTACATCTTTATAAAAATCTAATTCTAAAAATACATCTTCACCATCGCTACCTAAAACAAATATAGAAGTTACATCTTTCATTATATAATGAAATGGTGAATTATCATATTTAATTATTGGATCTAATAAAAATGTTCCTTGTAATTTCAATGATGTATGAAAACTTAATACAGTATCTGGAAAATGCCAACTATTAACTACTATTTCACTTCTTTTACTTAATTCTTTTGTGAAATTTTCTTTTAGTAAATCCATTACTTCCCGAAAAAAAACTTTTCCACCAGATTCCATTTTCACATAATGATCCGAATTTAAATATAAATCAATATAATTTTCTTTTGTTATTTGAAACTCCATACACTAAATATAGTAAAAATTTTAGTGTATGGAGCTACTTTAATTATTCTTATTTTTTTGTTTTACTTTTTCTTTCTTTTTCTTTGTTTTCCCATTTGTTGTATATTTCTTCTGGTACAATAACACTAGCCTTTATACCATCAATGTTTTGTCTGCTTTGATATATACTACCCTTAAATTCTCTGCTTTGTACTATTTTAAATATAACTTTCCATGTATCTATTTTAGATAATTTGTCTCCCCATTCATTTTCATTTACATCATAATATCTTAATACCAAATTATTTTTTTCTGTTTCATCTTTAAACCCAATATCTGGTATTATTTTGTCTAATGGAGGTTTTGGAGCTAGTGTTCCTGTTCTTATACCATAAAACACTGTACTTAAGAATAATTCAGTTGTCAGATGTTTAGGTAAATACTTAACTGTCCAGACACCATTTTTAATATTAGAACTAATTTCTTTAAGCTTAAAGTTCCCCATATCTTTCTTATTTTCAAAACCAAAATGTTTTTTTATAAGATTACCATCATCATCATATTTTGGAAATCCAAAAAGAAATTGTCCTTTAAATTCTTCTTCAAATTTAAATTGTCCTCTGACACCCGTTGTATTATCCTGCACTCCTCTCATTTGACTCACTAAGTTATTCATATGTGCTTCTGCTTCTTCTGGTGTCTTGTCTTTTAATCTAGAAGGTATTACACCAGTCATCAAATAATCATTAATTTCCATCTTTGTTTTAATACCAAATTGTTTACTACCCATAACCCTTTTTCTTTTTCCAGAAATTGATAATTTTGATTCAACATACTTAAAATTAGGATCTAATACACTAGCCATCACTTGATCAGTTTCAGATTCATATTTTTCTTTAAATTCTCTTATCTCTATATGATTTTCTAGCTCTTCATCATCTAATAACTCATTTTCTTTTATAGATTCTCCTAGATATTTTTTGAATATAGATATGATATTTTTTATATTATTATTGTAATATTTTTCAAAATCTCTTATATATTTAGCTATCGCTTTATCTAACGCTTCTTTAAATTCCAAAAGACTAACATCATCCCTTTCAAAGCCATAAAAGAATTCTTCTACAAAACTTTTTTCACCAGTAGTTTTAAGACCTTGACTCGTGTATTTTACAATACCAGTATCTTTTAAATCTCTATTATACCTTAAATCTTTAAATTCATCAGGACCTAATTCATATGCTAAATTTCCAAGATAAGTATCTAAATCAACTAATAGCTCCACACGCTTCAAAACTCTATTTCTTTGTGTTGATGTACCATCATACCAGCTATCAAATATACCCTGCATAGTTAAAGCAGTATTGCTTTTACTCTCAAGTTGTTCAACTTTATTTTTCAAAATATCAATAAACTCTTCACTAGAAAGGTCATCTGTAATTACAATACCCATATTCCTAATACTGTTTATATCTCCTTTAGCGTTCCTTACCTTAGATGAAATCTGTAAATTGCTATATAAAAGATTAAATTCTTTCCTATTATTTTCGTAATAATAAAGAAGTTTATACGGTAGGATAGGAAATACTTTAGTACCAATTTTATATTTTTTAATAACAACACCATTTTCATGTAATTTTTCAAGTAAATTAAAAATTTGTTTCAAATCTCTGTTTTCTAAAAAAGATCTATATTGTTGTGCCATCTCCTTTAACAATTTTTTCTTAAATTTATATCTTTTTAGCTTCTCTAATATAACTCTGTTTTTTTTATTTAAATTTCTTCGGTACATTTTTTCTCCTTACACAAAAAATATTTATATAGTATTTATATTTTTTTTCAAATAAATTTCATAATCCTTTATAAAATTATATACATTTGAATTAGTATAAATTTTTCTTTTTGTTTTACTGTGTATTAGTTTTTTATTTTCTACTTTTATATTCTTTTTTTTAATCAAATCATATACCATCAAAATTTTATCATTGTCTGGATACTTCAGCTTAAGAAGTAAATTTTCATTATAACTAATTATATACCTTTTTCTTGTAAAATTATATTTTATAGATATTTTTGAAACAACCTCACATACCTTATTTTTATAATATCTTGAATTTACAGAAAAACTAGCTATAATCAACCACTCATATTTCATACCCTCATTTGATTTAATTTCTCCAATAAAATAATTTGTTTTTGGTAAATACTTATTATACAATTCAGATATACCAATTGTAACAACTTTACATGAATCTGTTAAAACTTCCCCAATCAAAATGTTTTTATTTTTATTCTTGTATTTAAGTACATTATCATTCTTTGTTTTTTTAGTGAGATTTTTTATAACATCAATCAAATCATTAAATATAGAATCATCAGTTAGAAAATCATCCAATGTGTAAAAATAGGAACTGAATTTATTATATACACTATTAAATTTTGACTCTATATTCTCAAGATTTAAAGAAGTACTATTATAAATTATACTATCTTTATAAAATTTTTTGATTGTCTCTACATAAAATGAGTCTATAGATATTAAATTTATTATATCATAATAAATACCTCTTCTTCTTTTTGTATTAAGTCTTACTCTAAAACTAAAAGACCTTACATCTAAAGCAGTCTCCAATGGTATTTTATCATCATACACATCAAAAACATTATCATATTTCTGTTCATATCGTAAATCATATTTTTTACATATATATTCTACTCGTTCTTTAATACCCATAACCACCCTAAATATGAAAAACTCTCATATTACTGAGAGTTTTCTACTACAAAAAGATTAAATTACTTCCTAGTGATGTATAAAGTCAATTTTATATCATCATCCCTCATTTCATTGAACATAAACAATCCTTTTTCACTCACTTTCACCTTATAATCACTTTTAGGCATTAAAACAAATCCAGATGAGTTTGTTGTCAATTCAAAAGGTGTTTCAATAAAATCAACTAATTCAAAAACAGTATCGTATGTATCATGTGATCTAGTATTACCCAAGATAATATTCAATTTATTTTCATAGAACTTATATTTCATATAATCTGCATCCACCAATTTAATCATATTCAATAAATTGTTTTGTTCTAATAAAGATAAATTAAACTCAGCATCAATAGATGGAATATTTATTTTATTGTAAGGTGGTCTTTCAATAATACTTTCATTTGCCAATCTATGTTTGATTTTCGATTTTGTTTTTGTACTATCAATAAACAAGGTAATTGCTTCTTCTAAAGTATCATCTTTATACTCAATAGATAATTTTGGTGAATCTACATTGTCCTTATTCCCCATCACTGATTTATTAAATGTATTGTAATAATTAACAATTCTAGTAAAATCAATTACAGCAAAAGATGTACTTTCAAAATTAAAATATCTCTTAGGAGCATTTAGAAAATAAACAATAGAATTATCTTCAGAAACTGCTTTTATAGAAAATTGATTAAAATCAACAGTACCATCATCATTTTCATGATTTGTAATTAATACTTGCTTGTTTATTTTTGATAGATTTGACATTAACTCAATGAAATCTTCTTCGTATTCTAGGTTTTTTATCATTTTTTCTCCTTAAGATTAATCGGCGTAACGACCACCAATATTTTGTCTTTCTAAATTCTCTTTATTCTTTTCAACATAATATTTCCAAATTTCATCTATATCCATCTCTAATATAACAAAAAAAGTGAAAAAGGAAATTACTACATCATCTATTAAATCAATTAACAAATCATCATTCTCAATATAATTTCCATTATAATTCTTCCAACACTTATACGATGTATTATTATACATTTTACCAATACTAGAAATAAACTCACTAACATTAAAGGTCATATCTACATGTTTATCTATTGTTAATCTTCTTTTTATTACAGCTTGTTCATAATAATACACAATGTCTTTGTCTAATGTATACCCCAAGTAAATTAATTGACACATAAGAAAGTGCCAAACATCAATCACTTCAAATTTTACATTCTCCAAAATCTTTGGATCATTTGAACTTTCTAACTTCTCAACCTCTTCTAACATTTCATTTAATTCCACAACAGTACACATAAAAAAGTAACCGCTATCAACAGCCTTCTCATATCTGTTTTTACTATCATCCATTAAAAAAACTTGTCTTTTTTCAGTGATATTCTTTTGTAAACTTTTTTGAAGTTCAAACATATCTTGCAATACCGTTTCTTTATTTAATTTCACTTTATACTCCTATTTAATATTTGTGAAAACACTAATAAAATTATTCATCTCACTCATTAAAGCAGACAAATCATTTGTAAATAAAAAATCATAAAATCCTTTACCATTAAACTCAATCTGTTTGAATTTATCATATTCATCTTTTACTATGGATATATATTTCTGTGGTATCATATCAAATGAAATCAATTTATAATTTCTATCGAAATTATCTCTTAAATCATTTTCCTCAAGCCACTCATCCAAACCATTATTATAAATAGTTTCAAATGTTTTTGGACCAACACCTCTTTTTAATTTAGGTATATTGTCACCTTTATCCCCTGTAACAACCTTTTCTAGTAAGCTAGCCTTTGGGTTTAGTACTTTAACATACTCCTCTTTAATAGGCTCATATTGCTTAAAATTGGGATGTGAATGTAATTGATAAAAATCTTTATCAGATGATACCAATGTAAAATCTGATTCAGGGTAATTTTTAACTAATATAGCAATTAAATCATCAGCCTCTAATTCTCTTATTTTCATAAATTGAACATTTGTCAAAACATCTCTTAAACCAGATATAAACAAATCATTTTCAAGAAAGAATTTATCAAAATCTATATAAGACTTTTTTCTTTCTACTGCCCTATTTGCCTTATAATCACTATATACTTCACCCCTCCAATTACTTCCACCCTCCATACAAAATATTACCTTGTTTGGATTAAATAAATTTAACATCTTTCTAAGTGATCTCAAAAAAGTCATCTTATACATAACAAATCCAGTATCCTCTATATCATGTTGTATAGCAAAAACACACCTCATTGCTAAGTTATTTGTATCTATTAATAAAACTTTCTCTTTCATTTTTTCTCCATTAGAATTTTAATTCTTTCACTAAAATCTATACATTTAACTACCTGAAGCTTCTCACCACAAACAGGTATCTGAAAAACCAACAATTCATTTATTTTTATACTAGTGTTTTTTTCTAAAATATACTTATATAAACTCAATTGTAAACTATATTCCACAAAATTACAATTATCGTAATCCGAGAAAGGTTGCTTCATTATCTTCCCAGACTTATTTTCTTTCTCTATCTTTTTACTTGTTTTCCAATCCATAATTGTATAAGTATTATCTTTTAATCTTAAACCTAAGAAATCTAATGTACCACATAATTTCAACTCTTTATCATATACAATTAATTCTGTAGCTACTGGTGCATAAGCATTTTTTAACTTACCATACAAGTCTATAGACAAGATTTTTCTATTTCTAAAATCTTCCTCAATTTCTGGATACTTCTCAACTAACTTATTGTTTAGTATATAATTCTTTTTTTGCCATAAATTTTCCATTACAGAATGAATCTCTGTACCTAAATCACAAGCATAATTTTTCTTATAATCCCATAAATCAATTATCTCTTGTTTTGTTTTTCCTTGCTTTCTGGCTACTCTCTCAGCCATTAAATCCCAATCAACCTGTGGAACAAAATTCTGAACCCATGTTGTTGCACTAGTATATTTTGTGAACTCTGAATCTGTATAACTATGTGAAGATTCTTCAAACATTATATCATTAAAACTAGTCCACAACTCTTTTATTATTTCCATATAATCTCACTTTGAATTAATTAAAATATAGCAAAAATAAAGTCTTTTGTAAATTATCTAAAATATTCTTCTTGATCCAATTAAAACCCAATCGTCCTTAAACCCTTCTATTTGTTTCATAAAGTTTCTATCAGCCCAACTAGGTCTCTCTATATCATAAAAATCACTAAAAGAACCTCCAATAGATGAAAACCACGAAGCTAAACCAAACACACCAAAATGTCTTTCACCCTTTTTTAACTCCTCTAACTTCCTATAAATAAAATTCTTAGCAGCAGTCATATCTTGGTTTGGATTGTATTTTGAACTATGTTCATCATCTAATTTTTTATAATAATTCTCATTTATTATTCTACAATTAAATAAACTTAAACTAAACCCTTCTATACTAGTTAAAGAAAACAATTTGCCATTATGTATATTATAATAATATGGTGAATCCTCACTAGCTTTTGCTGGCATCTTAAAAAATTGTGCCCGTATAAAACTAGCTTGGTCTACATACTTAAAATAATTTAATAAAATGTGAAATGGACTAAATGATACATCTACACATCTATCAAAAATTGAATTTATTTCATATGTTTTATCTAAAAATAATAACACACGGAAATTATTATTTTCTCCATTATATGAATGACTTGTATGTAAAATATACTTATACTCAGAAAACTTTAATTCAAAATCTTTAATTGAAAAATTGTTAGAATCATAATCTAAAAACAGTACATTTGTTTTTCCCATGTTTTCTGTTTTTCTTGTATCCCCAGTAACAGTACAAATTTTCCATTGAGGAATCATATTTTTATCAGAAATAATAGACGGAGTACTTATTATCTCTAATAAATTATTATATGAATCCTTTAATGGAAAACTTTTTAATTTATTATCATACTGATTATCAATTATCTGTATTTGCATTCAATTGACCTGATATTAAAGAAACAATGTTTCTTATAAATTCCTCATCAAACTTATAAAAAACCCCTACAGCTTGCTTGTGTCCACCACCCTTACCCAATGTCTTACAAACTTCAACTAAATTTATCTTATCATTATTTGCTCTAATAGAATACTTATCACCACGATAAATAATCATATACTGATACCCAAGCTCTCTTAATTTGATATCTAAATCACCCAAAAACTTTGATGTACTAACAAACACACCATTATTATCTAAATCTGATACTTCTAACTTACTAAAGAACTCCTTAAACTCATTTGAATGTCTTACCAAAAAATCCTTTTCTTCTTGGTATAATTCTATTTTACCATGTTCAAATCTATCTGCAAACCAATTAAATCCATATCTCCAATACAATTGATTAAAGAACTTAGATTTGTTGTTTTTTAACAACATTAAATCATAATCATTAATAATTTCCACCAATTCTTCTAGTTTTGATAAATCTGCACTTCTTTTATAAAAATCATAACATAACTTAGTTCCACTTCTTAATACATCAATAAACACATTTTCATCTGGATTATGAAAATGTTTTGCTGATTCATGATGGTCCAAAACCAATACAGGATAACCATAATCTTTAATAGTCTTTAAGTTTATAGGTGTAAAATCAGAAAAAATAATTACATCAAATTCACCCTTATTTTGTTCAATATAATTTGTTATTTTTGTCTCTTGATTATAATTAATCAATTGAACATCACATTTTTTGTAATAGTTACGCAATACTATATAGCTACCAACACCGTCCATATCAACATGAGTATAGTTTAATACTCTGAGCTCTGGATTTAAAAAATCAAACTTATTCATAAACATTATCCTTATTTATTATTTTTTCAAAAAAGTTATTACAAAAATAACACAAGCAATTACTAACAAAAAATAAGTAACTAAACTCATGTTTTCTGCAAATAATTTAAAGCTCTCAATTAAAGTCATTATACACCTCTCTTTTTTGTGTATTATATAATATAGCTTTTTATTTTTAATTGTCAAGCTATTTATTTGAACCTCACACCACTAAAGTGACGTGATTCCTACTTCACAGACTTCGCAACCTCCATCTCCATAGGCGTAACTTCCTGTAGTTCCTACAGTAGTATTCTATTAATAAAAAAATCACCTATATTAAAATAAGTGATTTTTTTTAATTCATTGACTTATTAATCTGCCCCCAAATTTGCAAAGAAATCATCAGAATCAATAATCTCTTCCGTTGTACTATCCACTGGCTTTAATTCAGGCGGCTCATATGTTGGTGGAACATTTCCAAAATCATGAGTTGATTTTTGTGGCTGTTGTGCTTGTGTTTGTTGGTATGTTGGTCTTGCAACACCTTCAGTAACACCTTCATTCACAATTGATTTAGTTTTTGTTTCTCCAGACACTTCTAAAGGCTGTCCAGTAAACATATTTTTACCACTTAAATTCTCATAGTACTCTACGATTTTAGCATATGGAAGAAGTTCTTCTTGCTTAACTTCATATTCATCTAAAGTATATAAATTAGCATACACTTCTCCAATCTCTTCATCAGTCATTTCAACGAATTTATTGATAGTACGATCAAACCTAGAAATTCTTGATTTTGTGTAAAAACTAGAATCAGTTTGTTTGATATAACCTTTGTTCATTACACCAGTAAACTTAAAGTCTGCACCTTCAAATGGATCGAAAACATTGATACCTGGGATTTCACCTTCACGAATATCAACTTTTTTCTGCATAGCTTTTACAATCTTTTCCATGATAAGTTTGCCAAACTTAAATCTAAATACCTTACCCTCAGTCTCTGGTGCATTATCGTTTTTAACAATATACACATTAGAAATATACTCAGGGTTTGCATATCCTAGACTCAATTGAATAGCAACATCTTTATCGTACTTCTTAAATTTTTCCCTATTTGATTCACATACAGGACATTTTTCACCAAACTTAGCCGCACAATCAACTACAAACCATTTATCTTTATTAACTACTTTATGAAAGTGTTTTCTATTTTCAATAAATGGTTTATGTTCACTATAATGACTAGGTAGAAAACGCAAAATGATTTCATATGAATCACTTACCAATTTTGGTTTAAATAAGTTCTCTACCTTATATTCTCTCTTTGTAAATTGTTGCTGTTGCTGTTGTCCTTGTTCTTTTTCTAATACTGAAGAAAAGTAACTAGAAAGATCTCTTTTAATTGGATTTGTCATTATTGACCTCTTTGTTTATTTTTATTATTTGCATTAACTTTATAAAATTTAGAAACTCAATGTCATCAATCTTTTTTTCATCTATATAAAATTTTTTATTCATAAAATATAGATAACAATAAAAATTAACTTCACCATTTTTCACCATCTTATAAAGCAAATTCTTTTGCTTAACATTTACACTAAAAACATCCTTCTTCTCATCTGAAAAATTCTCGAAAGAATTACTATGTTCAATTTGTTCAGAAAGAATATTTAGCATTTGTATTTGTTTTTTTGTTTCAAACACACTATAAAATATAGTATATTTTTTTAAGTTTTTAAAATTTGTTAAATTTTTTACAGTTAATAATTTATTTGTTTTTATATACTCTCCTATAATGATGTACACCCATTCTTTGAATGTTATTGTTCCACTGTTTATCTCATTTGTTATATCAATAAATACCTTAGCTCCATCATCAAATCTAGCTGTTTTATAAAACCTCTCAGTTAAGATTTCACCAAATCTCATTTTTAGAAACTTATTGATTTTAGATTGTTTGAATTTCAATAAATCTTTTAACTCACGATAAAAATGGTATAACTCACCAGAAGACATTAAATTCATTTTAATAACTCGTTTTTTATTGATTTTTTACTTTTTTTTTCTAATTCTTTTCTCAAAACAATATAATTCATTTCATCTAAACATTTGACTATAGTATTATCATCCAAGAAATCATTTATTAAAAAAATAACTGAATCTACTATATTAAATTTATTTGTCTCATGAAAATCTAATATCATTATATTAAATTTATTAAACATATTCAAATCATTGTTTAATAACATCAATACGAATTTAGGTAATTTTGTGTTTTCGTCTATGTCTTTAATATCAAAACCCCTTGATTTAATTACATCGAAAAAACGCTCTTTTTCTTCAATAAAATCTATATCTTTATCTTTTTCATTAGAAATCATTTTTTCAAAATAACTCATAATCTTCTCCTTAATTGGTTTTCTAGTAAACCAAATCTATATCATCTGATTCTAATAAATCATCATAATTATCCGAAACACTTTTATTTAAGTATTCAGTACTATTATTTATTATATCAAATATTTTTTGTTTTTCAATATTAACACCTATTGTGGCAGTTTCACCTCTTTTGTTTCCGTATCTTGTTTTTAATACAATTAAATTATAAATATTCTGTAATTTCAAATCTGGAGTTTGGGTTATACCAATTACTGCATCAGCTTTCATATTTTGACCAAAAGAATCAGCTGAATCAGACAAATCTATATCTGGGTTTTGGTATCCACCCCTATTAGTTTGTGAACCACTAATGATAGGAAAACCAAACTCCATAGCTACAGACCTAACTTGCATAGATACAAAAGTTAATATACTATTTGTATTCATATTTGGGTTTAATTTTCCATTTGGGATCATACAACCTATGTAGTCAATTATCAAAATATCTGGTTTAAAGTCTTTCTTTTCCCCTAAATCCTTTAACAATGATTTTAACATTAAAGCATTCACTGTACCCTCTGGATACTCTTTTATAACTAAATTATTCCCACCAATTACTTTCTTCTTCTCTAAAAACACTTTTGCAAAATTTTCTTTGCTCATTGTCTTATATTGCTCTTGTGATATATCAAACATATTTTGTGCTATTCTACTAGCTATCTTATTTTCAGAATCCTCAAATGTTATATACAACACCTTAGAACCACCTAAAACAAAATTGGTGGCTAATGAACATAAAACTAAAGTTTTACCAATGTTTGTACCACCCATAATTAAATTTAAACTTTTTTCATGAAAACCACCAGACAATAACTCATCTATAGTATTTAATCCAGAACCAAATATTTTTTCTTTTACATTAGCATCTTCATACAAACGCTGTGGGTCCTCAAAAAATGAAAATCCAATACTTGTATCAAATGAAAAAGTTTCTGCATCTGATACTAAATCAGAAAAACTACCCTCTATCTTTTTATTTTCTAATACATATGATTGTATTTTTGAAGAAGTATTGATTAACAATTTCTTTTTTACAAACTCTTCAATTTCACCTAAAATAAACTCTGTATTTACTTCTTCGTCTTGTAAACTCAAACATTCCTTAAAATATGTTAATACACGATCATCCTTTAATATTCTTTCAGTCTCTATTACATTCGGCATTTTATTATATTTGCCATTAAATTCTATGATGTTATTTACAATATTTATTGCTTCACCAGAAAAAAACCACTCACTTTTTAACTCTGGTATTACCTTTGACTCAACTTCTTTATTACTATATAAAGCTTTAATTATGAGTTTTTCAAAATCATCCTTCATAGATTTCCTTCATCTAAAAAATTAATACAATCCCACAATCACAACATCCAATATTAAATATAGAAAAATAATACCATTTTGGCAACGTGAACCTCACACCACTAAAGTGGCGTGCTTCTTGCTTCGTCGACCTCGTAACCTAATATCTCCACAAGCGTAAATTCCGACAGTTCCTGCCGTACTAAATATCATCTAGGCTACATTAAGTAGCCTTAATCCTTCAACAAACCCGATAAATAAATGATTATTTTTCTTTTTCAATTACAACTACATCTTCATCTTCTTCTTCAATTAATCTCATAACATCTGTCATAGAATTAATTAAAACATTATCTTCAAATGAAAATTTGCTTTCTACATATTTAATAAATTTTTCTGATTTATATAATGGAATCCAGAACTTAGCACAATATAAATCTGCTTCTTTCCAAGATTTCTCCACTTCACCAGTTTCTTTATTAACATCAAAATCAATTCTAGCATAGGAACCGTTTTTTGGTTTAAACACAACACCACTTTCAAGTGCTTCGTCTAACAACCCGTAAAATGGATTTATACCACCCTCATGTAGAATTAAATATTTAGTTTTTACATATTCTTTTGCTGCTCTACCTTTTGCTACATGTGCTGTAACAATTTTACCTAGAATTTCTCTATCTTTATCCCTAGATTTAGCTGCACTTGTACCCAATACAATAGCATCAGAATTAAAAAACAATCTTTTACCACCAGGAATGTTAAATTTATCCCCATACATTTGTAATGATTCATAAACATGATTCATAACTAGTGTAGTAAACCCACAAGATAACAAAACATTAGCAAGTTCATTCTTAAATTTTGCACTACTCATATTGACTGCACTAGAACCTTCTTCTGCTTTTTCAAGTATCTGTTGCTCTACAATTGGTCCCCAAGAATCAAATAACACAAATACTTCTCTAGCTTCAGCTTTTGATAATCCTTTTGATAACTTAGCTAATATCTGTTTTAATTCTGGAATTTTATTTGTTTCATACACACCAACTTGTGACATATCAATCCCTAAAGCAGTTAATACATCAGTATTAGTAGCATTTTCTGTATCAATAATAAAACAACTCATACCACTATCATAAGCACTTTTTAATACTGCATACCCAATCATCGATTTACCCCAACCTGAGTCTGCACATATTTGTGATATTGCACCTTTCTTTATACCACCTTTTATCTTTCCACTCAACAATAAGTTAATGGAAATACAGTTGGTACTCAACCATTCTGGCTTTACATTTTCAGTTCTTAGGATATCAGCAAATGCTTTATCCTTTTTCATTTTTTCTAGTAATAGGTTTTTCTTAGCCATCCACAACCTCCATAGTAACATCAAATAACTTTAATACCTTCTTATCGGATTCTTCATCATACTCTTTATATTTAACCATCGAAGCTAATTTTGTATCCATATCAGAATCCAAATCTTTTATAAACACAAAATCATAAATAGTTTGATCAACACCATCTTTAATTTTAATCTTAGAACTAATGTTTACTATTCTAGCATCAAATTGAATTTCACCAATAGTAACTTCATACACTAGATTATAATCATATGCTGGTATATTTACTTTGTCAAAAACATCATTTGAAGCAATTGCACTAAAAACATTTTTTAGTGGTATATTCTTAAATTGTTGTGGTAAACTCCTAGTTGATGTTTCTTCAGTATGCTGAATTGTAAAACTAACATAGTAATTTTCATCTTTTATTGCTACTTGATTTTTTGTAACAACACCTTTAAATTGTATTTTTTCTTTCATATTTTTTATCCTAGTAGAATGTTTGATTTGTTTTCTTTAATGTAAAAGACCTTTTCCCCATTAACTTCTTCAACTTTAGAAATGTATAAATTATGTTTTGATAATTTTTCATTTGCTATTGTTGGATTCATTAGAACATCTTCTGTTAAAATGTTGTACATTTCTGATTTTGATTTTGCTTTTGAATCAATATCTAATATTACTTTCATATTTATCTCCTTTAAGAAAAAAAGTCGTTAAACTTATTTTCAGTTAATAAAATTTTATCCTTTTTTCTTTTCCCAATCCATCCTAGTATCTTGAACATTGAATTAAACAATGGTAAAAATGTCTTCTCAAACATAACCTCATAATCAACTTCAAACATATCTCTAAATTCATCAGGATAATTCCCAACAAATCCTATTGCATCTAAATTATAGCAATTTTTTGGGATTAAATAAAAATAATTAAATTTATCACCACTTCCAATAGGAATATACGGTAAATTATACTTCTCAATAATAAAATTCCATGTTAAAGCTAATCTAGCTCCAAAAATTGTACCTTTATTAAAATACAAACCATTTTTTATATAATGCTCTATAGGATGTTCTATATATTTATTATAATCTGATACAGAAGTTGTAGCTTTTAACTCCTCTATATCAAATGTTTTATATGTTTTGTATGTAGATAAGATATACTCTAAAGACTTCTCATACCCTTGTCCTTCACAAATATCAAATGCTAGTTTTTCAGCAGAATCTTTACAAAATTCAGGCATATCTGACCTTTTAATTGATACACCCATTATTTTATGTTTTGGAGTATCAAATGATATTTGTTTCCCCTCATTATCAATAATATTGCCTATATACATTTTTTTAGCATAACAAAACATATTCAAAAAGATATTCTCTCTAGAAAACATAATTAAATTATCTACCTTATGCTTTTTAGCTCTCACTTCTAAAACCTTATTAAACATATTTTGTAAAATACTCTCAATTTTACTAAAAGCATTTCTATATTCAATTTCTGTATTTAAAGGAACACCCTCTTCTTTTAATCTCTCTATTGCTTCATTAAAACATAAATACAATGAGTCTGTATCAGCATGAACTGTGAATGATTCTCTATCTTCTACCTTAAATTCAGACTTATTTCTGAAATTCAGTCCAAATTCTTTTTCTAATGCAGATATGAATGATTTATTTACATAATATTTATCCGCATACCTTCTTAACCAATCTCTTAAAGTAACTCTAGCACTTCTAAGAATAACTCTAGCACAATCTATATCATACAAATGAAATGTTTTGGTTAATGAAACACCGTAAATGGAGTTAATGATCAGTTTTTTAACATTTTGTTTGTTAAAGTAAACCTCACCCATTACTTTATTATTTTCAGAATAATACTTCTTCATTAATTTTTTATATTCTTTTCGTTCATCAAAAACTTGTTTAACCACTGATGGAAGTATAGCATTATTTGTTCTATAAAAACCAACACCATTAATATCAGTCTCTATAACTTCACCACTATTTATTTGTGACTCAGTTGGCTTTATGCACTTAACTTCAGGTGATATATTGTATTGCATAATGTGAAACGGATAAGATGAAGTAATATCAAAACTCATACAATTATCGTATCTACCAGCATAATCATAACAATACCCTGCTTTTACTTTGTAAGCTTCAAAAGTATACTCTGGTTTAGATTCATTTTCATATTTACAATTTTGATATACAGTTTCTTTACCATTTTTAACTATATACATTTTTTCTTTATGCCACCAATCCTCATCAATAGCAAATTTTTTATCATTTAATACTTTTTTGTTTCTATGTAAAAACTTTAATATATATCCAGTAGTAGTTGGGACCTTATTTAATATAACATCTAATGTACTAACACAATCATAAGCATATTCTATAGATAAAGGAAATAATTGTCTTTTTAATTCTATCTCAACTAATATATTAACATCCTCTACATTATACTCTACAAACTGATTCCAATTTGTTTTGTATATTTGATTAATAGAACCATCTAACTGCCCTTTGCCTTTATTTAACTCATGATTTGATACAAAATTCAATGTATGTGATTGTAAAGAATCTTGAAATATAAAAGATTTGTATAATTCCATATAATCTAAATGAACTAAACCTTGAATATCATATGTTTCACCCAATTTTACCTGAGTCTCTCTATTTACAACCTCTTGTTTTCTTGGTGGCTCTTGAATCGGTGATAAATGATTTTCTAAAATTTCTTTAATGTTGTATTTTTCTCTTAAATTTTTTATTCTATTGATAATATAAGTAACATCAAATAATTTACTATTCCATCCAGACCACACATCAAAATTTTGAGCACTAAACCACCTTACCCAATCTTTTAATAAGGATACTTCATTATCAAAATGTTTATAATTTGTTACTCTTACATCATTACCCGTATATTCCTGTAAACCCCAAGTATATGTTTGCTTTGTTTGAGAAGAATAACAAGTAATTAAATTAATCGGATATTCTGCTTTTTCTGCATATGGAAAACCATCACCAGAAGCAATTTCAATATCAAATAAACAAACATTCCAGTCGTTTATATCAGCTTCTAAATCAATATTATCATACAATCTATGTAAAAACTTTACATTTTCTCTTAGATCACTTTCTGCAACTGGAATACCACTTTTCTTTATATTATCTACTTCTGATTTTATATAATTAGTTCTCCTAACCATAGGAACACCGTAGATATCTGTAATTTCACTATTTCCACTTGGATCTTTTACCCAATAATCTTTCTTATACTTAAACTCCTTAAATGTTGTATCACCTACCATTTTTAAATATACACTTTTTCTTCTAAAATTATAAAAACAATGCTTATAAGGTTTAATCATTCATATTTCCTAATTAAATTTATCTTTCAACAACGGATGTCTTCCACAACTCACACTTTCTGTACAATAATTCATCTTTGGATTAATATAGTTATTTACTTCACATTTTGGTACAAATAATGTTTCAGATAAATACATCCACTCATCATTTTTAATCTCCAATTCTTTTTTAAGTAACTTTACTAACTCTCTAATCTCTACATACGATTTATTACATAATCTTACATTAAACAAATTTATTAATGTTCTTAAATTCATCTTCATTACAATTTTTGTATGCATACCCAATGGTAAAATATTCGCAACATCTTCCTTAGGAACACCCAGTTTAATTAATGTATTATAAGAACTTGAAATATACTCCATTGTTTTAACATACAATTCTTCTGCAACCGTATCAGATTTGATTTTAGGTGGTGTATAATACTCTAAATTGTTTGTCTCTACATATCTAGTACTCTCTTGTAATCTAGTAGGAGAACCACCTATATGTGTATATAATTCCCTAATAACTCTAGCTGAAGCACCCACAATAACAAATTCCACATTCACAAACTCTAAAGTCCTATTATGATTAGACAATATACAAGTTTTAGCACGATTTATATTTTTTTTATCTGAATCTATATCACTATTCCAACATATACCAGCTCTTTCACCCACTAATTGTAATGGAAATTCTGTTGTCGTATCTAATATTTTTATTTTCATATTATCCTCTTTTATCGTTTAAATTTATTCATTGAACCTTGTGTTTTTTCTAGATTTTCATTTCTCTCTTCAACTATCCTCTTTGCATTTTCAAACATTAACTCAATTTCAACCCATGAATGATATTCTTTTACTTGATATCCACACACTTCTGATATATACATAATGTTTTTCATAATGTCAAACATACTAATTGCACCAAACATACCATAATCATTAATCTCAAACTCATATGTTGTTTTTCTATTACATTTATCACAATATACATCTAGTTTATTGGAAAAACCAAACATAAAATCATCTAAATAAGATTTAATGTAAATATAATCCATTGCATCTAATTCATTCAACAAATCATACTTATTTGATATTGTTTCTTCTTCATTCTTGAAATTACACCACAACATCATATCTAATATCTCTTTGTCTTTTATATCCCCCCAAGTATTATAAATATCATCTTTATATTTTATAGTTGGGACACAAAACTCCATTGTATACCCAGAATTGGGTAAAACAAATTTTCTCTCTTTATTTATATTAAAATATACTAAATCAAAATCTGTTAATGCTATATCTTTTTTTTCTTCTTCTCCACAATCACATTTTTTTAATGTTAAGTTATAGCCTCCAGAATTTATATAACTATTTACCCTTAGCCAAAAAACCATATACATTCTATCTGGTAAACAAATATTCCCAAACTCTAAATTCTTTAATATTAAACTACTTTCTAAGATTTCATCAATAATAAATGTGGCATTGTCTTTATTTATTGTTGCTAAATATTTAATATCTTTTAATGTTAGTGTTTTTATTTTTATTGTTGCATATTTGTTATAAAACACCCCCTTTGAGGGTAATTCCTTTAATCTTAATTTCCAATAATTATTATAAACCACACTAAACCTCAATTAAAAAATCTTCTTTTTTATATCCACCATCACCTAAAGCATTTTCAAATGGATACGCCATAGGATTACATAAAAACTTTATCTTAACACCCTTTTTATTTATATATTCATTTTGTGATGATATATGTGTATGACCACACACCCAAATAGTATCCTCTTCAATTGACTCTAAATATTTTTCAGCATCAAAAGTAAAAAAAGCTGTACTATAAAAATGTTTATACTTTTCTGCAACACCCATCTGCAATGGAAAATAATGTGTTACTATAATTTTTGGTTTTTTCTTCAAAATATCAACTATAATTTTATCATAATGATTAAAAATCAAATCAGGATCATTATTCATATAATTCCAAGCTTTACTATCAAACCATCCTAAACGCCACTTCAATTTTACAGTCTCAACAGATTCATTTGCAACAATATATCTAAAATCCACAAATGACATAGTACCACCTACACCATCAATAACTTCACCATCCAATAAATGAACATTTGGTATAGAAGAATAAAAATCTTTAATTCTCTTAATCTTTTCTTCTGATGTATTGAAAACATGACTATCTATAGTAAATCCTGTATTTACAACAATATCATGATTACCCAAAACAATATAAATATTTTTATATTTATGCTGTATAAACTCAATAAACTTAATATAATTTTTCACATCATTTGAAATATCACCAGCAATAATTAAATTTTCTGCATCTACAAAAAACTTATTATAAACACCTTCATAATCTACAACACCACCAACCCCTCTATTTTCCCAAAAATCTATGTGTATATCTGACAATACATAATATTTCATATTATTCTCCCAGGAATACTTTATATTCTTTATAAAAACCCATTACATAATCAACAAAATTATAAGTCTCCTCAATCACATCCACATCTTCACCCTCATCATACATTTTATATCTAATAGCACCCCTCTCACCACCATTGTAACCAGCTGATACATATTCATTCTTCTTATACTTCTTTTTTAATTTATTTAAAAATAACACCCCTATTTTTATATTTTTTCTGTAATCGTATAAATCAGATTCATCATAATCATAATTGTGTGCTTTTGCTACAGAAACAAATGTTAAAGGCATTATCTGCATTATACCTTTAGCACCCACATCACTTAAAGCTTTATATGAAAACCTGCTTTCCTGTGTTATAATAGCTAAAACAAAACTATATTCTAAATCAGATTTCTCCACCTCATTATATATAACAGAAGCTAATCTAACTCGCTCATATTCAGTCATAGAAGGTCTATATCGTTTAATTATTGAAGCACCCTTTGATATAATATTGTGCTTCTGTGAACTCTCAGATAAACTCATTTTTAATATTTTCTGCTTATCATACAATGAATCTAATGTTTTTTCAATTGAACTTTTGAAATAATAATGTTCTAAAGTTAATTCGGATATACTATCTTCTAGCTCTTCAATATACTTTAAGTTCATAAATACAATAAACATAAAGAATAATAAAACAAAAATGAATGAAGATAAATAAGTTGTTTTTCTATTAAGTATTAATTTTTTCATATACTAAATATAGTATATTATTTTAGAAATCAAATAGTTTATTTTTTTTCATGAATAATTAAATATGAAACTTTGAAAATCTGAAAATTTAACTAAAACACCATTTAAGTATAGATCATTATCCTTACACTCTATTGTTGCACGATAATCTTCCTTAAATAAAATAATATTTTTCATATTTTGAAGTAAATATTCTTCATTATTTATCTTAAAAAACATTTCAGTAGTTGATAATTCAGAAGGTGTTATTGTAGTTCTCATCTCCAAACCACTTAAAACACCTACTATTTCAGATTCAACTATATTTTTTGAATGTGGTATTATAATACTATATTCAAATTTTATTTTATAATTCACAATTAACTCCTTTAACTTTTTATACCCTTTAAGTAAAACCACAAAATCTTTCTCTTTTTTAACTACACCTTTGGATATATCTGGCATATCACACAATGCCTTATAAACCATCTCAGATTCTACTTTGTATATATAAACACCTGTTCCCATCCTTCGACCGTACTTTGACACCGTTATGAATTTTGGTTTTTCTTGCTTACCTTGCACCGTATTGGAGCTATTGCAGTCCCCTTCCATTATGCCCCAGGTTCCGCAATCGGTGAAAAAGTCCCTCACTTTTCCTCCTCTGGGATATGGCTGAGAATATGGGCGATTACATCCACGGTCCATCCGTTTCCTATCATTTTATAACGTTGCGAATTTGATACACCTTCGGTATACCCTACGGGTAATGTCTGACCTTTCTCGCACTCTTCCACCGTAAGTATCCGTTGGGTTCCGTCCTCGTGGCGGATATAGGATTCTTTTGTCGGGAAAGTGGCTGTTAGGCAGTTTATCTTCCCGTCCCTTCTCGCAACTAACTCTTTCCCCCTTCGAGGACTAAAGTCCCTTCCAAACTGCCGCCTGTATTCCTTTCTAATCCGTTTGGCTTCCTCTGTGCGGGTCTCGGTGAGGGCTACACCGAAAGGGAATACCAGCCCCTTATCCCTAGGTAGGGTAACCTCTGGGATATTTGTCCAGTATAGTCGAGGGCGATTTTGAAAGGATACTAGATTGGAATTTATCAAAATTGACCGCACTCCCAGGGTTTCCGATATAACACCCTCCCATTTTTTAGCCATTTTTACATTCTCCAGTAAAAAATATTTAGGCTTTGTCTCCCTCAAAATTCTGACATATTCCCAGAATAAATAGGACTGTCCAGAAAACTGGAAACCCTCTTTTTTCAGCTCCAAATACCTTTCCAGTGTCGTTATCTCTTCCCCCTGCTCTGTGGCCATGCCTTTCCGTTTTCCAGCAAAACTAAAAGATTGACAAGGGCTTCCCCCCATAAGGATAAAGGGACTAACCATTGAGGTTCCGTCCAATTCCCGGACATCCCCAATGTGTTCCGTTTCTGGAAAATTCTTTTTCGCCACGGTCATGGCATACTGGTCCACCTCACTGGCCAAGTAATAGTCCACGGAAATACCAGCCCGCTGGAGTGCCAGCTGGCCACATGACATTCCGTCAAATAAAGAAAGTATAATTTTCATTATTTTTGCATCCTATTTGTTAATTTTATTTTACAATTCATCTTCTTTATTGTATTTATAGAAAATTTTAAACATAATATACATCACCACCATTTGAATTACTACAAAACATAAATTACGCTTCATTTTCTTTTACCGTTCTAACAAAAGTATGCAAAACTATGCAACGAGTGCAAATTGCGTATTTTTGAATTCCTGCTTCGTCGATGAGCACTGTTCTAAAAAGAACTGCAACCTCCCATCTCTATGAGTCGGTGACAAGTCACCGATCTCACCCGAATGACATTCATCATTCGGACAGGCTGACCCCGTGGAACTCACGGGCAATAAATCTAATAACCAGAGTCCGAAGAAACGGAGGTTCAGTGCAGCGTTCACATCACGATCATGATGTTCACCGCAATGAGGACATATCCACTCTCGGTCTTCCAGTTTCAAATTATCATTTTTGTATCCACATGACGAACAGAACTTCGATGACGCATAGAATGTAGGTGCATGCACCAAATGAATACCATTCCACTCGGTCTTGTATTGGAACTGCATTTTGATTTTACCAAATGCTGAGTCCAATATCGAACTCGCTAGTTTTCTGTTCTTACTCATGTTCTTTGGTTTCAAACTCTCAATGACTAACACTTTCGGTTTGGTTTTCACCACGGAAGTAGTCATTTTGTGTGTAGCATCATTGCGGATATCCGCAACCTGCTTGTGAATGCGAGAGAGTCTAACTATCGCTTTCTTTTTGTTATTCGATCCTTTATTCTTACGGCTAACCATACGCTGATAGCGTTTCAATCTCTGAAGTTTTTGTTTGTATGCTTTCGGATTATGGAAGGTTTCACCATAGCTGGTAATAGCCAGATCCTTGATACCAAGATCAACACCGACCACATCATACTCATCATCAGTGATTTCATCCCATATAGGTTTTTGTATATCAGGTGCTTCTTCACGAAGTAGAAATGATACGAACCATCTATCAGCCTGTCTGGACACCGTGATCTGTGGTATTGAAATCTTTTCATCCTTATAGACTGCATATCCTTTTTCTTTTCTTTTTTCTATACCAATAGAATTTGCTTGAACCTCTCATCACTAAAGTGACGAGATTCCTGTTTCACAGACTTCGCAACCTCTATCTCCACAGGCGTATATTCCCGTAGTTCCTACGGTATTGTGTTACTAAACACTTAGTAATCTAAGTCAATTCATCTCATGACTAAAGTCACGAGATGAATTGACTAGCTTATAAAAAAACATTATCCAATTTCAAATGTAATTGGTTTATTTTCCTCAGAAGGTGGAATGGAAACAGTTAGTAGTCCATGTTTTACACTTGCCTCCAACTTCTTAACATCTAATCCAGGATTAACAGGGACCTTAAAAGCAAGTTTATTAAGACCTTTAATATTAGATACTGTTAATGTTTTTTTATTTTCTTCAGATGTATCTTTTTCATCTTCTGATGCAGTGCTAATATCAAACACCAAATAAGTTTTTCCACCAATAACATTACTTGTCAATTTAACATTATCTTTATTTTTACCTGGTATTGCTACTTCAACAATTTTAAACCCATCCTTAGTATAATATACATTTGCAGGAACACCATTCAAACAAGACCTATCCTCAATTAGAATGTTTTCCCGAATCCTATCCATTTCGTCAAAAACTTTCTTTTGTTTGAAATCGTTTGGTGTGTTAAATTCACCATTAAAAATATCGAAAATATTTAAAAACAATTCTGGTGTAAAAATACCATCATTGATATAAAACATATTTTTTTTATTATTACTCATATTTATTTCTCCTTTGGAACCATATAATGTATTCCATTTTTTGTGTTTATTTGGCTTCCACATTCGTGTGAAACCATAATACATGGGTAGGAGTGGTTTCGAACCACTGTAGACGATAGCCAGCGGATTTACAGTCCACCCCCTTTAACCACTCGGGCACCTACCCTTACTAGACTTTCGCCTAGATTAGTTTAGTGTTGCGATCATACTAATGCTTGCTTAAAACTGTCGATATGACAGAACTAAACACTTGAATCTAAATATAACAAAAATTTTAATAAAATCAAGTGTATTTTTTTTTAAACATTTTTCTTGGCATCCTTAAACATAAAGATTTTTAATGAAAACATCAAAATCTTTTAATGCTTGTAGATAACCCTTAGAATGTGCTTTATCAGATTCACTGAATTGCTCTTTCTTATCTTTTTTCTTAAATTCAACATAACCACTAACTTCTTTCTCTTTATTTACAATATAAAGTTTAATAGCTCGTATTGAATTCGCTAAAACATCATCATTTTGAAATGAACCGTATTGATTACTCATATTTATTTCTCCTTATACATATTTCACCATCCACCGAATGGATCTATATTACTTGTTTGTTTGTTATTTAAATATAGCAAATTTTTTTCTTTTTTTAATTTTTGATTTATTTTTAGTGTATCTTCCAATTCATACTGATTTTCTATCTCTTCACTATTATATTTATAAATAGAATCTGAACTATCTTTTAATGTATCATGTTCTTTATTTATTGTTAGTTTTCTATCTTTAAATATTTTTAGCGATATAGTATATGTATGCTTTTTCACACCAAAGGCTTCTGTAAAGTACTTTACATCAACTACTTCATAAAACAAATCGTTTACTTGAAAATATACAATATCACCAATTCTTGGTTGAATTAATTCCTCTACTTCTGGAGTGTTTCTATCTTCACCACCATAAGTGGACCAATACTTAAATGCAACTATTGAAGTAGTAACTATTAATAAATCTTCACCCCATATACCTTGTAATTGATATGTCCTTACATTAGATGGTAGTTTATCAGTGTAACCCATAAAATTGAATGCTCTATCTATAAATTGTAAAGTATCCTCACCGAATAATTTATCTCTTTTAACATCCTCAGACACTACATAGTAAACTAATTTTAACCCATAAATACCATAAGCTTCTGTTGTTAATTTATCAACTAAATACCCTTCATCTTTTGTTACCATTGAACCTGTATCTGGATCTGAACATATATCCTTATCGAATTGCATTGTTGAACATAACCATTTATACTCTTCCATATACTACTCCATAGCAATTAATCCATCCATATTCCACTCTATAAACATATTCCTAGTCTGGAAATACATCTCTTTTGAATATTCATAATACACAAAAGGTAAAAAATTTTTCTCAGATAATTCACACACTAATAAAACTCCAATAATACCAGAATCTAAATGCTTGCTGTTACCTCTATATTTATCCATCACAAAACCATCTGAATAAATAGATACACAATCCTCAATTACTGGAGTCAATTCTTTATTATTTATAATATACTCTTCTCTTATATATACATTTGAATCTTCTTCTATATTACCAACTAATATATCTAAAGAATTGTTTTTTTTAATATATGATATGTTTTTCAATTCTTCTACAGTAACATCAGACTTAACTCTAGTATTTATATCATAACTATCTATATGAACATTTAATAAATTTAATTTAGTATCTAAAAAGAAATCCTCATTATACATTTCACTAAAAAGATTATCATTTTCAATATTGTTTATATAAGCTATATCAATTTTTCTCTTTAGTAAATAACATTTAATTGATAATTTGTTTCCCCATTGTTTTAAACTACCATCACCTAGTTTTCTTTTGAAAACACTAAAAATATACCTCTTTGAGTCTTTATAAGTATCCATTGTTATTTTATCTCCAATAACATACCACTAGGTAATTTTTTACACCAAGCGTTTCCATTTAATTCTACTGGATATTCATTTGATAAATAAGCAATATTATACCCATCACTATCTGTAATTAGTAAACCATCAAATTTATCTTTAGCTGAAACACCACTTAATTCAAATTCACCAAAATTATCTATTAACTGATCTTTTATATATGCTGGCGAAGCTTCATACCCCATAGTTAAATATGTACCATCATATACTAATCCATTATTCCCTGAAACACCAGAAAAACCATCTGTTATTTTATAACCCATTGTATTATCATCATAAATAAATTTTACTTTATGTTCAAAATATTCATTAGTTGAAGATACAGATTCTGATTTATATGTATATAAAAAATAAGGCTCAGAGTTTTCATTACCATCTTTTGGAAATCTCAAAACGCTGTCTGGTGATGAATAATAATCATAACAATCTCTACCATTTATTGTATCATTAAAATCAGTTATAGGTTCTTGTATAAATGGATTTTCATCCTCTGTGTGGATGAATGTTTCACCACCAAGACTTCTTGTTGTATATTTAAATCTTGGATTATTGTAATAATATTCCTCTGTATCTGGTTCCCAAACCAAACCTTCTGTGGATGATATATTTCTGAATCTTTGATAACTAGCTGTTTTTAATATACTAATATAATCTCTCATATTATCTTTGTTTTCTTTCCACATACTAAATGGTTCTGTGGAATGATTATATCCAAATAATGAAACTTCTTCCCAAATCCTAGATGGCGTATAAGACATATACACATTTGTATTTGCCATTGCTTGATTTCTCATTTTATTTAATAATGTTACATAATCACCATCTATTATTGTGTCTATTTTTCCAACTGGATTTATAAATTTAACTTCACTATATGAAACATTTGAATCATTGTCATCATCATTATACACTCTCAAATTATCATAATAACCCTTAAAACTACCATCTTTTGTTTTTGGATGATGAAATTGAAAATAATATTCTATTTTTTTAGAATCGTGTATTGGTGTTTGTAAACCAGAAGAAATACCACCCTCTTTTGCAATAGAACCAATACTATTATACCCGAAGTTTTGTGTATCATAATTATTTGTATCTTGTGCTCTATACGCATATGGTATATCAAATGGAAATGTTATATTAAGATTTACTCCAGAAACATGTGTATTTTTTGGAGCATACGAAGCCCTAACAAAAGAAGTAATGCTGTTTATTTCTGTTTGTATATCTTTAATTAATCCAATTTCTTTAATATTATCTGAATAAAATATAGATTTATAAATTTTTATTTTTGTATTTAATTCGTTTTCTGTATTTGGTTTATAAACTTCAGATGTTTCATGTTCAAACATACCAGCAAATGAACCAAAATTATCATATACATCTCTCTTATGATCATAATTTTCTACATTAAAAATTGCTGAACATCCATCAATTATAGTACCCTTTTGGAAATTCCCTCCTCTAGGTTCTTGTCCAAAAGGTTTATTTCCAGTATAAGCTCCTCTAATATTATATTCATTACAATTACTCGGAACTATTTTACCAAACATACCACCCGCAACAACAATTGGACTTAATTCATATACTATAACATCATCTGTTATTTTATTATAATCCACATTATCGTCATCTAAATATAAAGTCTCAAACATTGTATTTAAACCACTAGGAACCTTCAAATGATCCTCACCACCATTATAAATACCATTTACTTTTTTAAATACATTTTCTGATAACACAGGACTATTTTTATAAGCAATTTTCCACCCATCTTCAAATTTATCACCTGAACGAGTTATAAAATTATTCATATTAACAATACTATGAACTACTGTTCCACGAACATTTCTTCCAGCTAATCCACCAATAAAACCAACAAAATTTCCATCATTTTTTGCCGTAAATTTAATAGCAACTGCATTTATTTCACCATAATTAGAACCCACTATTGGTGAAATATAATAAGCCTGTCTAGATGTTGGGGATGGTCTAAATGGTATGTTTACTAAATTCCTTGGTACATTAAAATGCCACTTATCTATATTATCTCCTAGATAACTATATATCAAATTAGCATTATAATTAATAATTTTTTTATTTCCTTCACTTAATCTTACAGTCCAGATTCCATCTACATCAGGTTCATATGATATTGGAATATAAGTTCTTCTTTTTGCTATTCTAAATAAATACCTATGATCTTCCATAACTTTTTTTGAGTGTTCCATATTTTCAATTTCTTCTGATGAAAGACCAATTCTATAATATTGAAAATATGTATTATCTCTCATACTTAAAAATTCATATTTATTTCCAAACACTGGATCATCTGTATGTATATCATTAATAAATACTAAATCACTTAAAAAATGAATGCGATCTAAATCAGAAAATTCATATTTAGATAAGAAATTTAGTGGTGTGTAATGAATACTTTTCACCAAATCATCTTCATAAGTAAATAAAGTGTAATTATTATCTAATAAACTTTTTATACTAAATATATCTGAAAAATCTTTTCTACCTGTAGGCAAATCAATACCATATCCATCAACATAATAACTACCATTAACAGCTAGATTATTCCAAAAATACCCTTTTTCTTCATCATCCTCATAGAGACTATCTGAAGCTTTGTTATTTACATCCGTTGTCCACAATCTATCTGTACCCTCTTGAGCCAATAGACCTTCATTAAAATACCCTACATATGGACATATATTACCAGGTGAATTTATACAGAAAGAATTTAGATAATAATAATTTTCTTTTTTATAATCAAATTTAGGTCTAACTAAATACCTATGATCATCTGCTTTATTTGTTACTGAATAAACCTCTGGTACAAATCCTTTAAATCTAAAATCATTTAAGTCTTTAGCTTTAATTTGTGAAACCACTCCATAATTTTTACCCACCAATAATGCTGCATTTATATCCCTACCATCATTTTTTATATGCTTTAAGGTAATTTTTTTTGTGCAGTTTAAATTTACTACATCAACAGTATTAATTAATTCAAAATTTCTTACAATACCATACTTTCCTAGAACCCCTACCAATCCATTATTTGCTTCTGAACATTCAATCGTAACATTTTCTAGTCTATAACCATTCCCACTTAAAACACCATTATATGGTCTACTTTCATTAGGGCATATCACATTTCTAATAGTATAATTTTTTAAATTAAATCCAAAAACACCATTAGCTCTATTATCAATAGTATTCACATAGTTTACAAAATATTCATACTCCAATTCAGATGTGATATAAAAAAAACCACCTAATTCTTCAACTACATATTTTAACTCTTCTAATCTAATATTTACAGATTCATTTTCCACTTCTTCATATTGCTCTTTTGAATCTATTCTAAAATGTTCTACAAAATCTTTAAAATTACTTTTATTTATAAAATATGGTTCATTCTCTTGAGTCACCCCCAATGAAAGTACTTTTTCATATTTGTGGATTATAACTTCGTGATTTAATAAATAATTATCTTTATTATTTCTAACTATATAATTATCTATATCATTTTTAGTGTCAAAATACTCTAATTTAACTCTACCATCACTAATTTCTTCAAATGTTTCTTTAGTAGGATAAAAACGCCATGTACCAGATGGTGGAACTTGTCCAGTTAAAAACTTTTTCTTAAAATTATTAAAAACAAATGTTTTACTCATCCTTCCCACCTCTTTACTACACTCTCTTTAAATGCTTCTTTTGTTTTTGTTAAAGGTCTTGGTAATACAAACTTCATTTTTGGTATTTCTTTATTATCAATAAATGTTGTAATTTCCGATACATCAACAATAGCACTAACAGATTTATTTATAAACTCAGATGCTTTTACATCACCCTCTCTTTTATCCAAAGGTCTTTTCCAATGGTCTGCTATTGTTTTATCACTTCCATCCCCAAAATATGTTCTTGCTACGGTATTTATATATTGCATATCTTCCAAAGAAATAACCGATTGTGGCTTCTTATTACTGCTACCAGAACCAGGTAGTTTTATATAAGTAATTAAAATCAACTCACCACTAGCATTCTTAAATATAAAAGGACAACCTTGTAATAAATATACATACCTATGGTTATTTGGTTTTTGAGTTTGTCGTAATATTTTATTCTTTCTTATAGATTGAAATGAATCGAAATCATAATTTGAAAACTTTTCATCTAAATGTAATTTAATTGCATAATAAAAAAAATCTCTACGGTCTTCTGTAACATATTGCGTTCTCATCCCACCACCTACAGCATTTGTAACAAACCTCATATCAAAATACAACCTTTGTTTTATCTCATCATATTTAACTCTTATATCTCTAGTATCTTCTGGATCATATAGACTTTTCATAATTTCATAAAGTGATTCCCAATTGTCCCATCCATTCCACATCATTAAAGTAAACACATCATTGTTGTTTATTTCAAAATAACACCAATTTTTTAAAGTCTCTACCCAGAACCAATTTGGTTTATTTGCAATCGCTTTTTTTTCTACCTCAGTATCATAAACATCTCTAAATTCAGAAAAATCATCAGACTTAATATCACTATTATAATACTCAAATGGTGTTCTCCATTTTCCTTTTATTATTATTGAATCTATATAATTATTATCTACATCCCCAAAATCATTTTCTTCTACAATAACAAAATCTTCGTTATAAATATGTTCTTTAATTTTTGATTTTATATCTATTCTATGATCATAAACTAAAGACCTTTCATCATACATAGTTAATGATGAACCAATACGAGAAATTGGATCTAACAATTTAGTATTAGTTACACTTAATTTTTCTGATTTTAATCTTACTGAATGATAAATATTTTCATCTTCAGATGATTCGCTTGAAACAAATAATAATCTTTTTCCAGATTCTTTGAATGTTTCAATATCATTAAACCCATCATCATCATATGATGGTGTTTGATTAACACTAATATAATGTAAATCAAAACATATTTGATCTATCTTTCTTTCAATATTATATATAATATTATAAATTTCTTCTATAACCGTTTCATTTAGATTATAGTATTGTTTTTTTACATTTAACTCATCTACATCTACATACCTATAAAATTCTGTAACTGCATTATCAGTATTTTCTACTTCTTGTAGTTTTTGTAAAACAATATTATGGTCTTCTTCTGATAAATCTTTTAATGATACAATATTATCATATTTTACACCATTATAATCAATATAAAGCTTTCCTTCAGATACCCTCAACCACTCAGTTTTAATAAATAATATACCTTCGGTTTTCCACAATTCTGGAGCTACTAATGGATAATTCAAGTTTGTTTTATATAAAACATAATTGTTTTTTTGTATAATATGATTTAAATATGTTTTTTTGTTTGCATATTTAATATCATATTCTGATTCTAACACATAATATCCATCTACAAGCTCATATCTTTTGTTAGATGCAACTGGAGTCTCAGCTAATCCATCAACATAAATAGTATTTGCAATATCACAATAATAAATAGTATTCAAATTATGAAAATCAGAAAAACCGTCTAATTTCTTAAATGTATACACTTCTTGAGCATTATATAATCCATCTATGTAGGTAGAATAATACAAACTATAAAAATAACCAGCCTGATCATGAGCTTCAACTTCATTTTTTGTGTTTAAAGTATAAAACCTTAAATAATCATCAGTATGTATATCTGGATTAGCTATTTTTATTATATCTTTTTCACTCATAGTGTATTTATATGTTTATTTTTGTATTTAGATATGGAAAATCTTGGTCCCTATAATATTTCAACCTTTCTTCCCAATGTTTTAACAAATAGTTTTTTACTACTCTCCCTCTATTAGTTTCATAACTTAAGTCATCAATAATATCATATAAAACAATCTTATTTTTTGTCTTATGTTTTCTAAGTCCTCTTCCAATAGATTGTAGAACTTTAATTTTTGATTTTGAATTACTGTATAATATAACATTATGTAATTTAGGAATATTTACACCAGTACTCATAGTGGCAAAAGTTGCCAATATAATACTCCCATTTTCTTCCTCAATCCCAACTCTTATATTATCTCTCTCTTCTGATTTTACACTTCCATTTATAATATAAACAGTCTTCTCTGGATGCTTTTCTTTGAACCATTCTTCAATCTTCTTTAAGTGTTTTAAATGATTTACTAAGATTAATGTATTGTATTTTTTATCAGTTTTTTCTAAAATCACATCTATAATAACATTTCTTTTTTCATATGATTCAACCAGCTTCACTTCTTCATGATAACTTCTATTTCTATTGTTTGAAATAAACTCTATAGGGTATTTTAATATTATATTTGCAATCTGTATTTTTGTTAAAATCCCCATATCAATTAAATCAGATGATTTCAGCTCATACAACACTTCACCTAATACAGACTTAATCTCCAATAACTCAGATTTACCCTCAGGCAATGTCCCAGTAACACCAATCTTATAAACAGCATTAGAACACTGCTTTACCACCTTACTTAATACATTAGCAGATGACTGATGACACTCGTCTATAAATACTGCATCAAACTTCTTAAAAAACATCTCTTTTTTATTATTTAAAGAAGCCCATGTACTTATTAATATAGGTTTTTCATAAGTTGGTTTGTGTCCTCCACCTAATCTTTCTACTTCTTCATCTATATCCACAAAACCATAATCTTTAAAATCTTCATACATCTGATTAATTAACATAATAGATGGAACTACTAATAATATATTCTTGTAATTCTTTTTTCTTAACAATCTAATTGAATTATACAATATTAAAGACTTACCACTTCCAGTACATGATAATAAAACACCCTTCTTATACTCCATACATATTCTTGTAGCTTCATCTTGATGTTGATATGGTCTGAAATCAACAGATTTCATATTATTCTCTATTTCTTGTTTATACCATTCTTCATCTATCTTTTCAAAAAAGAAATCATCATCAAAATCATTTAATATGTACTTTATTCCATTCTCAGACAAATAAGCAATTAAATTTTTAACCAATCCAATAGGTAATACATTAGATAACAAATCATATACATAAATTTTTCCATCCCAATGTTTTCTTTTGTATTTAGGATTAAAAAAATATCCAGTCTTGTATTCTGAATATTTATTATAAATACACCTATTCACTGTAGAACTTGCACTTATAATACAATAACTCTCATTTAATTTTGTTATATTTACTATATTATTCATATTTATTTTTCAAATTTACTCTTTTCTGGAAACAAACTATTTAATATAAATATAGTAATTTTCTTCTTGTTTATAAAATCTTCAACAATTTCAGTATCATTCAAACATAAAAACTTACTCTCCAATTGTATCCTCAATTCTTTGGTGATATCTATATCCAATTTAGCTATGTTTATTGATCTACTAATAACAGGCTTCTCAACATACTTCCCAGCAACTATCCTTAAATCTTTTAATAACCAATGCGTATAATTTGTTGGATTTCTAAACTTAGTACAACTTTTTTTCTTTATAATAGGATATTTTTCTAAAACCCATTGAGTAAAATCCTTATTATACATACAAAAAACATGTGAATAATTATAATCTGTTTTTATCCCAGTTATTTCTTCTATTAATTTCAAATTATTATTAATAGTTTGTCTGAACTCTGAATTAACATTATACCTATACGGATTATTAAATCTCTGTTTTACATAATCTACAGGCAAATCGTCTATAAAACAATCACTCTCATCTGTTTCTTTAATAAAAAACATATCATCATTAGATAAAATAAAATTATTGGATAAACCATCTATATTACATATATTAAACTCAATAGTTATACTATTAAATGTTGGCAAATATTTTTTATCTATAATATCCCTATGATAAATAATTTTTAACTGTTCATTATTTACATCCAACCACTCAGGTATTTGACTCTCATATGCCAATACTAAATAAACATTTCTAATAAACTTAGCGTTCTTCTCAATACTTCTAAATACATATTTTAATGTATCTAAATCCCTATACCTACTCTCGTGGTTAGAAACTTCATTACTCTCCCCAACATGTTTCTTTTTATAAAATAAAAACTCTTTTTCCCATTCTTTATCTTTTGGATTTACCCAAGTTATAACTATATCTATTGGTTCTTTATTCATCCCCACCCACCTTACTTAAATAATTGCTTAAACTAGATTTTAAAAATTCTTCTTCTGTTAAAAAGTACTCAGGATAATCTTTTCTAAAATCATTAATGCTTTTTATAATATCAAATGTTCTATACACTAAATTCAATGCAGATGATTTCCCACAATATTCTAAATTTTCTATCAAATTATAATTTATCTTCTTGCTCTTTACACCCTTGTTCATTGCTCTAATTGCATTCCATTCATCATCCATTACACCAAAACAATATTTATCATATAAATGTTCTGGTAAATAACTTATAGAATTTGGTGGATATAATCTAAGTCTACTTACAATTATTAAATTACTTTTTGTACAAATACATTTTTGACCCAATATATACTTCGGATTAGCCTTATGTAATCTAACCATTGTATTAACCATATCAGTAGTAACTAAAATATCATCATCAGTAGTTATTATAGGAGTTTTATCATACTTAAACATAGTAGGATCTAACTTCTTTAAAGCCTTAGTGTTCTTCTTAGTCCATAAGATTTCAAAATTATCAATATTTTCAAATGCCTTTACTGCTATAGGTATTTTTCTACCTATAAACTCATCCTCACTCAAAACTAAAACAACTTTATACTTGTATACAGTTAATTGCTCTTTTAATAATCTATATAAAACCCTTAAAAATCTTGGATCTTCTATACGCCTTTTCCATGTAGTTAATGAAACTATAACATCATAATTCATATTTAAACCTATTTTTTCAAAGAATCAAAAACTCAAAATCATCAAATCCTTTATATTCATAATCATCTATTGTCCCCTTAGATTTTTCTAAAGAAATTAAATCATCTATAAATTTATTGAATTCTGAATCTGTTAAAATATTTATTTTTTTTAATTTTAAATTTATTCTTTCTTTAATTGGAGGTCTCCACTTCTTCTTTTTTGACATCTATGTCTTTCTCCTCAACATCAACATTTTTTTCAATTTTTTTAATTTTTAAATTCTTTTTAGGCTTTTCTATAATTTTCTTTTTTAAATTATTTTTTTTTGGATTTAAATTATCTAAATCAGAAATTTCAGTTGTAACCTTTTTTCTTATTAATCTTCTCAATTTTAAACTCCTAATTTATTTATAGTTGAGCCAAGAACACTCGTGACTTCAGTCATGAGATGAATTGGCTCTGTTCTGTTCACATAAACAGTCCCTTCTGTTAAATACTCTGTCTTACGACAGGTTGTGCGTATCTTATTGCTATGACCACAATAAGAATTCGTCCTCATCTCGACAATGATAAAATAGCTTACATGTATATCACACCGAGCCTTACCCTCTGACTCTACTTAATGATATACGATAGAGCAATGGTCTGATGCGTCAACCAAAGGTATCATAACTATTCTATCGTAGTATAAATTTCTCTATACTAAGTCTGGTGAACTTAGACTTTAGAAGCCTCCGTCTTTAGTCGGGGGTAGTTCACATATTCAATTTGTTTTTCACTATAGTATTTATAAGATTTTAATTTTAATGAAAAAATTTTTTAAAGAATACAATATTTCATGGATGGACTTGTACATCCATGAAATGATATTTTCAATTTTAATTGAAAATATCAACAAAGTCTTTTAAATTATATTTATAAATCTCAGATTAAATTTATTTTTTAAAATTTTATTTAAAATCATTTAAATGCATAAAAGAATTAAAATTCATATGTGAAACCATAAAATACAATTAAAATTTAATTTTATAGATGGAGATTAATTAAAACTATATAAAGATTTAAATATTTTTTTTCATAAACGATTATATAAGCTATTTTAAAGAATTAATTGTTATGATGGATGACTATCCATCATAACACATTTTCAATGTAATTGAAAATGTGAATTATTTTTTTATAATATTTTTTAATTTAGCATATAAACCATAAAACAAATAAAATACAATTAAAATTTAATTTTATAGATGGAGATTAATTAAAACTATAAAATAGCTAAACATTTAACTTTTTAAATTTCATAAAAAACAAAACCTAAAAAGAATTTAATTTTTAATTAAAATCATATTAAATAACAAAAAACCTATAAAACATATTAAAATTTTTTAAAAGAACTTTAAATTCTATTAAATAAACGATGTCTAAAAACCAATTTTAATTGTGATTAAATTTAATTAAATGATACAAACACTAAAATATAAAATTTATAAAGTCTTTAAATTCATGTTATATCAACGATGCATAAGACATTACTAACAATGTTATAGTTCTATTCTTTTGGGTTGAGCTGGAATTTAAAGACAACTTGCCCTTTCGGAGCAAGTTTGTTCTGTCTTTTGGTATATCGCAGTATATTTATTATGACGGACTTGGTGGCTTACAATATTGCTTAACTAGGCGGTTATCCTGTACCCAGACTTCTTTGAAAATAAAGATAATTTCAAAACTATCAATATTTGCACACAACGGCGTATGAAATGTTTGTTAGACATTTCTCATTTAACACATTCGTTTTTTCATACTAGTTAGTGTCTTAACTAGCAACGACACCTTCTTATCCGATAGCACCATTGAGTTGGGTTTCGATCCATAAGATGATTTGTTTAATATATAAGGTTATATATTACGGGGTGGATTACAACCACCACACATTATATGTATTTATAATTAACTAAATCTGGATTACGAGCCAGAACTCGATTTTATAGTTAATTCGGACTGGAGTGGCAGGTCTCGAACCTACATACAAATGATTAACAGTCATCCCGATTACCAATTATCGTACACTCCATTAGTGGGACCTCCCAGACTTGAACTGGAAACCGACGGGTTATGAGTCCGTTGCTCTAACCGATTGAGCTAAAGTCCCTAATTTCTTTAATACATGTAAATATACTAAAAAAATTCATCTTGTCAAGAAAATTTGAATTATTTATAATATTTTTTATTTAAAAGTTTCACATTCTCTAAAACAATACATTAAATATAGTATATTTTTTTAGAAATACAAAAAAACCTCTCTTTTTCAAGAAAGGTTTTTAAAATTAATAAGATTTAGAATTAACCTACATCCACAATAACTCCAGTGTTTCTATCAATACTTATTTTAATATCAATAAATTCGATAGTCTCAGCAGGAACTATTTTTATGTTTATGTTTAATATTCTAGGATCTAAATCATCTTGAGTAACACTAGTACTAAATGTTTCAACACCATCTGCAGCCTTAACTCTACTTAAAAAAGCGTCTAAGCTATTTTTAGCAGCACTTCTTGTATTTGCAGTGTTGTTTTGGAACATAAATGGCACAAACATAAGTTCAAGTTCTTTTTTCAAGAAGTTTAACAAACATCTTACATTTATTCTATTTAATGCAGATTCTTTTTTCAAGCAAGTTTTTTGTCCCCACAAAACTTCTCCATAACCCATCATAGCTCTGGAAGTGTTTATGTTGATATCATACAGTTGCCCGATTTCATCATCAGTTAGTTTAGTTAGTTTACCCCTAGAATAGTTAATAGAACCATTGGATATACCAGCAGGAGCCTTCCAAGGATATGAGTATTTAAAGCAAAATGCTATAGCAGAAGCACCAGCTATGGATTTAGGCAAATAAATCCAACTAGCTAGAGTTGAATTATAGTATTTATCATACTCCCCATAAGCAGCAACATAACTAGGATTATTGAATGTAAACATTTTAGATTCACTGATTTGTCTTTTAATTGTTCTACTTTCTTTAGAAGTAGTTTGAACAACAGCAATACAGTCTTTTCTATTTCCAGCAATGTCAGCTATTCTCTTTTGATGAGATAAGAACATTTGTCCAGAAAAAGAATCAATTGCTTCTGTGTTAAATATAACATCAAAAGAAACCTTTTGTCTATCATCAAATAATTTTAGAGCAGAAGTTTTTTCTCTAATTAAATTCTTTTTAGAATTTTTACCACCAGTTAGTGGGTAAATAGAATATGTTTGAGCAGGTTGTTCATAATTCCCAGAACTAGAGATTGCTTCATTAACAGAATTTCTTGAAATATAAATATAATCAGAAAAACCATTTATAACAGTTGGTGCAAATAAAGAATTTCCTTCAGAATCTTTTAGTGTTGGATCATTAGATACGAAAAACGATTCAGTAGGTTCTTTTAACATAGCGTCCATACCCGTCCCCCAAGCACTTTCAGTTGTTTGGGTTTTTGGTTTTACATACACATTTATTCTATATACTTTTTTCCATATCAAATCATCCTGATTTACATTAAAATTATCAATTTGGTCTTCATCATCATATCTATACTTCCAGTTAAACGCATTTTGATGGTTTAAAGAAGGTATTTTTTCACTTTCAGTGGTTATAATAGATATCCCGATATCATTCCCCCATTCACCTGGATTAAGAGCAGTGATAATCAATTGATTTTCTCTATTAGAGATATAATCTTCTACATCACCAATTCCAACATCATCTTCTGTTTCAGTAAATGTAGTATAACCATCTTTATATTTTTCTATATTTAATACTTCAGATGATGGATATGCAACAATTGGATCTATTTCATTGCCTATATAAGGTGAAATAAATTGTTTTGGTTCAGAAGCTGTATAAGTACTTAATGTAATTATATCATCTTTCCCCAATTCTTTAACTACCCAAAATAAATCATTATTTAAAACAAAATCACTTTCAGATTGTTTAACAATTAGTTTTTCTGTATATTCACTGTTTGCAAAAGAACCATCCCATACATTTACATACCTTAATATATAATATTTATCTTTTAGAGCTTCAGCCACTCCAAGATTGTACATATCTATTATATTCTTAGCTCTTTCTTCTCTTTCTGGATCATCATAGAAACTAGAAAATGGTATAACTTGTATTGTTGCTTCTTGTATGTATGGGTCATTAATATCAGGTGGAACAGTCACAACCTTATTATTATATGTATTAGAAATTGATTCCGTACTATTTAATGCTAACACATCTTGGAATGTGTTATATCCATATTCTTTAAAAGAAATAGATGAAACATTAGTTAGAGTATTATCTACTTCTTTTCCTTCTATTGAAAATGATTTGTTTGTTAAATCATTCCAATCAAAAAGACTAACTACTTTTATATCTTCGTTTATATTAATATAATTATCTTCCTCAATACCCTCTTTAGTATAGAAATATTCAATATTTAATATATCTTTAAATTTTAATGTGTCATTTGGATTAATATTTAGATTTTCTTTAAAATTTTTAGTAGCAAAAAAAGTTACTTCAATTTTTTTGTTGTTTAAGGTGTGTTCTTTTTCAACATAAAATCTAATTTTATGTCCTGTGTTATCACCAGATCCAATTTCATGATCAAGATCTTTTATATCCGTTTTTTCTATTTCACCATTATTCCATGAATTTTCTTTAAATACCAAATCATTTTTATCAATAGGATCAGAACTAACACTACCATCAATATTAACTATTGATCTATAAGATACTTTAACACCTTTTTCTGTTTCAAAATCATCTAAATTTCCAGTACTTTTGTTTTTAAAAACAATTACATTTTCAGAGTTAGAAAAGATATCTTTAATAACTGCTGTTTTAGCGGTTTGATTAAGGTGTAGGTTATAAGTAGGTGAATTAGGGCTAATATTCCATTCATCATTTGCTGTCAAGTTTGCTATATAACTAGCATTAATATCTTCAACAATTTTAAGTTTGTTTTCTCCATCATTTTCAACAAATTCAAATATACCTTGTCTTTCATCTATTTTTTTATCAGAAGCATCATTATATGGATATTGAATTTGAGAATATTGTTCATCTCCCATTGTTGCTCTTATTACTTGTAAACTATCAGAATTTTCAAAATAATTTTCAGCAGCAAAATGTCCATAATCATCTAATTTTTCTGGATTACCGTATGTATTAACAAAAGAACTATAGTTTTTTTTGTTTACAATTTGATTAACCATTCCTTTATTTGATTTTATTACTATTGCACCAGTACCTAATGAAGCTGTTGCTTCTTGTTGTATTGTATTATCTATTTCTGTGAAATAAACCCCAGGTGTACTAAATTTAGCCATTATTAACCTCATTTATATAAATAAACTAAATCATAACTTCACTCACTCACATTATCTTTTTAACTTTATGTAGTATTTATAATTTTTTAGTTGTGTGAAAAAAGTTATAAATACATTAAGAACAAAAGTTTAGTTATAATGGAGAGGATATGTTAAAAGAAGATTTTTATAAATTAATAGATAGTTTGAACTTAGTAAATGAAGATGAAGAAATTCCTATAAAAACAGTAAGTGAAATAGAGCAAGAGGAAAAAGACAAAGAGAAGCCTGAGACTAGTGAATCAAAAGATATTCGGACACAAATTAAAGAAGAGATTGAACCTCAGGTAGAAGCTTCTATGGCTTTAATTGAAACAATTAAATTGGCTTTTGAAAATAAGTGTGATAAAACTAAAAAAATATTAAATATGGAAGATCAAATTAAAAGTTGGGAAAAACAAATGAGAGGAGTTTGTGAACAAGTTGTTCATGTGGTTGGGGGAAAAGATTTTGTGGTAGATAAAACAGTATGTTCACCCAGAGCTTATAAAAAAATCGCTAATAATACTTCTCGTGATATGTCTGTATTAGATTTATGTTCAGCGGTCATTGTGTTTTCAAATTCACTTGGATAATTAATATATAGAGGAAAAATGGCAGATTTAACAGAAAACTTAAAATCAATGTCGAACTGGAACCATAATACTGTTGCCGATGGTATTTGGTTGAGTGAAAAGACAGTTGATCCAATAATAGAAAACATTTATATGTTGGCTAGTGCTGTTGATTATATTAGTGATTTTGATTTTAATAATGTATTAACTGAAGTAAATAAAGGTGTAAGTGCTTATAACTGGTACACTAGTATAGGTGATGATTTAATATTAAGTGCAAAACAAGGTGCTTCAGCAAGTGCTTGGATTTATGATAATTTATCCGATTTAAATAATACAAAAAATAATGCAAATAGTGCATTGAATTGGATACAAACAAATTCTACAAGAATTACAAATATAGAAAATTCTGCTAAATCAGCTTATAGTTGGGTAAATACAAATGGTCCAACTGTAATAAATAATTCTTTATCTGGATATCATTCATATAATTGGATAACAGGAAATAGTGGTGGATTATCTAATAGTGCAAAATCTGGTACACTTTCGTATCAGTGGATAGTTAATAATAGTGGGGATATAAATACAACACAAACAAATGCAAATAGTGCATTGAATTGGATACAAACAAATTCTACAAGAATTACAAATATAGAAAATTCTGCTAAATCAGCTTATAGTTGGGTAAATACAAATGGTCCAACTGTAATAAATAATTCTTTATCTGGATATCATTCATATAATTGGATAACAGGAAATAGTGGTATTTTATCAGGAAATGGTGTTTCAGGTGTAAGTGCATTAAATTGGATAATTGGAAATAGTGGGGATATAAACACTACAAAAAATAATGCAAATAGTGCATTAAATTGGGTTATTCTTAATAGTGGTGGATTATCTAATAGTGCAAGGTCTGGAGTAAGTGCATTAAATTGGATAACTGGAACAAGTGACAAGTTTGTAAGATTATCAACAAACAATCAAACCGTTGGAACTACATCAAAACCTATATATGTAGATGGTGGGCTTGCAAAACAAATAACAAGTTTAGATGGATTAAATTTTTCAAATGGTGATATTTCATCTAATAGTGCTGTATTAACAAATCTTAGAGTACAAAATAAAATTGATGGGAATATAGCAAGTGCAGAGTTTTTAAAAACAGAAGCTATAGGTAGTACTTATGTAAATGTTATGGGAACAAACACTAGTTTATTTTATAATTCACCAAGTGTAAAGGTAAATAGAAATTCTTTATCGGCAACTTATGTATATGGATCACAAGCAAAATTTACTACAGTATCTGGTAATCTAATAGGAAAATCTCAGAAGTTGGATGTTACAAAAATAAATACAGTTTCTGCTGGTTATATACCAATTTCACTAAGTTCTGATCCATCTACATTAAGATATTATACTGGATTAACATATGGATTTAATACAGGTTTAAATGCAAATATATTAAAAGTAACTGGTACCGTAAGTTCAACATCTGGTAATTTTATTTATGCAAATATAGCTACGAAATTAAAAAGTCCAAGCGTTGTTGATGGAAGTAATGGAGAATACATTCATGGGGATAATAGTATTACAAAAATAGTAAGAGTAAGTACGCTTCCAAATACATTGAATGTAAATACATTATATGTTATGTAAGGAGATGAGATGAATTATCCCAAAAGTGATGAAAAATTAAAATTAGCAAGACCACCTTATAATGGTCCATTTCAAGTGAATGGTTTACCAAGGTTAAATAATTTTAATTTATATATGAATGAGCATGAGAGATTAACCAATTCTATATTGGGTGCAGTTATAAACAATGAAATTAGATATAGAACAAATTCAGATATAATTCCTGATGTTGTAATTCGTCCAAAAAGTGATTTAAGTTTAGATTATGTTCCTTCAAAGTTTTTAAGTGATCCATTTAATGAGGATATTTATTTATCAGCATATATAAATATACCAAATTCTGGGTTGTCGTCTATGCTTGCCCCTGAAACTATATATATGGAGGATAAAGGAGTAAGTGCACTCACAGAAAGAAATCCTTCTTCTATTATTCAACAAAATGCTAAAATAAACAGGGTTAGAAGGAGGGTTAGTGTTGATAATAACCCAATAAAAACTTTAGAAAATGTTGATATGTATGCGGGTTTTTATGATGATAAAAATGGTATTGAACAAAGAACACCTGGATTTACAACAATTGGTTGCTATAATGGACATCATGTTGAAAAAGAAAATTTAGAGGTATTAGTTTTAAATAGGGATTATGAATATTTAAAAGACACTCTACTTACATTATCGCCAAGTGCTTCTCCAACAGGAAAATCTAATCTTGTTTATACATCTAATATGTACGCAACGAATAGATATGTTCATGCTTGGGGTTCTTTAGATATAGATTTTTTTCAAATGCCTCGTGATATTAATAAAGACTTTGGTGAATCTAGTTATTGTTATATAAAAACTGGAGCAATTGTTAGAATCCCATCTCAAGATAAACAGATAGTGGTTCCAGATGTGGGTGTATTTACACCAAGATTCAATTTTTATTTTAAATATGGTACTATCAAAGAAATGCCCAAAGAAATGATAAATATTGGTCCAACACAAAGAGCTGTGACAACATTGAGTACCGCTTTAGCTGTAAATAATGGTGAATATGCTGATACAAAGTATAAAACAACAGGGTTAGGATCTGAAACATCAATGATATATTTCAACTATTGGTTAGGTGATATTAATAATTATAGTTATTATTTTTTACAGAGTTGGGTGGATAATATTTTTTCATTTAATGATTATAATTCACTTGAAAATAAATTCCATTTCTCCCTCCCCATAATTTCAACAACATATGGTTATCCATTAAATGCAGGATGGGAGACATACCCAATTAAAAAGAACATAGAAATAGTAGATTATTGGATGGGATTTAAATTCACATAAATTTATTTAATTAAATATTTTTTCTATATTTGTACTTATGTATGAAATAAAGAAAGATTTTACAAAATATAAACTAATAGATAAAAACAAAGGAAGAGTTGAGTTTTGGGATAGAGTAATGAGAGGCTTACAGAATTGTGAGTTTTCAATTCTTATATTTACAGAAATTACATCAAAAACAATAGAGTGTTTTTATGAAAATGAAAATTATTTAGAAAAGATATACATAACAGGTAATTGGAAGGTAAATAATTTTGAAGTAACTTATGATACTGAAATAGATTATTGTTGTTTTTTACATGAAGCGTCACATTTTTTACATCTAAGTGTAGATGATCAAGTATCAATAGTTCCAGAAAACAATAACAAAAAAATTGAACATATAAAAGAGAATATTCGTGAGATAGAGTATGAGGCTGCTTATAGGTCTGTATTTTATAGTAAACAATATAAAATGTTTCTGGGTTCAAGAACAGTTTTAGATATAAATCTTTTAAATTTATTGCACTATGACATAAAATTTCAACCAAAGGAATGGCAAAAAAAATATTCAGAAAAAACAAAGAATATGAGTAAAGAAGAAGTTTTTGATTATAATAAAAAACTAGTAAATAAAATAAATAAAATAATAGATTGGTATGATAAAAATCATAAAATAGATTTAATATGAGTGAACATTATGAATGTAGAAGATAAAGAATTTATAGAAGTAACTGAAAGTGTAAAGCCGTTTATAAATGAAGCAATGAAGATTTTATTTGTAGAACCAGCTATAATGACTTATTTTAGTTTAATAACTTTAGAGTCAAAAAACATAGAGAATTTAACAGCAAGACTATCAACAAAGGGTACAGGTAGTTATGCTATTTTGCAATATAATCCATATTGGGTAGAAAAGATAAAAGAACCAAGTATATTTACATATGTTCTTTATATGGAGACTTTAAGACTAGCTTTACATCATGTAATCCAAAGAAAATGTTATCCTTTAGTATCATATAAATTATCTAGTGATTTAATTGTATCAGATAATAAAAATATTTTAAATTTACATAAAAAAGAAGTAAAAGAAGTTTTGGATTATATTCCAACATTGAATGATTATAATGATTTATTATCAAAACACAATTTCAACAAAAAAACAGATTTTTATTTAGAAAAATTAAATAGTATATTAAAGACTATTGGGGATAAACAAACATCATATAAAGAAGATGGTTTTTCAACTGATGATAAAGATTCTGATAATAATGAAGTAGATGAATCATTAAATGAAGATGAAAAAGAAGAACAAGAAAATCCATTATATGAATATTTTCAAGAATCTCCTGAAAATGCTGAAATACATATGGCTGAGTGGGAAGAGAACAATGAATTAAAGTCTGAGTTAATAGAAGTAACAAAACATATAGTTAGTTCAAGTTCTACATGGGGGAGTTTATCTGGTGGTATAATACAGAGTATAATATCATCAAACACATTAAAATTTAATCCAGAGACAATATTAAGAAAATTTAAGATGACAACATTAAGTCATAATGTATATCCAACAAGATTAAAAGCAAATAGAAGGCATGGTTTTTTATTTCCTGGTTATAGGCATGAAAACAGATCAAAGATATTAGTAGCCAAAGATTGTTCTGGTTCAATGAGTGATGAAGAATTAGAAATGGCTATAGAATTTGTAAATAAATTTATAAAAACATCAGAAGTATATTCCTGTTTTTGGGATGGTGTATGTGGTGATATAACACAAATAAATAAACCACAAAAGAAAATAGATTTAACAGGTAGAGGTTCCACAAACCCACAATCTGTAATAGACAAAATTACAGCTGAAAAATTAAAATTTGATGGAATTATATTTTTCACAGATTGTAATTTCAAATGGGAAAAACCAAAAAAATATAGTAAAAAAATATTAGTAGTTACAGTGGAATCTCCACCACCTAGTTGGGTTAGATATAAAATATCGCTAGATGATATAAAGAAAAGAGGTTAAAAATGAGTTATTTAGAAAAAATAAAAAAAAATCAGTACACAAATGGACAAAAATTATGTATATTTGAAGATGGTGGTATTGAAGGCAAAACATATTTTGAGGATAGTGAAGGTGTATGTTACATTTTCAATAAACAAAGAGAGTGTGTTTTGAAGTTTGAATACAAAGGAAATAATATTCATGGAATGTGTATTGAGTATGATGGTAATAACAAAGAGGAAGCTTATTTTTTCTGTAATGGGAGGAGAATTTAATGAACTTAGATGATTTTAGAAGAGTAAAACAACGAGCAGAACAAGATACAAAAATGCCTGATAAAATTGATAATATAATAGAAAAAAACAACAATTTACCAGGTGAGATTCAGTATTGGCAAAGTGTATATTCTAAACAAAATTATATTCTAGTAGAGATGAATACAGAACTAAATGTTTTAGAGAGTAGATTATTTGAAGAGATAAAATTTGGTACAAACCCAAATAACAGATTGTGTAAATATAGTTGGGGTTCAACATCAGAAATAAAAAATCAGTTTTTTCAAATAGATCAATATACTGAATTATACAAGAAGATAAAAGATCAAGAGTATTATGTAAATTACATTAAAGGTACTTTAGATAATATTAAAGCAATGTCTTTTACTATAAAAAATTATTTAGATTATTATAAAATAATAAACGGTTGAGGTATATATGTTTGTGAACTTTAAAAGAATGAAGTTAAAAAATTTATTGTCATATGGTAATACTTACACAGAAATTGATTTTACATATGGATTAAATTTAATAAAAGCACCAAATGGGAGTGGTAAATCAGCATTTTTAGATGCTATAAATTTTGGATTATTTGGAAAACCATTTAGAAGTGTTAAAATAAATGAGTTAATAAATAGGTATAATAAAAAAGGTTTAGAAGTTATTATAGAATTTTCTATAGGAAAAGATGAATATATATTAACCAGAGGATTAAAACCAAATTTATTTAGTTTAACTAAAAATGGTGAAAATTTAGAAAGCTTATCATCCAAAAAACTAAATCAAGAAGAGATAAATAAAATTATAGGTATAGATGAAAAGCTATTTAAAAATATAGTTGGTGTAGCAGTAACAAATAGTAAGCCATTTTTATCAATGGGGATAGCAGATAAAAGAAGTTTAATAGAAAGTATTTTTAATATAGATGTTTTAACTATGATGTTAAAAGAAGTTAAAAAAAGAGATTCATTAAATAAAACAGAACAAAGAATTAAAGTATCGGAGTTAGATGGATATGATAATTCAATTGTAGATAATGAAAATTATATAAAAAGAACATCTGAATATATTGAGCAGTTTGATAAACAAAAAGAGTTAGAGATAAAACAAATTGAAAATGAATTATCTTTAATAAATTCAAATATAAGTCGTTTTAAGGGTAATATACAAAAAGGTTTAGGTGCATTAGAGTCTTTAACTGTAAATGATACTAGCAGGCTAGTAGAGCAGTTAAATGATGTTGTAGCCAATGTGAAGGTAGTTAATAACAATAAAAATAGTATAAATAGAACTTTATCTAATTTAGATGGTGCAGTAAAATGTCCTTTATGTGATTCTAAATTAGATGAGGGGCATGCATTAGAGCATTTAGAACAATTAAAAACTGAGATTGATGTTATAGAAAATAAAACTTTACCTGAATTATATAAGCAACAAACAGAATTAAATGAAAAAATAGAAAAAGAAAAAGCTATAAAAAATAGGTATGATTTAATAAATCAAAAGGTAAAAGAAGAAGAAACTAAATTATCTTATGAAGAAGAAAAAGAAATATCATACACACAAAAACTTAATCAATTAAAAGAAAAGAAATGTGATTTAGATATAAAACCATATGAAGATAAATTATCTGAATTAAAATTAAAGAAAAAAGAAATTGAGGTTTATTTATCTAAATTAGAAGAAGAAACTAGAATAGATATGAAGTTAATTGAGATGTTGGGTGATGATGGTTTAAGAAGCTTTTTCTTTAATAAATTACTACCTATATTAAATCAAAAAATAAATGATTATTTAACTAAATTTGAATTAAATATAAACATTGAAATAGATAGTTTGATGAATGAAACAATAACAGTTGGACATTATACACAAAGTTACAATCAGTTTTCAAATGGTGAAAAATCAAGAATTGATATGGCAATATTATTATCCTTTTACGATATTAGTAAAATTATATCCAACTGGTCTTGTTCTATATTATTTATTGATGAAGTATTGGATGCAGGAGTTGATTTAAGTGGTACAGAACAATTTTTAACAACTTTATATAATATTGTAACAGAAGAGAATACTAATTTAGGTATTTATTTAATTAGCCATAAATTAGCAGAAATTCAGATGAGTTGGAATGAAGTAATAGAGGTTAAAAAGAAAAATTTATTTTCAGAAATAGTGAAAGAGGTTTAAAATGAAAATAGCTTTAATATCAGACTTACATATTGGTGATAAAAAATCAGATAAAGTTTTCCAAGAATCGCAAATTAGATTTTTGAAAAATCAATTTGTAAAAGAACTAAAAGAAAAAAATATAAAAACAATTGTGGTTTGTGGAGATACTTTTGATACTAGATATTCTGTAAATGTACAAACAGATAATGTTGTTATAGACCTTTTTAAGAATACATTTAAAGATTTTGATGTTCATGTTATTGCAGGAAATCACGATATTTATTATACAACAACAACAGAGATTAATAGTCTAAAAGCTATATCATTACTAAATAATGTAAAAGTATATGAAAAACCTGAGACTGTAGTTTTTGAAAATAATGAAGTTTTAATGTTGCCGTGGGTGACAAATTATGATGATTTTGGTGATTTGTTAGATAAGAATTATAAATACGCTTTTGCACATTTAGATATAGTTGGTTTTGATCTAGGTGGTGGAAGGTTATGTACTAAAGGTTTAACCGTATCTGAGGTCACATCTAAAATAGAGCATACATACACAGGACATTACCATAAAAGGGATAGAAAGACCTTTAAGGACAATAGAACTATAACTTATATTGGTTCTCCTTACCAAATGACTAGGATAGATAGAAACGAGAAAAGAGGCTATGCTATTTTAGATTTAAGTAATAATAATTTTGAGTGGGTGGATAATACAGAATCAATAGAATACATAGAGTTTAAGTTTCCAAATGTAGATTTGTCTTTAGTAAATAAAAATGTTATTGATTTAAAGATTCCTTATGATTATCAAGACTCTATTAAAAATATAAATAAAGTAATAAAAGAGATTGATAATGAAAATCCAGCTTATCCAGTAAATGTTTTTTATTTACCAAAAGCTATGGAAGAAACAAAAGAAATAGAATTAAATGTAGATAGCTTTAATTTATCAACTCTATTTAAGATTTATATAGATAATCTAGAAGATGATATAAATAAAGAAGAATTGTATGAAAAGTTAATAGAACTATATAATATTAGCAAGGGTGGTGAATAGTGAATCATATTGTTTGTATAACGAAAAGTTATAGAGATGATGATTTTAAGTTGTGGTATGATTATCATAAAAAAATGAATTTTATAATTCATGTATTGGATAATGAATCTTCTGTTGATATAAAACAATTTATTGGACCAGAAGATACATACGAAAAGATAATTGGTTTTCCAGATCAATGGAATTTATATAATGATATAATAAATAATAATAGATATAATTTTAATGAAAATGATTTCATAGCTTTTATAGATGATGATGAATTTTTATGGCATTTTGGGTTTTCAAATTATCATAAATTATCCTGTAAAAAAAAGTATAAGAAATACATCCAGATGGATGATTATTTTAGACTAGTGATGGAAGAGAATAATGTAAATTGTATTCTAATTCCACAAATACTAATGTCTTCAAAAAAACTAAAGAAAAAAAGAAGTGTTAATTTAATAGATAGTTCAAAATATAGAAGAGATGATACAAGTTCTCAAGGTAAATGTGTTGTTGTTTATAAAAAAGAATTAAATTATGATTTTTCTAAAGAAAATGTAGAAAGAGGACATGTTCCATTTATAAATAATAAGAGAAAATCAGTTGTGGATTTAGATGGAATTTCAACAACAACATATGGTAAATTAAATCATAAAGCTTTATTTAGATTGTATCATTATCATATTAAATCAGTTGAAGATTGGAATATAAAAATAAATAGAGGAAGTTGTGCAAATAAAATCCAAATATATAATTCTGATATTTTAAAAAATGAATATGTAAATTACTATATTTACAAAGACAATACAATGAAAAATATAATAACAGAGTTTAATTTATGATTTTGAGTGAAGAAGAGTATAAAAAATTATGGGAAAGTGGTTTGTATAATACAGACTACAATAATTGTAAGTTTTCTGAAGATAAAATAAAATATGGTATTGAATGGTTAAAAGCTAGAGATGAAGAAATAAATATAGAGTCACCACAAACGCTCCAAGATAGAATTTGTTATAATAAATTCTATGATAAAGATATTAGAAAACAAAAGTGGAGTGATAAAATAAATGTATTAAATGAATTAAAAAATATAGGGTTAGAAGAGTTAATTATAAAACCTATATTAGTAAAGAGAGGAAAATTAACATTTAATGATATTAAAGATATCCCAAATGGTAAATACATATTAAAATGTAACCATGGTTCAGGATGGAATTTTGTTTTTAATAAAACGGATAGCTTTAATCCTTCTTATATGATTGATGTTGTTAATGAATGGTTAGGATTAAATTTTACTTATATAAGTGGATATGAATGGCAATATGAAAATATAAAGCCTGGATTTATAATACAAGAGTATTTAGGTAATTTATTAGATTGGAATTTTTGGTGTGAAAATGGTGAAATTAAATATGTACATTTAGTTAAAAAAATTAGTAAAAATTTAGAAGAATTTATTGCTAGTACAGATGGAGATGGTAATGTACCAGATAAATGGGTTGGAAATAAACCATTGTCTAGTGAATTAAATAAAAGACAAAAAGAAATACTAAATATAATGAAACCTTATGTACTTAAGTTATGTAGTGATTATAAATTTGTTCGTGTTGATTTATATTATGTAAATAACAAAGTGTATTTTGGGGAATTAACATTTACACCATGTAGTGGTTTAATTAAATTTTTAACTGTAAATAAGGAGAAATAAAAAATGGATGGAGGAATAAATTATAATTCAGAGTTTTTTGATAAATTCACAGAGGTGGATGTAAAAAAAGAAAAGACAAATAATAACAATGGAGAAAATAATATGACAGAAAATAAAGAGGTTACAGCGTCTAACTTAAAAACAAATAATAATGATTTTATTGATGCACTCAATCGCAGTTTAGTAGAAACTGAAGTTGATTTGACACTAAATGAAATTAAAAATTTGTTTGAATTACTAAATAAAGATATGACTGGTGAAGGTTTTAGTTTACTATATTCTAATTTTGTAGTAAAAAACATTCATTCAGTGTTTGAAGAATATAAAATTGTAATGGAAAATCTTTATGATGAACGAAAAGACCCTAAGTTTTTAGAGTTTAACGATAAACGAGGGCAACTTGTTCAAGTATATTCAGATAGAGATGATCAAGGTAATATTCTATTTGATGAAAATAAAAATCCAATTATTACAGAAAAATTGGTAGAGTTCAAAGAAGAATTAGATAAATTAAATGAAGAATATAAATCAGTAATTGAAGTGATTAAAAATAAGGATAAATACAATATCAATTATCTAAACAATAAAAAACAAATTAAATTGTTTTTGTTTGCTGATTTTTATAGAATCCCAGATAAAGCTTCACCATTTATATTGAGCTTACATTTGAGATAAAAAAAATAAAACCCCTCCTTAAAAGGAAGGGCTTTTTTAATTTTATTTTAATTATAACAATCCAAGCTGGACTGCAATACTTTCAAAAGAATCTTTAAGGTTGTCTGCAACTAAATCTTTTATATGATTATCAATTGCTTCTTCTACAGCCATATATATTTCTTTCATGATTTGGTCTGTATAAGTTTTTGCATTATATTCTTCAAGTAGTTCTTCGATTTCACCATCAAACATATCATCTTCAGGACTATAACCTAAATACCGTAGAAAAGGTCCTGTATAATTTCTTACAGATTCATATTCAAAGAAAAAATTACAACCATATGGGAAATCTTCTTTAAATTTTTTACTATCTATATTAATATTTACATTAGCACCAAAAAACCCAAATATATAAAAATCACTATATTTGTGTTTATAATTATAATAATAAGCTAAGTCATCTATATCCTTAAACTTCTCTTTACCTATATATTTCATACTATCTGGTTTAAATTCATCTTCAAAAACTGAAACATCAAAGGTAACCTTATCTTTCCCTTTTGCTTCGTTTAGAAATCTTCTTCGTCTTCCAAATCTACTTTCACTAATTGTTTTTCTTTTATTCTTTTGTTTTCTCAAACGCATGAATTTTTTTAATTCTCTTAATTGACTTTCAGTCATTATAACTTTTCTTTTCATTTTTATTCTCCTATTAAAATATCTTTGTATAGTATTTATACAAAAAAAAATTAATTTAACCACATGTTTTCAGAATCAAAAGTTCCACCAGATTCTGTAATAAAAGAGTCATTAAATTCATCGGATTGAAAATTCAAATCCGTTTTTGTTCTATCAAATTCAACTAAACACCAAGAAGCTTTTTCATTTTCATATTCAAAATCTTTTAATCTACTTTTATGTTCTAGTTCATAAATTTTTTTCTTATTTTCTTCTATGTTTGTAATAGTACTTTGTTCTTCTTTAAAGTTTTTTTGAACAACAGTATTTTTGTGTTTGTTCATTGCAACAACACAATCATTACTACAATATTTTGAGTATCCCTTAAAAAAAGTATAAAAAACATTATCTTTTCCACACCACAAACATTCTTTTTCACCTTTTTTAAGCAAGTGTTTATCATAATATTCTTGTAGAGAAAGATTGTGTACAGTTCGCAGGTGTATTCTAAATCGTTGTAAGAAAGTCATATCATTTTGACCTTTAATAGTCAAATTACATTCTTTACATTCCATAGACATTGGTTTTGCTGTTTTTTTTCTATAAGCAAAACTACATTTAAGACTGCAAAACTCTCTATAACCAAAAGATATTCTAACAAAATTAGTGGGTTTTTCACAATTTTTACAATACCCTTCCCAACTTTTCTTTATATATTTATCGTAATAGAATTTAATCCCCATTGCATGAGCACTTACAATATGGGAGTTTAATGCTTTACCTGACTTAAATTCTTTTGAACACACATGACATTTTAATATGTTATTTTTCATTAATCATCCTTACACATTAATTCAATATCAATTTCTTCATACTCAAATGTACAAACAAATGTAGCTTCTTCAGACACACCATACTGTAGTTGTAATGAACCTATATTACTTAATATACAATGTTTAAATTTTAATTTTGATTTTACATTATTGTTATTATCCAATGATATTATTTCAATAGCATCTACACAATTTAGCCTAACTAATTCTTCTTGTATTAATGATTTTTTACCACTTGTTAATCCATGTCTAGTTTCAACTAACCAAGCATACATTACAAACCAATTCTTCATCTCTTCATCTATTATAAATTCGATTGTTATTGTTTGTAAGTCCCTAGAACCCTTTGTATTGGGGTGTAGTTGTCTTTTGTGTAAATAAGTACTACTTAACATCGTCATTGATATATCAGGAATATTAAATGATTTTATGTAGTTGTTAAAGATATGAGTGTCAAAACTTATATCAGTTAAATTTGGAAAGTCAGAAAATCTTACCAAAAATTTATTCTTATTAAACTTATTTATACTTGTTGTAATCCCAGACATTTATAAAAATCTCCCTTAATAATTCACTCCAAAAATCAACTCATTTTTAGCAACTTTTGAAATATTGTTAGTTCTTATTTGTTGTGTAAAGGAGTGCTTAACTACATTTGTGGTTAATACTATTTCACCATTATTATAATCAAATAAAGTTATAGTCTCTACTTCTTCACCATTATCTGTAAAATTAACCTGAAACTTTTCACCCGTAATATTGTCTTGTATGTAGGAATGTATTTTTTCTGTTTTAATTGATAGTGGTTGTAGTGTATAAGTTTCACCCTCATACTCATAATCGTGAGATAATGTTAGTTCTTCAGGTATTAGTACATACAAATCCCTAATATACAACGGAGTTTGTTCTGGATTAGAATGTGATTCTAAATTAGTTCCATTATCTGTTATATTGTATTTATTGTACTTTGTTGAATTGGAATTGTTTAAATATAAATTACCTGTGGTATTTAATATACCATAATTGTACTCACTTCTATTATCTGTTTTAGATAATAAAACATCTTCTTCATCTGGATCTAACTTCTTTATTTTATTTGTGAAAACCCTTGGTAATATACATTCTGTAGTTATAAAATTGTAACCTTCCATAAATGTAATTTTAATCTCAGGTAAATAAAAACCAACATCATTGGTCCCATTATTTCCTCTAGCTAAAATACGACAACTAAAATCCCCAGATGAGGTTATTAAAAATTGAAAACCATTATTTAATAAATGATAATCGGTGCTATTTCTATAATCATTAATATTACTATTCGTAACTATAATAGACGGCTCTATTTTATCAAAGATAACTTTTTGTTTATATTTATAAATACCCTCTGTAACTTCAATACGAAATTCATTAGGTAAATTATTTGGATTAAAACCTTCAATATTTGTAACAATATTTAATGTAAATATAAAATCATTATCAAATCTTTTGTTATAATAAGCCATCTAATTATCTCCTATATTTGTAATTTACTTTTAATCTAACAATAGATAATTCACTATCCATTGAATAGTTTGTTATATTGTTATTATCATCTAATATACTATCAGCAAATATAGGCTTCAATGAAAAATATATATCCATTATCAATCTAGAAAAACCATTCCAAATAGAATCATTTATCGTAGATGAAGTATTAACATTATATACTTCTTTTAGAATTTTTGGTGCAACATAAAACCAAAAAGCCTTCTCAGATAACTCTGTTGAATAATCATTCTTTAATGTACCTTTTCTAAAAATATTCTCTTGTCTTGTTGTTACTTCAAAAGAAGATAATTCATAGGGCAAAGGTATAGGTCTTTCTGCTGTACTAACCATAGAAGAATCACTTAACCACCCATCAATTATATTCTTTACATTACTCAATTCACTATTATCTAAATCATACGCCGTAAAATTATTCAATGAAAAATTACTCTTGCTATATATATCATCTGTAGCACTATAACTAACAACTATAAAAGCGTTTATATAAGACCACCCACCAGCTAAATTAAATACCCCCCTAAATCTAGGTTCAGAAAAATTAAATATTATTTTTGATTCTGTTTTAATTATTTCTATAGGAGTAGTTTCAAAACTATCTTTAAGATTTGGTGATGAAGAATTATTATTTGGAAAATATAAATCAAACTTCAATGATTTGTTTCTCAATATATCAATATCAATATCTATATCTGGATTAATAGGAACTTCTATAGTATTGTACTTAACTCTTAACGATGTAACACCACCTATATTAGTATCATGACCAATTAAATTTGTATTTAATCTAAAAACATTATCGTCTTCTACATAAAAAGTTAAACTATTAAGAGTTGATTTCATTATATCAGATATTTTCATATTTACATTTACAAAAGAAGTTTCTTTCTTTTTGGTATAAAATTTTATAATATCAGACAAATAAATTTTTGTATTAAAATTTGTATTGGAGTCTAACCACTCATAAATTTCTTTCTCAACTTCTTGTTTGTATTCTAGTATATTTGTTAGAGAATTAATTTCAACATCTCCAACAACATCATAATAGTTTACAACTGGAGGTAATGATAAAATTCTAGTGTTTAGTATCATTTTGTTTTCTATGTCATCTCTAATTTTTTTAATATTTTTTGTATAACTATCAGATGGATTTGATGTATATTGTGACTTGTAAAAATTTTCATAATTATACAACATCTTTATGTAATCTGGTAAACTATTTAAATATACACTACCATTACCATAAATAGTGTGTAATGTATTATTATTCTCATCATTATTGTAAATGTTTATTACTTCACAATTGTAATCAGATATTTTATATAAACTAGAAATTAAACAGTAAACAACTACATTTTGTAAATATTTATATGTTGTTATTCCACCATTATCAAAATTTTCTAATTCATCTTGTCCCCACGCTATAGCATTTTTTACTTTTATTAAATTAGTTAAATTCTTGAAATAGACTACAAAATCTTCTTTTGTTACTAGTTTCCCACCAGAAGAAAAATATCCAGGTGCCTTGTTTTTTATAGTCTGATTGCTTTCAAAATCAGAACCATTAGTTATATCACTATTAAAAACAAAAGATACATTACTAGTTATATCAACAATTCCACCAGAACCAGTGGCATATATTCTATCATCCGTAGATAATTTAGAACCCTTTACTGAGTAGTTATTCGCATCAAAACCATCAGTTGATATATATTGAATAAATATACTCTCATTGTCTTTATTTAATCCATTAGATACTATAATACCATCACCAAACCTAATTCGTATTGTTTTATCTGAATTAGTTGTAATAGAACATACATTCAATGGCTTAAATGTAGAAAGTGTTTTTATTACTTCATCATTTAAATAAATAGAACTATCTTCTATATGAAATAAATTATCATTATTAAAAGCAACTGATTCATTTTCACCTATACCAACTTTACACAAACTATCTTGCTTTTGATATTCACCATTCTTCAAAGAACTTGGATCTCTTTTACCATACCAGTTAGAAAATTTAATATCATTTATATCATAAAATTGATAAGCCTTCCCCAACTTAGTTAAATTACTAGAAGCCTTTATCTCCTCTGTTATTAACTCACCCTGAAAAATATTAATACGGTCTAATGTGGTACTACTATAAGCTTTTTCATTTTGTATAACATAATAATCCATAGTATCACTTGGAACAGAAAATGTTAAAGTCTTTGACCAATTAGAATTTTGACCATTAAGTATATCTTCATTTGTGAATTTATAAGAGTAATCACAACATAACATGTATTTTCTTTTATTAAATGTAAAAGATAAACTACTTTGCCTAAATAATATCTCTTGACCAGCAACTAAATTATTAGGTAACCTACCCTTTATTACTATTGATATACTAGATGTTGCGGGTATATTTCGAATAGGATTATAACCTAAATTCTTACCTAATTTAATTACACTAGAATCTAATTTAGCAGTATCTAAATTAGATTCCTCAGCAGTTCTTTGCATATAATAATTAGTCATATCTACAGTAGCTAATAACATTTCTGTAAATAAATAATAAATACTAGCAGATGTCATATTCTTGAATCTCTCATCACTTTTTAATCTAGTGGTGAAATCTTCTAACATCTCTTCAAAAGTAATTCTTGTGTAATCGTTCATATACTATTTATACTATTTTAGGAATGAAGAAATCTGCAGAATATACTAAATTAGTATGTACCTTAGCTCCACATTTACAATCTATCTCTAAATAAGGTTTAATACCAAATTCAACCCTATCTACAAAATGTGCAAATTTAGCAAATGTCATACCATCCATATTAATGATATAATCATAAGCCTTCATTAAACTAATTTTTTCTCCATTAATTTTCTTAAGTTTTGTTGCAAATAATAACATATCTTCATCAACAGCTTCTACTAACATATCATTGTTTTTTGAAATTTGAAGACATTGTGTCTCATCCCCAATTGTTGTATATCCTACCTCCAATTTAGTGTTATCATCCATCTCTATAGTGTTCTCAACATCATCTGATATATAATTAACCTTTATATCATTAAAAGAAGTATCATAAGTATCATTGGTCCCACATTCATCACAATGATATTTTATCTTGTATTTTAAATCATTATATGTAACACTTCTTAAATAAAAAATAAACCAAATTTTATCGTTTAACATAATATCATTTACATCTACACCAATTACATTTTTACTTAATACTGTATTAAAAACATTGTTTACATTTGTTTCTGTTACTGTAGATAAATTTTTCAATTCTGTAGATGTTAGCTTTTTTATATAAATATCATTTGGATAAAATTTCCCCTTTGACGGCATAATATCTTTGTTTAATAATATTGTGTTTTTTGGTAATTCATTGTTTTTTATAATACTTTCTGCTATATTACCCAAATTACCACTGTACTGTTCAACATTTTCTATTTTATTTGATTTCATTTTTTCACCTCATAATGTATATTGATTATGTAGTATTTATAATAAAAAAAAAACACCTCCTAAAAAGAAGGTGTTTAAGTAGTTTGTGTTTTTAAGCTTATGGCTCTTCAGTCTCTGGAAATTCCTGAGTATTTGAAGCGGTTACTGTAGCAGTAGCATAATCTTTACTAAAGATTTCTTCACCAGATACAACAGCAGTCCATTCACTTTGTGGTACATTTAATACTCTCTTATTCAAATCTTTGAATCCAGATGTAGTCATTTCATTATAAATTCCATCTAAATAGGAACTTGTAACAAATAACTCAGGACTCTGAATCTCATCAGTACCAAGTTGGTAAAGATTTGGATTTTGAAGAGTAATATCTTTTTTATAATTATGTGACATTTTATTTTCTCCTTATTTTAATTTTTAATGTTATAACAAATATAAATTAGAATTTATATCCATCTTCTCCACTCAACCAGATATCTTTAGTATCGAACTTTAGAAGACGATAGTAGTTATCAGCACCCAACATATTGTTAGCAAAAGCATAACGACTCATAACCCCAACACGAGGTGAGAAGTCATTAGGATCGATAGCTTGATTGATAACACCAGTTACATAAGGACAGAAAACAATACCACAGTCGTTTACAGACTCGCCTTTATAAGCAAGTAGTACTTCCCCATTATCAACACCATCTAAACCAACAGCTTGGTTATCACGATACACTTTAATGTTACCATTTAATGTACCAATTTCAGGAGTTGCAATAGAACCATTTACCTCAGCAGTAACACGGTTAAACCATGGTTGTGCTTGTTGTAGAACAGAAGCCATATCAGGTGATACTACAGCAATGTTTGCAGAAGCTCTACGAGTTGCAGTTGCAATATCATTAGCAGTTTTTTGAATAATACCCACAATTCGTGAATATCTTTCTTGAGACCAACGACCAACCCATCCAGCATCAACATCATCTGAATCCCCAGATGTACACATAATTGGTTTACAGATAGATTTACAACGACCAATGGTTTCACGGTCAACTTCAGCAGTCATTTCATACTGAAGAACATTAATCATTTCAGCCATCATATCAACACCTTGCATAGTCTTAATATCATGTTGAGATTCCAAGCTAAAGGAAGCAGCAAGCTTTCTGGTTTTAGCTACAATAGATTGTCTGGAGAACATTAAACCAAGTTCAGGTATTTTTCCTCTTCCAGTAGTATCAAATTGGTTAGCAACTTGTTCACTGAAATAATCACCAGTGATTTTCCATGTTTCAGCACTTTGTGTATCAACACCAGTACCAGCATCTTTCTCTCCAGATGTACCAGCGGTAGAACCACTAAATCCAGAATACTCAGAAACAGCTTTCCAAGCAGCTTCTACCATTTTAGTAGGATCTGCAATATCTTTGTATATAAAACGAAGTGCGTATGCCAATCCAACTGGACCAGTTAATGGTTGTACACCAACTAAGACATTAGCAAAAAGATTTGGAAAAGTCCTGCGAACAAGAGCTAAAGAAATAGGAGCAAAAACAGCTTTACCGTCTCCGCCGTGTGGTATCCCTTGGTCAGCACCAACTGGAGCACCAACACCCATTCCAAAATCTTCATTCAAACTTCTTGAAATATCTTGTGTTTGTTGGTTTTGCATCAATACGCTTAGGTTTCTTTTTATATTAGAATCCGCAATACCATTTATTGATAGCTTTTGTGGAATGTTTTTACCACTCCATTTTTCTTGTAGTTCGTTATTATTGTATTTATACATTTTCCCTCCGATGAGTTTATTTATAGTTTATACTTTATTTATAAATTTTTTACAAATAAAATTTACACTGTTATTTTGTTAAACAAATTTTACTGCCCTTGTTAAAAAATCATCATGTTCTTCAACACTTTTTTTAGGCTTTAATTTTTCAGTAATTAAGTCTTCCGTTAAATCTTCAACCTTAAATGATTTAGATACAGGACGAACTTTTTTTTCTTTTAGTAAACTTTTTCTGCTACGCATATCTACAGTAGACTCTTTTATTAAATCAATAAAATCATCTATATCAGATCTTGTCTCAGATAAAGGTTTGTTTCTAAAATGTCTTTCAACTCTCTCTTTTTCCTTAGATCCTAGATTACTAGTTTTTTCAGATATAAGAAGTTTTTTATTAGAACTTTCAACCAAATCAATTAATCTTAAATTTTCATCAAGTTGTTTTTTTAAAGACTTTTGTATTTGAGCGGTTTCAGCTTTAGCTTCTCTAATCTTACGAGAACCACTCATATCAATAGGTACATATTGGTCTTCAAAAAGATTTTGTATTCCATTAATGATTGGTGCATAAGTTTCTGTTAAAGCTGTTTTGTGCAAAAGCTTGTCACTAATTTTTTCAGATATATTAAACTCAAGATATTTATCTATACCCAATACAAGTTTTTCTTCAATCAACCTCAACTCCTCGCCATATTTCTCTGTAAACTTCTCTTCAAAATATTCGTAAATATATTGTTGAGAAGCTTCTTCTAATTTACTTATCTGCTCATCAAGTTTCTTTTGAGCATTTTCAGCAATTTTAGCACATCTGTTTTCACAATATTTATTGGCTAAAATCTCCAATTCAGTGGTTTTCTTTTCTACTGCTTCTTTGATTTTATTTTGAACAAATGTATCAGCTTTTTTAGCAAGGAGATCAGATTCTTCTTTTAGCTTACTTTCAAGGCGAATTTCAACTGCTTTTTCAAATTCAGATTTTATATCTTTCAAATCTTCAGCTGTAACTGCTCCTGCAAGTTTTTCAAGAATTTTGTCCATCTTTTCCTCCATTTATTTTTATGTTTTAAACATTATTAAAATGTCTTTACTAAGTATTTATATAAATATTTAATTATTTTTTACATTGTGAAACCCATCGCTTCTTGACATTATTATAAATTATTGATATAATTCTTAAATGCCATTGAAATGGTTTTACTACCAAAATTATCTAATGAACTTTTAAATTGTTTTATAGATGATTCTTGTTTTATTATATCATCTTTTAAATCTTTTATTTGTTCATAAGAATAAATGTTTTTCTTCTCAACTAATAAACCCGTTTTCTTATTTAACACCCAATTAGAATGTTGCTCAACAGATTCATAAATAGCATCTGTATAAGCAAGTGGTGCACTTGGCATATAAACAGCATCTATAGTAATTAGATTGTAGTTTTCACAAACATAATTATTTTCATCAACATCCCCAGTTCCTCTGGAACTAACGCCCAATCTAACACCATACCTCAATAACTTCCCTAATAAATTACCAGCAGTTAGTTCTTCCATAACTAGAGCTTTACCAATAGCTAAATTACCATCCATAACTAAAGACTTAATCATAATAGCTGCATTATTTAAGTTGATTTCTCCATGGTCTGGATGTTGAAACTCCCCAATAGCTTCATTCGATTCAACTAAAGATTTATATTTATTTACTTCCCTTTCAATTAAAGATCTTCCATATACTCTACCATTTCTATTCCTATCTTCAGCTTGTAAAAAAGGACCAACCATATATAAAGATTTTTTTCCATTTACATCTTCATTTAATGTGTCAATATTTGATGTGACTTCCTCCACCAAAAGTTTTTTATGTTTCATAATTCCTCCGTAAAAATTATTTTATTAATATTTGATTTCTTGAAAAAGGTAAACCAACATGAAAAAAGTTTATATCACCACTTTTGTTTTTATAAATAATTAATTGATCAAGTTTTTTTATATGTTTTTTCAACATACCCTCTAAAAGATTGTTATCTTCACACCATATATCAGCAGCAGCTCCGTATAAATGTGCTGAAGTTATAGAACCACCAACAGCATTGTTTACTTCATTACTCCTGAAACCAGAATTTACAAATATAGGCAATCCCAACTCTTCCCGAACTACATCTAAAAATTTACCCAATTTAATTATATTTTCTAATTGATCAAAACTACTCATTTCGTTGTTTATGTTTTGATTTGTTTTAGTTAATTCTTTTAGTGTAAAATATTTAATACTCATATTATCCCCTACTGTTTATAGTATTTATATTTTTTGATATGAACTAACCCTACTTTAAAAGGTAGGATCTTCCTACTCAAGAGAACTAATGTTCTCAGTATCAATAGGCTCTACGGGCAGTTCCTGCCCTGGTGTATTTATATATAAAAATTATTTTATAAATTTTGTAATTTTAGCGAACATTCATAAGCCGACCTAAAGGCACGGCATCTTTCTGTTCGCTTTTATGTAAAAAAATATTATGATTAAGAAACAAAAAAATCCCCATTTTTTTGCAATAGGGATTTTAGTGAAAATTGTGTGTATTGATTATCTTCGTTTTTTCACGAGAATTTCATCTATTTTTTCAGAATGAAAGTTATAACTTTCATCAAAATATGCTTCATTAACTTTATTGAAGCGTTTATCTTTCTTAAAATCTTCATCAAACTCATCATCTAAATCATCTTCGTCATAATCTTCAATGTCTAAGTCATCCTCATCATCTAAGTCATCTTCATCATATTCATCCATATCAATATCATCGTCAAAATCCTCTAAATCATCTTCAGAATCATCTACAATAACTAATTTACAATTACAACATGGACAGATTGGATTATTTACATCTACCTCATTAATTTCTTCATCATCGATATCTTCAATATCTTCTTCTGTATCAAGAAACTCATCGCCATCTAAATCAGTATCAAGTTGTTTTGTGTAATCTGTATTTAGCATATCATTTTGATCAGCCATATACATTTCAGCTTTTTTTAAGTATTCATCATTTTTCATAAAATTTCTCCTTAAGTTGAATTTTCTTTTTATATAGTATTTATAAAAAAATAAATTTATTTTTTCTCTACCCCACAATCATACAATGTCCATTTGGTGATTCTAAATCTATTCTCTCTATAACAGCATCAAACCTTTCTTTATAACTTGAATACATACTATCAGCATTTAATGTACCACCACCAGCAATGGCTAAATTATATTTTCTAAGCGAATTTGTCCATAACATTCCAGCCCTTGATACAACAAATTCTTTGTATAAATAATCATTAAAGATTTTTTCAGATTTTTGTCTTTTATAAACAGCCATTATCCCTCTAGTTGGTCTTACAGGAGTTGGATATACAGTTAATATTTTCTCTTTACTATTATAACTTACTCTAAAACTCTCTCCAAGAGTGTTTTTAACCTCTTCCATCCAAACTAATGTTGCATGAAAATTACCCATTACATCACCATATGTTGTACTTCCATAAGCCATCCCAGAATAAACATTACCACCTAATGTAGATAATTGATTGTATAATAAATTATGTGATACAGTAAACAAGTCATTTATTCCACCTAAAAAATTGCTTGTATTAAAATCAACAATAGATTCTAATTCTTGGCATATTTTATATTTAGTTTTACCAGGAATTAATTCCATTAATAAATAATCCTTATAACTACCTTCATCATAGTAATATCTCCACATATACTGAACACCATCTCTAATAATATCATTTAATTGTTCATCTGATATTTCAACACAAATAGTTGGACTACCTAACATTGATTTTATATAATTTCTTAGTTGAGCTACATTTTGTATTTGATTGTTTGACATAAATGTATCTTGTGAATCACAGTAGTCAGCCATAAATACTCCTTTTTTTAATAGAACACCTCTTCTAATGTATTTATAATTTTAAATACTCCTTAAATTCTTTTAGTAATTTACTATCCATACTAACTAAATGTTTACTTTCATTTACATCTTTATAACGATAATTAAATCTAATACCTTTCATTTTAAATTTTATTTTCTCTGCTAAATCAAATTTTTTGTTTTGTATAGCTTTTACATATTTTTCTATGAGGGTGTGTTTAGTATTTGAGTCTAAATCAAATCTAATTGGTTCTTCTTCTGCTAACTTAAAATTATAATTCCACATGTCTATGTTTTTATCAAATGTAGATTTATAAAACATACTATACATATGCTCAACATTACTCACATCCCAGTTACTTATATCACCATTGAATAATGAATTATGAAACATCCAATTCATATCCTTAACATTCCCAACATTCCAGTTACTTATATCACCATTGAATCTTGAATTACTAAACAAATTATTCATATCCGTCACACCACTAACATCTATATGATTCAAATCTGCATCATTACCAAGTCTTTCAATTTCTGATTTAACTATCTTTTTAATATTCCCATTATTAGCAACTATTTTCTTTTCCATAAATACTCCTTAAATTCTTTTAATAAATTACTATCCATACTAACCAAATGTTTACTTTCGTTTACATCTTTATAACGATAATTAAATCTAATACCTTTCATTTTAAATTTTATTTTCTCTGCTAAATCAAATTTTTTGTTTTGTATAGCCTTTACATATTTTTCTATGAGGGTGTAGCTTCCTGTTGTGTGTAATACAAAATTCAATGGTTTTTCTTCTACTAACTTAAAATTATAATTCCACATGTCTATGTTTTTATCAAATGGGGAATTTTCAAACATACTATACATATCCTCAATATTACTAACATCCCAACCACTTATATCCTGATTGAATCTTGAATTTTTAAACATCTCACTCATATCCTTAACATTCCCAACATTCCAATTACTTATATCCTGATTGAATTTAGATTCATAAAACATACCACACATACTCTTAACATTACTCACATCCCAGTTACTTATATCCTGATTGAATTTTGAATTAAAAAACATAGCATCCATATTCTCAACATTACTAACATCCCATTTACTTATATCCTGATTGAATTTAGAATTAGAAAACATAACACCCATATCCTTAACATTCCCAACATCCCACTTACTTATATCCTGATTGAATTTTGAATTGCGAAACATAACACCCATATCCTTAACATTCCCAACATCCCATTTACTTATATCTCCATTGAAATCAGAACCATTAAATAACCCCCACATATTCGTCACACCTGATACATCTATATGATTCAAATCTGCTTTATTCCCAAGTCTTTTAATCTCATCTTCAACTATTTCTTTAATATTCCCATTATTAGCAACTATTTTCTTTTCCATAAATACTCCTTGAACTCTTTTAATATATTACTATCCATACTAACCAAACGTTTACTTTCGTTTACATCTTTATAACGATAATTAAATCTAATACCCTTCATTTTAAATTTTATTCTCTCAGCTAGATCAAATTTTTTGTTTTCTAAAGCTTTTACATATTTTTCTATGAGGGTGTAGTTTCCTTTTGTCTTTAATTCAAATGACCCTGGATATTCTTCTACTAGCTTAAAATTATAATTCCACATGTCTATGTCTTGATTGAATGGGGAATTTTCAAACATCCAATACATATCCTCAACATTCCCAACATCCCACTTACTTATATCCTGATTGAATTGTGAATATTCAAACATCAAGGTCATATCCTCAACATTCCCAACATTCCAGTTACCTATATCCTGATTGAATGGTGTATTGGAAAACATTCTAAACACACTCTTAACATTACTAACATCCCAACTACTTATATCCTGATTGAATTTAGAATTAGAAAACATAAAATCCATAGACTTAACATTCCCAACATCCCAGTTACTTATATCTTGATTAAAATTAGAATCACGAAACATCCTATTCATATTTTTAACCTTACTAACATCCCACTTACTTATATCACCATTGAATTGTAAACCTTCAAATAAACTCCACATATCAGTAACACCACTAACATCTATATGATTCAAATCTGCTTTATTCCCTAATCTTTCAATTTCTGATTTAACTATCCTTTTAATATTATTATTATTAGCAACTATTTTCTTTTCCATAAATACTCCTTAAATTCGTTTAGTAATTTACTATCTAAAGTAACTAAATGTTTATTTTCTTCTATATCTTTATATCGATAATTAAACCTAATACCCTTCATTTTAAATTTTATTTTCTCTGCTAGATCAAATTTTTCGGATTTTAACGCTTTTGCATATTTTTCTATGAGGGTGTAATTCTCTTTTGTATTTAGTTGAAAATTATATGGTTCTTCTTCTACTACCTTAAAATTATAATTCCACATGTCTATGTTTTTATCAAATATAGAATCTTCAAACATACGATACATATTCTCAACATTCCCAACATCCCAATTGCTTATATCCTGATTGAATGGTGATTTAGCAAACATATAACCCATATCCTCTACATTACTAACATCCCAATTGCTTATATCCTGATTGAATGGTGAATTTTCAAACATATAACCCATATCCTCAACATTACTAACATCCCAATTGCTTATATCCTGATTAAATTGTGAATTTTCAAACATATTTCTCATGTTCTTAACATTCCCAACATCCCAGTTACTTATATCTTGATTGAAAATTGATTTATAAAACATACAATACATACTCTTAACATTACTAACATCCCAGTTACTTATATCCTGATTGAATGGTGATCCAGCAAACATCCAACTCATATCCCTAACATTCCCAACATCCCATTTACTTATATCTCCATTGAAATGTAAATCTTCAAATAACCACCACATATCCGTCACACCACTCACATCAATATGATTTAAATCTGCTTTATTCCCAAGTCTTTTAATCTCAGCTCTAACTATCTCTTTAATATTATCATCATTAGCAACTATCCTCTTTTCCATAAATACTCCTTAAATTCTTTTAGTATATTATTTTCAATTGTAACTAAATGTTTACTTTCATTTACATCTTTATAACGATAATTAAATCTAATACCCTTCATTTTAAATTTTATTCTCTCAGCTAGATCAAATTTTTTGTTTTCTAAAGCTTTTACATATTTTTCTATGAGGGTGTAGTTTCCTTTTGTCTTTAATTCAAATGACCCTGGATATTCTTCTACTAGCTTAAAATTATAATTCCACATGTCTATGTCTTGATTGAATGGGGAATTTTCAAACATTTTATGCATATCCTCAACATTACTAACATCCCAGTTGCTTATATCTTGATTGAATGGTGATCCAAAAAACATACTCCACATACTCTCAACATTCCCAACATTCCAGTTACTTATATCCTGATTGAATGATGAATTATAAAACGTCCAACTCATATTCTTAACATTACTAACATCCCAACTACTTATATCCTGATTGAATTTAGAATTAGAAAACATCCAAATCATATACTTAACATTACTAACATTCCACTTACTTATATCTCCATTAAATTGTGATTTAGAAAACATACTATTCATATTCTTAACATTACTAACATCCCAGCTACTTATATCACCATTAAAATCAGAACCTTCAAACAAACTATTCATATTAGTAACACCACTAACATCTATATGATTCAAATCTGCTTTATTCCCTAATCTTTCAATTTCTGAATTAACTATCCTTTTAATATTCCCATTATTAGCAACTATTTTCTTTTCCATAAATACTCCTTGAACTCTTTTAATATATTACTATCCATACTAACCAAACGTTTACTTTCTTCTATATCTTTATAACGATAATTAAATCTAATACCTTTCATTTTAAATTTTATTTTCTCTGCTAAATCAAATTTTTTAGATTGTAAAGCTTTTGCATATTTTTCTATGAGGGTGTAGCTTCCTGTTGTGCGTAATTCAAAATTCAATGGTTTTTCTTCTACTAACTTAAAATTATAATTCCACATATCTATGTCTTGATTGAATGGGGAATTAAAAAACATACCATCCATATATTTAACATTACTAACATCCCACTTACTTATATCCTGATTGAATCTTGAATTACGAAACATACCACCCATATTCTCAACATTACTAACATCCCAGTTACTTATATCCTGATTGAATGGTGAATCATAAAACATCCACCCCATATTCTCAACATTACTAACATCCCAGTTACTTATATCCTGATTGAATTTAGAATTAGAAAACATACTATACATACTCTTAACATTACTAACATCCCATTTAGATATATCACCATTAAAATAGGAATAGCTAAACAAATGACTCACATCAGTCACACCTGATACATCAATATGATTCAAATCTGCTTCATTCCCAAGTCTTTTAATCTCATCTCTAACTATATTATAAACATTCCCATCATCAACAACTATCCTCTTTTCCATAAATACTCCTTTATATATTTAAAATATTCCCCCAATAACTTGCATTTGGTACTTGATCCATTTCAAATGTGATATTAAAATCATAGTAAAATGGCTCATTCATTAGTGTATTAAATTCTTTTGAATAAGTGACACTCCAATTGCTTATATAACCAATAATACCATCATTAAAAATTCCAGGTAAAATTCTTAATTTCCATAATTTAGCTCCATATCTATTTGATGCATTGTGAATAGAATTAAATCTATCTGTATTATGTAAGTCTACAAATGTATTAGAAGTTTTATCTATAATTTCTCCTATAGAATCCATTAAACCATCAGAATTATTAAGTGCATTACCTATATTACTTAAAGTATCTCCACCCAACTCAACAAGTCCAATTAAACTTTCTACACCCATATTAGCTACACCTTTTATACCAAATTTAGATTCAATTGAAGGCTGAGAAAAAATACTTAAGTATTTTATCCAGTTTTTTGCTGAAGTTAATTTAACACTTCCTACATTATCATTAGTATATATTCTAAACTCTAAATTAATGGGTGTTATAGAAGAACCATTATAAGCTTTATCTGAAGCTGCATCAATTTGTGTAAAACTTCTTTCAGATTGTGTCATTGAACTACCAATTTCTACTAAATCATTTAATATATAATCATTTACTATATCTGATATAGCTTTAGATGGTCCGTCTGTCCATTCTGTAGTCATTGAAAATTTAATATCAGTTTTTAATACAGAAGACATTATATAATGTTTTTTTGTAAAAAATTCACCACCATTTTCAATATTATATGTTTCCAAAATAAAATAACTATTGCCATATTCTTTATTTAATATGTCTATGTGTTTTTTAATATCTATATTATCTGATTCTAAAATATTCATAATATTATAATTTTAAATACTCCTTAAATTCTTTTAACAAATTCTTATCTAAAGTAACCAAATGTTTACTTTCATTTACATCTTTATAACGATGATTGAATCTAATACCCTTCATTTTAAATTTTATTTTCTCTGCTAAATCAAATTTTTTGTCTCGTAAAGCTTTTACATATTTTTCTAATAATGTATAACTTTCTTTTGTCTTTAATTCAAAATTATATGGTTTTTCTTCTACTAGCTTAAAATTATAATTCCACATGTCTATGTTTTTATCAAATGGGGAATTTTCAAACATACTATACATATCCTCAACATTACTAACATCCCAGTTACTTATATCCTGATTGAATTTAGATTCATAAAACATACCACGCATACTCTTAACATTACTAACATCCCAACCACTTATATCCTGATTGAATGATGAATTATAAAACATCCAACTCATATTCTCAACATTCCCAACATCCCAACCACTTATATCCTTATTAAATGGTGATTTATAAAACATAGCTTTCATTACCACAACATTACTAACATCCCAGTTACTTATATCTTGATTAAATTTAGAAAAAGAAAACATCCAACTCATATTCTCAACCTTCCCAACATTCCAAATGCTTATATTTTGGTTGAATGGTGATTTATAAAACATATACCTCATATTTTTAACATTCCCAACATCCCAGTTACTTATATCACCATTGAATTTAGATTCTTCAAACAATTCATTCATATCAGTCACCTGACTCACATCAATATGATTCAAATCTGCTTTATTCCCTAATCTTTTAATCTCATCTCTAACTATCCTTTTAATATTATCATTATTAGCAACTATTTTCTTTTCCATAAATACTCCTTAAATTCTTTTAATATATTACTATCCATACTAACTAAATGTTTACTTTCATTTACATCTTTATATCGATAATTAAATCTAATACCTTTCATTTTAAATTTTATTCTCTCAGCTAAATCAAATTTTTTGTCTCGTAAAGCTATTATATATTTTTCTATGAGGGTGTAGCTTCCTTTTGTGGATAAATTAAATCTATCTGGAACTTCTTCTACTAGCTTAAAATTATAATTCCACATGTCTATGTTTTTATCAAATGGGGAATTATAAAACATACCACCCATATTCTTAACATTACTAACATCCCACTTACTTATATCCTGATTGAATTTTGAATTTTGAAACATACCAAGCATATCAATAACATTACTAACATCCCACTTACTTATATCCTGATTGAATTTAGAATTAGAAAACATACCATACATATTCCTAACATTCCCAACATCCCAGTTACTTATATCCTGATTGAATTTAGATTCATAAAACATACCAAGCATATCAATAACATTCCTAACATCCCATTTACTTATATCTCCATTGAAAATTGAATCACTAAACAAATTATTCATATTAGTCACACCACTAACATCAATATGATTTAGGTCTGTTTTATTCCCTAATCTTTTAATCTCATCTCTAACTATCCTTTTAATATTATCATTATTAGCAACTATCCTCTTTTCCATAAATACTCCTTAAATTCTTTTAGTAATTTACTATCCATACTAACCAAATGTTTATTTTCTTCTATATCTTTATAACGATAATTAAATCTAATACCTTTCATTTTGAATTTTATTCTATCAGCTAAATCAAATTTTTTGTTTTGTATAGCTTTTACATATTTTTCTATGAGGGTGTGTTTAGTATTTGAGTCTAAATCAAATCTAATTGGTTCTTCTTCTGCTAACTTAAAATTATAATTCCACATGTCTATGTTTTTATCAAATGGGGAATTTTCAAACATTTTATACATATCCTTAACATTCCCAACATTCCAGTTACTTATATCCTGATTGAATTTTGAATTAAAAAACATAGCATCCATATGCTCAACATTACTAACATCCCACTTACTTATATCCTGATTGAATGATGAATTATAAAACATCCAACTCATATTCTCAACATTCCCAACATCCCAACCACTTATATCCTTATTAAATGGTGATTTATAAAACATAGCTTTCATTACCACAACATTACTAACATCCCAGTTACTTATATCCTGATTGAATTTAGATTCATAAAACATACCACGCATACTCTTAACCTTACTAACATCCCAGTTACTTATATCCTGATTGAATGATGAATTATAAAACATCCAACTCATATACTTAACATTCCCAACATCCCAGTTACTTATATTACCAACAAAATCTAATCCACGAAATAATCCCTCCATATTAGTTACATCTGATACATCTATATGATTCAAATCTGCTTTATTCCCTAATCTTTTAATCTCATCTCTAACTATCTCTTTAATATTCCCATCATCAACAACTATCCTCTTTTCCATAAATACTCCTTTTATTCATCTAATTCATTTTTTATTAAATTTACATTATTTGTTATCATTTTTGCAACTACATAATTAGATAAAGCCAATCTAGTTGTTAAATTTACTTCAAAATCCATATAAATAGGTTTAGGTTTTTCATCTACCATTACAAATTGTGTACTTGGTGTAAAAGTAAATCCTGAAATAAACCAATCTATTAATTGATTATTATGATATGTTTTGTGTATCTTATCATATATCTCTAGAACAACAGTAAAATTACCATTGGACCCACCACCCAAACCCATTGATTCAACATTTTCATAAATATTATCTGTAGCATTTACTATGTTTTCACCAAATGTAGCTACATTAAGAATACCATCACTAACAGACATATCATCAAATAAAGTTTGACTCTGGTCTATTAAATCACTACCCATTTCTACAGCACCCTTAAATGTGCTTTTTAAGTTACCAATAGCAGTACTACCAATCTCAACATGCATAGGTGGAGAACACACCTTAGTTAAAAATTTTATTATATCTATATAATTTGTACTTAAATTTTCATTGTTTAAGTAACTTTTGAATTTTAATGAAACAGAAATTGGTGTAGTGCTTGCTAGTTTTTTTTGTGTCCATGCATCAGAAGCAATAAACGGTTTATAACCTTCTTCCATATTAGCACTCAAAAACTTAAATATTTTAAATTCAAAAAAACTCTTCATTTTACCAAATAATTTTGCACCACCAGTTTCAGCCCATGTATTAGAAAAACTCATACTAATATTATCTAAATGAATCCCAAAAAAAGAATCTGGTAATTTTGAATTTTCCCATAATTCATAATTGTTATTGTAAAAATTATTTTTACAAATACTTATTATAAAACCATTATTCTTCCCCAATAATGTTTGATGTACAGGCTCTCTATAAGAATTTCTAGGTGTTATTAATTTATCTTTATCATATAGCCTCATTATATTCTCCACAACGGTTTTAAGTCAGAACTTGTTTTTATATTACTGTTTTGTGTGTTACTAATAATGTTATCTAGTTTTTTAGCTATTAAGGATAGTTGATTTGTTATTTCCTTCATATCCATATTGTTGTTCACAATAATCTCAGGCGGAGTATAAATATTCTTATTTATATCATTAACCTCAGCTTTGTTTTTTGTACTAATCTTATTGTCATTTTGACTTACCTGTATTTTATTATCACTTATTTTTAATACAGCCGTCTCTAAATTTTTTAATATTTTTATGTATTCTACTTGATTTGATTTTACATTTTCAAACATATCTATAAATCTCTTGTCTGAGTTCTTTGTACTTTTAGATTTTGAATCACTCTTAAATCCAGATAAAACACTAGTAATTGAATCTTTAATGCCAGTAAAAATAGTAGATGGAATCCCAATAGCTTTTTTTAATCCATGCATATTTGTTCCATTCGTGAACATATCAAATAATTTATTCCACTTTTCTACTATTAAAGTTTTATGCTTCATATCTTCATTTGCATATTCAACAAATGATGATTGTAAATCATGCACTAAATTATTTGTTAAAGTATTATTTTTTATACCACTTGCTATCAGTTCTTTTATTTTATTAAAAGAACTTACTATACCATTAATAGCAGATTCAACTCCACTAAAACTACCACCTGATATATTTGAAATAAGAGTTCTAAACTCACTTATTGCACTTGACATTAATGTTTTTATATTATTTGATAAATTAATTATTGTATTTACTACTGAATTTTCTAACGAAGTAATTGAATTTATAATATCTGTTTTCATAATAAATAAAGATTTCGACATATCATTTGATTTATCTTCACTTGAACCACTAAATAAGTTAGCTATACCCTTGAATAATTTAATAGGTGTTGTAAGTATCTCTATAATAATTTTACCAACTTCTGTAATAACATCGATTACAGTTCCAATAGCATTTCCAATACTTTTCAATACACTTATTATAGGATCATAAATACCTTTTATTATATCAAACAAAATATTAAGACCATTAGCTATAACATCATAAATAGGTGCTAAGAGTCGTTCTAAGGCATTAACAACATGTTTAGCAATAAAGTATAACCCAATTGTTAAAACAGCAACAGCACCAATAATAGCAACAATTAATGCAGGCATTAAAAGAAATTCAATAACAAAAGCTACTGAATTTACAGCCATAGTTATAGCATTTCCTATTCTCTTAATCTGTTTAACTAATACTCTAGATACATCTTCTTTTTTACCTGATTTAGAAGAACCTTCAGTCTTATCTTCAATTAATTCTTTTCTTAATTTTTTTGTATCTAAATATTTTTTATAAAAACTAGTCTCTAGTTTATCTTTTTTTTCACCAAAAATAAAGTTTTTTACTCCATCTTTTACATTAGTAATTGCTTCTTCACCCCTCTCTATACCAGCCCTAACTTTATTCATAGGATTTAAACTAGATAGCCTATCCTTTATACCCTCTTTTAAATTACTATATATATTTAATGGATTGAATTTTTGAATTGCTGAAAATGTAGATTTAATTGTAGATGAAATTACATTAAATGGTTTTAATAGTTTTTTAGTTATATTCTCAAGAACATTATTGTTAAAATTTTTATCTTTTCCTTTGTCTTTATCTCTATCCCAAAATTTTAATTTGTTGAAAATATTACTTTTAAACTTATCATCAACTTGTGCTCTTTCTTTAATTAAATCCTTTATATCCATAATATTAGCATTTGTTATGCTAACTTCATATAAAATGGTTTTTAAAGTTTTTATGTTTTCAGTGGCTACAATCATTTAATCCTCAACTAGTAAAAGTTAGTTATAGTATTTATAACTTTTGTAGTGGGAAGATTAAATGTTTCTAAATTCTAAATGAACAAATCCCCCCATCTCTTTTTCAAAATCATTGAATTTAAATGTTTTCCCGTTAAGTGAACTACCCCTGAGCTAAAGACTCAGGGGCTTCTGACTTCACAGCCTTGTCTACCGACAACGACTCCATCAGTTTTTGTTTAGAGTCCGATTCAGTTCCTGAACCAGACTTTATATTTAAACCTT